>BNJS01002601.1_pt1 | contig 370575 bp, 431 predicted proteins | sample 8540461 | NCBI WGS metagenome assembly BNJS01 (sample SAMD00202454, study PRJDB9452) | human saliva metagenome | isolation source: human saliva | place: Japan
GCTCAAGCAAAATCCTGGATACTAATCCATCAACCTGTTTCATTTTTCTTCAAGTCCCCTCTTTACGGAGGGACTTTTTGTTAGATCTCAGAGAAAAAAACAAGGGGGAGTGTAGAGCTTTTTGAGAGGGGGGTGAGGAAAAACTGAAGATATTCTGTGCTTAAACCCAAATCGGTCATTAGATCCTGAACAGATTTTATTGGATTGTTGAGCAGATTGTTTACCGTGAGTTTGAAGGCATAGCGGGCTATGGTAAGAACGAACGAAAAACAAGATGCCAACAAAGAAAACGAAAGATGACAGGAAGTTATCTTTTCAATCCCGAATCGTACCATAACGGTCTAATGACCGATTTGGGTTTACCTTATCCGATGCTTAATAACTTACCCAGAATAGAGGAAATAATCGGGTTTTTGTAAGTACTTAGCAAGCCTGAAATGTTGAATGTTGATTTGCACTAATGTTGAATGTTGATTGGAAAGATATTTACGCAACTAGTTTTATAATCAAGTGTTCTTTTCTGTCTAATGTAAAAATGTGTATCTTTGTGGATGTAAAATGTTGAATTTCAAATTCTCTTCGTAATGGAACTCTTTACTCCCCAGTTCGGAAGTAGTCTTACGACAGCAATTGTAGAGCTAGATCATTTGAGAAAGCTCAAGTTGTCTCCAACAACGCATCCACTTGTTTTTCCCTTCAACTCAAGCGTCTATTTCATACCTTAGAGATGTGGGATCGGCTCGAATAGAAGGAAATAATACTACCCTAGCAGAATATCTAGAATTACAGCATGAGGAAGATAATGTTGATATCTCTAATGAAAGTATCAATGAGATACGTAATATCGAAGAAGCACTAGCGTATATAGACGAATGTGGTACAGATAGACCAATAGATGAAATGTTTATCAGAGAACTTCATCAGTTGGTAGTAAAAGACTTACATGTAGGTAAGGGGGGAGAAGGTGATGCGCATTCAGGACAATATCGCAACTTCAATGTACGAATTGCAGGTTCCCAGCATTGTCCCCCAGAAGCCACTATTGTTCCAGAGTTGATGGAAGAACTCCTCACTTTTATAAATAGAGAAGACCCACCTCAATATGATTTGATCAAAATAGCTCAGGCACATCATCGCTTTGTTTGGATACATCCCTTTGGAAATGGCAATGGGCGCACCGTTCGTCTTTTTACCTATGCCCTTCTCATTCGCGCAGGTTTTCGTGTTGATATAGCAGGTCGTATTGTCAATCCTACTGCGATTTTTTGTTCAGATCGATCAGATTATTATAATTACTTAGCTCAAGCCGATACTGAAACGTACGAAGGGATGGAGCAATGGTGTAATTATGTCTTGTCGGGATTGCTCGAAGAAATCAAGAAAGTAGACAAATTGTGCCAACACAATTATCTGCTCAATACTATTCTTGTTCCAGCGATAAATGATACTTTTGCCCATGGTCGCATCAGCAAGGATATACAAAATATCTTACTTCTTGCAGCGACAAAACAAACAATTATGAGTGGGGACATTGAAGCACTTTATCCTACACAGACAAAAACAAACCCTCTCGTAAGATTAGGCAAATGGTAAATGAGCGGTTGTTAACCCCAGAGAAACCCCAAGGACGCAAATATGTACTTTGTTTTGCAAATCGAGTGATGCCCTCGATAGTAAAGTTTTTAGCAAAGGAGGGATTTCTACCACAAAATATATAACATCTTTCTTTTTCCCTCTAGAAATAGATATGATAAGAAACAGAGGACTATCCGTAATGGGATAGTCCTCTGTTTTTTCATGATACATTCAATGCAACCGTGCCGAATCTAGGTATTGTCCGAAAAAGGTCTATGTACTTTCAATATGGAACTGCTATGAAGCGCAAAGTCTAAGAAAACTCATGGCGGAATAAATGTGTTGGGACTGCCTTCTGTCTCCAGGGAGGTAGCCCTCATTTTGGGTTTCTCGCGTGCGCGTACGCGCGCACAACAACAAAACAATACTTTTTGCTTTCACAACCTTCACAAAATTGCGCGTATGTGGATGGCGGATAGTGAGTTAGGAGGGTAATAGGAACGGTGTTCGTGAGAAAGCCCAATTAGAGGTGCGCAGGAGGGCGCTTAGAATGCAAAAAAAGAGCCGAAATAAGAAAACTGCCAGTAAATATCTTCCCAGTGGCGTGTCGCACTATTGCGTTTTAATGAACTTTTGGGAGGATGAATAGGGTGGTGAGGATTCATCATTTCTGCAAGGAAAATGGGCCAGTGCATTCCTTCTAGTGAAACCTTGAGGGATTCTCTGGAAAAAGTCCAGCGTTTTTGGGAAAAGTCCAACTTTTTGGGAAAAATCTCCACGTTTTTTGCGGATAGGGTCCGAAGTTGGGACTTTGGTGGGCAGTTTTTGGGAAAATGCAGGGCGAAAGGAGGAATCGCACGGAGCATTAGGGAGAGAAAATGGGCGACTTCGAGGGGAGGTAAGCCCCTTTTTCAACCTTTCAATCAGCCCAAAATGGCGGTGATGTGCGATTTATGTTAAAAATATGTCCGAAAAAGAAGGGCGTAAGCTGTTGTTTTATAGAAGGTTATGAAGAAATCGGTGAAGGTTGTGAAAGCAAAAAGAGCAAAAATTCCTGTAAAGGCGCGCGCACGCTGCGAGAGAGGATTTAAGAGTTGTTATGAATTGAATTTGACCCATAAGGCAGTTTTTCTGATTCTTATTTGGTGAAATGGTGGGAAAGGCGTACTTTTGTAGCGAATTCATTAAAGTAGGAGAAGTTCAGCGCCGGTTTGCAGTACTGGTAAGTTGCTTCTCCTACTTTTTTGTTACATACTGCTCGAAGTTTTGACGCAACTCTAACTCGAATTGGTCATAAGACGGATTATGTCGTCCTTGAAAAACAAGGACGTGAAAAAAGAAGAGGCTACATCAAGCAAAGAAAAACTTGATGTAGCCTTTGAAGTGTTTTGCTTCTGCTAGTTAAAATGAGAAGCAAATCATGAGAGGACGCATCGCGATGTTAGTGCGCGCAACCTGTTTGGGGCAATTGTTTGAAGAAGTCGTTACCCTTTGTTGTCCACCAAGATGAAGGCAGGGAAATCTTCTACTTCGATTTTTCCAGATAGCCTCCATGCCGAGTTCGGGATATTCTACGCACTCGATGGACTTGATGTTATTTTGGGCGAGGATAGCCGCAGGGCCACCAATAGAACCGAGGTAGAAACCACCATATTTCTGACAAGCATCGGTGACTTGCTGTGAACGGTTACCCTTAGCAAGCATAATCATACCACCACCTTGGCTTTGGAAGAGATCCACATAGGAGTCCATACGTCCAGCAGTGGTGGGACCCATAGATCCGCAAGCCATGCCAGCAGGAGTCTTGGCAGGTCCGGCGTAGTAGATGGGGTGATTCTTGAGATATTCGGGCATGGGCTGACCAGCATCCAGGCGTTCCTTAATCTTAGCGTGCGCGATGTCGCGACCCACGATGATCGTTCCGTTGAGCGAAAGGCGAGTAGACACGGGATATTTGTCGAGTTCTGCAAGAATTTCAGGCATGGGGCGATTGAGGTCAATCTTCACGGCTTCGCCCTCACCAGCTTGGCGATACTCTTCAGGGATGAGGCTGCCAGGATTGTCATCGAGCTTTTCAATCCAAATACCATCTTTGTTGATCTTGCATTTGATGTTGCGGTCGGCAGAGCAGCTCACACCGAGACCCACAGGGCAAGAAGCACCGTGACGAGGCAGGCGAACCACGCGGATGTCGTGGGCAAAATATTTACCACCAAACTGAGCACCAAGCCCAATCTTGCGGGTTTCTTCGAGCAAACGTTCCTCGAGTTCTACATCGCGGAAGGCACGTCCCGTCTCATCGCCCGTAGTGGGGAGAGAATCGTAGAAGTGGGTAGAAGCCAATTTCACGGTGAGCATGGTCTTTTCCGCGCTGGTTCCACCAATGACGATGGCGATGTGGTAGGGAGGGCAAGCTGCGGTGCCGAGGGTCTTCATCTTACCCACGAGGAAAGGCACGAGCGTGTCGGGGTTGAGGATAGCCTTAGTCTCTTGGTAGAGATAACTCTTGTTGGCAGATCCGCCACCTTTGGTGACACAGAGGAAGTGATATTCGTCGCCATGAGTGGCTTCGATGTCGATTTGCGCGGGCAGGTTGCAACGTGTGTTCACCTCATCGTACATGTTGAGAGGCGCGTTTTGTGAGTAGCGCAAGTTTTCTTCAGTGTAAGTCTTGTAGACACCCTTAGCGATAGCCTCTTCGTCGCAGAACCCTGTCCACACTTGTTGGCCCTTCTCGGCGTGAATGATGGCCGTACCTGTGTCTTGGCAGATGGGAAGTTGGCCGCGCACGGCTACTTCTGCGTTACGGAGGAAGGTGAGAGCCACATAGCGGTCGTTGTCGGAGGCTTCGGGATCGCGAAGAATCTTGGCCACCTGCTCATTGTGTGAGCGACGGAGGAGGAAAGAAACGTCGCGGAAGGCTTGATTCACCATCTTGGTGATACCCTCTGCTTCAACTTTGAGAATGGGGTGTCCCTCAAATTCACTCACTGAAACGTGGTCTTTGGTGAGGAGATAATACTCCGTGTTGTCAGCACCGAGTTGAAACATCGGTGCGTAGCGAAATTCAGGGGTTTGTGCCATGAATTAAATTGTTATGTCGTTATGTATGTGTATGAATTTACAGGTAGATTTTCTTTATCTTGCGAGATGTGTCGTGCGCAACTTAATGAGTGTGTGCACTTTCGTGTTACAAAGGTAAGCATTTAAGGAGAAACACGTTGATATTTCTTTTAATTTCTTTCTGTCTGGAGCTAATTTCTAAGGTCTAACGGCCGAGGTCTAACGGCTTTTTGTATCTTTGCTGCAAACCATTTGGAAAGAGATTATGAATATTGGCGATAAAGTGCGTTTCCTCAACACCACGGGAGGCGGAAGAATTGCTGGTTTCCAAGGCAAAGACTTGGTGCTGGTGTGTGATGATGATGGATTTGAAATCCCTACTCTCCGTTCGGAAATCGTGGTGATTGAGACGGATAACTATAATTTGGTGCGCAAACCGGTGGCTTCCAAGGAGCGTCCATCCACTCATGAAGCTGATGGCATGAGCCACACGAGCATCAAAGCCGCGCTTGCTGCCCATGCTGTGGCTGCGAGTGCTGCTGATGGGGGGCTTTCTACTGAGGATTCAGTGGAGGACGATTCAGAACCAGCCGATAAAGATATCACATTCCAACCTCGTCCTTTGGAGCGTCGTGGTGCCGATCAAGTGAACTTCTACATTGGCTTCCTGCCTGTGGACAGTCGCTCGCTGAGTCAGACCGAATTTGAGGTGTATCTCATCAACGACTCCAACCTTTATGTGCGTTTCCTCCTGCTCACGCAAGAGGGGGAGCAATATTCGCTCCGTCATGAAGGACTCGTGTTGCCTAATCAGAAACTGCAGCTCGACACCATCGGACATAGCGACCTTCCACAATGGGGAACGTCTTACGTTCCAACTGCTGGCGTACAAGACGGACAAGCCTTTCGCACTGAAATCTCCGATGAACATCACCCTGCGTGTGGATGGCACGAAGTTCTATAAGTTGCACAGTTTCGCTCCCTCCGATTTCTTCACCGACCCTGCCCTCGTTCGTCCGCTTATGGCTGACGATCGGCCTGCTCAGTCGGTGAGCATCGCTGCCGAAATGGTGGAAGAAGCGTTGATTACCCCCGAGGTGGTGCGTCAAGCTCCCGAGCGTCCCAAGCGACAACCCGCCCGTCAAACTGATCGTTCGGCGGTGATGGATAAGAATGCCATAGTGGAAGTGGATCTCCACGCCACGGCTTTACTCGATTCCACCCGTGGATTGACGAATGTAGACATTCTCACAGTGCAAATCAAGGCTTTCCACGACACCATGCGCCAATATGCGAAAGACAAAGGCCGTCGCATTGTCTTCATCCACGGCAAGGGTGAAGGCGTGCTCCGCGCCACGCTGCTCAAAGAACTCAAACAAAACTATCGCCACTGCACGCATCAAGATGCCTCCTTCCGCGAATACGGCTTCGGTGCTACTATGGTGACGGTGAGATAACAATAAAATGGAAAAAAAGTGAAACTCTCTCAAATCACCATCAGAGGCTATAAATCTATAGCCCTATGAGCATCCTGTGACGCTGAATTTGCAGGATGTGACTTTTGTTGATTGGGGCTAATGGTGCAGGAAAAAAAGCAACATTTTTGAGTTTTTCAAGTTGCTAGGCTTCACGATGAATGGAGCTCTGCAACGCTATGTAGAACAGGAGGGTACGAGCAATGCGCTGCTGCACTATGGAGTCAAAGAAACTCCACAGCTTTCTTGTGAATTAGTCTACCGCTATGCCCAAGGAAAAGACACTTATCGCTTCACTTTGGCTCATGCAACAGAGGGGCGTCTTCTGATTGATGACGAAAAGGTGCTTAGCAATTGTGGTCATACTAGTGATGATGTCCAAGGAATATCTCCTGATTATAACTATAGGGAGAGTGGTCTTTTAAAGAGTACAGCCGAAAAAGCCATTAGGATAAGAGAGAATTTGTTGCAAACAAAATTTTATCAGTTTCATGATTCCTCTTCCAATGGACCACTGCGACAAGCCTCACAAGTAGACACTGCCAACTATTTGCAAACACAGGCCACAAATCTTGCAGCCTTTTTGTTGTTTCTCAAAGAGAATTATCCTGTAGAGTTTCGCAAAATAGAGGAGCATGTGCGCTTTGTTGTTCCCAACTTCCGAGAGTTCTATCTTGTACCTAATAAGGGTTATGTCTCGCTAAAGTGGTATGACACTTCAGGCAATGACTATGTGCTAACTGCCGACCAGCTTTCCGATGGTTCTATACGCTTCATCGCGTTAGCAACTCTTCTTTTGCAACCTCAAGAGACGATAGCTCGTGTGATCATTTTGGACGAACCCGAACTAGGATTGCACCCCATGGCCATTGATGCTCTGGCGCATCTTATAGAAGATGCCTCGCTGAAGTCACAAATTCTTGTGTCCACGCAGTCCAAAGAATTGATTGATTATTTCGAACCTCAAAATATAGCCGTTGTGGAGATGGCAGAAGACTCTCATACAACGACAGTTCAGCAATTGGATAACGAAGCCTTATCCTCGTGGCTGGAAAATTATACTTTGAGTGAACTTTGGGATAAGAATGTTCTGGGAGGAAGGCCATGAAGCAAATCATCCTACATATCGTTTGTGAGGGACAGACTGAAGAAAGCTTTGTAAAGAAAGTACTGCAACCTTATCTGAGAAGTTACGGAATTGTGGCAAAGCCCATTCTGGTTACTACGAGCAGACGTAAGCGTGCACAAGGAGGGGTAGTCAATTTTGCTCATATCGAAAGAGACATCCAAGACACTTTGAAGCAGTGGACTAGCAACGCTTATGAGTATCATGTGGTGACTACCTTTATAGACTTCTATGCTCTTCCCAATGATTTCCCAGGATTTAAGGAAGCTCAGCAGCATCTTGATCCCTACCAGCGCGTGGAATGTTTAGAAACAGCTTTAGGTGAGCGCATCCAGTCATCGCGTTTTCTCCCTTATATCCAACTGCATGAGTTTGAAACCTTAGTGCTATGTGGTTATCAATATCTTGCTGCGTATTATCCTGATTGTAAAGGACTGGAAGAAAAACTGATGAATGAGTTTACCAGTCATGACAATCCCGAATATATCGATGGGGGAGCAACTACAGCTCCCAGCAAACGCATCTTAAAGCTCTTAGAAAGTACCTATAAAAAGAAGTACAATAAACCCTTTATGGGGACTCATGTTACAGCACAAGTAGGTATTGAACGCTTACGGGAGCTGTGTTTCCACTTCAATCAATGGGTGGCGCAGATTATTGCCTTGGCAGATACCGTAAAAGGCTAGAGCATAAGGGCGATATATTCCACCAAACAACATATAACATCATATTTCCACATGAAGAAATTACTACTCTCTCTACTTGCTCTTCTCTCTTTCTCAGCGGCGTATGCCGACGAGGGGATGTGGCTCCTCAAACTCATGAAGGAGCAGCACCTAGAAGACTCCCTCAAAAAGGCTGGGTTGCAAATCAGTCCTAGCGAACTCTACAACGAAACACAACCTTCCTTGCGCGATGTCATCGGACGTTTCGGAGGAGGTTGCACAGGTGAGGTGGTGTCCTCCAAAGGACTCGTGTTCACTAACAATCACTGCGGATTCTCCTACGTGCATGCCATGTCTACCATGCAGCACAACTATCTGCAAGATGGGTTCTTTGCTAAGAGTCTCTCCGAAGAACTCCCCGTGCCCGACCTCACTTTCACCTTTGTCGTGAGCATCGTAGATGTGACGGATCAGGTGGAAGCTGCAGCGAATAAGGCGAAAGTCGATGAGTATTACCGTCAGAGCAATCTCTTCCTTCGTCCACTTGCCGAGAAGATGCTCAAAAAGAATAAAACCTTTGCCAAAAAGCGCGGTGTTACCCTCCGCATTGTGCCTTATTTCGGGGGCAATCGTTACTATGCCTTCTACGAACAACGCTATGACGATGTGCGCCTTGTGGTGAATCCTCCACAACAGATCGGACAATTTGGCTTTAACCAAGACAACTGGATTTGGCCACGCCACAATGCTGACTTTGCAGTGTTCCGCATCTATGCAGATGCTAAGGGGCAACCTGCGACATACTCTAAAAACAATCAACCTCTCGAGTGCAAAAAATGGTTGCCCGTGAGCTTGAAAGGCATCGACGAGAACGACTATACGATGATCATGGGATTCCCTGGCAGAACGAGTCGCTATCTCACGGCATCGCAAGTGCGCCTTCGCACTGAAAGCATCAACGAGCCCATCAATCTCGCTGGAGATGCCGAGCTTCGCTTCATGAAAGCGTTGATGGATAGCGACAAAGATATGTCGCTCAAGTATGCCAACGACTATATGCGTTTGGGCAACATGGTGAAAAACTTCGGTGGCATGAATGCTAGCGTGCGTTCCACTGGATTGCTCAATATCAAAGCCGAAGAAGAAAAGCGTTTCCGTGCCTTTTGCAGTGAAGAGCGGTAAGCAAGAGTACGTGACTATCATCGACCGTATGGACTCTCTCGTGGCAGCGGTGAAAGACACCTCCACGACTACAACTTTGCTTCGCTTCACTTTTTGGTGCGCAAGATTTCAAGAATGACCGCAGCACCGTGGCTACAGTGGACAAAGCCTACGACTTAGGCAAAATGAAATTGCTGTCGGGCTATTGGACGAAGTATCATAAGCTCAATTTACAACCCTGAGTTTGTGAGCAACGATATGGGAGCTTATTTTGATGCACTCTATCATAATTCCCTCTTTGCCGATAGTGCAAAACTGAAAACGGCCACTGCAGAAGCCTTTGGGCAACGATGTTCTCGCCACCCACTGGGCTGCCTACCGCAAAGCCCTCTCTGCATATCAACCCGCAGTGGAGCGTTATGAAAAGAAAGTGGCAGAGTTTAATCGCATTTATGTGCGTGGTCTTTGCGAAATGTACGACTGGGCGAAGAGTCCCGATGCTAATTCTACGCTCCGCATGACCTATGGTCACGTCAAGGGATACGCTCCTCGCGATGCCGTCCGCTACGATTGGAAGACGACTCTCCGAGGCATGTTTGAGAAAGAGAATCCTGCTGATCCCGACTATGTGATTGATGAGAAACTTCGTCAGCACTATCTCACCAAAAACTACGGCCCCTATGCCAATGCCGAGGGAGAATTGTCCACATGCTTCCTTAGCAACAACGACATTACGGGAGGAAATTCGGGTAGTGCCGTGCTCAATGCACGCGGAGAGCTCATCGGTCTGGCGTTCGATGGCAATATCGAGAGCCTTTCGTCCGACCTCCGCTTCAATCCAGCCTGCAACGCTGCATCAATGCCGACATTCGCTACATCCTCTTCGTCATTGACACTTATGGAGGTTCCAAATATCTCATTGATGAAATGGAGATAAGAAAATGATCCCACAAAGCCTTTCAACAACAGATGTGCGCCCTTCTCGGAGATGCCGAGGCGGGCGCGCTCTGCACTGCATTATCTAGCGGAAACACTCCGATCAGCCTCCGCACCAATCCCTTCAAGCCTCTCAAAGATGGGGGATGTCTGTTTGTACCTGTGGACAATGGCGAGTCGCCCTCCGACATTGCTCCTCCTCTCGCCTTACGCCCTGTGGCTTGGTGTGAAGCTGGAGTCTATTTGTCGGAACGTCCCACTTTTGCGCACGACCCTTTGTGGCATGCAGGTGCCTACTATGTGCAAGAAGCAGCTTCGATGTTCATTGCACAAGCCTATAAAGTCATCGAAAGCACCTATGCTGATGAGGCTACAAAGGGAAATCCCCTAAAGATGCTCGACCTCTGTGCTGCCCCTGGTGGGAAGAGCACGCTCTGGCGCAGTCTACTTCCCGACGACGCCTTGTTGGTGGCTAACGAACCGATGCGACAGCGTGCGCAGATCTTGGCAGAAAACCTCACAAAATGGGGACATCCTCACACCTTCGTCACGCAAGCCTTCCCTGATGCTTTCACAAGTTTAGAGGAAACGTTCGATATCATCGCTACCGATGTCCCTTGTTCGGGTGAGGGAATGTTTCGTAAAGACGAACAAGCCCGTGAAGAGTGGTCGCCTGCTGCCGTCATCTCCTGTGCAGACCGCCAGCGCGACATTCTCACAGCCGTGTGGCCAGCCTTGAAAGAGGGAGGATTCTGTGTGTATTCCACCTGCACGTTCAACCGCGAAGAGAACGAAGACCTCGTGACTTGGGCTTGCACCACACTTGGCGCGGAGTTGGTGGAAATCCCCACCGATGCTGCTTGGCACATCTCGGGTGACACCACTGGGCGCAACCTCCCTGTTTATCATTTCTTCCCTCATCGCACCGAAGGAGAAGGACTTTTTCTCGCATTGCTTCGCAAAAAAACGGAGACCAATTCGACAGATGGCAGAGCGAAGGCCGAGATTGCAGCAAAACTCTCCGAGAGTTCTCAGCAAAACTCGGAGATATTTCAGAAAAAGTCCGAGAGTTTTGCGAAAAAGTCCGACTTTTTAGAAAACTCAGAGTATTCCTCGAAGAAGTCAGAAAAGTCGAAAGGTAATCGCCCAGCAAAAGGGGAAGCATCGCGGAGGACAGCCCACAGCAAAGCCCGATGCAGTCCTGCTTTCTTGGTTAGCCGAAGCCCATCTTTTTAGTTTTGTGCGTTCTGAAGCCGGAGTGTGGACAGCTGTTCCCACAGCCTTTGTAGGCATTCGAGAGAGGTTGGCACAAGTGGCACCTTTACTCATCGGAGGCATCGAAATAGCTGAAGAAAAAGGCAAAAACTTGTGCCACAACATGCACTCGCCATGTCTATTTCAGCCTCAGATTCCGCCTTCCCACGTGTGGAAATTTCGCGTGAGTTAGCATTATCCTATCTCCACCGCGAAGCCATCACCTTGCCGCTCGAAGCACCACGCGGATATGTCGTGCTCACCTATCGTGGCATCGCCCTTGGCTTTTGCCAACAATCTCGGCAATCGTGCCAATAATCTCTATCCTAATGAGTGGAGGTTGAGAAATCTCTGACGACTCCTCAGAGCATCGTGTTTTCAACTCTATTCTACGATACCAAACATCCTATCAGGTGTTACAATCTGATGGTGTTTCACCGCAACATCTTCGTCCTACAACATGGATATTCTAGTTGACGACGAATACTAGCACAAAGGGTCTGCGACCCTCTCATATCTACAATATGCACTATCTCGAATTTATATTTACCCTCTCTCCTAGTTCTGAAGCCGCTTACGATGTTTTGAGCGCAGTGTTGGCCGAAATCGGATTTGAAAGTTTCGTTCACACTGACGAATTGGACTTACCCCGTGTGGCTATCAACAACAATTTTCCCGAATCTGCGGTGTTTGCTGACAAAGCAGACGAAGATACTTTCAAAGCCTACATACAGACGGAGCTCTTCGATGCCGATGCACTCGCAGCGGTCTTGGCAGATTTCCCCATTCCAGACGTGAAGATCACCTACCAACAGGCAGAAGCGGAACACAAAAATTGGAACGAGGAGTGGGAGAAAAACTATTTTCAACCGCTCATCATCGGTGAGGATGCCGAGCATCCTCGCTGTGTCATTGCCGCCACCTTCCACAAAGATGTGCCACAAGGGGAGTATAACATTCGCATCAATCCACAAATGTCATTTGGCACAGGGCATCACCAAACCACAGCTCAGATGATAGACCGCATCCTTACGGACGATTTCAACGGAAAGTTTGTTCTCGACATGGGATGTGGCACGGGTATCTTGGCTATCTTGGCGAAGATGCGCGGTGCCTCGCAGTGTGTGGCGGTGGACTACGATGAATGGTGCGTGAACAACACACGCGACAACATCGCCCTCAATGAGATTTCTGACATCATGGTGGTGCATGGGGATGCCTCTGCCTTGAAACCGCTAGAAAATACCTTTGATGTCATCATAGCCAACATCAATCGCAACATTCTGCTCCAAGACCTCGACAAGTATGTGGCATCACTCCGCGTGGGAGGTACGATTTATATGAGTGGTTTTTACACGGAAGATGTGTTGGGTCTTGTGGAGAAAGGCACAATGCTTGGGCTGTCGCTGGTGGATGTGAAACAACGTGACAACTGGGCTTGCTTGAAAATGAGTCGCTAACCGATAATCTGCCTCTAACTTTTGCTTTAAGATGACAGCTCGCCTTTTTCTCTTTCTTCTTCTCGGTCTCACGCTCGGAAGCTTTGCACAGAAACCGCTGAAACAGCCGCTCTCTTTCGTGTCGGCTCAAAGCATTTTTGGTGATAGATCCCACAGAAGACAATGTCGTGCAGAGAGCGATGCGAGTTTCTCCCTATCTCACCCCTCAAACACCCGAGTTGGTGACAGATTCGGTGAAGCACTATCGCAAACTCTTGCGACAGTCTCCAGCTGTGTCAGCCTGCGATGTGCACACGCTCGAACAGCTCTTCTTGCTCTCTGGCGATGCGCGCTTCATTCATGCCCTGGATAGTTTGCGCACATCATATAGTGCACAACAAAAAGCAGACAGTACGAGCCGGATGGCTGCGCAACGTCTGCTCAACACTTTGGGATGGGTGGCGGCCACTGAGGGACAAAAAGCTCTATATCAACCTCAGAGAGAGTTGTCTGATTCCCATCAATACCCCTCAACTGAAGGTGACGATAGACCAAATCGTTCAAGAGGGGCGCATGAAATTTCGCATCTCTGGATTGCCTACTCCTCAAACCGGAGGAAGCCGCACGCGATTTTCTCTCTATCTTTGTTTGCCAGGAGGGGTGAATCCTCAACGTATATTTCTCAATGGTCACCGACTCCTCTCTCCCAAATGGGAACGCGGTTTTTTGGTGCTTGACCGTGATTGGCGCAACATGGAAGAGGTGTATTATGAACTTCCTATGAGTGGAAACTGATGACGTAAGTAGAGAACACCGAATAAAGGAAAAGCGGAGGACAGCTGCTTGAAGTAGCTGTCCTCCGTCGTTTTGTTATTGTTCGATTCTAATAGCACTTTTGGGGATGACTTGTTGTTTGCCATCGGCAAAGGTGATCACCAACTTAGTCAATACCATGTTGGTGGCATCGGCAGGGGCTTTGTAGGTAGAGGTGTCCCAGTCCCAGGTGTGGCTTGAACCACTTTTCAGCATGCCGCTTCCTTTGAACACACCAGAAGTGCGGGCTTCTCCTGCATCGGTGGAGAGTGTCCAGTGTATCTCAATGTCGCGGATGGGATTGTCATTGAGATTGGTGTAGGAAAAGTGGAATGACACACTAGCATCGTTGTGCCAACTCCAGTGGCGCACAAAGCCATAGGGAGCAAACTGCTTAAGCCGATTGAGTGCACTCAGATATTCGGCTGCATTTTGTATCACCTGCGCTTCGCTAGAAAAGGGATGCGCGCGGAGACTATCGTTGAAAATTTCCCAGTGATAGCGATAATCAGGATCTTCTTGGAGAGTCTTAGGCAGAAGTACTTTATGAACCTTCTCATATTGGAAGTCTAGGGGCAGTTGCTCTGTGGTACTATAAAATAATGTATCACTACTAATGCCATACGTGCGAAGCATGCTGGTTTTGTTCTCACTGTCGCAACCTGAATCCATGCAAATGAGTCGATGTCCTTTGGTGGGCACAAGATTCCAAGGGTGATTCTCAATATATTGTTCACGTTTCTGTGCGGCATAGGCCTGTTGAGCATCCTCCCAACGCTTTTTTTCCAGGGAGTCATAAACCGTGCTAAGAGAGTCTGCAACAAACTTTTGGCGAGCTTCTAAGGTGGCTTTAGCTCGCTCTTTGTAATAGATGTTTCTTTGATCTATGAGTTCTATCAGCTGAATGTTGCGTGCGGCAATAGCGTTGTCTAGTGCTATTCCTGTGAGGTGTGGGATTGCTCGGTCTCTGCGCATGATACGTTCTTGCGCACCTTTTAGTTCAACTTCGTAGTTCCCTATTTCTGTGAGCACATAAATGGCACCTATTCGCTTGTTGTAGGCGTAAATCTCTACTATACTATCTACAGACTCTACAGACTTTTGTGTAGATTTGCGATAGACCCCTTGTGCATCAGGACTATAATGTACTATCGCTCGTCGAGCGACTGAGTTTTTTGCATCATATACTTCTCCACTTCCCATGCGCTGTGCTGGTGAGGGAAGGCTCCCCATGAGGGTTGCGCATAGAGTGATAAAAAGAAGAAATAGCCATTTGTGGCAAGAGGAGTATAGAAAACTGCTGTTTGCCCCATATTTTAGTTTGTTCTCTTTGATAGGGTATGCATCTTCAGCTAAGATAGATTGTTCCTTCATTGCTCGTTAAGTTTATAATAGTAGAGATGTATATGAGAAAGATGAGGAGCAGAATGCGTAAACTATACTTCTTTTGTTCACTCTCAGTTCTCTATACATCCCATTTCTTTAGATTGGGATAAAGCTAATCGATAGACTTTATCTTTCTATCCTTTTTCCATTTTTCGTTATTTACTAGGGGTTACGCCATAAATCTTTTTGAAGGCATGATAGAAACTTGACACATGCTCAAAGCCTGTTTTTAGTGCAATGTCTTCTATGCTGAGTTCTACTTTGGTTTTGAGTAGAATACTTGCACGTTGCATTTTGATGCGTAACACGAATGTGGCAGGAGATTCTCCTGTGATGGCTACTATTTTACGGTAAAATTGTCGCTGACTCATGCATAATGTCTCGGCCAGTGTTGCGACTTCTAACTGTCTTTGTCGAGAAGGGCATAGATGTGATCCACAGTTTTGCTAAGAAACTGACGTTCTGCTTCTGAGGGCTGTGATTCTTCGGAATGCTCATTGGCTTGAGAATCACAATATTTACAGCGCAAGGACCGGTGTCTATCCAAAAGCTTTTCTACTCTAGTACGCAGCTCTTCGTTGTTGAAGGGTTTTGTGACATAAGCATCGGCTCCTGCAGCAATGCCCTTGATGCGTTCCTCTTCCGTCACTTTGGCCGTTACCACAATGATTGGGATATGGTTGATGATTTCGTTGGCGCGCACGCGACGACAGACCTCTAGTCCATCCATTTTGGGCATCATCAAGTCTGTGATGATGAGGTCAGGAACAAGTTCTATAGCTTTTTCCAAGCCTTCCTCACCATGAGATGCGTAGGAAACGGCGAAGTGCTCTGCAAATAGTGAGCCAATATAGGCAGCCACATCACGATTGTCTTCAATGATGAGTAGGCGAGCCTGATTGTCTTCTCCTTCACTGCCGAGTAGGGTAGAGTCTTCTATGGGAATCAAAGGCGTATCAGGAGAATTTGTTTCCTCCAATTGCTCAACGATAGTCTCGACTTGTCGGGAAGAACGAATGGGGATGATGAGGTGGAAGGTGGTACCTTGGTTGACAACGCTTTCCACTAATATGGTTCCACCTACGGCATCAATAATTTGTTTAACCAAGGTTAAACCTACGCCTGTGCCTATGGGGGCACTGCAGTCTTGCCCTTGAAAGAATGGCTCAAAAACGTGCTGGATGTCTTCTGGGGCAATTCCCTGGCCTGTATCAAAAACGTCAATAAATAAATGCTTGTTTTTTTGCCAAAGTTTTACTTTAATTTGCCCAAATTCGGGAGTGAATTTGAAAGCATTGGCCAAAAGATTGTTGAGAACCTTGTTGGTGTAGTCAGGCACAAAGTTCATTTCTACAGGTCCTTGCGATACGAATTGCAAGTCGATATTATGTTGTTTAGCGTAGTCGCGATAGGTCTCAACAATCATTAAGATATGTGCCTCTATATTGCCTCTTTTCCAGTTAGGATTGCCTATGGAAGACTTGATCTTTGTGATATCGAGTAACTGATTAATAAGTGTAAGCAATCCATTTCCGTGACGTGAGATGATTTGTGCCTTTGTTTTTACTTCACTTGCTGGATATTGTTGCAAATCTTGTGTTAAACCTAGGATAACAGTGAGGGGAGTGCTGAATTCGTGCGTGACACTCGTGAAGAAATGCTCACGTACGGTCAATATATGCTTAAGTTCTAGGAGGCTCTTACGACGGAGACGTTGGATGTAGAGCACTACCCCCAAGAGTCCCGTGACGAGATATAAGGCCATTACGGCTAGTCGTCTCCACCATTGTTCACGTTGGAATTCATCTTGGCGTATGTTCTCTATTCTTTGGCGTTGTCGATCGGAAATAACTCGTTGTAGGGTTTCAATCTCAAAAAGATTACGAGCATTGAGCATACTGTCTTCTCGCATATCAGCTTGTTTGTAGAGCATGAGTGCTAGTTTGTGGTTGCCTTCATGTTCATTGAGCTTAGCCCTCACGCGATCAATCTTAGATAAGTATTCTTTAGCGGCTATGCGGTGAGCTGTAGCTTGTGCACTATCCAACTGTATGCGAGCACTATCGGTCATTCCTGCTTCTACAAAGGCATCAGCCAAAGACAGGGCAGGTTGCATCCAGAGCCATAAATCGCGATCTGTGTGTACTAAATTCATGGACTCTCTAAATTCTTCAATGGCTTTGCGGTAATTTCCTCGCAAAGCATAGATGCGCCCAAAGTTCATGTGTCCATAAGCCTTGCCTGTATAGCTGTTGGCTAGCTCACTGTGGTACATCGACTCTTTATAAAACACCCATGCTGAGTCGATGAGGCCACGATTCTCGTAGACACTTCCCAGATTGGCTAGGTCTACGTTCATCCCTAGATGGCTATTCAGACGTCTCTCCACAGCAAGTGCTTTGCGTAGCATCTCATCGGCTTTCTGGTAGCTGCCAATTGATAAATACACATTTCCAGCACCATTGTAGGCTATGGCTCTACATTTCAACATCTTCTCGTTCACGTCTTCTTCTTCATACGACTGGCTGGTCTCGAGTGCACGAAGATGATAGACTAGTGCATCATAGTATAGCCCTAGTCTTCGGTAGTTCACACCAATGTCATTAAGCGCACTGGCTTTCATTAGCGTGTCATTGAGCATTTCTGCTAAATTTAATTGCAGTTCATGAGTCTTTACTGCATCTGCATACTGACTTGCTGTTTGATAACCATGACCCAAAGCAGCTAATGCAGCCATTTCTCGGCCGTGGTCTCCCGAAGCACGGTGTAGATTCACCGATTGCATGAGAGAATCTATGTTCTTTGTATGATTGTTGGTCGTGTCGAGTTGCAGTCTCTGCTCATCGGTGTAAACTGGAGTTGAATTAGACCTCCCGTTACAGCCTGTTATAAGCAATATAATCCCAGTTATAGCACAAAGCAATAAGGTATATGAACCTATACGCAACGTTTTTATCGCAGCGTATAAGGTAGAAAATGAGTAAATGTTGCCACTACAGAAAGTTGAGTAGTTTTTTTCTATATGGTATGACATAGTGACGTGTGCTAGTTCTCGGAGAACATATAAGTTTTCAAGTGTCTTTGGGCTAAAAAGACGCTTCTCTAAAGAGAAACTTTGTCAAAAATACGGTGTTTAATTGAAACGACAAAGCTTTTTCTCGTTTTTCGTTGCGTGAAAGAGATATAATTCGCAAACATATCCTAAAATGTTTTTTTGCATCATTATTCTCTCTTCGATGCAGAATGATTTGAGGGAACTCGAGATTTCAAGTTCATTTATGAGAAAATCAAGCTATCAGTCGTGATTTTTCTGCGAGAAATTTTCTTTTTTCTGCGTTCATATTTTGAAAATCTGATTATTTTTCTTCAGAAACGTTGTTCGTAAAAGACTTGTAAAATTGCTTTCTGTTTTTTTATTGATTACTAGTGTCTTACGTTGTTTTTTTGTCTGATTATCACAATTTCTCCGAAGAATTAAGTCCGAAAATCGCATTTTTTTGTCCAGAAATCACAACAAACATTGCGTGTCGCTCTCGTAATTTTGCCAACATCAAACAGGCATCGCGGCATTCACCGAAAAATGAGAAATCTCAACATTGAGCAACACTTACGAGTTGGGTGATATCCGCATTCTATGCTTCGTATAAATGTTATCAATCCTCATTGCACATAGTGTTAGCGCAGCGCGAGAAAATAGGCCTTCTGCAAGCTCAGCACTTTGTAAACCTCAAACAAGATATAATCTAACCATCAAGCATTCCTAACAACCTTAACGCCCGAGCCTCCTTATAGGCGTTGCCCAGCAGAGATTCAACAGGGAGGCAGCATAATACAATGAACGGAAAACGAAAAATACCGCTTCTTCCGCCCAATAATGGCAGGAAAGCAAAAGTCGGTCTTACCATCCTGTTCGCCACTGCCGCCATGGCTACCATGCAAGCCCAAAATGTAGACCTAGGTTGGCTACAGGAACCCCAAGACCTCAATAGCGAGCTCCGCACTCACACTTGGAGTGTCTATGCTCAAGGAGGAGTTTCATGGGCGTCTGGAGTGTGGTATCGAAATCTCGATGCAAAACGGAGCTATCAAATCTCACCCGCTGTAGGCGTAGGTGTAGACTTCACCATTAAACCATGGGTAAGAGTCGGAGCTGACTATCTATATTCCCGCTATCGTAGAGAGCAGCGCCCATCGCAAATCGATCCTCTCCAAATGCCTGTCAAGGTCTATGGCAATTATCTGATGAATGTGCATAGTGCCAAGCTCAGTGCAGGATTTAATGTCATGGAATTCTGGCCTAACCGCAAGGCTCAATGGCTTAACATCTGGGCTGGTACAGGAGTTGGTTATACCATCGGCCGAGGCAATGAATATGCTTTCACCTTCAACAATACCTTTACAAAAGGTGGTGAAACAAAGCCTTTGACCAATGTAGCTCAAATTGGTAATAGCTCATCTGTGGTCATCACTGGCAATGTGCGAACAACCAATCGTCATGAAAAACTTCAAGAGTTTGTATGTTCCAGCTGTACTCCAGGTTGAAGCCGATGTGAGCCGTCGTTTCACGCTTGGCTTAAAAGGAGAAGTAGACTTTATGCTCCAGCGCAACAATGTCGCACCTAAACAGTTGTACTATGGCTTAGCTACTGTGCGTTACAACTTTGTGACGAGTCGCGCTCAAGTATGTCGCACCTACTATCGTGGAGAAATTGTCAAACTACTCGAACGCATCAATGTTCTTCAAGAGGAATTTGCAGCTGCACAAGCAGAAGCAGCACGAGAAGCCGCTCTTCGTCAGCAAGTAGAACAAGAGAAAGCAGCTCTTGAAGTCCGACTCGCAGACTGTGAGAAAGGACAGATGGTTTCTCATTTCGTTCAGTTTGAGAACAACAGCAGTGAACCTTCAGTTGTTGAGCTTGCTAAGCTCCGTCAGTTTGCTCAAACTGCTCGAGGCAAGAAGCTTTCACTCTTAGGAGAAGCTAGTACCCCAGGCACATCAGGTCGTAACCAAACACTCTCCGAACATCGATTAGCTCGTGTGGTAATGGTGCTAATGCAAGAAGGTTTCTCTCTAGAAGATCTCCAACCACAAAATGCTGTTGGTGCGAAGAATGGAAAACCAGATGCTTCTGGTCGCAGAGTTACCATCCACTCACACCGTTGATTCTCGGCTCTCTATTAGAGCTTAGACTATCTACTGGGAAATCCCAACCAATCCTTATCCGAATCATACACACACACTGCAGCATACCGCATCTCATCGCATAATATCAAGCAGTATTGCTGCCCCCGCTTCTAACCAAAGCACATACAAATAAGTCTCAATACGTCACACCTACAAATACCAAGTAACATGAAACGTATTCAACCTATCCTGTTCGCCAGCGCAGTATTGTTGGCAACACCTAGCCTTTTCACTGCATGCCAAGAAGACGCTCCTGAAATCAATTACACCATGAACGTGAGTGTAATCAATGATTTCACGAAAGTGGTCGAAGCGATCAATAATGGTTCGCTCAAGAATGAAGAAGCCATCAAGAAGCTTACGGAAGCTATTGATAATATGGCAGTGAAACAATCAGAGAAACTTCAAAGCATTAAGGACGTACTCGTATCTGCTAATGCAACTCTTGAGACTAAGCTCTCGGCCATTGAATCTACCATGCAGGCACAGACTCTTTCTCTCGAAAATAAGTTTGAGTTGCTCCGTGTTGCAGTACAAAAACCACACATTGAAGGCAGAAGAAGTGGGAACCAAGTTAGCCACTGCCATCGATCATCTCAGTGGTGATGTAAGTGCCAAGCTGGCAAGTATTAGAGAAGCGATTGATAAGTCTACTACATCAATGGCTGCGAAGCTTGCACTTCTCGAAGCTGCTATGAAGGCTCATACACTTACTTTTTGAGAAAAAGTATGATCTTGCGCTTGATCTCATGGCCAAGCATACCCTTAAGCTCGATGAGATTGAGGGCTAAACTGGCGAGAGCTATCGATAACATGAATGGAGATTTAAGTACGAAACTCGACTTCATCAAGCAAGCCATCAACGACCAGTCCAAAGGTATAAATGAAAAGCTTGCACTTCTCGAAGCTGCTTTTGAATGCTCAGACGCTCACACTTGAATCAAAGCTTTCTCTTCTCAATACAGCTATGGCTAACCATACCTTGAAGCTTGAAGAAATGGGCAAAAAGCTGGCCACTGCTATTGACAATTTGAGTGGTGATGTGGCTACCAAGCTCGGACAAATCAACGCAGTCTTAGGCGATACCCAAAAGACTCTCGAGCAAAAGCTTGCATTGATTGATGGTGCTATCATGGCTCAGACACTCACCCTCTCTGGTCAATTAGCTACTATTAAGAAGGCTGTGGATGATCAAGTCCTAGCGCAGCACAAGATGGCAGCACTCATTGCTAAGTCCATTGACAATATGAGTGGTGATGTGGCTACTAAGCTTGGACTTATCAACTCCGTATTAAGTGACACTCACAAGACTCTCGAAGAAAAACTAGCTTTTGATTGATGGTACACTTCAGGCTCAAACGCTTACGCCTCTGGCCAGTTGGCAGCTATTGAAGAAGCTGTGCAAAAGAACGTCTTAAAGCAAGAGGAAGTGGCTAAGAAGATTGCTGACGCCATTGATAAAATGGCGGGAAGTAATGAAAAGAAGATGTGGGAAATTACCAAGGCTATTAGTGAAAATGACGAAAACTGGTGGTGTCATCGACTTAATCAGGGCCGCTATTGTAGCTCAAACCACTACGATGGAAGAGAAGCTTAAGGCTATCCGAGTGGGTCTCGAAAAAATGCCTAACTACACAACTCAGCTCAACGCCATCGAAGCGGCCATTAAGTCTATGCCTGATGTCGTGAGCAAGTTGGAAGCTCTGAATACTTCTCTTGGTGCTTTGAAGAACTTTGATCAAAAGTTCGATGCAGCAGTGAAAGCACTCCATGCCATCAAGAATCAAGTGAAGGGTAATAACGAAAAACAAGCTGAGATTGCCGCCAAGATTGCCGAAACCACTAAGGCTATTGAAACTCTCGTAGCACAAGTGAAGGAGGACAATCGTAAAGCACAAACTGCTTACGGTGCGATTAAAGACAAGCTTGCCGACCTCGGAACTCAATTAACTGTTATTGCAAACAAGGGTTAGGCCTCACAGAGGTCTATAGCATAGAGCTAAAGTGCCTAGCACTATTAGAACGTGACTGAACAAGTCACCAGGAATGATTCCTTTTTGTTTCTTGCTATTTTTTTGAAGGTGCTCTCCGGGAGGAGGGCACCTTCTTTTTTTGGGGGGGATGAAAAGATTGCAATACTCAGAGGCACGCTTGGATGTTTTAGGGGTAGAGGCGAAACAGTATTTGGAAGAGCAAGTCTTAAAGTTCTATCCTTAGTAGGGCTCATCAGTAATGTGAACTATGGACTCGGAAGAAGTGGCGCACGGAAAAGAAGAAAAAACCTGTGTATCACTAAAGAATAAGATAGGCTCTCCTACCCTAAAGGGCAGGAGAGCCTATCATTATGGCATTGTTCCAAAGAAGGTGTTGTGTCTATTTGCCTTCCATAGCTAGACGAATCTGACGAGAGAGATCGGCATAGTGAGCACGCGTGGCAGCATCTTGTGGATGAGCTGCAGCCAAGCGTGACTGGATGCGAGTGAGCAAGCTTGTCATGTATGGGCGTCCATCACTATCTGCGGTGGCTCTCCAGCCTTTGATGAGACGAGTTACAGCTTGTTGTTGGACAAATCTGCGCCATGATCCCACACGATAGGGGGTAGTAGCTTCGCGGAAGAAGAGGCGGAGTAAATCATCCACATAGGCAGTGGGTGGATAGGCTTGAGCAGTGGGAGCACCAGTGGCGTTGACTGCGATGTTGTTGAACATGTGTGGATCCACCAAACGGCTTACGGCCATCTCCGCTAGCGGACGAATGAGCTCTTGAGGCTTGGCGCTGAGACGAGAAACGTAGGGTTCGCTGATCATCCATGTGGGACATTGCAGCACATTCTTGTCGATCCAAGTGAGGGCGCGTTGTTGACGTTCACGTGTCATGGTGGTGAACATCGCACCACTTTGCTCTACGCTCTTGTGTTCGCGGTGTACACCACCTACTTGTGCCAGCACATGGCCGATGTAGCGGCGGTATTGTCCGAACACAGCCTTGTAGCCTTCAGCCAAGTTATCACCGAGATTGCCTTCTTCATGCACCCATTCGGGGAGACCCTTCACCACGCGACGGAGATTTTTCAAACCATAGTCCGAAGCCTTCATCACATCGTCACTCAAATCCTCGGTGAGGGCAAGTGGATCGTTGTCGTGGCCCTCGCCACCAAACCACAAGCGACGATTGCCGGTGATGGTCTTTACGGTGAGGTTGTTAAGCGTTTTACGTTCTTCCAGCTCTGACTTAGCGTTAGGATAGTAAGTATAGCCCCACTCGATGGCCCATTTGTCATAGTCGTTGATGCGTGGGAAGATGCCAGCATAGCCAATGTTGTCTTCTGGTTGAGCCACATAGTTGAAGCGAGCATAGTCCATGATAGAAGATGTGTGGCCGTGCTTCTCCACCCAAGCCTTGTCGCGGAGCTTCTCCACAGGCGTAGCAGCACTAGCTCCCATGTTGTGGCGCAAACCCAGGGTGTGTCCCACCTCGTGAGAGGAGACAAAGCGGATGAGTTCACCCATGAGTTCTTCATCAAACTCCTGCTTTCTAGCGCGTGGATCGATGGCACCGGCTTGTACCATGTACCAATCGTGGAGCAGCTTCATCACATTATGATACCATCCGATGTGACTCTCGATGATTTCTCCCGTGCGTGGGTCGTGCACATTGGGACCATAGGCGTTAGGAATGGGTGAAGCAAGATAGCGAATCACCGAATAGCGCGCATCTTCGAGGCTCATATCGGGACGATCCGTAGGCCATTCTTTCGCAAGGATAGCGTTTTTGAATCCCGCTTGCTCAAAGGCCTTCTGCCAATCTTCCACACCGAGTTTGAGGTATTTCACCCACTGTTTGGGTGTAGCTGGGTCGATGTAGTAGACGATAGGCTTCTTGGGTTCTACCAATTCCCCACGTTTCATCTTTTCTATGTCCTCCTCCTTGGGTTCAAGTCGCCAGCGAGCTACGATAGAACGGCGTTTCACCTGTTGTTGTTGGTCATTAAATTCCACAAATGAGTTAGTGAAATAGCCAACACGAGGGTCGAAGGTGCGGCTGCGCATGGGATTTTCGGGCAACAACACAAAAGAAGTGTTGAGGCGGAAGGTGATGAGCCCTGTGTGTGCCGCAGAGGGGATTTTGCTAGGCTTAGCAGTGAAGGTCTTTACGGTGATAATTTCAGTGTTGATAGGGAAAGTTTTCACCGTGTCCACGTAAGAAAGGTCACCTCTCAAGGCATTCACTTCAAAAGTGCCCTTTACTGCGCGTGTTCAGGCCCTGTCACAGGATTGTCACCTTTGAGGAAGTCGGTGGCTTTGATGCGATAACTTTTAGCCTTAGTCACAGAGTCGGTGAGTGTTTCTTCGATTTTTGAAGGCTGCCACGATGGGATTTTTCTGCACCTCGCTTCCACTGATTTCCAAATGCGCTGAGTGCTATCGGAGTGAGCCGCAAACATTTCGCTGCGGAGCAACAGTTGGTTGTTGTGGCGTTCCCAAGTCACCATCTTGCTGTTGGCCATTTCTCCACCATACATTTGTGCACCAGCAGGTGTGCTCACGAAGCGTGTGGTCACCAACATGGGACGTTTCAGCAGACTATCGGAGACAACGAAAAACCAATCGTCTTTTTCACGTTGAAAACTAAGCAATCCTTTGCGAATCGGAGCTTTTTTCTCCACCTTAGCTGGAGGTGGTGTTTCCTTTTTCTTCTTGCGCGCTTGTGCTGGTGTGGCGCAGAGGGTTAGTGCCAGCGGCAGGACATAGAGTAATTTGGTCATTAGAGGTTAGGGATAGTCCCGTTTTTTGCTCAATCTCGACTTCTTTTGTATCAAGATTGTGCGGAGTTAGACATATAAGTTGGGTGGTGACAGCATTGCTGTAGGGCAACGATGTTCACCCTGTTGGTATAAACGCACGGAATCGCATAGCCTACTAGTGAGCAGACTGTGCGAGTTCGCGTGATGAGTATTAAGAATTTAGCAGGCAAGTTCTTGGAAGTTGCCTAACTTTTCAGCATACGCCTCAAGATAGTGGCGTATCCTTTTTACATAATTAGCGCACAAAGACTTTCTTACCTCCTACGATGTAGAGACCTTGTGGGAGAGCAGAAGGTTGAAACTGGTTTGCACTCAAGCGACCGCTGAGGTCATAAACAGCTTGTTGTGCGAAGGAGGGAACAGCCACACGGTTCACACTCGTGGGCACTGCTGAGGATTTCTGCAACATTGAAGACATAGTCTCCCACTTCTTCCAAGAGTTGGAAAGCTCCTTTCCATAGGACCCAAGTATTAGGCTCCAGTTTATGAAGTTGCTCCAATACAGATTGACCAGAAGCTGGTAGAATGCGTGGCACCACGTTTGTGTTTTCTGCACCTTCTTCAAATTTCACAGTGGCAGTGTCGCCAATGGCGAAGAGGAAATCCGTGGCTTTGCACTTCTTCTTTGGGAGTTTTGCCATTGGCACCGAAGCCTGCAAAACGTTCCACAAGGTAAAACTCTTGACCATTTTCCAAGAGGTTCATCCATAGTTCTTCGTTTCCTGTGATTTCCACCACATTGTAAGGATTGTCCTTCGTGCCGTTGCCAGCTTTTTTTAGGAGTTTGAGCTACGGCTACTGCGGAGGAAAGGCTCACAAAGAGCGAGAGGAAGAGCAATTTCAGTGTAGAAAGCTGCATAGGCTGAAAAAGTTTTATTGGTGAATATGAGGATAATCTATTTGTTCTTCCACTTTGCTCCACAGAAAGCATCTCTCTTGGTTCTGCAGCACCGGTTGGTTCGTCTGGTCCAACTGCGGTGTTTAGTGATTGAGCACTTTCTTTCCATTGATGATATAGATGCCTTTGGGCAAAGAGTGAAGTTGTGCGACAGTGCCTACCTTTCGTCCGTTGAGGTCGTAGATGACGGTAGTGTCTGAGTGATTGTTGCCAGATAGACTGCGGACGGCAGTGAGTGTTTGGGGAGTGAGAGAGATGAAATTGGTGTCTTCGAGCTTCAACACCTCTTTCAAAATTCCGATTTGCAGAGCATTGAGGGCTAAATAAACCCTCGGTGGGACGAGCAAGGGTGAGTTGCTGACCTTGATTTTTCTCCTATCTCAAAGCCCACTTTGTCGTCGGTGGCAACGAATTTGTAGAACGTGCGGTTTTTGAGAGTCGGTTGAGTGGTACCTGCTTGCAAGATTGTGGAAGTTATCTTAATATTGCTCGGGTGGCTGGTGAGTGTGACGTTATACGTACCGGGATTTCCTTTCAACAGGAATTCGGTATAACCATTGGGAGTGCCGGCAACTGTGGTTTGTGCTGGATACTCAGCCGTAATGAACTTGCGCTCTTTGTTGGCAATGCGAGGCGCATAGAGTTTGATGCTGGGATTTTCACTATGAAATTAGCCTTAGCGGCGAAAGCTCCAATGCCTTGTTTGCCGATGACAGCGTGGTAAGCACCATCGAGATCTTCGGCTACGAAGACATAGTCATTGTTTTCGTGAGCGAAATAACCGTGCATCACCCAGTTGCTAGTGGCATCAGCCCATTGAAGTGCTTTGGATGTAGTTGGTGCCACGAACGATGATTTGATGTTCGGCAGTGCCAACAAGGAAGTAGTCGCCTTCTTTATAGTCAGCGGTCATCGTTTGTCGGCTATTTCCAAAACCCTAGGAAGTCTGCTTTGAGGACAACTTCCTGCTGACTTTTGGCAAGTGCGTCGCGCTGTTCGAAAGCTTCTTGCACAGTAAATGGTGAATTTAGCGTGCCATTGCCAGCAAAAGTGGTGAGAGCCGAGAGGGCTACACCGACAAAAGTAAAGATTTTTCGGATAAAATGTTGCATCTAATCGCTTTTTTTGATAAATAAAATTGAAGTTTGTTTGTGAATTGTATAGTCTGAGTTTGCAAAATGCAGAGTTCTTCGTCCTTTTCTTCTGACAAAAAGAGGAGAATAAAGAGGAGTTTTGTAGACAAATGCTTCACTTTTGAGGTCATCATTGATAAGTTGTCTGCAAAAATCTAATGAAGCAATCCTAAAGTGAAGGAAACAGAAGTTCCGTGTAGTGTGGTACCGAACGCTGTGGTATATTCTGCGGAAGCACGCGCAAAGAAGCGCAAGGAAATTCGGGCAATCAACATAGAAAAATCGTAGCGTAGGTGGAATGCAGCACGTCCTATGTGTCGAGCATCCAGCATTTGCTGTTGCTCCCACAGCGATGAGAGGGGAGAAGTGGTTGAGGAGAGATGAAGTTGATGGTTCAGTGCCAACGAAGCACCCACTTCTGCACTTGTCCACCAACCTTTTGTCAGGAGTTTTCCCCCTTCTAATGTAATCAAAAAGACGTTGCGTCTCGCGAGAGGAGTTAGAAAGGAGATAGCGTTGTTCAAAATTTTCATACCCCAACGACCATCCGTAGAAACCATCGAGTTGCTGATGGGTTAAGGAAGTTTCTTCCCAGGGAGAAGTGGTGTGAAGGGCGCGAAAATGAGTAAATGCGGCAAAGCGACTGGTTTGAAATCGCTTTTGCAAAGAAAGGAGAGTTTCGTAGTGGCGCGACACAATTTTGGTCTGCGGATCTGTGGTGAGGGTGAGCGACTGGGTGTGTTCGTTAGTGTATCCGCGTTGCCAGAGCACTTCATCTTGTTTGACAAGCCACCAATTTCCCAAGCGTAATTTCTTTCCAAAAATCGGAGATTTGCAGGTTTTGTTCCTCAAACTCCGAGGGAGTGAAGCGGTTGTTGCCAACGGCTTCTTCGTGGGAGCGTTGGAATCGCACAGAAAATAGGATGGCGGCTTTTCGAAACTCGCGACCAATATTGATTTCTCCTCCACCAGTATGGTTCACCCATTGGCGCGTAAATCCCTCGATAAGAGCCAGCTCCTCCAGAGAGATGCTCCAAACCGTGGAGGGTGAAGTAGTTCCATTGCGCATCTTGTTGCACACTGGTTACATTGTCTATTTTTTCTTTTTGACGTTCATACCAAAGCGTGGCTCCAATTTGTCCCCATCGCGGAGTATAAACCACTGCTGGAGCAAGGCTGTATTGTAAACTTCGGGCACGTGAGCGAGGGTCTTTGAGACGGGCTAAATCATTGACGGCATATTTCACCCCTAATCCGAAGTTCCACAGGCGCGGTGTGCTAGTGGCTAATCGAAACTCAGTGTCTACGGTTTGAGCATCGTAACGTCCTAATTGTTCGCTACCAGCATCGAGGGGGGAAAGTGAATGGTGGAACGTGCTGACACCGAGTGCTGCGGGAGAGGTGGAGAAATCACTATTGAGTGGTGGGGAAAAACGGTTGGAAAAGTCGGATGAAAGCAATGACAATTCTGTGCCATTGCTGCGATCGCTCCAATTTCTTTCGACATAGCGCGACATTCCATAGACGAAACGGCCTTGTGCCACGAGCCAAGAAGCGACAGGGAGTTGCTGTTCTGCATAAAAAGCTCCGAGGTGCTGACTACTTCCCTGCTGACTTGTGCGCAAATCACTGTTAGTTTTTCCATAAGAAAATCCACTCTCTCCGCGTGTCATTTGAGGCAGTGGGTCGAGCGCAATTCCAGCTGCGTTTTGGGTATGCTGCCACAACGAGAGCCCTCGCCACAGCTGACGCTGCGTTGACGAAAGTAGCGTAGGCTGCTCCACTACTGCTGCTGAGGACTGGGCAGTGGTACTATCGTGCTGCGCATGGCTGGAATTTGCCAAAGAAAGACTGAAGAGAAGGGAAAGAAGCATGGGAGATTATTGAATGGATTATTGAATAAATCTGCCTGGTTCAAGTGAAGAAGCTGTAGCACAATCACTTGCACTGTTGTTGGTATCTTGGAGTTTTATGCGAGTTTTGTTTGCCGTGGCAGGAAGAGCACGGCGATAAGTCACCTCCCCATTCCATCCCGATGCGGAAGAAATGTGGGTGTATCCGGCATCAATGGAGGGATAAAGCCTTTTACTCGACAAATCTACACCATTGGTCGGTGAGAATTTGATGATGTCCAGTCCATCAAGTACTTCTGTCATGGGGATTCTTAGAAATTCTTGTCCACTGCTTTTGCCATTGGCATAGACTTTTGTCCAAGTGGCGACGTCATTGGCGCGGAAAATCACGATACTGGTGGGACCTCCTTGCACCAAATTCATGGAGGATATTTGCGGCCAACTCGTGAAGATGAGTTCCACTGGTGGTGTGGCAGGATTGTTCACCATGCGTCCTTGTGTATCTTTGACTTCGTAGTCAGCGGCAGAAAGGTCGTATTCTTGAGGAGCTTTGTTATTGCGGTGATTGATGGCACTATTCACCACCAACACACTCGCACCAGGAGCGAGCATTCGTCCATCTTCGGGGAAACGGAAGGCCTGTTTCAGATAGAGATAATTCGGAGTGGTGCTGAGTGGATAAGCGGGGGTACTGCTACTTTCTAACAATCCAAAACCGAAGTTGGAAAAGTCGAATGGGAGAGTCGGAGTTGTTGAAAAACTCTACAAACTTTCCTGCCGAATAGTTGCGATTGTTGGCATCCTTGCTACCCGAAGCATAGACTTTGCTCACCACCAACGTGGGCACGATTGCCACGTGCGTGGTCAAAACGAGGTGATTGCGCGTTGCATCCACCACTTGTGCCGACAGGTTACCTCCCACCAGATAATCGTTTCCTGCCACATCTTCGCCCGTGGCTTGGTGATAGTCGGCTGCACTTAACGTCCATGCTGTGGAGATGTTGTAGATGCCAGGAGTGAGGTTGGAAAATCGCGCCTTTCCTTGCTCGTCGGTGAGGGCACGGAGCGTATCGCTCTGGGTGATCAAAGCGACTGTGTGTCCAGTGTGTTGTGCGGTTTGACCGAAAGCTGAGGGTTGCTCCACCGTCACCCTCAGTTCGACAGCTTGCGTAGCCCCATCGAAGGTGAGGCAACTGGCAAAAATGGTTGAGCTGCTCACAAGAAGTGTGCCAGACAAAAAGAAGTGTGCCATGCGCATCCCAGCACCTGACTTTAGTGCTTGTGGAGGGTTGAGCGGAAAAGAGAAGAGCTTCATAAGCGATTTATAGCTGGAAGGAGAGTTCAGCTCCGAAAGAGAAACTACCTGTGTTGCGTTGGGATAGGGTGGTTGAAGTAGAGGTGGGGAGGAAGGGCTCATAATAGAGCGCATTGTTCACATAGAACGAAAGCTGCGCCACCGATCCGAGTTCCTTGGTGAGGCGGAAAGCCAGATTCCACGTTGTAGGAGATGAAGTCGTCACATTGTCGCGTGGCGCAATCTCTTGTGCCGCGAGTGCCACAGCAGCCTGATGGGTGGGCTGGACTGCGTAGTATTTGCCATCAGCTCCAATATATCCAGAGCGCATGTCGGGCGTTATGGCATGTTCCACTAAGTTTTGGTCCAACCACGCCACGGGTTGTTTGGGAGCAACGTAGCTGAGGTTTGCATTGTGCCAAATCACTTGACCAGTCAACGAAGCTACCATGCGCAACACGGGGATATGCGTGACAAGGCGCAAGGTTTGCACCCAGCGATCATAGCGACTATAGTCTAGTGCAGAGGGATAGCGCAATTTGATTGGAGTGAGTCCATATTGCGTGTATTGTGTAGGGAGGGCAGCAGGTGTGCGATAGTTTGGACCTCGGTCGTAGGCTTTTGTCCATTGGTAAGCCGTAGAGAGGAAGATTGTTGTGTGAAGGGGGTTAACCTTTCCTAAGTCGAGATCCATCTCAATGCCACGGTTGTCTGCCACGTTGAAGTTGCCGATGCGTCCCGTTGTGGCGAAAACGATGTCGCGCCGTGCGGGATGATTGGGGTCGTAGGTGGTGGGTTGTCCTGGAGTGATGAGCAGACCTTGCTCGGGGGTAAAGACATCTGCCTCATAGGTGCGGTATTCTGTGTGGTTGGAAAAGCCATTCTCCGTGCGATCGATATAGGCGGTTACCGAGAGTTTACGCGCTTGAGGAAGGTTGATGTCAAATCCAGCCTCCCATTTTGTTGCAGTGGCATTCTCCAAGGCGGAGGGTTGCACCCGATAAGCATCGGTGTGGTAGAGCAAGAACTGCTGAAGAGGCGCATCTTGCGGCATGTAGGAAGCTGCCACTCTATCCGTGTAATTGCGATCGGGATAGAGATAATCGAGACTGGGAGTCTTGCTGTTGCGTCCGTAAGCTGCACGAAGTTCCAGCCACTTGCTGGGATTAAAGGCGAAATTCACACGAGGAGAGAGGGAGAAAGTGCGGAGTTCGCTCCAAGGTTGCAGGGCAGTGAAGCGCAATCCTGTTTGCAGTTTCACACGGCGCACGGCATCTACTCTCCATTGCCACTGATCGTCTACAAATGCTGCAGCCTGATGCAAACCTGGCACTTCAGAGAAAGCGCGTGGACGTCCGTTGCTGTTGGGACGCAAAGGAGCATTTTCGTCGAGATTGAAGAAACCGCGTCCAAAGTTGCGATCGTATTTGTATTCTATCCCCATCTTGAGTGTCTGCATGAGGCGCCCGGTGCGGAAAAACATCGAGTTGTTGAGTTTGGCAAACACGTTGAGTGGACGTCCTTCCGTGGTGCCTGCAGCCCAATAGGAGGAGGTGCGCCAATTTACAGCGTGATAGCCCGACTCTTGGGCAGTGAGGAGGGGAATCAAGCCTGTGCCGCTGCCTACAAACGAAGCATTTTCTGCCGTGGTGGGAGCATATTGCACCCCAAGGGCATAGGTCAAAGTGGCATCAATGGTTTCCCACTTGGATGCGACCATTGTGGGAAAAGGACAAGAGGTCGGAGGCGTTTTTGCTGAAAGTGCCGTCTGCCGCTGCATCTGGGTCGTTTCCTGTCCAGTCGCGACCGCGCATCCATCGGATTTTCGTGTCGGTGTGCCAGGCGTGTGTCCAGTTTTTTGCCCATCCCAGCGAGAGTGTGTAGCGGTGGAAAGAGCGGGTCTTCATGCGCGGATCTCCCCACGCTTGAGCATAATCGAGATGTGCATTGACGATGCTACCTTTTCCTGCGCGGAAACCTTTGCTCAGTGAGTGATTCATCAGTCCTGGGTTCACTTTGCTCTTCCATTGCCACGGACTGACACCCGAGCGTGAATGAACAATCACCATGCCCGAGGTGAGATCGCCATATTCCGCTGAGGGAATGCCGCGCACCACTTCCACGCTTTCGATGTCGTCTGCTCCGATTTGTCGTAAATCCGTGCCTACGGGAGCTGCTGCACTAAAACCGCCTTGTGAGAGTGTCCCATTGTTGGAGAGAGGAATCCCATCTACAATGATGTTGGTGCCAAAAGCCACATTGGCATTGTTGGTGAGTGTGCGCAGTTGAAACGACTGTCGCTGTGTCATATCGGCATTTCCCATGGGTTGTCCCGGCACTAACTGCAACACATCTGCCAAACTCGTGGCTTGCAAATGGTCGATGGCGCGGCGACCTATGGTGCTTGCTGTGGCATTTCCCGCTTGATTGCGCGTAGCCGTCACCACCGCCTCTCCCAAACTCAAAGAAGTGGGAGAGAGCGCCACCACAACTGTTGTGTCGCCTTGTAAGTTGAGTGAGATTTCGCTCGGAGTATATCCGATATAACTAAGACTCAACTTGTAGCGACCCAGCGGAATGCGTTCTAAAGTTGCCACTCCTTGTGCATCTGTGCTTGTGGTCAGTCCCAACGGATTGAGTTGCACAGGAGCAAGGGGGAGCGTTTCATTAGAATGATGTTGATCCACGAGTTTCACGCGCACATTTGCCACACGCTGTTGCGCAGCCATGGGAAGCACAGCCACTGTGGTCAAAACCCAGTGTGCACAATCCGACACAAACAGGACGCAAAGAGGAAGAAAACGCGGAAAGAAAAGAGAGAGATTGACTTTCAGCTACCATATAGTTCTGTGATGAGTTTGCAAAATTACGGCTTTCCCATTGCAATTACAATACCTAAATCTGATGATTTCTAAGGTAATAACTCATAATTACTGTTTTGAAATCGCACTTTCAAAACTAAAATGCAATAACAACGAGAGCAGTAGATTTTCTTAAAAGTTGCACCACGAAAAAATGCAGCGCAACTAAAAATCACTGCACAAAGTGGTTCATCCAAAGAGTTCGCGAAGAGCAGCCTCGACTCTCGACACAGGCACTAATTCGATACCTGTGAATTGGTGACGATCGAGAGATTTCATGTTTTGCTCGGGGAGGAGAAAACGGGTGAATCCCAACTTTTGGGCTTCGGCAATGCGGCGATCTATGCGAGTCACAGGGCGAATCTCACCGCTGAGTCCGCATTCGCCAGCCATGGCCACGGAGCGATCTATGGGTGTGTCCACGTTGCTCGACAGCACAGCGGCAATGACACTGAGGTCTATGGCTGGGTCGGTGACGCGGATGCCGCCTGCGATGTTGAGAAACACGTCTTTAGCCCCGAGCTTGAAGCCCACACGCTTTTCCAGCACGGCCAGGAGCATGTTGAGTCTGCGAAGATCGAAGCCCGTGGCCGAACGTTGTGGCGTACCGTAGGCAGCTGCTGAAACGAGAGCTTGGGTTTCGATGAGGAAAGGTCGCACGCCTTCGAGAGCAGCACAGATGGCCACACCCGAAAGTGGTTCGCCGCCTTGGGTGAGCAGGAGTTCGGAGGGATTGTCTACAGGGCGCAATCCAAACTGATTCATCTCGTAGATGCCCAGTTCTGAGGTAGATCCAAATCTGTTTTTGATGCTGCGTAAGATGCGGTAGAAATAGTGGCGGTCGCCCTCAAATTGCAGCACGCAGTCTACGATGTGTTCTAGTACTTTAGGCCCTGCGATGCTGCCCTCTTTGGTGATGTGGCCGATGAGGAGCACAGGGACATTGTTGTCCTTGGCATATTTGAGCAAGGCTGTGGCACATTCGCGGATTTGGGTCACACTACCAGGAGAGGATTCCACACTCTCCGTTTGCATGGTCTGCACGGAGTCCACGATGAGCAGCTCAGGTTGCACGGCTTTCACCTGTTCCAAAAATCACTTCTAGGCGAGTTTCGCAAAAAAGTAGTGGTTCTTCGCCAGCTGCGGTGGTGGGATTGCCTTGAGTTTGTGGGGAAGTGCTGAGGCGGTCAGCGCGCAGTTTGATTTGTCGCTCACTCTCTTCACCGCTCACATAAAGGATGCGGCGGTCGCTCATGCGCAGCACGGTCTGGAGCAGCAGTGTAGATTTACCGATCCCTGGTTCACCTCCCAAGAGAATCAGGCTGCCTGGGACGATGCCACCGCCCAACACGCGGTTGAGCTCTGCATCGTGTGTGTCATAGCGTTCCTCTTCGGTGGCGTTGATTTCTGAAAGTCGCTGAGGTTTGCTGCGCTGTTTGTCTAGTCCTGCCGAGACCACAGCAGCTGCGCCCCTGCTAGATGAGGCTATGGGGAGATGTTGACTTCTTTGAAGGTGTTCCATTGTCCACACGATGGGCAACGCCCCACCCACTTGGGAGAGTCGTAACCACAGTTGTCGCAGACATAGGCAGTTTTGGCTTTGGCCATGATAGAATCGTTAGTCGTTAGAAATCAAACATTCAGAAAGAGGTAGTCAGGAGTGTGATCGAAGCTGTAGGCTATGGGCTTATTCCAAATCGCCAAGAGCCGCTTTGAGTTCCACGAGTTCGGAGCGGATGGCGCGCAGTCGGTCAATCACCTCGGCAGACTGCACCTCACCCTCTTTGTTTTTGCGGAGGGCTTCGCGGGCGGCTTCAATGCGCAAGCCACGGACTTTGACGAGATTGTAAATCACCTTGATGGTTTCAATGTCGTCTTTGGTGTATTGTCGCACTCCACGCCCCCCCTTTTTGGGAGAAATCTGAGGAAACTCTCGTTCCCAAAAGCGAAGGAGTGTGTCGTTGACCCCGAGCATTTCGGCCACTTCTCCGATGGAGTAATAGAGTTTGTATTTAGGTTCTTTGGACAATGCCATAATTTTAGATAGTGATGTGAGGAAGAGTGTGTGCGCCATTGCCCTCAATCCCTAGGAGATTGACGACAATGGCGCGATCACGATCGCACAAAGTGTGCTACAAATTTACGTTTTTCTCGTGACGTGTGCAAATTTGCCTCCTTTTCCTCCTAGAAGCGTGGGGAGTTTGGAGAGAATTGCGCTCATCACTGGGGTATATCAGAGGAAGCATCAATGCGTTTGCACGGATTTTCCCTGCTTTGAAATCACCACTTGTCCAGCTGTAGGAGTGGTGATGCGACGTCCCGAAAGGTCAAAGAGAGCTGCTGAAGCATCATTAGGATTTGCACTAGTATCTGCCGCAGAATGGAGACTTCCGATGCCAGTGGGTACCACAAATTTTCCAGTTTTGAGATAATCGCGAAGGGCTTTCACGAGTGCTGCTTTGGGCTGGAGATAGAGATTCTCAAAGATGCGCCAAGCCGCTCCCAGAGAGCCTTTTCCGGTAAGCTCTTGTCCTTCTGGAGCAGTGGGATGTGCCACTAGGGGAGAACGCTTGCCGGTGGTGTTGCTCAGTGAGAAACCGATGCCTCTGCGACTGATTTGTATCTTCACTGGAGTTTCGCTCATCGTTGCAGGCGCGTCACCGTTGCCAGGTTGGAGGAATTGGCCAGACTGTAGATTGTACACCACATATTGTGCGGTGTTTCCTGGACGATCGTCCCCAACGATGAGCCAGTTGGCGGTAGCTTCTGTGACACTAGTGGCTTGCTTGTAAGCCTCTTGGGCATCTTTCACCATCTTCTCATCGACATTGCGGAGCGAGGGTGAGGCAGACTTGAGAGGTTGTACGAGAGTGCCCGACACTTCTGCATTGGTGAGCACATAGCAACGCTCGGCATTGAGCGAACTCAATTTGTCGATAGGCACGTATTTTATGACTTTCCCCTTCTGGGCAAGAGAGGCGAGGGCGTGGGAAAGCTCTTTCTCAGTGGCGGTGTTGAGGCGATCGTTCACCTCACCAAGGTATTTTTCCACATCAGTCTTGGGATAATGATTCCACTGATCGGCTTTAGCATATTGTTCCGCTACAAGTTCACGCAGGCGGTCGGGATTCTTGCCCTCAAATTTCACCTCTGCTATAGCCATAAAGCCTTCGCCTTGGCCATATCCTTCGGTAAATCGCAAGCGCAGACCTTGACCGTCGCTCAATTTTAGGGTTTGAGTGAGGATAATCTCTTGTTGATCTGCATTGGCTGCCATAAACGCCTTGAGTTTTCCAACCGCCCATAGGATCTGCCACTTGTACGCTCACAGTGCGTGCGCGATAGTTGCTGCTAGAATGCTTAGCTTCATTGTCCAGTACGATGCGACTGAGTTGAACTTCCCCTTGGTGTTTGAAGTCTATGTAGTGTGGATAGTGGTTGTGCGTTTTGCTCATCCATTCTGAGTGCCAGAAGGTGCCCAGTTTGCCATCGAGGACAAAGGCTGCTCGGCCATTGTCTTTCTCACCTACGGTTTCTTCTGAACTAAATCCTGTCACCTTCCATTCCTTTTGAGGGATCTCGGTGTAGACATCCGATAAGAGAGCATTCATGCGCTGAATGTCTTGTCTTTGGATGGCTGGTGCTACGTATTGAGCATGGAGTTGCGCGAGAGCCTCATCCGAAGGGAGGAAGTCACCAGGTTGAAGATATTTCAGAGTGATGGGAGTTCCAGCTTTGGGCTCTATGTATCCGCCAGATTGCATGTAGGCTGCTGGTTCACCATCGTAGACCATTTGAGTTTGGTATCTATCATTGCGCGCACCTTTGTCTGTGCCACCATCGGTGTGACCAAAGTGAAATTGGTTGCGGTTGAACCATTCTCCGCCAAGCATAGAGCGAGTGAAGACGCGACGATAGTAGGCTTTGTGGGGCATGTGTCCTTGGCTGGTGGCACCACGTGTGAACTCTTCGAGGAAAGAGTTGAAACCACTGCCGAAATATTGCACCTGTCCTGCCATGCGCTGGGAGGAGATGAAAAGCCACTTGTCGTCGATGCCGTGCACATTGTACCAAGCGGAGATGATTGTATTATCGTAGTTGGAGCCATCTTTGAGTTGGATTTGCTCAGGTTGCACATTGAGCAAGAATCTCACCCAATGTCCGGGCTTCCAGTAGTCACCATTGAGGAGCACATGGACACCCTGTGCCTTCGCCACCAAAGCGTTCTGCTACCGTGCGTTTGAGCGTGCTGTCGATGGCTATGACGCCGCTTCGTTTTGTAGCCTGCGAGTGATGCATCACCGTCTGTGTCGCCATTGTCCCACGTGGAAAAAATCACCGTGTGGTTGGTTTTGCCATTATCCATCTTTCCGTTGTTCTGAATACCAACGTAGCCTTTCGCAAAGCCGAAAGCCTCGACATAAGTGCCTTTGTAGTCTGCATCGTCTGGGATTTGAACTTCGTTGTAAATCCAATTGAAGGAATCGCCAGCAGGGAGTTTGCCGTTGCTGCTTCCAAACCCGTTGAGGTGGAGAGAGGGTACGCTGCGCCATGCGGCTAGATATACGGCATTAGCTCCCTTAGCATCAGTGGAGGAGATGGTGAAGTCGTGGAGTTCAGAATAAGGCTGTGCGCCGCGCAGCACGAAACGATACCAACCGTCTGCAGGTGCTCGGAAGGTAAAGTCGTTGGCTGGCTGCGCGGTGGCAATGTCTTGAGCTTTGTCCATCTGCGCCACGTCGATGGTGCCGCGATTGGTGGACTTTACTGTGAAAGTGCCTTTGGGGAATCGGATGTACCACGCAGGCATGTAGCCTTCCATCGGATAGTGGGAGGAATAGCCCACGCGTTCAGTGCTTTTCATTTGTTTGTCGAGGATGTAACCTCCGGCAGTACCTTGATTTTGCACGCTAATTTTCCACGTTGTAGCCGTTTGCGCGAGCATCATACTCGAGCATCCCATACAGAGGAGGGAGAGTAATGTTTTTTTCATGGAGCAGTGTATTTCAAAGTGTCGATGCAAGATGTGAGTTGTACGATACGACACAAAAGTAATAAGGCAAATTTAGTTAATCTGTCTAGAACTGCCAAACGTCTTAATCTATTTATCATCTGTTATCACATAAAGGCTGGCGTGAAATTACGCTTTTTATCCTTATCTAGATGCGTTGATGCAGGGAAGTAACATGCGTAAAAATTTTGTAGCCTAATGGAAGAGTAGGGTGAACGTAGGTTCTTGCTGCAAGTCGTAACAAGGGAGTCGCAATCGTGCTGCATCGGAAAGATATTGCCTGCGGTAGAAGTCGGTCATTGCAGCGGAGAGTACCAGCATTTTAGGACGATAGTAGGCTAATAGATGTGAGAGAGGACGGTGCACATCATGCCCCACTAGTAGCACGTCTACCGAAAGCGGATGCTGAGGAAAGGCACGAGACAAGGGGCTATCTACGATAGCAATGCGTTGTTGCCCATAGAGGAGGCAGTGAGGAGCGAATAAGGGTGCAGTGGTAGAGGCAGAAAATGCAAGAGGGCTGGGAGGAATGCCCTACAATCGAGCCTTTTTCTGGTGATATGTTGTAGAATCGTTGAGCACTGACATTGGAATCCACTCCACTGTCAGACCTTGTGGTTCCCACTCTTCGTGAGCCGTCTGTCGGAGAGCAGCTTGTGCGCGGAGTGTGTCGGAAGCCAGAAGCCAAGAGTGACCATCTGGTGACGTAGCGTGCAGAGTTGTCACGCCCGATGTGGGATAGATATAGAGGGCAGCTTGGGGACGCGTAGAATAACGATCCATTTGATAGGACAACATTGGGAGAAGCAAGCAGCCAGTGGCGAGCAGTGTGGATCGACCTATGGAGAGTCGTTGGGATGGGGGAGGGGATAACAATCTAACTAAGCCGAGGAGAGCGAATAGGCTCAAGGCTGTGGTGAGTGCGCTAGGATATAGCGGAATGGGCGCAAAACAATCTTTGGAGAAAAAGGCTAAACCTTGTTCCATGAGACTGATGAGGTCTGTGAGCCATGGAGAGAGGACTCGCGGAGTGGGGAGATAAGCAAGAAAAATCATCCCACCGCAGAGCAGCAAATAGGCTGCTGGGATAACAAAAAGGCTAGAGAAGAGACCAGCCCATGCGACTTGCTGAAAATGATAAGCCACAAGAGGTGCTGTGGCTAGTTGAGCTGAGAGAGAAACTATGAAAAGAAGATAGAAATATCGGCCGATGCTCATGAGAAATCGCATAGGCGAAGAGGTGGGACGGCGATTGATGAGTTCCGCAGCACGCTTGCTTAGTGGTTGCAGCCCTTGCGGCACTGGAAAAATGGGAGCGAAGAGCAGGATGCCTGCTACTGCGGCGCACGAGAGTTGAAAAACCCACGTCGAACAACCAGTCTGGGGCATAGCATAACATGAGAATCATGGCCAAAACAAGGCCGTGCCATGCGCCAGGACGATGATTTCCCACGTAAACACTTGAGCAAGGGTGAGCATCAGCGTTGCGCGTACGAGAGAGATGGGAAAACCCACAAAGGCGGCAAAGCTCCACATCAGCGCGAGGCCTAATCCCATGGTGAGGGAGGTGGAGAGTTCGGCCGAAACGTCGAGCCATCGTTCCTAAAACGAGGGTGAATGCGCCAAAGAGGATGGAGAGATGAAGCCCCGAAAGAGCTAGAATGTGACTAGCTCCGCCTTGACTATACCGCATTTTTGGTGTCGCGATCTAGCAGTTCTCGGTGTGCCAGAGTCATGGCTGAGAGCACAGCTGCACTGTGTGGAGGAAGGTGGTGCTGATATTGCTCCATCCATAGTTCACGTTGGCGCAGCAGGCGTTCGTGCAAGGTCAGATCTGGAGAGATTGTCGCAGTATGTGTGCTGCCCTTCCCGATAGTTTTCCACTCATTGGAGAAGCAGTGGGCAGTGGCAACAACGTTTTGGCGCAAGAGGTAAGCAGAATAGCGATTTTTCACGCGTCCTTCTCTGGAATATAAGGCGGTGACGCGCCCATGTGCCAGAATAACTTGCCCAATTTGAGGTGCGGAGGGTCGTTTTTGTGGCGGGACTGGGGCGTTAGGGCGTAGAGAAGAGGGGCATTCTTGGAGCATTGTGCTGTCGGTGAGAAACACTTGCCACTTCTCTCCCACGATGGGGGCTTGCATCCTCAAGCAGATGCGCCAGCCGCGCGGAGTGCGATGAGGCACATCGGTGACGACACCGCGAAACGTAAAGGCCGTTTGGGGATAGTCGGTGATGCGTTCGCGCTGTTGGTGGACAATGAGAAGAAGTCCCAGACTAAATAGGAGGGTGGAGGAGAGCAACGTGAGCCATAATCCTGTTGTGCGGCGAAACAATGCTAAGATGGAGCAGAGAAAGACGACTCCACCAAGGAGATACAACGATTTTTCGTAAGGCAACAGCCACGAAAAAGCAAAATCCCCCACTCCGATGCCTACACAGAGTGGGATAAGCAGACGGAGAAGGGGAGTAGAGTTCATAGTGAAGTGAGAGCAAGAGAACAAGTTCCTCGGAGGCTTGAGATTTTTCACCCCTAACAGTAGATGGGAAGAGTTTTTTTATAATCAGAGGTTGCCTCTGACCTCAAATAGGTCTTGCCTATAGCCTTTTTGCGCGAAGACTTGAAGGCTAAGTGCGTTGCTCCTAAGGAAATGAAGGGAGGAGTCTAGATTAGGGGCAGAGCAATGAGACTATTGATCGTCATTCTGCACAAAACCTTGATGATGCTCGGGGAGACCATCCATAATGATGCGATAACTCTCTTCAAGTGTTCGTTTGATGTTGTCTGCTCCCTGGCTCAAAGGGACGATAGGAGGGTGAATCACTAAACGCAAACGATGCCAGTGGGCAAAACGAAAGTCGCGCATGCGTGGCATCACATCAAAACTTCCATCGATGGTGATTGGCACAACTGGCAATTGGAGTTCGTCGGCCAGCTGGAACGCACCTCTGCGAAAAATGCCCATGTGTCCTGTGAAAGTGCGGGCACCTTCGGGGAAGACGGCCAAAGAAGTGCCGCCTACCAACCGCTGTCGGGCATCGTCCATGGTCTTGGCCACAGCTTTTCGGCTAGATTTATCCACAAAAATGAAGCCAGCTTTTTCACAGGCAAATCCCACAAAGGGAACTTTGCGCAGACTTGCTTTCATCATCCACTTAAACTCGCGACCGAGAAAGCCTGAGAGAAGGAAAATGTCGAAAGCACCTTTGGTGATTGGCTGCAAAGATGTAGCTCTGTCCGCGCTGAAGATGCTCTCTCCTTCCACCTTGACGGGAAGAATGAGGAAGCGAATGGTGAACCATCCCCAAAAACGACTGGGGCCGAAGGCAAACCAGCGCGACAGTCCCACCATGCACCCTAAGGCGGTGGTGAGAGCCACGAGGATGGTGACGACGATGAACAGCGGGAAAAAAAGATGAAAAGCTGATAGAGGCGATAGAGAAAAGTCATAAGAGTGGGATACAGCTGCTGGTGGTCATAATAGAACTATCGAGGCATATAGGTGATCATGCGGCCACGAAGGTTTTCGTTGGTGATGACTCCTTTGTTGTAGACCAGATGTCCATTGACAAAAGGTGCGCATCACGCGCCAGTTGAAGGTGTGTCCCTCCATCGGACCCAATTGCACTTCGATTCGATGCGGTTGGGAGTCAATGTCCAAGGAGAATGGGGCTTCACAAGCACCAAGTCTGCCATATAACCTTGACGTAGGAAGCCGCGATTTTCAATGCCAAACACGCGTGCAGGGTTGTGACACATGAGTTCTACCATGCGTTCGATGGGCAATACTCCCTCATCTACGAGTTCGAGCATAGACACTAGCGAGAACTGTACAAAGGGCATGCCACTAGTGGCTTTTGCTGCTCCACCAACCTTGTCGGAGATGCGGTGAGGGGCATGGTCTGTGCCGATGGTGCGGATGCGACCGTCGGTGAGCGCAGCGCGGATAGCCGCTCGGTCAGTGTCGTATTTCACAGCAGGGTTGCACTTGATGCGAGCTCCCCAGACGTTCGTAGTCCTCACTGGCAAATATCAAGTGGGGCAAGCAGGCTTCAGCAGTAATCTGTTTGTCGTTGGGATCGAATAAATCCAATTCTGCCGCTGTCGTGATATGAGCCACGTGGAGTTTAACATTAAATTCTCTCGCTAGCGCAATCGCTTCTTGAGTGCTCTTCACACAAGCTTCGGCAGGACGAATCTCGGGGTGGTAGCGCACGTGAGGGTCTTGGCCATATTTCTTTTTGTAAGCCTTCATGTTGGCCACGATCATAGGCGTATCTTCACAATGTACCATGATGGGCAAACGACTCTGTTCGAAGATGGTGCGGAGAGTAGGTTGGTCTTCCACTTGCAATTCACCAGTGCTGCTACCCATGAAGAGCTTAATACCAGCCACAAGACGTGGATTCACTTCTCTGAGTCGTGCGGCATTGTCGGGAGTGGCTCCAAGGAAAAAACCAAAGTTGACAAGACTCTGTTGCTGTGCAATCTCAATTTTCTGCAACAAACGCTCCTTCGTCACCGTGGGAGGCACAGTGTTAGGCATGTCAATGACCGTGGTCACACCACCCGCAGCTGCGGCACGACTTTCGGTGTAGAAGTCACCTTTGGCGGTGAGACCTGGATCGCGAAAATGAACATGTTCGTCGATAACGCCAGGAAGTAAGTAGCAACCTTCGGCGTCTATCACGGTGTCGGAGGAAGCTGAGGCTTTTGCATCCATACCGAAGAGTACTTCTTCGATGCGGTCGCCATCAATGACCAAACTTCCGATAGATTGCTGTCCTTCGTTGACGAGGATAGCGTTTTTAATGAGCGTTCTGCTGTGCATGTCTTAGGGGAGAGAGAGTCTGCATGAAGCAGACAATGAGGGAAAAATGAGAACATAGAGAAGGAGTGCGCTGTCTTCTTTCGAAGATCCTGCGCACTCCTTAGGTGTATAGCGCAGATGATATGCGCATTTTGTTTTAAGCTTGCTTAGATTTGATTTGTCCGGTGAGCGCAGCCCAGCGCAGACGCATCACTCCGAAGAGTGCTTCGCCGAAGATGCCACCGCTCATTTTGCTCACACCGAGTTGGCGATTCACAAAAATCACGGGTACTTCTTTGATGCGGAAGCCCAACTTATAGGCCGTAAATTTCAGTTCAATCTGGAACGCATAGCCTTTGAAGCGGATTTTGTCGAAGTCGATGGCTTCAAGCACACGGCGTTTGTAGCATTTGAAGCCAGCTGTGGTGTCGTTGACAGGAATGCCTGTGACGAAACGTACATATTTTTGAGGCAAAATAGCTCATCAACACACGTCCCATGGGCCAGTTCACCACATTCACCCCTGAGATGTAACGGCTGCCAATGGCTAAGTCATAGCCCTCCACTGCACAAGCGTTGTAGAGGCGAGGCAAATCTTTGGGATCATGACTAAAGTCGGCATCCATCTCGAAGATATACTCGTAGCCGTGTTCGAGAGCCCATTTGAATCCAGCGATGTAGGCAGTGCCAAGCCCCAGTTTGCCTTGACGTTCCACTAGATGCACGCGATCCTTGAGGTCGCCTTCCATGAGATTTTTCACGATGGTAGCAGTGCCGTCAGGGCTACCATCGTCGATGACCAATACGTCAAATCCATGTTCTTCCAGGCCCGTGACAGCACGGAGGATGGCTTTCGATATTTTCTTTTTCGTTGTAGGTGGGGATAATTACAACGGCATCGTTCTTCTGCATTGTGGCTATTTGTATGATGTGTTCTATCTGCAAAAGTAGCATTTGCCCTCGATTTGCAAAATTATCTACTGATATATTTTGAATTTATGAGGAGATAATTGTAATTTTGCATGAGAAGACCTACTTCTTATCGTTTCGATGGAAAGAAAGGCTGCGCTTTCGCAGCACAGCTGTTCATCGACTCTGTCTCGCAGACCGCTATGACTGTGCTTCTCCCTCGACACACCCCATCACGATCAAGACTTTGCTCCAGCAACTCGAAGATTGGTTTGCCGATCACGACTACCTCAGCCGTCGAACGTACGCTGGGAGGACTTCCTGTTGACAAATTTTCACCACGCATGTGGGAAATTTATGTCCACACCCTCCTCCGATTGGCCAGGGATAATGGGCATGACACAGCGCGCTACTCACGTGCGCTCAATTGTATGCACTACATGATGGATGAGCAAGTGGAGCGTTTTGTGCACCTCTATTATTATTATGCCTATGCCCTGGCACATCTTGATCGTGAATCTGAAGCTCTGCTCTTTCTCGCTTCCTATTTTGAGGAAGTCGTGCCCGCCTTTCAGCATCCTAAAGCTGAGCTGCTCGAGCGGCAATGTCTAGAGTCTATCAGCCAGCCGCATCACCGTTTGGGCACTTTTGTGGATCGCTGTCAGCAGATGGGAGAGGCTTTGCAAAGCATCGCCCAGCCAGTCGCAGATTTGGCTCGAGAAATAGCGGCCTTGTCAGACCAAACTTCAAAACTCGCCCAGCACCGTCGTGCAGTGGCCGAGCAAGAGCAGACACAATTGCTCTACAAAGTGGCGCGCCCATTGCTCTATCAGGTGCGTTTCACGGCGGTGTGGACGGAAAATCGTGTGGCCCTTCAAATCGCCCTCGATGGAGTGGTGCAAAACCTCCATATTCTCTACACTTTGTTGTGCCTGCTCCGCCCTCATCTGCCGCAGGGTTGGGACATAGAACTGCCACAATGGGAGGCTTTTGTGCGAGAACATTATCCCGAAGAGCCATCTCAGAGCACAATCGAACAACTTCTTGCTCTTGAACGCACCCTATAGCACCACCTTGCCTCCAGAAACTGCTGTCTACGAAGCCCACATTCAAGTCAATTCAGGGTGGACAACGCAAGCGATGCTTATGGTGGAGTATCTGCAAGATGAAAATTTTGTGTTCAATCTCCAGCGACTCAGTGGAAGTTTCTGTGGTTTTGTGGCCTACAACACGGATGTTTTCTCATCACAAGACGACCTAGAGCAGCAGGTTCGTGCTTTCAATGCCCATCTGGCCGAAGCAGTTCAGCATAGTTTAGGAGAGGTATTTGCAGTTCACTTTGTTGGAGGTGGATTCGGCGCTAGTGCCTTTGCCCATCATGCCCAGACCGCCTATTGTGACTTCATTGCCTATGATGCACCGCGCGTGTTGGCAGCGATTTCTTCCTATTTTGCGCTGCATGCAGATGCCTTCCCTCAGGTGCAAGCCTTCCATCGTGCCGCCACTCCCTTCTCGATCTAGGCGTGCGCAAATAGCGGTGGATAGAACATGACACCTACCACTCTCTTCAATTTAGTAGCCATCTCTTATATTTCCTGAGGGCCGAGCATCGTTCCTCACCATTATAGTCCTTTATTTCCTATACCCATTATATCATGAAGCACTATAGTTTCGACAACGTTATTTGTAGAAAAGGTACCAACTGTTCCAAAATCAGAGCTTTGCAGATGCTCTATGGACGCACAGACCTCATACCGCTTTGGGTGGCCGACATGGATTTTGCCACACCTCCTTTTATCCTTGATGCTCTCCGAGCACGACTCGAACACCCCATCTTGGGCTACACTTGCATTGACGAAGACTATTGGCCAGCTCTCATTGACTGGCAACGCCAGCTTCATGGATGGGACATCCAGAAGGAATGGATTTCTTTTGTGCCAGGAGTCATCCGCGGACTCGGATTTGCCCTTCAAGTGTTCACCAAACCTGGAGATCTCATCATCACGCAGCCACCCGTCTATCACATGTTTAAGCATGTCATCGAGGGCAATGGCCGTGTCATCGTGGACAACCCTTTGATCAGAATGGAAGATGGCCGCTACGATATGGACTTCGACCAACTCGCTACGGTGGCAGAAGAGGCAAAGATGCTAGTGCTCTGCAATCCTCATAATCCTAGTGGGCGATGCTGGCCTAAAGAGACCCTGCAACGTCTCGCAGACTTCTGTGCTGAGCACAACATTCTCGTGGTGAGCGACGAAATCCACGCCGACATCGCCCTCTATTCGGCTAAGCATGTACCTTTTGCTTCGGTGTCAGAAGCTGCGCGTAACAATAGCATCACCTTTGGTGCGCCCACCAAGACCTTTAACTGTGCTGGAGTGGTGAGCAGCTGGACGGTAGTGCCCAACAAGGAACTGCGCGAACGCTTCTTCACTTGGCTCGTGGCCAACGAGATTGACTGCCCGCCCATGTTTTCTCCTACAGTAGCCATCGCTGCCTATCGGCATGGAGCAGAGTGGCGCAAGGAGATGTTGCGCTACATCGAGGGCAACATCGACTTTGTGGTCGACTATTGCCGAGAGCACATCCCAGGCATCATAGCTCAGCGGCCCGAAGCCCTTCCTCATCTGGCTGGATTGTCGTGCGCTGGACTTTCTCACGACGAACTCAACCACTCTTTGTTGATGAGGCGCATTTGGCTCTCAACGATGGCGAGATGTTTGGCGTAGGGGAAGGTTTTATGCGCCCTCAATGTGGAGTGCCTCGTAAGGTGCTGGAGCAAGCCCTCAAACAACTGGCTGAGGCTGTGGCTAAACTCCCTGCTGCTCAATCCTAATTTCTATATTTCTTCTTCATGACTCCTGAAAAATATCCAAGCTCCCTCCGAATTTCTTGATCGCTTTGAGGAGCAACTCACCCAGCAACTACTTCGTCTTTGCACTGCAGCGCGAGCCCTCTCAGGGCAGCTACTCGAAACACCCGACTTTGAAGCCGTGTGGCCAGAGGTTTGCACGCCCTATCTTGGAGATGCTGTGCCTGAAATTGCGAAATATCCCACGGTAGCCATTGGGTGGATGGGGTTTGTGGGTTTGGCTATAGCCCAGCGTTGGGATAGTGATTGGAGTGTAGCCACCGAAGACCCTCACGCCCTCTATCCCGCTTTGCTAGCACAAGGGTTTGATGCCCTCGATGACTATGTGTTAGACCATGTGCTAGCCATCACCGATGCAGAGGAGCGTGCACAGCTTCATCAATTAGTGCGCACCTGTGCCGAGGCAGCACATGCAGCTTTGCGCCGTGAAGGCATTGAACCCCAAAGTCCTATGGCTTTTCACACCTATGTGCGCACACTTCATGTGATGTATCGTCTTGGTATCGCCCTTCAGCTCCACCGTTTGGGCTACAAGTTTGAGAAAATGGACATGAAGTAAGCGTAAGACACAGAATGTCTGTTGTGTGTGTTGCGAACTTTGAATGACCAAACGCTCACTCAGATGCTTTTTCTGTGATTGTAAATAGTAGTAAAATGCTGATATCCTGATGGATAATGTGATATTATAGCTTTTTTCTATGTTAAAGAAGGGTGTATCTGTTGCAAACTCTAAAAAAAGCCCGTAACTTTGCATCGTAATCAAGGGATAAACCATAAGGACATGACGTTCCGTTCTCCCTGATTTCTCTTTTAATGAAATCCATAAACATAACATAGCGATATGAAAAATCTTAACTACACAGGTCTCGATGCTGCCAAGGTGCAGCCCGTAGCCGAAGCTCTTGCAGTTCTCCTCGCAGACTTCCAAGTGTATTATGCTAATCTCCGCAACTTCCACTGGAATGTGCAAGGCTCTAACTTCTATGCCCTTCACGCTGAATTTGAACGTCTTTATGATGACGCTGCTGAAAAGGCTGACGAAATCGCAGAACGCCTCCTCCAACTCGATGTGACTCCTGAGCATCGCCCCAGCAAGTATCTTCAAGTAGCTCAACTCAAGGAGCTCGATGTGGTACACTGTGGTCAAGAATGCCTCACTCATGTCCTCGAAATGCTGAAGACTATCATGGCACAAGAACGTGTTGTCATGGCAGCTGCTGATGAGGCTGGCGACGAATCTAGCAATGCTTTGATGAGTGACTTCCTCCGTGAGCAAGAAAAGCTCGTGTGGATGCTTACTGCAACACTCGCTAAGGATTGCAATAAATAAACACTATTGGCCTTTAAAGACCAAATGGCGTTTACCCTCAGCGCAAGCTGAGAGCTGTTTCATACAGCGAATTAGGAAGTGAGAAAGGGACAACCAGCATGTATGCTGGCTGTCCCTTATTTTTGTGCACCAAAGTTTCTCGTGTTTGATTCGTATGTTGAAGCAATCTCTAGGAGAATTGCAGTGAATATCTCGGAGTTTTTTAGAAAAATCTCCGAGAGTTTTAGGAAAAAGTCGGAGAACTTTTCGCATTTCTCGGACTTTTTAGTTGGAAGTGTGGCTTATGTGCTCCAGAATCGTGATCTTGTAGGCCTTAACTTCAAAAGGTTATTTGTGCCCGAACAGATTTATTGGATTGTTGAGCAGATTATTTATTATTGGTTCGATGGTGTAGTGGGCTACGTTAATAACGAGAGACAAGATACCTACAAGACAATGAAAGAAGAGAGGAAACTATCTTCTCAATAACGAGCAGCACTTTTATGTTTTAATGACCTTTGGGAGGTTTATAGCGTTGGTAATGTGCCCCATAACTGGTCGATAATGCGAGGCAAAAAGTAGGGCGAATCTCATGTGAGCTGCAATTGATACAAAAAGAAAAGGCTCTTTTCTCGAAGAAAAGAGCCTTTTGTTTGTTGGATGTAATCCAGAGCGAGAGTTACGCTTCAGCCTTAGGTTCTACAGAAACCACGCTGCGGTCGCGTTGACCACGCTTGAAGGTAACTACGCCATCAGCGAGAGCGAAGAGCGTGTGGTCAGAGCCCATGCCTACGTTCTTGCCAGGATAGTGAACTGTACCGCGTTGGCGAACGATGATGTTGCCAGCGATGCAAGATTGTCCGCCCCAGATTTTAACACCAAGACGTTGTGATGCCGATTCACGGCCGTTCTTAGAACTACCTACACCTTTTTTGTGTGCCATTGTCTGATATGTTTAGGGGTTTAAGCTTTTACTTCCTTGATGGAAAGTTCAGTGAATTGATGGCGATAGCCGTTGAGCTTGCGATAGCCCTTGCGACGCTTCTTGTGGAAGATGAGCACCTTGTCACCCTTTACGAGGGGAGAAACTACTTCAGCTACTACTTTTGCGCCTGCTACGGTGGGGACGCCTACAGTGACTTGGCCTTCGTTGTCGAGAAGAAGCACCTTGTCAAATTCAACAGTTGCGCCGCTTTCTGCGCCTGCGAGGTGGTCTACGAAGAGCTTCTTGCCTGCTTCCACCTTGAACTGATGACCGTTAATCTCTACGATTGCGTACATTGTGGTTGAATGATGTATTTAAACGGATTTTTCCGGGAGGCGGAGCACTTTTGCTCGCTTCGTCTGCCCCGTCGGACTCTATAATCGGCTGCAAAGATACGAATTATTTTTGGATTCTACGTGCTAAAGTGTAGAAAATCTGCTGATTTCCTGCTTTTTCCTGCTTATCTCTAAAAAGGTCATTAGAGTCTGAACGGATTTTTAGTTGGTTGTTGGTATCTTTTCCCTGGTTGGCTCAAAAGCGTAGCGGGCTAGGTCGAGAACGAATGGTAAACAAAGTGGTAACATGAAAACGAAATAAAGACAAGAAACCATCATTTCAATAACGAGTAGCACTATTACGTTCTAATGACTTTTTAGGGATTATTTTTTGGGGGCTAGTGTATTGTCCTGGTGATGATTTGAGATACAGGTAGATAATGCTAGCTGAGGCTTTAGTATATCGTTCTGCTCTTTACTTCATTCTCGAAGGCAAGTCCCTGCTTCTTCACTAAGTTGGCTGTCAACAAGGTGAAATGCAATGCTGCCCAGGAGATTCCCAGGCGAGCACTAATAGAGCATATCTTGCATCAAGCCCTAGATTCTAGGGCAAATTAATTGTTTGTGTGTTGAAGAGAGGAGGAAAGCTCTAGTGACACTGGAGTATGGCTAACCGTCCGCTTGAAATGCAAGGTTTGTTGATACCTTTGTCCATTAACTGGTAGGGTGCGCACTACATATTTGTAATATAGATTGCCATCCTTTGTAAACACCTTGAGACGATCGTTGGTCGTAGCATCCACATAGGGGTTAAACCTACTGCTTTAATGATAATCTCATAGGGGAAAAGATTGTTTGGAATGGTGCCTGGCACATTGAATTGCAAATCAACGCGCTCTCCTTGCAAATTGGTGGCACTATTTGCCCCTGCACCCTCATTGAGTGATGCTCTAAAATCGTAGCGACGGCGTAGGGTGAGCGTGATGGTGCGCTGGATGATGGAACGATTGCGCGTGTCACCATTGTCGGCTATGACCACAAATTTGTAGATTTTCTCACCTTCTGTGGGAATCTTCTTAATTTTGACCTTGAGACTATGGGTGTCTTGATCAAAGCTTGCTGTTTCTATGAACTCATCGCTATTGGAGTGCTGTGGCCACTGGCTTGCGATTGACATAGATGCGCACCTTCTCGAGTGTCGCTTGATCTCCTGTATAGAAGATTTGAGACTGGAAAGTTCTAGGTTCGATGATGATCGCTTCTGTGTTGGTGACATTCAATTTGTATTTTCCATCAGTCACTTCTGGGAAGTCTTGCAGTTCAACAGAGGAAAAGAGGTTGTTACCTGCAGGGCTTAACGCAGCTTGATTGTAGGTGGCATAACCATCCGTTGCCACTGAGGAAACTTTCACCATATATTCGTAGTTGCGTACTACATCGTAAGGCTCCGAACCTATAAAGTTGTTACTCTCATCTTCTAGGTCATGCTTGAGGTCGATTTTGTAATAACCTGGTCGAGCAGCATTTTTTCGTTTACCATACATGATGATACTCACCTGCTTATCGCGTGGAGCTTCAGAGTTGCTATATTCAAAAGTGTTGAGGCTTTCTTTATTGGTCAATACATCGCCTACTTGTCGGATTTGAGTATTAGGCAATAGGGTAGGGCGAGAGGGAACTGTGGGGAAGCTATAAAGCACGTCACGATAGGCGGTATTGGGATCTGTGGGTTCCAATTTATCTTTGGAATAATAGGGAGCTACACTTCCACGATCAGGAGCATTGTAGAGGTTGAACCCATACAGCTCAAAGTCGCTTTCCTGTTCTATCACCAACTTCACACGAGCTTCATTGCGAATTAAACGAAAGACGTGGTTATTAAACGTGTTGGGGCGGAGATGATCAAACCTAAAAGAACGCCAATAGGATACCAATTCAATAGATTGGTCTATGAGCATCGGCATAACTTCTCCTTCATCTGCTCCACGAAGTGCATAGTCATCGGGGAAATTAGCTGGAAAATCATAGTTTGCGACAAAATGCACATAGCGCGGAGTTTCTGCGCTAATGAGTGTGACTTTAAAGTTGAGACTTTTGTTCTCCTGGGCAGGATTACCCTGAGCTGGAAGATTGGTCATTCCTCCGCCTATGATGCGAGGTGTGCCCACAAGTTCTGCTTTTGCGCGATAGAGATAGCGATGATGCTCATCAAACACAAGGAGAGTGAGGTTGGTCACCTGAGTAATACCTCTAGTTTGAAGGCTCATGACTGGCCCACTTATGGCACCAGTTAATTCAATGGTGTCACCTTGGGCAGCTAGAGGCTCTGTGCGGTGTGGCTCAGCTAAAAAGTCTTGGCTGCATGCCGTGAAGATACTGGCTGCAAGCAAAACGAGAATATGATGAATCAGTCGCATAAGCTAGTATTTGTAGGTGTCGAATACGGGACGTACGGAGAAATAGTACGTGGGTAAACTCTTTTCGTAACATCAATATTCTGGTCTTCTACGAAAGAATAGGCGATATTTTCTTGGGCAGACCAGTAGGATTTTCCAAAGAGGAGTGCTTTGACAGCACTATTGCGATCTTTTTGAATTTTATTGATGAGCTTCAGCTCAGCCAAAGAGGGGATGCGCCAATGGGCATTATGATTGAAGCTGAGATATTTGGGGTGGGTGTTATACCAGTCTTGGTATCCTTGAACATCTTGTCCGTATATCTGTTTGGTTTCAGTTACCCCATAATCATCTTCCCAGTAGTTTATGGCATGGTCAGCAGCCACTTCATAGTTTCTATAGCGGTAGGTGGAATAATAGTAGCGCCCATACGCATCTTGTGCGCCGACTATGAAGTTGTCATTGGGAAAAAGTTTATTGCCATGCCCATCTAATGGGGAATATTCCTTAAGATTATAATAGTTGTGAGCACTTTTTACCCAGCCTTTAGGTATGGAGGGGATATCGAGATACTGGTCAACTGGAACACTTAACCCCCATTGGGAAGCAATCATAAATTCGGGAGAGACAATTTTGTTGGCTTCTTCTGATTTTCCAGTTTGTTGGTCGGCTGCTCCTAAAGTGGGGTCACCTACAATCATGTCCTCTTGTGCGGCAATAACGTGCACGGTGTAGAGCGTACTGTTTCTTTGATAGCCAGCACCAGCTTTACCATATTGGGTCGTACCATCTGAATCAATATAGAAACCAGTATCGAACCAGAAGGTAAAATCAGAATACCAATAAATAGGATTTCCCTTCGACTTTTTAGCCGTCACATAGATGGGAGGATATTGTGTGATTTTGATGTGCTGCTTCAGCGGAGTTCCAGAACCAGAGTTGATGTGTTGTGCCGTAAATTCAATGGTTTGTGGCACATAGTTGATTGGGACAGGGCTTTCTACGTGGATGTAGTGTTTGCCGTCTCGCTCACGGGTGGTAACTTTTATTTCTTTATTCTCATTGTTGCCCGTGTGAGGGTCTTCGTCACCCCATTGAGTGTAGGCAGTGAAAGCTGTCTTGATTTGGTTCAAAACAGTGGGGTTGAGTGGTAAGTCAGATAGATACTGAATATCAATTTCTTTCTCAGCAAGCATTTCTGGACGAGGCTCTTTAACCAAAAGGTAGTGAGCGAGGGCGATATTTCCATCTATAGCTTTGGGAGTGGTCCATTGTTCTATGGCAATTCCTGCGTTAACGTCGGTGGGATTCTCGGGGTCTTTGCTTCCTACTTCTTTGATGTCGCAAGTGATGTCGTAGACACAATTGCGCTGAACGCGTGCATAATTTTCGCGCTCTGCAGCTGGAGTGTTGCGAGGGGGCACAAGATAGTTGATAGGGACGTTGTAGTAGCTATCAAATTCCTTATTGGCCACGTCTTTTAAGTGGAGTTTTACTAAAAGGAACGTGCGAGAGTAAACGTCATTGCTCCAGTCATTGGCATAGACATAGAAAGGTACTTGACGAGCGAAAAAGTTTTGACCATCATAGGTGCGTTGATAGAGACTTTGAAAAGTCGTTTGTCCTCCATTGACATAGGTGCGTGTGGAGAGGGCTTGCATTTCGTTGGCCAATAAGCGGCTATTGTTAACGCCGTTGACTAGTGCAACTTGGGGATTACCGATGATTTGTGAGGGCTTGCCGTTGGCATCCTTGAGTGCTAGAGGAGATTTGAGGCGCAAACGAATCTTGGATGCTGCGCGTTGAAGCAAGATGGGGGATGAAAGAGCGATTTCGTTGTTGACCGACCAGCTGAGTTGCCCTGTTTCGGCTTCAGCATCCATCAAGAAGTCATTCTGTTTGGCTGTGGGGTCATCTTGGTTGCCGAGATTATTGGCTACATCCATCATGCGAGTCTTGAGATCGCTGAGAGAGACACCACTGAGCTGTTCAATGTCACCATGATAGTTGGCTATGACTACCAGGTGTAACGATTTATTTTGATAAGGGTTAGTGGGCGTATTTTTGGGGACAAAGAGTCGCGCTATGCCTTCCACAGCATCAGCCTTGTCCTTACCTGATGGGTCGGCATAGTGAGTGCTTGAAGTGGGGAAAAGCACGAGATCGCCTTTGACGGTGGAGTGTAAGCCAAGAAAGTTGCCATTCTCGAAAAGAATGACCACCATGTTGTTGATGGCATTCTCATTGAGTGGGTCATAATTGTTGGCTGCCTCTGTTTCGCTTGCACGTGTTTGAGGTGTGAGTACGGAAAATCGGAACGAGAGTGCGTAAGCATTCTCGGTATCGAATGACACTTCATTGTGGGGCAACCAGTCTTGGGTGCAGCTGCTAGTCATAAGCATAAATAGCAACGAGACCATAAGGACAAAAGGTTTCCTAAAGGTGTATTTGACGTGGAGCATATATTTGATGCAACTGGTTTGACGAAATATGGATTTCTAGAGTAGGATGACTCGAAGAGAACAGCGTAAAGCGAAGTCTGCTAGGAAGCTAATGTTTCGTGAATAGGAGCGCAATAGCTCGTAGGCTCTAGCTAGTTTGGCGAATCAAGTAGCGGAAGGTTGGACCGACGCGTTTCTCTCCTTTGTCTATGAGATCTTTAACAATTTGTACTTCTTTGCCATTGATGGTAAGATAGAGTTCGGTGGTGCGTATGTAGCCGTTCCAAGGCTTCGTGGTCTCTATAGTGAGTTGGATTTCTTCGTCACTGGCGATGCCATAACTGTTTTCTAGTTGGGTGAAACGGAAATCTAAATGATTGGTCAGATTGAAACGCCATACTGCGCCCTCTGGCTTTCTAATTTTGAAGCGTAGAGTCATGCGGTTTGCCTCATTGGCGTCAATAGAGATAACCTTCGCATCAATAGCACTCTGTTTTACTCCCTAATTGTGGATCTGGGCCTGTGGGACTTTCGAGACTGACGGGAGCAAATTGCTTTACAGAAGATTTTTTGTTCCAAGGAAGTACCTTCCAATTTAATCTCAAGGCTTCTTCGTCCCATCCGTCCATCTGAACATCAGCTACGTAGTGGGTGTTACGGACAATACTGTTTTTTGACAGACTTCCACTATTGGCTATCAATGTAAAATGAGGGAGGGTAGAAGGAAAGTTGATTTGATCTATGTTGAGCACAGATTTACGTTCAATGCCATGCTTACCATAAGTAAACTCAATACGAGGAGTCTTGTCGGCACCTGCGGTGTTAGCGCAGAGGTATTCGGGAATGTAGAGCTTGCGTTCTAGTAGTTCAGATCCTATGGGCGACACTTTTCCTGTGAGTTCAACTGGAGCAGATAGGGCACTACTATAAGCTGTCTTGGGTGGGAACAGTGAATAAGTGGTAGGAACGTTGATAAGTTTGATGTTCTTTATGATGAGGTTAGCCGAATTGTCAGTGGGACTACCGTTCTTGAGCGAGCGTTGCATCTTGAGGGTCATCTTTGCCAAGGTTCTGATGAGCATTGCATCAAGACGGAGTGCATGCCCCTTAGTGTGCGCTGCCGTGACGTTGGCTTGCACATGTGCCACCATAGGCACCCCTAGGGTGCTAGAGATAGACTCGCTTAGAGTGGGGATGGGTATCTGAGAGAGAGCAGGCAGTTGCCACAGCGCATCTTGAAAAGTCACAGATGCTAGGGCTGAGGTCATACTGGCTGTCTCATTGGCAATGATATAGCAATCGTAACTTCCTTTCTTTATTTCGATTTCTCGGTGGTAGTTGGTCAAATCGTTTACGGCGTGCAGCGCGTTGTATACTACTGCCCCTGTTCCAGACTGACAGATGATTAGGCGTACACGGAGCACCGCATCTTCATAGTCTTGAACATCAGCATTGATAGAGGGTGTGTTGCCTTGTGCCCGCGTTGAAAAACTCACAAACGTAGGTTCGTCATTAACCATTTCTTCGTCAAAGTGCTGTTGACAGCTCCATGTAGAGAGCAGTAGCATGAAGAATAGAAAGAATATTGAAAGATTCTTGTGGCGAATAGTCATAGGGCGAAACGAAGAACGTGATCGATAACTTTATTGTAGAATCAGCTTATTTTGCTGTTTGACCTCCCAAGGTTGAACCAGTAACTGGATACTAAGTTGATTCTTGAGTTGGTCATTGGGTTTGTCCTCTGGTTGTTGGGGCTGAGGAGAGCCAGGCCCTTCAACGCGAGTTACCTTGAGGTGGTAGAGGGATTGCGCACTCAAACCATAGCGTCCATAGGCGTTGAGCATTGGCTGGAGCTGATCACTAAAATGTCGCAATGGATGGAGATAGAAATTTTCACCATTGTGGTAGAACTTTAAATTGAATTTGTCGAATGATGGAGTCGTTGCAGAGAGGTTGGGATATGCTGCTTTGATTTTTGCTGCATCTATCTTGAAACCTGCTGGCATCTGTAAGGCATCGTCATTGGCGGCTGTAGTAGCGGCTTGAATCTTGGCTTTGAGTTGTGCCAAACTCAAAATAGCTCCTTTGTAATTGGCCCAGGTGCGGTCTGTGGCTGAAGCAAGTTCTGGTAGTTGTCTGGGAACATAGCGCAGACAAATCACGGCATGCGTAGTTTGAGTTGCGTATTGTGCTTCAGCATTCATAGTATTTTCAGGAGCAAATAAACCTTGATCGTCTTCCCATCCTCCTTGAGATACCTTATGTCTTTGGGGAGCTAGAGAAGAGAATTGTAGTAGGTCGGCTCCCGATAAAAGTGACATATTGGGGTCAGTTGCATATCGCATGCTCCAAGGTGTGGCTTCTGTTTCGGGCTGAGTGGGAGCGGCTGTGGTGGCTGTACCTGCTCCAGTGAGTGAAAGAGCAGGCTTGCGTAGCCAAAATATGCGATTATTGAGCACATCCAAACTAAAAATTCACCATCTGTGCTTGAGCGTTTGCTGCATTCGTGCAACAATGGAACCGCCTGATTTAGGAGTAAGAAAGACTTTTGCTACTGAGCGTTCTAAGTCTACTTTGAGACTGGCTGATGCTGCCTCTGCCTCGGAAGGAGAAAAACGAAAGTTTTGGTCTTTAGTTGGCACTAACTTAGTAGCCGTCATGAGGATACCTGCTGGAGAAACTAGATCGTTGAGAGTGATTTGAGCCACTTCTTCTAGCTTGTTCTTGTGTTGTCCCAAACTTGTGGCTTGTTTCAAAGCATTGGTTGCATTGGCTAAGACAAGAACATAATATTGCTTTTTCTCAATCTCTTTGGCGCGAAGGGTGATGGGCGACTGGTTGAGAGAACCTCCAACGACGTCATTGTCGAGGGCATCAAAGACTTGTTCCACAGTGTTGTGAGTGTTGTAGAAAACGACACGGATGGAAGATACTTTACGATCAAACTGATTGCCAGCGTAGGTGTCCCCATCTTGAGCATTTGCAACCGTGCTAGCATTGCCGCGAGTGGCACTAGAGGAGAACGGAAGTTGAAGCGTAATAGAGATATAAGCCTTGTTGTCTTGCGCTGAAATATCCTCTTTAGCAACAGGAGAACAGGCAGAGAAGGATAATAAAGAGCAGACGAGAAGGCTGAAAAAGCGATATTTTATGGGGAAATGGTGCATAAACTATTGAAAAATGAGTCGTTTCTTATTCGTGAAGTCTATGAAGGATGCGAGGACGGATGAAAGTTCCTAAAATAAAGCTGTATACTTGAGGTTCTCTATTTTGTGTTTTGCGTTGTCCAGTTGTTCTGTATCAACGTAGATACATAGGGATTTCAATTGTTGTTTCGTTTCTTGCACACTTCTAGTGCTAAATATACCACAATATCATTGCCTCGTAATAGAAGGTCGTATGGAGAGTTTTTCCATAGATTGCTATATCTCAGGAGGATAGACAAAAGGGCATTGCCTTGCGAAGCCATTTAGTCTTCTATTTTTTATTAGATGCAGAAGAAAATGGCAAAAATGCAGTGTCTAAAATCTTTTATCTTCAAGAGGTCTTTATCCTAATTGCTGGTGCTGAGGTGGTTATAGTGTTGTTCGCACACGAAATAGCTTAGGGATATTTTGTGTTTTTTTGATAGTCCATCAAGGAAGGGGGAGCGAATGATAGTCTTTGCTGATAGTCTTCTGGGGGAGTCTACACATTCAGTGTGAGATAGGGATAACCATAGTAGGTCATATTTATATATAGTTATATGTTCCCGACAGGTTAAGCCTGTTGCCTCTTGATACTGAGGATAGTTTCTTTATGTTTGTAGTGAGGTTTGCTCAACGGCCAACATAGTAGTGCTAGGTTTGTTATTGCGGATAGGATTCTAAAATCAGACTATTATAGCGATTGTGTTGCTAAGTTGTTTTTTGCAAAGTTAGCGTGTTTTAGATAAGACGCGTAGTTTTCGTGCTGAAAAACGATATTTTGTTATTTGTTTTGTTGATTTTGCTATGCTTGGATGTCAAAATGAGCTTGTCTAAGGCTTGTTGTTAGTTGTGAAGTGATTTGTTGTTGGAGTGGATTTCTGTATAATTTTATTTGGTTTAATGCAGGTTTTTTTATTTTTAGTGTTGAAAATGAATATATTATTGTTGGAGTTGTGTTTATCTGAGTTGTGAAAGTTTTTCCCTAAACTTGATTGTGTGTATTGAGAGTGCGGTCTGGCTTGTCGATAGTAGGTGGAGATGAGTGGGTATAGGAGCTAGGTTGGTGGTAAGTTGGTGGGGGTGATTGTGCTAAGGAGGGTAGGGCTGAGGGTGCGTTTGCGGTTCGCGGGTGTGCGTTTGAATATTGACTGTTTTGATTGAGGGTAGCTTCGTTTTTTTCTGAAACTATAAAAGGTTGCTGAGTGCGACTCATATTATATACATTATATATAGAAGATTGTAGTTAATGTCGTAGTGTATAAAATGTAGTAGTGTATAATATATAGTGGTTTATAGTATAATTAATAATATGGGGTTGGATGGATGTGTAGAGAGGGGATGTTGTTTCTGAGTATTTCTTTCTTGATAGGTAGGGAAGTGGGATGTTGTTGTTTGGGAGTTTGAAGGGATTTTAGGAGGGAAGATTGGGGGTGGTTTTAGCTTGTGGATAGTTGAAACATAAATAAAAATCCTGGGTTTTTAGCTGTAAATGCGGTTATAATCGGGAAATTTCTTGTAAAAATTTGGTGGATTCAGAAAAAGTCCGTAACTTTGCACTCAGAAACTATCTAATCGCCTTGCTTTTAGAACTCGACTTGATTTAAGTCTGAGTGGTTATGCAGCGCGATAAAGCCTCAAATAAGCACCGAAAATAGATATGAAGAAAGCTTTAACTTTGCTATTCTTTGCTGTACTTGTCGCTGCAGCATCTCATGCTCAGCGTGTTGTCCTTAAGCATAATGTACTCCTTGATGTAGCACATTCGCCGAATCTTAGTCTAGAGTTCGGGTTGACTCCTAAGCAAACTCTTGATGTTCAAGTGGGTTTTAATCCATTTACATACAATGCTGCGGATAATTCAAAATTCCGTCATTTGACCATTCAGCCTGAGTGGCGTTATTGGACGTGTGAGCGTTTTAATGGATGGTTCTTTGGAATTCATGCTCATGCTGGTCGTTTTAATGCTGGTAATGTGACACTTCCCTTTAATCTTTTTCATACGGTGAAAGATGCCCGTTATGAAGGTTGGTTTGCTGGAGCTGGTGCAGCAGCTGGTTATCAACTTCCCTTAAGTCGTCGCTGGAGTGTAGAGGCTGAACTTGGTCTTGGTTATGCTTATGTGGATTATGATAAGTTTGCTTGTGGTAAATGCGGTACGCGACAAAGCGAAGGAAGTTCTAATTACTTTGGTGTGACTCGTGCTGGACTCTCTTTGATTTATGTGCTGAAGTAGTCTCCTCGTTTTCATTGAAAGAGTAGGTTTAAGCTCTCTAAGATAACAACATTGCCAGAAGTCTTTATAGTGTGTCCATCTGATAGGTTGATGCTTATAGAAATGAAGGTAAGAAATCGGGTTCGTATCCCTTTTAATGACTAAGGTCTAATGACAAAACTATCTCTCATTGCGCTTCTCTCTGTAGCTGCTGTATCTCCTGTGGCTGCTCAACGATATAATGGTCAGGTGAGCTTTACTCCCGCCCAGGTGAAAGCAGCATCCGACAGTGTACGTCTTAACCTCGGCGTTGTCCTTGATAGCGTTCTGTTGAATAATCGTACCCTCGTCACACTTACACCACGTCTTGTTTCGCAAGATGGTGCGCAGACCTATACTTTCCCCGCGCTTAGCTTTGGTGGTCGCAATCGTGGCATCATGTGGGAGCGTAAGAATATGCCTGGTACCCTCGTCCTGTATTGTTCCGTACTGGTGACAAACGTACACTCCCTCTTTCTTTGGCTGCACCAAATGTGGCATGGGTCAAGAAGGCGCGATTTGTTGTAGACGAAAAAGTGCAGGGCTGCTCTGGATGTGAAGAGGGTTCTATGCGCTATAATCTCTTAGATCGACTCGTTAAAGAAGAGTATCGTCCTAAGTTTACTACGGCCTATGTGATGCCTAAGCCCGAGCCAGTCAAGACACGCTCAGATCGTTTTGTTGCTCGTTTTAACTTTAAGGTGAACCGTTACGAACTTCTTCCGAATCTGGGGAACAATCGTAATGAGTTTGCGCGTGTTGATAGTGTAGCTCAAGCAATCCTTCGCAATAGTGATGTGCAAGTGAAGAATGTTACTATTGATGGATATGCTTCTCCAGAAGGTACTGATGAAGCAAACCTTAAGCTCTCTCAAAATCGTGCACAAGCTTTTTGTCGATTATCTCCGTCGCACTTATGGATTGTCTACTCGCATCTTTGCAGTACATGGACATGGTTCTGATTGGGAAGGCTTGCTAAAAAGCGCAGCGCGAGATCAGCAAGTGCCCAACCTGAGTGGCGTTTTAGCAATTCTCAATCAAAGTGGAAGCAATGAGGTGCGTAAAGCGGCTCTACGAAAACTAGATGCTGGTGTGCCTTACGCTTATCTTTTGGAAAATCACTATCCGCCTCTCCGTCGCACTGAATACCAATTCACATATACTGTGCGCGCATTTAATCTTCAAGAGGCCATTGAGCGTATTCACACCAATCCTGGTTTGTTGAGCCTGAATGAGATGTATCTCGTTGCAGAACATTTTCCTGCTGGCTCCGTGGAGCGTATGAATGCCCTGAGACTGCACAACGTATCTATCCCAATGCTCCCGAAAGTCGTTTCAATACATTGGCCAATCGTTTGGCGGTAGGTCAGTTGGGAAATGAAGAGTCTTTCCTTCGTAGTTATACTGATGGAGCCGAAAAGTGGAATAACCTTGGCGTATATTATGGTTTGAAGAAAGACTATGTTCGTGCTAAGGAATGCTTTTGAGCTTGCTGGCAATCATCCTGCTGCTGTGCAGAATTTAGCTGAGCTAGCAAAAGTTGAAGCTGAAGAATAAAGGTAAGAATACTATCACAAACCCTTGTTTGACTGATTTGTCCAGTATGGTATAACAAATTAGGGGTGTAAAAACTGAATAATTTATTTAATTACTAATCTGTATGAAAAAGCAATTTTTCGTGGCAGCGATGGCTGTAGCACTTGGTGCTGGTCTCACTGCTTGTTCAAGTGACAACTTGGACCCTAAAGACTCTACTACTGTAGGTCAAAAAGGCTTCGACCCTACATGACGGTGGCTTTTTAGTTTGCCTTCTTCTGTTCAAGGTACTCGTGCTGATGATGGTCAAAATAAACCCCAGCCCGATTTTAATAACAAAGGCACTTGGAATGGTCAAGACAAGATTGAGAAAGTAGCAGTTTATGTGTTTAAGGCTACTGGTGCTGCTGCAGCAGGAACTGATGCACTTGAGACCACTAAAACCTACTTGGGATCAGAGCTAGGCTTTAACCAGAAAGATGCTTCAGGTAAAACCTATGCAAATGCTCAAAAGGCGTTTAAAGTAACCCCAGGTTTGAAGACTGTTTATGTTGTTGTTAACCCAACAGCGGCTGCTACAACTCTCTTGGCTTCTGCTTCTAATCTTAATGATTTTAAGGTTGCTTATGAGTCTTCAAATCTTAGTCTTACTAATCCTACCAGGCTCACTACTGATATGGTAGGTGATATGACTCGTGCTGATGAAGTTTCTCCAGTAGAAGGTAAAGGAACTGCATCTGCAAAGGATAAAATTATTATGACAGGTGAGTCTACAGTACTCACTCTTGAGGATAATATCTCTGAACAACAAGCTGTATCAGGTCAGAAGAACCGTACAAGCCTTTGAAGTTCAGCGTGTATCTGCTAGAGTACTTGTAACGACTGCAACTGGTAAGACTGAGTTTGAAGTAAAGGGAGTTGACCCCGCTAATCCTGCAGATCAAAACTTTGTTGCTGCTAAGGTTACTAAACTTACTTATGTTGTTGCTCAAGGTGAAGCTAATCTTTATTTCAAACAGAAGGCTTCCGGTAATGCAGACTTATCTTTCTTAACTCCTGCTTGGGATAAAGTTAATGCAGGTGGAGAGTATTGGAGCTATGAACAAATGCGTGATTATGCAACTATTGGTAAGTTCTATGACTATTCTGGTCTTTGGAAGAATACAGCGGCTTACACAGGTTATAAAGGTATAGCTGTACCTTCTCGTGTTGCGTACGATGCTGCCAATAAAGCAGCTGAGCTTGGACATGTTACTGATGAGATGGCTAAGAATCTCAATACTGAGTTTGTTCTTCCTACACTTCATAAGTTTGATTCTGATCGTGCAACTACTGGATATCGTAAAGGTAATACTGCATACATTCTTGTGCGTGGTCTTTTGACACCCCAGAAGTTCCTTAAGGCTGACGGTTCTGTTTCAACTAACACTGCCGAGATTGAGGGCAAGGATTTCTATCTAGGTGCTAATGGTGTTTTCTACGCTTCTGCAACTAATATTCAAGATCCAGCAAAGGGTGGTGTCGCAAACCAAACAGCTCAAAAGTTTGAGAAGGGTAAAGTTCTTTACTTTGTTTGGCTCAACCCAGATGATATCATTAAGGCTGTCAATTCACCCGTGATTCGCAAACAATGTGTACCATGTTCAGATTTCAGGTATTAGCAAGATTGGTGCTAACTGGAATCCACTCGTTCCTTTCCCAGATCCAAGTATCCCATCTGGTCCTGGAACTGTAGATCCAAACCAACCTGGAGGTCCTACGAACCCTAACAACCCTGACCCACGTCCTGACAACCCACTTGAGCCTGTTACACCTCCTGTAGATCCTAAGGATCCTCTCACTTTCAAGGAAACTTGGATGTCTGTTCAGGTTAATATTCTTCCCTGGCAGGTTCACTCTTATCAAGTTGAGCTTACTATCTAAAGAACTCTCTAACGTGATGTCTAACACCTCTAGTTAGACTGAGCGATAACCACTCCGAGCGAGGGGAGGGAACTCCCCTCTCCTCGCTTAATTTTTCCTTATATTGGTGATGGAAACAAGTACCAATATCGATGAAAGATGATTACGCGCTTCTTATATGCGCGAGCACAAAAGATTATAGCCATTATTACACATGAACCTACTCGCTAAGCTCGGTGCTGCATGCGCCACTCTTCTCAGCGTTTTCGCTACCTACTCTTGCGATTCCATTTTTCACGATGATCTCTCGGATTGTCCGCAAAGGGGTTTATGTGCGTTTCTACGAACAAATGCCTTGCCCTCAAAAAGCAAACTGCGGTAGGTAAGGTGCAAAAACTTACACCTCCTTGCTTTCGACAAGCAAACTGGTATTTTGGCCAACTACGTTGCTGCTGACCATGAGGTGATGCTCACACCAGATTATGAAATCTTACTTCCTCTTCGTCAAGGGGATTATGATGTCATGGCTTGGACAGGCAACTCGGCTGAGTTGGCTAGTGCTAAAGCTTCAACGTGGAGTCACCAGAAAGAGTGATTTCTTCTTCCAACTCCGACAACAACAAGACGGTTCGCTCGTCTTTCCCGATACGCCTGAGAAGCTCCGTTATGGTTTTGCTGGATCAGGGCTTCAACGCTTGCCAGCAGACTCTGCGGAGTATGCGCACTATTATAAAACCTCACAATATCCTATTGACGAGGTCATCAATATACCTGATCCTGCAAAGGAAGGTAGCGTGTTTCGCCACGCGGCTGTCAACCTTAGACAGCAAGCACTTCGCGTGAATGTTCACGTAATTGTTGATGGCAACGTGAAGCGTAGCAAATTCCCTGCAATTCCTGCTAACTTTGCTCTTCAGCTCAATACAGCGGCATGAACTTTCTCATGAACCAGCAACTGATGGAGTCAAACTTCAATAGACTGGGAAGTTCCACAAGCAAAGGGTGCTACAGTCTGTAAAGCAGTTTCCCCTCCTTCCCGTGTCTCAAGTAGTGTCTGGTGATTCTCTCCAAGTATCGTTACAATCTCTTGGGAAATAGTCCAAGCAATCTATCAGAAGGTCGCTTGGTTCTTATGCACAAAGGTCAGGAAGTGGAGCTTTCTACGGGTGTACAAGAACACACCAAGTCTCTGAATCTTCCTGCGCTTATTCGTATTGCTCTTGAACAAAAAAGGCTCAAACATAAATTGTGGTGGTGAAGTAACTATCGAACTCCGTGTCAAAAATAAGTGCGATGATTGCAACACTTTTATGATTTATGATGTTGTCATTGGCCCTTGGAATGTACACTCTTACGCAATAGAGCTATAAAGCATTTTAGCTAATGTACTATCACGACATTGCTTTAATGCAATAATAGAATGAGTTTGCATAGCTATAACTATTTCACCGAAACGTCACGAGGATTTTTCCTTTTTACCGTCAAATCTCTAGCGTTTTTCTTATGAACCATCGTTATCTTCTTTTGCGCAGTATTCACAACGACCACATTGGCAGCGCAAACTCGTACCAAAGCTAAGGTTGGTGTGAATACTCAGAATCCCACCGAAAACCTTCACGTGAATGGTACGCTTCGTGTGCAAAAAGCTTCCTACTGACAAGGAAGCAGGGGCTATCGGTACTAAGGCGGATGGCTCAGCAAGTGCAAACTTTGATCAGACTTTTAATGCCAAGTACGTAGTAACAGCCGACAAGAATGGTGTGCTAGGTCGTGCTGCTGGTGTTGATCCTTCCTTCTTCTACATGCCAGCTCTTTTTGTTCCCACCAAGAGTGAGCAGTTGGCAGGTTCTCAAGCAACACTAGTTGGAGACGTTTTCTATCAATTTGTTTGAGAACTACGCGCATCAGTTTGGTATCTCAAACAAGGCTGGAATGCCTGCTATTGTGAAGAGTAATACTAGCGCTAATCTTGCAGTGAATACTCCAACACAAAGTGACTTTGACTACTTCGTCACTTATTACGACGACACGGTATTTGACAATGTTGCTGTGACTCCCGCTGGTGTACTTAGCTACAAAGTTAAGCCTTCTGCTAAGGTCACTGCCAAGACGTTCATGAATATCGTCTTCAAGAAGAAGCAATAGTAGCTCTTTTAGTCAAGAAACTCTCAATTCCAAAACATGAAATTTCTCCATACTACGCTTGTAGGCGGCTTTTCTCTCATAGCACTCTCCTCACTGACAGCGTGTGATGCAACATTTCACGATGATCTCTCAGATTGTCGCCACACTCTTTGGGTGACGATGGCCAATAATGACTGTGCGCCTGTTGGTGCGCAGCCCTCTCGATATGTGGCTCCCAAAGGTAAGGTGCATCTTTTGGCCTTTGACAGCAAAGGTGTTTTGGCAGCAGATACAAGTTGGACACAAACGGAAGCGAGAGTGATAGAGCGAGTGCCGCTTCATTCTTTCAATCAGGGCGCATATACTATACTTGGTTGGACAGGTATTGATGAACAGAAGTGGGCGATGCAATCTCTAAAGTTAGGCAAAACTCGTCTTACAGATGTCCTCTTGCAGCAAAATGCTGAGCTGAACAATGACAATCAGAAGCCCCCAATGGGCAATGTTCCCTTGAAACTCATAGATCTCAGCAACTCTCAGCTCTGGGTGGGACAAAAATACTGCGTATTTGAAACTACCTAATCCTGCCGATGTCGGAAGTATTAGCCAGAAGTAGTGCTTAATATGCACGAGCAAACCTTTCATATCACAGCGGAGATTGAAGTTGATCCAACAACATTTGATGGGAAAAACGATATATCAGCCCATGATTTCGATGTGAGAGTCACAAGTCAGCATCCAAAGTTGCGCATGGATGGTACTCCTGCAACCACAGTTGAAGGTGAATCGCAAGATGCTATCGTTCGAGTTAATTATGCTCGCACAGACAAATTACTTACGACTACCTTTACTGTTCCTTCTCTACTGCGTAATAGTAAAGTTCGTCTTGAACTGATTAATCGCACGAATGGTAAGATTGTCGAACAAGGTACGTTTGACCTTTTGGCACTATTAATGCTCCAGCAACAGTTTGATCCTAGTTGTACACGTAATGCCAAGCTCCGATTTGTGCTTCGTGATCGTTGCCTTGACTGCGGAGAATTTAGTTGCTTCTCTGTGTGGGCAAATGGCTTCAAACTTGGCAATTTTAAAAGATGCCAATCGCTAATTTAAACTTTACCATATTATTAAAGCTCTGTAGTGAAAACTACAGAGCTTTTTCGTTAGATGCCCTTCCGCATCTATGAGTTGAACAAAAGGTTTTACCGCAATCTATGATGTAGCGCAGATGCCTAAAGTTTGACTAAGGGCTTCCGCGCAGCGTTCTCCGTCCATAGCTGCAGATACAATGCCGCCAGCATAGCCCGCACCTTCTCCGCAAGGAAAGAGACCTTCTAGACGGATGTGCTGGAGCGTTTCGGGCGTGCGCAAGATGCGAACTGGCGCAGAAGTTCGCGATTCCGTCGCAATGAGAATGGCTTCGTCTGTGAGGAATCCGCGGCTGCGGCGACCAAAAGCCTTGAAGCCTTCTTGGAGACGGGTGGTAATAAATTGGGGCAACCAGAAATGAAGTGGAGAAGCAACTAATCCTGCATTGTAGCTTGATTTAGGGAAGGTCGGCCGAAAGACGATTATTGACGAAGTCGGCCATACGCTGCGCAGGAGCCACCTGACTGCGACCGCCTTGTATCCAAGCCGCGCGCTCCAGTGCTTCTTGCGCATACATCATACGCAGTGGGTTATGCTTATCATCAAAATCAGTGTGTGCAGCAGCAAACGACTCATCACTCATAGCTTCAAGGAGGAAAGGCATCAGCTCTCCATCAATGTCTTCAGGGCGAGTTTCGACCACCATACCTGAATTTGACCATTTGCTTCCACGGTTGGCAGGAGACATGCCATTGACTACCAATTGTTCTGGTCCTGTGGCTGCAGGGACCACAAAACCGCCAGGACACATGCAGAAGCTATAAACACCTCGATTCTGTACTTGTTGGACAAAAGAATACTCCGCAGCAGGGAGATATTTGCCACGACCTTGTCGGTTGTGGTATTGAATCTGATCTATTAAATGTGAGGGATGCTCCAAGCGAACGCCCATGGCAAGCGATTTCTGTTCTATTTCTACACCGGCTTGGTGGAGGTAACGATATACGTCGCGTGCGGAGTGTCCTGTAGCAAGAATGACAGGCCCGTGAAACTCTTTTCCATCTGCCGTGCGGACACCTACGACTCTGCCACCATCCGCAGAAAATAGGAGCTCATCGACTCGTGTTTGAAAATGCACCTCTCCTCCCGAAGATTTAATTTGTTCGCGCATACGCTCAATGATGCCAGGCAAACGATCGGTGCCGATGTGAGGATGAGCATCGGCAAGAATGTCGGTGCTAGCACCATGCTGACAAAAAATGCTCAGAATGCGTTGTACATTACCTCGTTTCTTAGATCGGGTGTAAAGTTTGCCATCAGAGAAAGCTCCTGCTCCTCCTTCGCCGAAAGAGTAATTACTCTCACTATCAACGATATGATCGCGAGATATGGCTGCTATATCTTTTTTGCGGCCATTGACGTCGCGTCCACGTTCGAGCACGATGGGGCGCACACCAAGTTCTACTAGTCGGAGTGCTGCAAAGAGTCCACCAGGCCCCGCTCCTACTACAACAGCTTGAGGAGCGCGGCTGACGTCGCCATAATGGATGCGTTCATAAGAAAGACTCGTTGGGTCTTCGTCAATAAAGACTTCGAGGGTGAGATTAACCATTACTTGTCGTTGTCTAGCATCAATGCTACGTTTGACAGGACGAATGGCGTGTATCTGTTGTGGGGAAACCCCTAGTCGTTGAGCGACATCGGTACGGAGATTAGCAGCATCGTAAGCCACTTCAGGAAGAACGCGAAGTTGAAGAGTAGTCATATAGGACGTTAGAGAGTAGACGTTAGGGAGTAGTCGTTAAAGGGAAGACGAGAGAGTAGACATTATAGATTTATATTTAGACAGAAGAAAGCGAGACAGGCACGAAAACCTCGAGATTACTAAAGCAAGGAGTAGGAACCTAAAGCCTTTATGTTGAAGTAGAGTGCCTAAAGTTTTTTTATTTCTAGTGTCTAAAGTCTAATTTCTAACGTCTAAAAATCAAGACAATCTCTAATTCGCGAAAATACAACTTTGCATATTCAGCAGATAAGGTGTAACTTTGTGGCAAATATCACGCGCGATGGCTAAAATCATAGCTATTGCCTCATACACATCCCTCAAAAAAATCATGACAAAAGGAAAAAGTAGATGCCTTGTTAGGCATTGTCTTTGGCGACGAAGGTAAGGGTAAAGTCGTGGACTATTTCACCCCTCGCTATGATCTTGTAGCCCGTTTCGCTGGTGGTCCTAACGCTGGCTACACCATCATCTTCGATGACAAGAAGTTTGTGCTTCGCTCAATTCCCTCGGGCATCTTTGACGAAGGAAAGACGAACATCATCGGTAACGGCTGTGTGATTGCTCCCGACCTCTTCATGTATGAGGCGCGTGAACTAGAGGTAGCTGGTTATGAGATTGTGCAGCGTTTGCACATCAGTCGCCGCGCCCACTTGATTCTTCCCACGCACCGAGTGCTTGACCGCGCTTACGAAGCAGCCAAAGGTGAAGGCAAAGTGGGTACCACTGGTAAGGGAATCGGTCCCACTTATAGCGACAAAGCTGCGCGTGTGGGACTTCGTGTCGGAGACATTCAAGGTGATTTCATCCCTAAGTATGAAGCTTTGAAAGCCCGTCACTTGCAAATCTTGAGTGATTTAGGGTTTACAGATTTCGACATCACCGACGAAGAAAAGACTTGGCTCGAAGGTATCGACTATATGCGTCGCTTCCCCCTCACCGACACAGAGCATGAGATAAACCAAGCTTTGGCAGCTGGTAAAAATGTACTGGCCGAAGGCGCACAAGGTTCGTTGTTAGATATCGACCATGGCACTTATCCTTTTGTGTCATCTTCTTCCACTACTGTGGGCGGAGTCTGCACTGGTCTTGGTATTGCACCACAAAATATCGGCCGTGTATGGGGTATCTTCAAGGCTTACTCAACACGTGTCGGTAGTGGTCCCTTCCCTGTAGAGCTTTTTGATGAGACGGGTGAAGAAATCCGTCGTGTCGGTAAGGAATTTGGTGCAGTGACAGGTCGCAATCGCCGTTGTGGCTGGGTAGACCTCGTGGCTTTGAAGTATGCAATTATGGTCAATGGTGTCACTGATTTAGTGATGATGAAGGCCGATGTGCTCGATTCGTTCAAGGAAATCAAGGTTTGTGTAGCTTACGAGAAAGATGGTGAGCGCACTGAGTCTATGCCTTATGATACTGAAGGTTGGGCACCTGTGTATGAAACCCTACCAGGCTGGAATTGCGATTTAACGGGTGTGCGTGCTGAAGCAGATTTTCCCAAAGAATATGCTGATTACATCGCTTACCTCGAAAAGCAACTGGCAACCCCTATCTCCATCCTTTCGGTGGGTCCCGAGCGAGATGCTACTATAATCCGCTAACCATCTGTTAACGATATAAATTGGGGTTCAGGTATCTTCTTGATAGTAGAATTCTAACCTCAAAATGATATAAAAGTATTCCTCAACGAAAGCCGTTGAGGAATACTTTTTGTATTTCTGTGGGTCAAGGAGAAGCTACATCAGAATGGCTAAGGGAGAATGTCATCTTCTCCCTCTTGATACCTGTCAAATAGCTGGCAGCTGCATCCCACGCACCTTACGGAAGAGATCGAGGGCATAAACATCTGTCATTCCCGAGAGGTAGTCCAGCACAGCCATAACTCGTGTGGAGAGGTCAGGGGAGTGGACCTCATATTGAGCAGAAACATGGCGAAGCAGCAATTGAGAATACGTTTTTTCTGGTGCTGTGACAGCGCCTATCATGAGCGAAAGTAGGGGTGTAGATAATATGATAACCTGAGAGTTCTATATCAGCAACCTCTTTCGAGCGATAGATGCGTTTGCGCGCCACAGCTGCGCACTTCTGGTAAGCAGAGGAGAGTGGAGCAGGGAGTTGACTGATGAGCGAACCTTGAAAAGTGCCTTCTAAAATCTCCGCTTCGTGCTCTACAAACACCTCCACACAAGCACGTTCGAGCGCGTTGATGACGCAGGAACGGAGATAAGCGATTTGATCTCCAGCATCGGTGCCTTCTGGATAGGCTGAACAGAGCGCTTTTCTTTCTTCCTCAGAGAAGAAGTCGAGCAGAAGTTGTCGAGTTTCTTCAGTGGAAAGGATGCGTAGTTTGTGAGCGTCTTCGATATCCATCACCTCATAGCAGATGTCGTCAGCTGCTTCGACTAGATATACTAGTGGATGGCGAGCAAAGCGCAGATTTGTCCCCTCTTTTTCTAGCGTAGGGATGCCCAACTCCTTGAATATATGTGCGAAAGCCTCTCGTTCAGCCTCGAAAAATCCAAACTTCGGATGGGTGGCTAGGGAAGAAGAGAAGGGGTATTTAGCGATAGCGGCAAGTGTGCTATAAGTCATCACAAAGCCTCCAGCACGACGACCATTGAATTGATGAGTGAGCAGACGGAAAGTGTTGGCATTTCCATCGAAGTGGGTGATATCGTTCCACACCTCAATTGGAAGTTTATTTTGAAGATGGAGTCCCTCTCCTTCGGCGAAAAAGGAACGAATGGCTGCTTCTCCTTCATGTCCAAAAGGAGGGTTTCCTAAATCGTGTGCCAGACAAGCAGCACTCACAATGGCACTAATACTCTCGAGTGCAGCGACGTCTTCTCCGGCATAGCGAGGAATGAGTAGGCGCGCCACATCAGCTCAAGCGAACGTCCCACGCTAGAAACTTCGAGAGAGTGGGTGAGACGATTGTGTACGAAGACACTCCCAGGCAGCGGAAACACCTGGGTCTTGTTTTGCAATCGACGGAACGGGGAGGAAAAGATTAGTCGGTCGTAATCGCGCTGAAACTCAGTGCGCTGTTCTGTTGCAGAGCGTTGAGAATTTTGTTTACCCCAACGTGCAGAGGAGATAAGTTGATGCCATTTCATATTGCAAATATAGGGGTTTTAAGGAAATACAGCGCCATTGATAGAGAGAATCTGCGATTTTCTTTGTATTTTTGGGGTCGAAGACCCTATTTATGTAGGCTCATCCCTGCTGTGTCTAAGGGTCTATCATTTACCCAAGGCAATTACTGCCCCCTGTTAGTATTCTCTTAACGTAGACAAGAAAGTGTCTCTCTTAGTGATATGCAAGTAAAAATCGTCAATCAATCGCAACATCCTCTGCCAGAAAATGCCACGCCTCAAAGTGCAGGTTTGGATCTCCGTGCTAATTTAGGAGCTCCCATCACCTTAGCTCCGTTAGAACGAGTGTTGGTGCCTACCGGACTCTACATCGCTCTGCCCGAAGGCTATGAGGCACAAGTTCGTCCACGTTCTGGACTGGCACTGAAGCATGGAGTGACTGTGCTCAACACTCCCGGAACTGTTGATGCGGACTATCGTGGAGAACTGCGTGTCATCTTGGTGAATTTGAGTAATGAGCCTTTTGTAATCAACGATGGTGAACGCATCGCTCAGATGGTCGTGACGAAGCACGAACAAGTGCAATGGCAGCCTGTAGAAGTGCTTGATGACACCGAACGTGGTGCTGGTGGATTCGGACATACGGGAGTTTAGGTATTAGACGATAGGCGTTAGATATTAGACTATAGAAATAAGACGTTGAGGTCATAATCTAGCACAGTCAATAAACTTGACCTTAGAAATCTATATAGTCCAGATCAAGGTCTTGAGGCCTCGCCATTCTTTTGTTCTAGCCCTCCCCATGTCTTTTTCTTCTACGTTTCAAGAAATAATAGCATCTTCTCTGTGATTTCAACTCAAAGACTTCTTTCATTTCGTGTCCCCACAGTGCTTTGTTGGACTTTGCTCAGCTTGTTGCTGTTGGGCTGCTCAACTATGCGCTGCAATTACACCACCCACCCTCAAAGATGGGGCTATTCGCGCTAGAAATCTTCTTACTGTAGCACAGCGGCGCACGTTTGATGGCATCTATCTCGAAGCGATGCGTCAGAAGTATTTGGGCAATGCTGATGCTGCTTTCGACCTTCTTGATCGTGCTTTGATGATCAATCCGAATGATGCCGACGCGTTATTTCAACAAGGTATGCTGTTGTTGCAGTCGGTGGGATATTCAGACAGTGTGTTGCGCCTTCGCGGAGAGCGACAACTACAGTTGGCGCATCAGTTGTCGCCTTCCAATAAGCACTATCGCGAGATGCTCGGCAACTATTGGACACAGGCTAAGCGTTACGAACGAGCACTGCGACTCTACGAACAAGTGGCTGCCGACGACCCCACGGAGGATAACCTCAAGATGTTAGAAGTGCTCCAAGAACGCACGAGCAACTGGGATGCTGCCTTACAAACGCTTGATAGAATAGCCCTTTTAGAAGGTTATTCTAATGAGTTGATTGCGAAGAAAACGAAGATTTTAGAAATGCAAAATCGCATTTCTGAAGCGGTAACAATGTTGCGCGAATGGAGCGAGACCAACAACGGGGATAATTATCCACGTGTGCTTTTAGCTAATCTCTACCTACGCAATGGCTATTTGGAGCGCGGCCGAGAAATCATTGACGACATAGCAGCAAGCGATGCTCACAATGAGTGGGTGCCCATATTACGACTCATTTATTATCGCATCAAAGATGATGCGGTCAGCTATGACAAAACGTTGGGAGCAATTGCCTCTGACACCTTGATGCCCATTGAGCAAAAAGTGCAGACATTCCGAGAAGCCGCAGCTTGGTTACAAGAAGGAAAATATGACAAAGAGAAAATTTTCCAACACGCTGTGGTAGCGATGAATCAGAGAGAGGCTGGCGGTGTGATGGGCGAATGGTTGGTGGGCTTCCTCCAAGACTTCAAATTTCCAGAAGACCGATTGGCTGTACCTGCTTTGGCCATATTCCGGGCCAATCCTAATGATGAACGCGCCATCATGGAATTGATTCGTGATGCCGTGCGCAGAGAAGATGCTGAACAGCTCGACACCATTAGTAAACGTGGACGGGAACTGCACCCAGAAAATGCCCTGTTCTACTATTTCGGCACACTGGCAGCACGCAACAAAGACGATGCTGCTCGTGCTAGAGCCATTCTCGAAGCTGGAGTGAAGAACATGTCTCCCACCACAGACAGTGCTGTGGCTTCGCAAATCTACTATATGTTAGGAGATGCCTATATGTACATCAAGCAGCAGAAACTAGCCTTTGCTGCTTATGACTCCTCCATAGTGAAAGATCCAGACAATGTTCACGCGCTCAATAACTATGCCTATTTCCTTACTACTCATGGCTTCCAACTCCGTCGGGCAATTAAACTTGCCCAACGTGCCACTGAGATTGAGCCGCACAATCCTAGCTACCTCGACACTTACGCATGGGCATTATACAAAGCTGGCAAATATGCCGAAGCAAAGGGGGTGATTGACTCTATGTGGGTGGCTTTCGCACTGCCAGATCAAGAGATTCAACCCGATGCCGACTATTATGATCGTGCTGGCGAAATCTATTTCAAAGCGGGTGCCAAGAAAGAAGCGCTACGGATGTGGAAAGAAGCTTTGCAGCTTACTTCCGACCGCAAACTCCAGCGCAAGTTGCGTGCGAAATTGAAGAAGATGCGATAGCTTAATCGAATGATCGTTTGGCAACTCCTTCCATACCTCCACAAACTCACATACTAGGTAATCAACTATTTCCAATCTTCACACAAAGAATTTTACGATGATACTATTTCTCTTTGCACTCGTGGCACTCTGACAGGGTGTTCCACCCTTCGCAATGATCAACCCTATCGTCCGAACGAACCTCTTGCAGTGACCGCTAAAATTTCTGCAGATTTTAGAAGCCAACACCCTCAACCAAAGTTTGGGCGGCACGCTTCGCCTCCAGCGCGACCGACAAGTCCAGCTTTCCCTCAGTAAATATGGTATCGAGGGTGCGCGCATCATTTTCACGCCCGATAGTGTCATTGTGCTCGACCGCATCAACAAACGTTATCTTAAAGACACCTACGTGGCACTCAATAGCATGCTCACAGAGATGCCAGCCCTCAACTTCGACAAGGTACAACGCTTCTTTTGGAACGATGACCGCAAGAGCACAGAGACTGCAGATTTCAATGTCATGGGGTTCGTACCTGTAGAACTTTACATCCATCGCAATAAGACCACCAATGTTCGTGGCTTCCGCATCGCCCGACACACGGTGTTCTCCGTCAGTGCTTTCGAAAAGGAGTTTAAGCTGAACTTGAGCTCAACAAAGTGCGTATCAACTACGACTGGAACAGTCATGTGCGCATCCCCACAGGCTACACTCCCATGAAGCCCGAAGCGATCTTGAAACTCTTCAAATAGTTCGCCACTCTCGTCACGAATCCTTGATGCTTAGGTTGGGAGGATAACCTGCACCGCCTAAGACTTTTCTTCCTATCTCTTCACATCTTATAATGTATAAGCTCTTTCTATCCTTGTTGCTGAGTGTTTTGTGCTCCACTACTACCATGGTGGCACAGACTTCACGGCGAAAAAACACGACTACTACGGCGGTGAAATCCACGAAAACCACCAATACTAAAACAACAAAGATTAAGAAGGGGTGAAGAAGGGCAAGACTGAATGCCGTGCCTAGCAATGAAGGCATTCGCAAGCTCCAGCATGAGCAAGCGAACCTCAAACAGAAGATGGCAGAATCTCAAAACCAACTGGCTACTACACGTAAGGATGTGAAGGCACAGCTGGCGACTCTCCAAATGATCAATGGGCAAATCTCCGATCAGCAGAAGATTGTCACTGGACTTCGAAAGTGCAAATCGACACCCTCAATCACCGCATCGACACGCACGAGAAGGAGCTTCGGGAACTTGAAGCTGATTTGGCAGAATGTAAGCGTCGCTACACGCGAGGTGTTCTCTATATGTATCGCAATCGGTTGACGCAAAACAAATTGATGTTTATCTTCTCGGCCGATAATTTCCGACAGATGTATCGTCGCTTGCGCTACACTCAAGAGTATGTGAAGTATCAGCGTGTGCAAGGCCATATTATCGCTGCCAAAGAACAAGCAGTGCGTGAGAAACGCAACATTCTTTCGGGAGAACGCACCACTCAGCATCACTTGCTCTCACAAGGTAAAGCGCAGCAAACTATCCTCGAGGGACAACAGCGCAACCAACAGGTGGTGGTGACCGACCTCAACAAAAAACAAGCAGAGCTTCAAGCCACACTTGCGCAACAACAACGTCAATTTAATGCGCTCAATGCCAAGATCGATCAGTTGATTCGTGCTGAGATTGAAGCTGCGGAACGTCGTCGCAAAGCCGAAGAAGCACGTCGCGCGGCAGAAGCCGAAGCGCGCAAGAAAGCGGCGGAGGCAGCACGAAAAGCAGCTGAAGAGCGTCGTCGTGCAGCCGAGGCGGCACGCAAGGCAGAAGCGGAAGCACGAAGAGCCGAAGCAGAAGCGCGCCGCAAAGCTGCAGAAGCGGAACGTAAGGGCAGAAGAAGCGCGCCGTCGTGGTGAAGAGCGTGCGGCAAGAGAGGCTCGCGCAGCCCAAGCACGTGAAGAAGCTCGTGCAGCGGCACAGGCCAAGGCTGCTGCAGCTGAAGCGCAACGCGCACGTACAGCTACGGAAGAAGCCAATCGTGCCACTGCCACTGCCCAGCAAAATGCAGCTGCGCCCAGCGATGCCCGACTTTCAGGCAGTTTTGCATCCAATCAGGTCGCCTACCCTATGCCCATCACTGGCAACTACACAATTTCAAGCCATTTCAGGGCTTACAATGTGAATGGTCTTAATGGGGTCACCCTCGACAACAAGGGTATCAATCTCACTGCTCCAGCTGGAGCACAAGCCCGCTCCGTGTTTGATGGCGAAGTTACTGCTATTTTCTCGATGGGAGGCATGACGAATGTCCTCGTACGTCATGGTAGTTACATCACTGTCTATTGTAATCTCGCAGGTGCTTTCGTGCGCCAAGGTCAGCGTGTGTCAGCTCGTCAAGTTCTCGGCAATGTGGCGCACGATGCTTCGGGCAATTGCACACTCCACTTCCAACTTCGTCATGAAACTCAGAAACTCAATCCTGAGCGTTGGCTGCGACGTTAGGAGGTGTCGGTCATGATCAGGCCTTGCTGAAGGACTTCGGTGTTTACCTTAATCATCACTCTTAAACTTCTCGGAGGTAGTTCTCACTATCTCCGAGAAGTTTTTTCTTTTCCCTCCTTTTAGCCCAGTAGGTAATGGGCGTTGTTAGTAAAAATGCGAAAGAAGATGAAGTAGAGTAAGTCACTGAAAGTATCTTCTTGCTCTTCTCTGAAACATGAAAGAGGAACAAGGAAGGGAGGTCTCAAAGAACGTGCAACGCCGACCACAACAGAGCGTTGGTCAGCGTTGCACGATGGGGATGTGGGTCGATGTTTAGCAAGTCGAAGCTCTGAGCCACAGCGGCCTCAAACTGGTCGAGCAACCACTGGTTTTGAGCTTCGCGTGTCAGTTGCGAATTGTCGAGCACGAGGGCATCTTCTGCTTGTCGCAGAGGGCTTACTTCGCGATGAGAGTCGATGTAGTCACGTTCTTGCACGTTTTTCAAGATGTCATCATAGGAAGCAGGCAATCCCTTCGTTTGGAGTTCGTCATAACGGCGTTGCGCACGCACTTCAGCAGAGGCAGTGACAAAAATTTTGAGTTCTGCGTTGGGAAACACTGCTGTACCGATGTCGCGACCATCCATCACGATGCCTTTCTCCTCGCCCATGGCTTGTTGTGCAGCGGTCATGGCTTCGCGCACGAAGGGCAGAGCCGCAATCGGGCTCACATGCTGGCTCACTTCTAGAGTGCGAATCTCGTCTTCCACGCGCTCTTCGTTGAGGTAAGTAACAGGCAGATTGGTGGCAGGGTCGAGTTTGAAATGCACCTTGACTTCCGACATTCGCGACTGGAGTTGTTCAGCTTTCACACTCCCATCGGCATTGAAGAGTTGATGGCGAAGGGCGAAGAGGGTGACTGCACGATACATGGCGCCACTGTCTACGTAGATGTAACCGACTTGTTGGGCAAGGGCTTTGGCCATGGTGCTTTTTCCGCACGAACTGTGGCCGTCGATAGCTATGATGATTTTAGACATTAGAATTTAGACGTTAGGGGTCGCAGACCCTTTTATGTTCGCCACGACAAGCGTGGCTCAGGCAAGGAGATTAGAGAGTAGACGTTAAGGGGAAGGGTAGACGTTAGAAATTAGACGTTAGAGGCTGTGCATGCTTAGACTAGAAGAACTAGTAGTGCTAGAAGAGCTAGAAAAGGACAATTCTCTATAATGTCCAATGTCTAATCTCTATATTCTAACCTCTAATGTCTAACACCTATTTTGGTCGCAGGGTCACGAGCGGCACTAGTACTTCCTCCATAGACACACCGCCATGTTGGAATGTGTCGCGATAGTACTGCACATAGTGGTTGTAATTGTTGGGATAGGCAAAGAAGCGCGTGCCCGTGGCAAAAGATGTAAGCCGTAGAGAGATTGGGTGAAGGAAGTTTCAACGCGGCAGGATTGCGCACTTCAAAGACCTCTTTCTTGGGATAATCGAGATTCTTCCCTAGTTTGTAGCGCAAGTTAGTATTGACATTGCGGTCACCAATCACCTTACAAGGACGATCCACGCGAATAGAACCGTGGTCGGTAGTGAGGATGACTTCAGCATCCCCTTCGGCAAGACGTCGGAAGAGCTCGCGGATGGCAGAATGACGGAACCACGAGAGGGTGATGGCGCGATAGGCTGCTTCATTGGCTGCTAATTCGCGTACCATTTTACTCTCCGTGCGCGCATGCGAGAGCATATCGATGAAGTTGATGACGATGACATTGAGCGGATGTTTCGACCATTCGGAACAATCTAGACAACACTTGGTCTGCCGCTGAAGAGTCATTGAGTTTGTGGTAAGAGAAGGGCGTGAGCTGGCGCAAACGTTCTAGCTGCTTTGCGAATGAGTTCCTCCTCATGCAGATTCTTACCTTCATCTTCCTCCTCATCCACCCAAAAGATTGGGATATTGAGTCTTGATGTCGAGTGGCATGAGGCCAGAGAAGAGCGCGTTGCGCGCATATTGCGTCACTGTGGGAGAGGATGGAATAATAGAGATTCTCCTCGATGTCGAAATCATTGGCGAGGGCTTTTGCCAGCGTGCGCCACTGATCGTAGCGGAAGTTGTCGAGCACCACCCACATCACGCGCTTTCCCTCCTTGAGTTTGGGGATCACGGTCTGGTGCATCACCCGGCGAAAGCAAAGGAGTGTCTTCCGCATCGGGATGTCGCACCCACGATCTCGTAGTGTCTGCGAATGAACTTGGTGAACGCTGCGTTGGCTTCCTTCTGCGTGCGCAGGAGTTCGTTCATCGCAGAGTCGGGAGCTTCCTCCAGTTGCAATTCCCAGTGCACGAGTTTTTTGTAGAGTTCCTTCCAAGCTTCTGCATCTTGGGCATCGTCCATGCTGAGCGCAATGCGAGAGAAATCTTGACGATAACCGATTTCGGTGTGCTCTTGCCGGATTTCTTGCGCGTGGATGTGCTTTTTGAGCGCGAGGAGAATCTGCATCGGATTCACAGGCTTCAATAGATAGTCGGTGATTTGGGCACCGATGGCTTGATCCATCAAGTCTTCCGCCTCGTTTTTTGTCACCATCACCACAGGCATCTCAGGGTGCAGAGCCTTAATGGCGGAGAGGGTTTCCAAGCCAGAGAGTCCAGGCATATTCTCATCGAGAAGGACGAGGTCGAAAGCCTGTGCTTTGCACAACTCCACGGCATCCGCACCGTTGTTGGCGGTGGTGATATCGTATCCTCGCTTCTCGAGGAAGATGCAGTGGGGACGGAGGAGATCGATTTTCACCGTCGATCCAAAGAAGGCGTGCGCTCATGAGAGGGGTGTTTTATCTGTCTTCCCACACAAGGTGAGAGGACGGTGAGAGAATGTTCCTACAAAGTTAGTGTAATTTGTGCGGTTGTGCAAGCGATTCTAAAGATTTGGAGTCGCTATTTTTAGTGATAGGTGGTATCAAGATGCCTCTTGCAAAGAATAGATATATGGGGAAATTCATTTTTTATGGGAGATGTCGAGGCGTGGAAGAGCTAGCCTGTCCAATCCTAGTTGGGGGATGAGGCCGCATCAAAACTTCAACTTTTGATGCGGCCTCATAAATAAGAAGTGTAGCTCAGAGTCTAGAGCGTAAGTTGTTTATTGCCTTCCGAGATGACAAGTTGTCCAGCAGTAGGATGTTCCACTTGCGCCCACTGAGGTCAGAAATTTACGGTTGCCTTCTTGTTCTTCTTAGTAGGAACAGAAGAGACACCAGTGATCTGATTGCGACCGAGACGGTAAACGACAGTAGCGTGTTTACGAACAGGAGTGCGGAGCACAGTCTTCACCGTGGTTTCCCCCGCCTTTTGGAGTTGGCAATCGTAGATATAATAGTCCATGGTGGAGTCGAGAGCCGAGAATTTGGAGAAGTCGAAAACAGCTTCCTTCGTGTTCTCACTCATGTTGGTGGCAGAAATAGCCACATCTCCATTAGCAAGGTCTTTCATGAAGTAGACCATGTTGTCGGTAGTGCCGATGTATTCCGCTTGTTGTCCTAGATCGTCTTGATCAAGGGCAATGAGATCGGCATTGGTCATGAGTTTCTTGTCGTCGGCAGTTATAGGTTTTGTGAGGTCGAAGGAGAGAAGCAAGGGAGAAGACCACATGCACCAGAGGGCAAACTGCGTGCGATATTCATCTTGTGTCATGCCAGGCTTTCCTGCCACGAGGTCGTTGCTCGATTTACCCGTGCCGTGGATACCCGCACACATCATGTCGGCATCGTTGAAGCGGTTCACGCCAGAATAGGGCCAGAGGTCTTTCATCGCGGCAATACTTTTGATGATGCCGATGCCACCTTGCACTCCGTTCCATCCATCGCGAGTGTCGTGAGTGGCGCGCCAAACGGTGATCCAGTGGTAGAACCCCATTTCAGCGTTCGCGCGCACCCCATTCGCACATATACAATAGGGATGTCGCGGCCAGAAGCTTTGAGTGCATCGCCCATAGCTTTGTAGCGCACTTGAGCAGTGGCTGCATCACCAGGCGCGTGGCAGTAGTCGTATTTGAGCAGGTCTACGCCCCACTCTGCATATTGCTTGGCATCTATTGCTTCTTTACCATAAGATCCGAAGGCGCCAGCGCAAGTGCGATCGGCAGCATCGGAATAAATACCAAATCTCAGTCCCTTGCTGTGAGCATAGTCCACCGTGGCCTTCATGCCTACTGGGAACTTGGCTGGGTCTTCTTGTGGTCGTCCATCGGCATGGCGAGTCTTAGCATGCCAGAGGTCGTCGATGATGAGGTAGTTGTAGCCAGCATCTTTCAGACCTTGTTTCACCATGGCATCAGACACTTTCTTCACCACATCGGTGGAAATCTTATCTTGTACCACGTTCCAAGAAAATCCATCCCATCATGGGCTTCTGCCATGGGGAGGTTTTTCTGAACGATGAGAAGCCTTTTGCGGTGGAAGGATCTCCTTTGCCTTCCTGCATCACAACCGTGTATTTATAAACACCATCAGCTTCAGGCGCAGTACCTTCTACAGCGCGACGCTTGGCATTCCAAGTCAGACCATCGGGGAGATCGGTCACAGAGATATTGAGTGTGGGATCTGTGGTCACAATCTTGTGCAACACGCGCTTGCCAGGAAGTGCAAAGATATCCATAGCGCAAGCGAGTGGAGACTTCAATACATCAGGAGAAACCATCTCAGGACGTGTAGAATTTTGCTCGCGATAGATGAAATAGGCATTAGCCCAGTCGAAGTGATCTCCCCAGTTGCCTTGACCACCGCCGTTGTTTACCTCGAGAATCAGATACTTTGCATTGCGCACATCGATGTCGAGCTTAATAGGTTCGGAGTCGCGATCCATAGAACCGCTTTTGATTACTTGGTCTTGACCGTCTTGCCCACGGAGCAACACGCGATAGTCTAAAATGGCCGCTTTGTCGCGAGGATTGTTGGGATGTTCTACTTCTGCATCAATGCCACCCACAGCACGGAACGTGGTCACTGCGCCATTGAGTTTCACCACGATGCGAGAGGGGGCATGCACTCCCACACCACTTTCGTAGGTGGTATTGCCCAAACGAATAGGGTTGCCTTCGATACTCTTGTCGCGTTGTGGACTCTTCCAGCCATTTTCCATCTTTGACAGGTCGAGGCTGCTCAGTGGAATGAATTCTAGACTGGGGTCAGTCGAAACTGGAAGTTTCACCACATTGTCAGTGGCAACTTGCCTCATAGGAGCAGCATGTGCTAGAGTTTGCAGTGCAGGTGTGCAGCAAGCCAGGCTTAAGCCAACAAGAAGAGTAGAATATTTCATGATAAAGTATATAGTTTCATAGGATTCTCTTTTCAAAATACACGAGCATTCAAACTTTAATCTGTAAAGTTGTGCAGGATGTCATGAAAAAGTAAAAAGTCGCCGCAAAGATACAAAATTATAATTGAATCCCATTCCTGCTTTATTCGTTATTTTGCTATGTTCACTGTAAAAATATGGGGAATTATGCACAAAAATAATCCAGCGTAATGGTAAAATATACCATTGCGCTGGATTGTTGTATATTCATGCTTAGACTTCTATTTAGCAAACTCGCTGCGGAGTGCCTAGGAGAGTCTTACAAGTATATGGTAATTAGCTAAGCTATTTTAGAGTTCCAAATCGCCGTCGTGGATTTCGTGCCAAGGGAGGCCTTGCTTGTTGAGTTCTTCCATGAAGGGATCGGGATCGAACTCTTCCACATTGTGCACACCGGGTTTGTTCCACACCCCTTGCATGAAGAGGCGAGCACCGATGCAGGCAGGAACACCTGTGGTGTAGCTCACGCCCTGCATACCCGTTTCGTCGTATGCTGCTTGGTGAGAGCAGTTGTTGTATACATAGTAAGTGCGCTCCTTGCCATCCTTAATACCACGGATGCGGCAACCGATAGAAGTTTCGCCCTCGTAGTTTTCGCCCAAGTCTTGAGGGTTGGGGAGAACAGCCTTGAGGAATTGGAGAGGCTGAATCATGTGACCCTCATAGTTGATAGGAACGATGGAGTCCATGCCGATGTTTTGGATGACACGAAGGTGGGTGAGATACTCCTGTCCGAAAGTCATCCAGAAACGCGCACGCTTGATGGTGGGGAAGTTGATGACAAGGCTCTCGATCTCTTCGTGGTGGAGGAGGTAGCTCTCACGAGGTCCTATGTTAGGATAGGTGAGAGGTTGGTGAATCTCGAGGGGTTCGGTTTCCACCCATTTGCCATTTTCCCAGTAAAGACCCTTTTGAGTAATCTCGCGGATGTTGATTTCGGGATTGAAGTTGGTGGCAAAAGCCTTACCATGGTCACCAGCGTTGCAATCCACGATGTCGAGATAGTGGATTTCGTCGAAGTGGTGCTTTGCGGCATAGGCGGTGAAAATAGAGGTGACACCAGGGTCGAAACCACAACCAAGGATGGCGCAAAGACCAGCCTTCTCGAAACGCTCGCGATAAGCCCACTGCCAGGAGTACTCGAAGTGAGCCTCGTCCTTAGGTTCGTAGTTGGCAGTGTCGAGATAGTGACATCCAGCTTCAAGACAAGCCTCCATGATGGTGAGGTCTTGATAGGGGAGTGCAAGATTCATCACCAAGTCGGGTTGAAACTCCTTGAAGAGCTTCACCAACTCGGGCACATTGTCGGCATCCACTTGAGCGGTTTTGATGTCGTTGCGCAAGCCCATGTCGGCAATGCGTTTGGCGATGGCTTCGCACTTAGAGACAGTGCGAGAAGCAATCATGATTTCGTCAAAAACATCTGAGTTTTTGGCCACTTTCACGGCGGCTACGGTGGCGACACCACCAGCGCCAATGATGAGAACTTTACCCATTTCTTGTTGAGTTATGCGTGAGTTGTGAATGGTTATCTGTAAATATATTGTCTGTGAGCGTAGAACTTACCTGCAAAGGTAGTGATTTCTAGTGAGATGATGTTCTTCTTTTCTGAGAAATCGCTATTTTACTGCACCTCGTTTCCGTTGATGCCTAGTGCAGCCATCAAGCTGTAGCCGAGGAGTTCTTGTTGGAATCCACGCCCCATGATGGGTTGCATGGTGAAGAGGGTGATGTCTTTGCGGGTAGCTCACCTCCCTTATCGTCTTTGGGAGGGTTGGCGCAGAGGTTTTTTGATGCGCAGTGCCAAACGTGCGCTTTCATCGGTCATGCCATCCAAATCTGCAATCACCATGACACGCTCGCAGGCTGCATCGCGCAACACCTCTTCAAACACCTGCACGAAATAGTCCTCAGGAGAAACGATGTCTTCTACACCATAGGCATTGAGCGCAAATTCTCCCAATTCATCGCGGAAGGCCTTTTCGTTGAGCTCTTCAGCAAAGTTGCAGGGTATGAAGTGTTGCAACTGAGTTTTATCTTTGGGGTGAATGAGATAAACGCGTGTTTCGTGGTCACCAGGGCGTAGTCCGCCATCCAGTGCCACGCAGTCGAGCCATTTTGGGAAATCTCCTTTAGAAATTTGTCGGCCAATCATGCGCTCAAAATTTACGATGAGGTCGAATGCCACGTGGTCGAGGTGGGCAGTGTCGACAAGAATGATGTTGTGCAAAACTTATGCGTTAGAGTGATATGTAGAAGAATCCCTCGACCAGCGTAGTAGAGGATTCTAGAAATAGGGATAGAAAACTTCATTTCCACTGCAAATTTACGAGAAATCTGTGAGTTAGACAAGCATCGCATGTGCAGGAGCGGATAGGAAGTAGGAGCTGGGTATGCGGTATTGCGCAGGACTCTCTATAGTATATGGGTTGATAGATGTTAATATTGGGGTGGAGTAGTGTGAAGAATCTTATAAAAGCGTGTGATTTTGAAATCTTTTAACGGATAGGGTGGAGAATCAAGTCAGCCGAGGATGTGAGGTGGACGGTTACTCACGCGCGTGTGACACGCGCGCCTTCCCTGGAGTTTTCCACTTTTTGCTTTCACAACCTTCACAGAGTAGGGTGAAAACTCGGCGTTTCTTCCCCTAAGGAGAGACTAGCTACTGTCCCTTTCTTAAGGTTTTGCTCCTGCCTTTTTCCTGATTTTTCCTCCTTTTAGGAGGGATAAGAAAGAGAAATGTTAATAAATGTCTGAAATGTCGTTGTAATAACTTGTTTGCTAGAGGATTATGAAGAAATCGGTGAAGGTTGTGAAAGCAAAAAGTGCGAATTTGCTGTAATGCGCGTACGCGCACGTATGCGAAGATGCTGATTTTAGAAGTTTTTACAGTGCAATCCTCGGATAAGTGTAGGCTAGGTGGGTGTTGCTCCCAATGGGTAGAGAATTTCTCCGAGAGATTTCAAAGAAAGTCTGAGAAAATCAGGAAAAATCCGAGCGGTTTGCAAAAAGTTCCGAGAAGATTTGGAATATCGTGAGAAAAAGATTGAACTCGTGAGAGAAACCCTTTGGGGAGGCTGATGCTGATGAATATGAAATAGTGGAATCAAGTTTGGTCAAGTCAAGGGAAAGGCGTATTTTGCAGGGTCTAAGGCTCCGTAGCTTAGCTGAATAGAGCGTCAGATTCCGGTTCTGAAGGTCTTGGGTTTGAATCCCAACGGAGTCACTACGCCGTGCATGAATAGAGTTTTCTACCCCAAAAGGGTGGAGAATTGTCAGAAATGTGCTGTGGGAGAAAAAGAACTGCAAAAATTTGGTAGTTTTCGTGAAAAACTTCCTACTTTTTGCAATCGCAAATGAGACGTGCTCCATGAGGTGCCTATAGCTCAGTTGGTAGAGCAAAGGACTGAAAATCCTTGTGTCCCCGGTTCGATTCCTGGTGGCACCACTCTTTTCAACGCAAGTCTTTATTTGCAGCCTTGGTGCCATAGCTCAGTTGGTAGAGCAAAGGACTGAAAATCCTTGTGTCCCCGGTTCGATTCCTGGTGGCACCACTTTGAAGTAAAGCAAAACGACGTAAACTCCTGATTTCTAAACGAAGTCGGGAGTTTTTATTTTTCCCACTTACGCAAAATATAGCAGAATATTACCGGTTTTGGTGGAGCAAAAGGTGGAGTAAAAGGTGGAGTAAAAGGTGGAGCAAAAACAGCAGAATGAAATCTCCACCGAAAAAGTCTCTTTACCACTGATATGCAAGTGATTTGCGTGTCGACAACTCGTGAGTGATTTCCTATCTTTGTTACAATTTCCGAAATAGAAACTCATAGAAAGAGAGGAGAATTAATGTCTCTACTCTGTAAATTAAAGCTCCTAAGCTTTCGGGCAAAAGCTTAGGTGGTTTGGAGAGTAAACTAAAGACTATTCGTTTGAACAAGAAAAAGCAGGCAGCAAGAAGAATCTTACTGCCTGTTCTTGTTACGAGCTTACTGTATCGCCAGCAGCTTGCGGTATATTCCATCTTTTGCTTTGAGTTCGGCATGCGTGCCTTTCTCCATAAGTTGTCCTTTCTCCATCACGATAATTTGGTGGGCATTGCGGATGGTCTGCAAATGATGGGCAATGACCAAGACCGAGCGATTTCGGATAAGGGCAGACATTGCCTGCTGTATCTTGTATTCATTGACAGGATCAACATTGCTCGTTATCTCGTCCAAAAGAATAATGGGAGCATCTTTGAGGAACGCACGGGCAATTGAAAGCCTTTGTTTCTGACCTCCGGACAGTCCTAAACCGTTTTCTCCAATTTTTGTTTCATAACCGTCCGGCAGACTGACGATAAAGTCGTGTATCATCGCCCGTCGTGCAGCTTCTCGATTTCTTCTCCGTAGCATTGCGGTTGCCCACTTTGATATTATTGGCAATGGTGTCTGAAAAGAGAATAACATTCTGCATCACCACACTGATTTTACCGAGTAGATAATCATAGTCCATTTCTCGAATGTCTATACCACCGATACGGATACTGCCGTTCTGCGGTTCCCAAAAACGAAGTAACAGGTTGGTAATGGTTGTTTTACCAGAACCTGACGAGCCAACAAGTGCCGTTACCGTCCGTTCGGGAACGTTGAACGTGATTTTCATCTCAAAACTTTCTTTCATAATGGAACCCGACTCCCTCAAATGACAGGTCGAAGCGTTCCGCTGTTTTCAGCTGTGATGGATTGACGACAATGGGAGCGTCCAACAGGTGGGAAATGCGTCCGTAGCTGTCCTTTACCTTGATGTAGTTCAGCCAATGACTCTCCATATTGACAAAAGGTTTGTAGAACTCTTTCGAGATAATAATGAACATGAGGTAGGCAAAAACGGAAAGTTCTCCGTGCCAAGTCCACCAAAGACCGATTGTAGCCATCAGAGCGAAAGCCAACTCTATAAGGAAAGTGTATCTGCCCACACTCACAGCTGCCAAACGTGAAGTCTTCTTACTGCTTTCTCCAAATTCACTGACAGAGTGGTCGAGTCTGTCACGGAACATTCCTTTTCCTCCAAACACTTTCAAAACTGGAATGCCTTTGACGTATTCCACAAACAGGCTGACCATATCCGCCAGATTGTCCTGTGATTCCTCCTGTGCTTTCATTCCCGAGCGAATGCTTCGATACAAAGAAAATAGGGCAATGGGGAGGACGGAAATCATCGCCAACCCCATGAGCCAGTCCACACAGAAAAGTCCGATGCCAAGTATCAGAGCTACAATGAAGTCGGCGGACATCCGTGTCCATAGATGTCCCACAACCATTTCCATATTATCCACGTCTTTGTGTATGACGGTGCTTATTTCGCCCAGTCGTTCATTGGTATAGAAACCGAGTGAGAACATTTTCAGTTTCAAGATGATTTTCTCACGGATGCGTTCCACAAGGTCGAAGCCGGCAAAATGCTTGCTCATATCAGCAATGGCATTGGATATGGTTTTCAATACCAGCAGCCCACCGAGTACCCATGCTGCCGAAATGAAAGAGATGCTTTCTCCCTGTATATGACGGTCAATGAGAAACAATACTGTGAGCATTATCGCCGTGCCACAGAGGGCATAAATCACGAAAAACAGTGCGGAGATTATTAGATGCCGCACTCCGCGGGCGGTTAATTCATTCAGTATATTGCGTACCATTCTTATTCCTCCTCTTCTTTTAATTGCCATTTACTTACTTGTTCCTGCGTCTCTGTCATATTGTGATACAGAGAGCAGTCTTTCATCAGTTCGTGGTGTGTTCCTTTTGAAACGACCTGCCCCTTGTACATCACGACAATACGTTCCATATCCTGAATGGTATTGAGATGGTGAGCAATGGTAATGACGGTCTTGTTGCGCTGCAATTCATCAAGAGCTTCTTGGATTAGTTTCTCATTCTCTCCGTCCAATGCGGCAGTGGCTTCATCGAGAATAACTATTGGAGAGTCTTTGAGCAACATTCGGGCGATGGAAATACGCTGTTTTTCTCCGCCAGAGAATTTTACGCCGGCTTCGCCCGCCAGCGTATCATAACCATTCGGCAATCCCATGATAAAATCATCAATACGGGCACGCTGTGCTGCCATTTCCACTTCTTTTTGTGTGGCGGTTGGTCTTCCTATACGGATATTATCCCGAATGGTTGTGTTAAATAGAAAAACCTCCTGCTGTACCATCGAAAAGTAATCAGCAATGTTGCGTTCGGAAAGCTCCGCAATACTCTCTCCTCCCAGTCGGATAGTACCCGTTTGAGGTTGCCAGAACCCCATCATCAAACTTGCCAGTGTGGTTTTTCCCGACCCTGACTCGCCCACGATGGCTGTATGGCTTCCTCTCGGAAATTGAAGACATACATCTATCAGCGCATTGTCTTCCTTGTTTGGATAGGAGAATGTAACATGCTCGAAACAAATGTCCGTCTGTGTCGTATCCGTTTTCTTGTCCGCTGTATCCTTTGTCTGTACCTCTGTAATGGACTGTACCTTTGTCAGCGACTGCCCACAGACGATTCGGAAATGTTGGAATGTAGCCAATTTAGCAAAGGAAGACGAGAACAGTCCGCCCAAAATCAGGGCAAGGATAAAACGTGCCACAATCAGTTCGCCCGAACTCATCAGCCATAGACCGACAAGGGTCATTACCACGATACCGCCTTCCAAGAACATCGTTATCAATGTCGCTGGGAACGGTGACGCTGAACATGCTTCGCTTCACCCAACGAATATAATCGCGCATACCACCGAGTACCCGTTCCGTTCTGTTTTCCTCGTTACTGAAAGCCTTGATTACCGGTATGGTAGCCACATATTCCAAAAGGTCTTCCGACATTTTTTGCGTACTCTCCATAAAGTGGAGAAAGCTCTTGCCCCAAAGCGTTTTGACAGCCATTTGCAGAAGAAATGCCATAGGTAAAAGAGAAACGAGCGACAATCCCAACCGCCAGTCCAACAACATGACAATCACCCAAATCAAGGCGGGGAAAAGCGTTGCCGAGAAGATTTCGGGTAATCCGTGTGCCAAATAAATCTCGATTTGCTCCACGTCATGGTTAATGATGTTCACCAAGTCGCCAACTTTCCGTTCTTGAAAGAAACCGAGCGGCAAGCGTTGCAGATGACTTATGATACGCAACCTCAATCGTGTAAGGGCATTGTAAGCCGACCGGTGTGCACGCCAAATCGAGGTTCCATAGAATACGCCTCTAAGCAGTGCGAATAGTATCAATACTCCTCCAACTCCCCAAACTATTGTGGAAGAGAATGTGTCGTTCATCAACTTGTCCACCGCCCATACCACGAGCAACAGGGGCAGTGTGCCGAAAACGAGTTGCAGCACAACCACTGCATTGGAGAGCAGGCTATCGCTCTCCCGTTCCTCTTCAAGAGGCTTCATTTTCTCTTTATTCATATCGATTTCTGTTTGATTTTTCTAAGATGCAAAGGTACGGAGATGAACACGGATAAAATACCCTGAATGAATAGAAGAATACCCCGAAACAATATGTCATAGAAATGCTACAACAGGGGCATACGTATGGAGAGTAGGGGTATTTTCTGCGGAATAACCATTTTAACTTTGCAAGAAATTTCAAAGAGAAATATACTGTATGAAAGTTTCAAGATATGATTATACTTCAAAGTGTGTAAGTCTGTTGCTTCTTTCAATACTATTTCCGCTACACCTCTATGCGCAGACAAATACAGTCGAATTAAAGGTTGTCGATGCGGATAATGGAAATGGAATAGAGGCAGCAACTGTTCAATGGAAACCAATAGGAGCTCCTTCTTTTAAGAATGGTGCTTTAACCAATCGGCGTGGTATCGTCCAAATACAAGCGAAAGGAGTCGATTCTTATGTTGTTTTAACCCGATATGTCGGTTATGAAACGGCTATAGATACGTTGAAATCGTCCATAGAAAAGCATACAATACGTCTTCGGGCAAATGCGCGAGAGTTGGATGGCGTTGTTGTTACAGGTAAATCCAAAGTTCAATTTATGCGTGAGTCTCCTGAAGCAATTACTGTAATCAATGGTAAAGATTTACAAGGTCGCTCAGTTTCTTTGGAGACCATCTTAGATAAGACCATAGGATTGAAAGTCGGACAAACTGGTGGTTTGGGAAGCAGTTCAAGAATTATTGTTCATGGATTAGAAGGCAATCGCATCCAAATACTGTGGGATGGAATTCCTATGAGCACTTCGGACGGTACGTTTTCTCTTGATGAAATTCCTATAGATATTATCGAACGGATAGAAGTCTATAAGAGTATCATTCCTGCTCGTTTCGGTTGCGACGGATTGGGGGGAGCGGTCAATATCGTTACGAAAGAATTCAGTACGGACTATTTAGATGCTTCGTATGAATTAGGTTCTTATCAAACACACAAAGGAAGCGTCTTCTCTCGCAAGAATTTCCCAAAGAGTGGTATTTTGCTCGGTGCAGGAGGGTATTATACTTCTGCAAAGAATGATTACTCCTTCAGAGTTCCCGAAAGAGAGAACCTATTGGTGAAGCGAGACCATGACCGTTTTCGTTCGTATATGCTGAAAGGGAAAGTCGCTTTTACGAAACTTTGGTTCGATGAGATTAGTACAGAGTTCGGGTATTACAACCGTTTTAACGAGATACAAGGAGTCTTGAAGAATATCCAGACGCCGAGAACAAATCAGTATGCTTATGCTCGAAAACAAACTGATAAAAAGCGGAATACTGAACAATCGACTTAACTTCGAGTCGCATTTCTCTCTCTCGCATACGACGAACAATTTTTGTGGATACGGCACGAGTTAATCATGATTTTGAGGGAAATATATATCCGAGTCCGAACGGACAGGGAGAAACGGGGGACGTTCCTCATAACTCAAACGACAAAGGTTTGGAAATCAACGAACATATCAACCTTGATTACAAATTGTCCACCAATCACAGTTTGAACCTGAACACGCTTATTAACTATGCCCAAAGACAACCGAGATGATGACATTGCGAGTCAGCACGCAGGGTTTATTATCGGAGGATTTCAAGTAAAAGACCAGTATTGTCTCAGGATTGACTTGGGAAGCGAAACTCTTCGGTAGAAAAACTGACGAATATGTTCTCAGCAAAGTATTTCCATCTCCATTCCGAGATAGAGGATTTGACTTCATACGAGATGATCGAGGGCTCCGAAGAAAAAGAGCAATACGACATCGCAAATCAGCTGGATAGAGGCAATGAAGTACGAACCGTTCAGAGGTTTTCACTTGAAGGTATCTTACCAACGGGCGATACGACTCCTAATTGCATAGAGCTGTTCGGTGATGGTATCATTACCTTTCCTGCTGCCGGACTGAAACCGGAAAAAGCCACAACTTCAATCTGGGTTTCTTGATAGATAAAAACGATGTACTCGGACTGCTCGCGATTGCAATTTTGAAGTGAATGGCTTTTTATATGCAGGTGAGCGATATGATAAAACTGATGAAACAACATGGCAGCCGGATATGTGAATGCGGAAAAGGTACATATCAAAGGTATAGAGACCGAGTTGAAACTGGATATATCGCCGACGGTCTATGCCTACGGGAACCTGACTTATCAGGACGTCCGCGATGTTTTGGACTATTTGCCCGGCACCCAAGCCCCTAATCCGACAAAAGGATTGCGACTGCCGAATATTCCCTCACCTGTTTGCCAACTTCGGAGCGGAATACAGCGACCGATTGTTCAAGAATTGGTATGTCAAGGCATTCTGGGACAGGAAGTTCACGGAAGAGTTCTTCTACTTTTTGGGAACTTACTGAATTGCAGAAACGACGTATTCCTCGCAGTTTCGTCAATGATATTGGTCTGCTATTGACCTACAAGAACAAATATTCCATCGCTTTGGAATGCCACAACCTGATGAATAAAGAAGTGTGGGACCAGTTCCGCCAACCGTTGGCAGGACGGACATTCCACCTCAAATTCAGATATGTCTTCTCGAAAGGTATTTTATAATTCTAAACATAAATAAAAATGAGAACAACATTGAAGAACATAGCCCTTTCTGCTATGCTGGTCGGCTCCATGGGCTGACGTCCTGCGACAGAACGATGACCCGAAACCAACGCCCAATGAGGTGCAACAGCATTTTGCCTTTGTGCATTATGTGGACAAAAGTGCTTACGTCGGCACGTTCGGTGATTTGACACCTCAAGCCACCAACAACAAGAAAGCATTCGAATTTGGCTTTTGGGTGTTATCTCTTCGCAAAAGGAAACACGGTACTTGTGCCCGAAGGAAATTCGGAGATAAGGTACACTAAGTTTACAAGAGGGGCGCACGGCGAACTGCTAAAAGTAGGTACGATGACCTTTGAACAGATGGCGCAACCCGGAGAAATCAATTTCATCGACGAACAGCGGGCATACGTCGCTTTGCACGGAAGAGGCAAGATTGCTCTAATCAATACCGCTACGTTGCAAAAAGAAGATGAAATTGACCTCTCGCCTTATGCCGTTCAGGACAATAATCCCGATCCCGGATGCAACGTCATTCGAGACGGAAAGATGTATGTAGCCCTCAACCAGCTCAATTCGCCCCACACCTCCGTACCGGGGACGGGTGCAGAGGTGGCTGTTATTGACCTTAAAACGAAAAAGACCGAAGTCATTAAGGACAGTCGCACAAGTGTTGTCGGATTGTTCCGTCACTCCGATGCCTTTTATGGACGAGCGGGGCGACATCTACTTTTACAGTGCGGGCAACAACTTCAACGTTGCCAATAAGGAAGGTTTCCTGCGTATCCGCAAAGGAAGCGACCAATGGGACGCCGACTACCTGTTCAACCTGTCGAAGACAACCATAAAAGGGATTGGCAAAACGGGGCAGTATATGATTAAGTCTTACTATGCGGGCAATGGCATTGTATATAGTTGCTTGAAAGTAACGGATACGGAATTCGGAATACTCAAGAAAGACTTCCAACCCGTGAAAATCGACATTTGGAACAAAACCATCGAAAAACTCGATTTGCCAATGACCGACAGCAATGGCTCTTTTGCCATAACCCGCTACAAAGATTTCATCGTCTTTGGTATGACGTGCAATAATGGAACGGGCTACTATACCTACAATACCAAGACGGGTGAATGCTCGCAAACTCCCGTCGTTACTGCCGTGGGAATACCTTCAAGTTTAGTCGCATTTGAGTAAATCCCTATCGCAAGAGTATTCCCTCAAAAAAAGGAATACTCTTGTTTTTTATAGAGCATGCGATTCAACAAGGATAAAAATATAAGAAAATCCTCTTTTTTATCCTTGCTTATTTGTAAATTTGCAGAAAGGTATAATGATATGACCATAGAATTTTGTGCAATCAATAAGCCTGAAGATTGGATGGAGATGGTTGCCGAGCAATTCGGCACATCGGTAACGAACGATGGTTTTACCGTTCCGTCCTCAGTGGGTAGCGGCTTTTTCAAGCAATACTACCCGTTGTCATGGCTCACATTGACCTACATCAGTTTCGTATCGTACGAACCGATGACAATGGTGCGTCGCTCGGTGGAAAACTCGAAATGGATTCCCGTGATGTTCTATATCAACGAGCATAAGCATGAGCAGATTATCGGCGCAAGCACGAAAACGGTCGGGGTGGACACGCTCGACGGTATCTTTATGCCCTCAAGCAATATCCCTACGGAGTGGACTTTCGCTCCCAAACGGCAGTATGAAAACATCACATTGACCTTCAACAAGGATTGGATAGAGCAAATGGATACGGCTCACGAAACCTACATCGGTCGGCTGCTCCGGTCGGACAAGTCTTTTTATCTGTTCGAGACCATCACACCTGCGATGCAACAAGTATTGGATGGCATTAAGGCCACAGCCAAAAGCGATGTGCTTTTTCTATCCCTCCATTTTGCATGGAAAGGCAATAGAACTGTTGACGATATTTCTTGAAAAACTCGAAAAACGTTCGGAGGTAAAATCTCTTTCCAACTTGAATTTGAACGATGTGGAGGCTGTCTTCCGTGTCCGTCGTCAGATTTTACAAAGTTTGAACAACGTACCGAGCATTCCCGAACTGGCACGTGAAGTAGCAATGAGCAACTCCAAACTACAAAAGTGTTTCAAACAGGTTATTGGAAAAGCCATCGCCGAGTATGCCCTATCCGAAAAGATGGAATGGGCAAAACGTTTGCTTTCCACTCGTCTTTACTCTGTATCCGAAGAGGGGCTATAAAATTGGATATGCCAATCTCAGCCACTTCACAGAGGCTTTCCGAAAATATCACAGAATAAAACCCAAGCAATATCTCGATTCCCTGTGAGTTTAATGTAATAGGGATATAGTTTGCCATTTAAGGATCATTTTACCCTAAGCAGTCTTCCGAGCTTTGCCTGCAAAATATCAGGCAATATGAAAAGACTTATCAAAAAAGAATCCTTTGAGATGCTTTCCTCCAATCAAAGCACGGAAGCAACCGACGACCTTATCGGAGAAATCATAAAGTTGGGGGATAGTGAAGAAAATCTTGTTTCGTTATTTCGCACATTAAACTTTACCCGGTTCCAATTGCGGATGATAGTAGAAAGCTCAGACATAACCTCCGAAGTGGGGAAAAAATGTGTCAGAGTTGCTCTTTGTCATTGACACAGAGTTGAAATTGCTAAAGATGCGGATGCAAGGAGTGTTGCCCGCGTCACAAAGCAAACCTGCCAAGAAGTTCTGTTGGACAGGAAAGATCGTGGACTTGGTGGAGTTACCTCTGAAAAATAAACGGACGGCTTCGCAAAAGTCATTTGAGGAAAATTCTTTTTCTCCTGATATGCTATCATCGTTGTAGCTAACAAAGTAGTCCCCAACAACAAGCTTTAGACAAAGGGTATGATATTATCGCTTGTATGTCTGGAACTTGCAACGTTTTGGAGAAGAGATTCCGTTGTAACTGAAAGATTAAGAAGATAAAACTACATATCATGCTATCATCGGAATAAAATTATAAGTAATAAAGAGTGATCTCGATATAAGAATATCGTGGCAAACTTAGAGTCGGATACAAATAGACAGGTCAACACAAAATTTTCTTCATAAGTCAGACTACCGTCACTATGCGAAAAAGGAAGGGAGAACTCCAAATGAGTTGTTTTCTGAAAATAAAAACGGAGAATAATTGCTCTTTCCCGTGAATCCTATTACCTTTGCACATAGATAAGAATATCACCCACAAAAAAGAAGCAAAGCATTGCAGAAAATCGGTGGAGCAATAGCGGGAGATTAGGTCTTTTGCAGAATATAAACTCAAAGAAATACAGCCACTTATCAATTTTATTCGATTCCTGGTGGCACCACAAGAATTAGACGACTACTTCGGTAGTTGTCTTTTTTTGTTTTGGGCTAGTGGTGATGGTGATAGTGATGTCTGTCCATCGTAGCGCTCATGCATAGTATTGTTCGGTTTTTTCTCGGTGCGATGGGGTTTGGTGCTTGAGGCAGATGTTAGGATGGATGCATAGTATTATCTCTTTGTTAGATTGTGTAAAAGGATGAATGAAGAGAAGTTGTAGTAGTCAATTGGTGAGTCTTTATTGTGTTAGCGCCTAAGGGCGTGAGAAGGCCTGAGCCCTGCGAGAGGAGATAGAATAACGACAGTGCATACTCGAAGATTTGAGTATGCACTGTCGTTGTTTTGAGAAAGAGTAGGCTACCAAAGCAGTGCGATGCGATAAGCAAGGAATGCCATGATGTAGGCAAAGCCCGTGCTGTAGAGCATGGAGAAGACGGCATAACGCCATTGTCCGCTTTCGCCCTTGATAGCAACAATAGTAGCCACGCAAGGGAAATAGAGTAGGGCAAAGACCATGTAGCTCAAGGCAGAAGCCGGAGAGGATGATTGCTGAAGTGCTTGAGAGATGGCACTGTCCGCTGCATCATCTTTGCCAGTACCTGCCGCAGCGGCGGTGTCTTCATCGAGTTGATAGAGCACTCCAAGGGTGGACACCATGAGTTCTTTGGCTGCCGAACCTGTGATGAGGCCTACTCCCATGCGCCAGTCGAATCCGAGTGGGGCGATGATGGGTTGAATGGCGTGAGCTGCTTGACCGAGGTAAGACTGTTCTTGTTGTTCGTAGGGGGTGAGATCCGCACCACCGCGAGGGAAATAGCCCAACACCCAAGTGATGATTGAGGCGATGAGGATGAGGCCTCCCATCTTGCGGAGATATTGGCGGCCTTTTTCCCACGTGTGTCGAAAAACGCTGCTCGCCACAGGACGGCGATAGGGAGGAATCTCCATGACGAAATGGCTCTCCTCACGACGGCGGATGAAATGACTCATCAGCCATGCTGAGCCAAAGGCGGCAAGGATGCCAAAGGTGTAAAGTCCGAACATGATCCATGTGGCATGGCGAGGAAAGAATGCGAGGGTGAACACCGTGTAGACCGTGAGTCGTGCTGAGCACGACATGAAGGGCAGGGTGATCATGGTGAGGAGGCGACTCTTGCGATTTTCGATCGTGCGCGTGGCCATCACGGCAGGGACGTTGCAACCGAAGCCAGTGAGCATGGGGAAGAACGATTTTCCATGCAGTCCGACACGTCGCAAAATGGGGTCAAAGAGCAGGGCTGCGCGAGCCAGATAGCCCGAGTCTTCCAGAATGGAGATGAAGAAATAGAGGATGAGGATTTGTGGAAGGAAGACAATCACTGCTCCTACACCTCCAATGATGCCTTGTGAAAGGAGTTCGGAGAACCACCAGCCTTGCGGCATCTGACTTGTTGTCCAGTCGGTGAGCCAGCCAATGCCTGCTTCCATCCAGTCCATAGGATACTGGCCGATGGTGAATGTGGCCCAGAATACGAGCCACATCACGGCAAAGAATGTGATGTAGGAAAGACCATGGCGCACTAGCCATTGGTCTACTCGCTGGGTGAGGCGCACAGCGCGCCCTTCTTTCAGTTGATAGCAATCTGAAAGATAGTGGTGCACCAAAGCGTGTGGGTCGCTCTGGGTGTGTGGGTCGTCGGCGAGTGATTGGGTGAACGTGTTGGGGTTGTCGTAGGCAGCAATCACTTGTTCTGCGAGGGCCTCCATTCCCTTGCCTTGGCTAGCAACACAAGGTACAAAGGGCAATGCCATGTGTTGGGATAGGCGGTCAATGTCGAGGGTCGAACCACTCTCGGTAAATTCGTCAAAGAGGTTGAGTGCGCCCACCATGGGGAGCCCCAAGCGGCGCACTTGCAGCGTGAGCAGAAGGTTGCGCTCCAGATTGTTGACGTCAAGGACGTTGATTACTACGTCGATGTCTCCTTTGCGAAGTTCGCTCATCACGTCAAAAGCTTCTTCGGGAGAATAAGCGCGAGTGAGTAAGTGCCAGGGAGATCGACAAAACGAAGAGTGCGCCCTTGAAGGCTGGTTTCTCCGACCACACTTGCTACAGTGACTCCGGCATAGTTGCCTGTGCGTTCATGTCCTCCAGAGAGGGCGTTGAAAACTGTGGTTTTTCCACAGTTGGGATTGCCGACGAGAGCCACGGTGATAGTGCCTTCTGCTTTAGGGGCAAGTTCTTTGTGAGGGCCGCAGGCTGCGCACCCACCACAGGCGGTAGTGCCACAAGAGGCAGGATGATCTGAGGGGGCGTTGGAGAGGTAGGTCTCGGCCGTGCTGGATGCAAAGAAACGCTTGGAGAGGGTTTCTTCGGAGGTGTAGTCGATGTCGGGGTGTTCGAGCGATATTTCGATGAGGGCGGCTTCACTGCTGCGTAGGGCTACTCGTTGCCCGAGCATGGCAAAGACGATGGGGGTGCCCATAGGGGTGGCGAAAAGTCGTGTCACCTCTTGGCCAGGCACAAAGCCGAGTTCTTCGAGGCGCAAGCGTAGCGAAGGACTTCCCGTGGTGCGTAGCACAAAGGCCGTTTGCTCGTTATGGAGATCTGAAAGATTCATGGAGGAAATCTTGTTGTTATGTCATTGACTTGCAAAGATACGTGATTATCCTAAGAGTGGAAATACCTATATGTAGTGATATTGGTTGTTTTGTGTCTCAAAGAACCCTAATGAAGAAAGACCGTGTGCGAGAAAAAAGAAGCAAGAACATAGGCGATACTCCGTAAATTCTTCGTAAATTTGCACCAAATATTTATAGAACAGAATAAAAGCCCCTCCCCAACATGAAGAAAACTAAGATTGTTTGCTCGATCAGTGACCTGCGCTGTGATGAAAAGTTCCTCCGCGAACTCTTCTTTGCAGGGATGAATGTGGTGCGTATGAACACTGCGCATGCTGATGCTGAAGGTATCAAAAAAATCATCCGTAATGTTCGTGCCGTATCGCCACATATAGGTATTTTGATTGACACGAAAGGACCTGAAGTGCGCACTACTCGCGCAGAAGCCCCCATCACTTATAAGGCTGGAGAGCAAGTGACAGTGTATGGACGTCCTGGGGTGGACACTACGCACGATGAAGTGAGTCTGTCTTATGCGGATATTGCCAAGGATCTGAAGGTGGGCGACTGCTTGCTTTTTGATGATGGGGCTATCTCTATGAGAGTAAACGCTATCGAAGGTGAAGCTGTGCGCGTTCAGGTGGAAAACGACGGCGTGCTTGGCTCGCACAAGAGTGTGAATGTGCCTGGGGAGCACATTGATCTTCCTGCGCTCACGCAGCGTGACCACGAAAATATCCTTCTTGCTATCGAGCAAGATATTGACTTTATTGCTCACTCTTTCGTGCGCTCTGCTGCCGATGTGAAGGTGGTGCAAGACATTCTCGATGCGCACAATAGCGACATTAAGATTATTTCTAAGATTGAAAACCAAGAGGGTGTAGACAATATCGACGAAATCATTGAAGCTTCTTATGGTATCATGATTGCACGTGGTGACCTCGGTATTGAAGTTCCCATTGAGTGCATTCCTGGTATTCAACGTCAAATCATCAAGAAGTGTATTCAAGCGAAGAAACCTGTGATTGTAGCTACTCAGATGCTTCATACGATGATTAGCAACCCACGTCCTACGCGTGCAGAAGTGACCGATATCGCCAATGCTATCTATTATCGCACGGATGCTTTGATGTTGAGTGGTGAAACAGCTTCTGGTAAGTATCCTCTCGAGGCAGTGAAGACGATGGCTGCGATAGCTGAGCAAGCTGAAAAGGATAAGCTCCGCGAAAATGATATTGATCCTACGCCAGACTTTACCAATCAACGTGAGTTCTTGGCGCACGCAGCTGTAGATGCTACCTATAAATTGGGTGTCAAGGGAATCCTCACCGATAGTGAGTCTGGTGCGACCGCTCGTATGTTGGCTTCTTTCCGTGGCACTACGCCTATTATTGCGATTTGCTACAAAGAAAAAACCCAGCGTTTGCTCAATTTGAGCTATGGGGTAATTCCTATCTTCCAAAAGAAACCCGAGAGTGCGCAATATATGTTTACAGCTGCTGTGCGTATGCTTCGCCAGAAAGGATTTGTAGACTTGGATGATAAAATTGCTTATTTGAGCGGTATCCTCGGCAAGGGAGGCGGTACGTCATTCTTGGAAATTAATAAAGTGCGCTCAGTTTATGATGAATATTTCCGTTTCCATCTTCCCACTGGTAATGCCGGAAACGCGATGGAGGAAGAGTCGCACACTTAAAACTAAGTGTATGTAGGTTTGTTTTCTTAACGTGTTTTTTTATGTGATATTGATATCCGCTTGCGACGTATTGCGAGCGGATATCTTTTTTGTCCGTTTGCGAAAGTTGAAGAAGAAAAAAGTGTTATAAATGAATTGGTCTAGCTATCTTAAAAATGGTATATCCTTGAGAGATGAGGTTTCTTTCTTTATTTTTTCTCTTGATTATTAGGCTAGTTTCAAATGAAAGTTGTACCTTTGCCGTGTATAAATTAATATTGCCGAAGTATAACCGTTAGATTTCGATGAGAAATAGGCTAATCTAGGATTTTTTTTAGCCTATATTTTTCATCGTTTTTGTACGGCTTATGAGCATGAAAGTAATGCAGAATCTATAGATGTTATTTGCCTTGGTTGGTTCGGTAATTTATGTCAACTATAAAAGGCGGAACTATTAAAGACTATCACCGCAATATATCAAATGATTAGATTAAATAGCTTTAACCGATTACGTTGTGGCTTCGTTGTCTTTTGCTCAACGATACTTATGGTGACGACTGGTTGTAATCGTTCTTTTATGAACGATGAACCGGAAGAACCCGGAACAACGGCTCCAGCTGCTCCCGTCTATATGTCGGCTTCGATTGCTGTGCGCGCCACTCAGGCAGATCTTGCTTCTAATTCTCAGAATGCGGAAGATGAGATAGCGCAGTTGCGTATTTTGGCTTTTAATAGTGCTACGGGAAAGTTGGCGATTAATAAGTTTTATGGTAGTGCTGAACAAGACCAATTCTCTAATCAGCCTGCTGGTACCACCGCAGCTTGGAAAGGAGCTTTCCAAATTGTGCCCGATAAATACGATTTCTTCTTTATTGCTAATGAAAATTCATGGCCAGAGGTGAAGGCTGCTCTTCAAGCTATGTCAGTTGGCGTGTCTACCGTTTCGGATCTTTTATACCAAAGATTTTGCAATGCGTATTCCTTATGGCGTGAGTGATGCAGCCAAAAATAAAGAGAATCGTACTTTCTATCCCAGTGTACCTGGTACCCCTGGTACTCCAGGGCACTTGATTTTGGCTACCCGTACTTATCGGAATGTGACGGTCTTGCCCATTCGTAATGGCAAGGGTGGAAGTGCTACCGACCCTCAGCACTTTGAGGCGGAAGGAGATGAGAAAGTTGAGCTGATTCGTACCCTTGCTAAGGTAAAGGTACGCATACCCTCATTCTGCTACTGTTGTTCCTGATGGGGCAGGTTATAAAATTAAGCAGTTCTGCCATCTCGAATTCAACGAATTGTCTTGAAAGACGAAGTGCCTTATCAATCACTTTTTCTAAATCCTTTCTTGGATAGTAATCACTATACCAGTGGTAAGAAATTTATGAGTGATTGGTATACGAATGCATCTACTGATGCAAAGCGTGATTATGTGCTTTATGACCGAGCATTATTGACGAATAATAATGAAACTGGGCTTTCTGTCGGTGTTGGTGCTGAGGCCATTGTGCCAGCTGGAGCTACTTATGATGCTAATCGCCGATACGATTGTGTAATCTGGTTTTATGTCCCTGAGCATCTTCGTCAACTTACTGCTGCTGAGCCTACGGTTCCTGGTATGGTGAATGGTGCAACTGGTCTGCTTTTTGAAAAAGTAGGTACCAGTGCTGGGAATATTTTTGGTATTTGGCAAAACGATTTCACTGAAGGTCAGCAAAAAGTATTTGACAATGGGGGCAGTTCTAAGTTCTACTCGCTTCCTAATGCCAACCTATACTCTAAGTTCTCCGTAGTTCGTAATAATGTGTACGATATTACGGTTCGTTATGCAGGAGCTCAGTTGATGCTTCAGTATAAGATGTTACCTTGGGTTAAGGGTGGAACGTCGGGCGTATATGCAATGGATGCATTTAATGTATATACAGCAGATCCCGAATTTAAGAATACCCTCACCAATATTATCCTTAGCACCACTACTCAGCGTTTTTGCCGTGAGATTATATTGAACTGAAGGCGAAGAACGGCTTTAAATTCGTAGCCAATGGTACTGAGTCGAATACCATAAAATATGGTGACGATCCAACGGAACGAGTGTTTAGACATTATCGTACAATACAGTTGAAAGCTGCGAATGCACCTGTAGCTACAGGTACCGCTGTCTTTGAAGTCTGGAATCAAGGTAAACTTCTTTATACTGTTAATGCCTCTGCACAATGAAATATAGTATCTACTCCCTCCTCCTAGCTTGTTTGCTTGGTCTGACATCGTTCGTGGCATGTCAGCGTATGCACGAAGAAGAAGTTCCGCAAGGTTTAACCATTCATTTGTCGCAAGAGATTTTTACTAAGCGAGAAGTGCGTGCGCCTTCCGATCAGTCAGTAATTAAGACCCTGGATGTTATCTTTATTGATAACTCTGGCAATGTGCAAGCTATCGCTCCAAATAACACTGGTAGTACTAGTAGACGTGTTTTCCGATACGTGATAGATCCACTTGACCCAAGTGTGAAGTGGAAGAATAACAATCGAAGCACAAATACTATAGTGTTGACAGAGGTACAGCATCAAGTTTTTAGTAATGTCAAAATGTTTGTATTGGCTAATCTCTCTCAAACCGTGTATAATGACATTGCAAATGGCACCTTAGATACCCAAAATAAAATTAAAGATGCAGTTTCTGTATCTTTGGCTGCGAATACAGCGCACGCTTTGACTGAACCATTTTTATTGACTGGGGAAACTGCTTCTTTCAGCTGGGATGGTAACGTCGATAAGGAAGTACCTGTTGATCTAAAACGTGCTGTGGCTGCTATAGATGTTGTGATTCATTATGATTGGGATAAATTAGATCCCGCAAATCACGAAGGAAAGTACACACTCAAAGAGTTTGATAGCAAGACCTATGTCGGTGAGCATTATAGTGTGGATGACCCTGTTAATTCTACAGAGCAAACGATTCCTAGAACGACCAATAATCCTCCTACGTCCACAATCACCTTCTTCCTTAATGAATATGATTTGACGAAGACTGGTACAACTGGATTGCCCCCTTACATTCTTCTTAAACTAAAAAAGCTGAATGGGGCTAAAGAGCTTCCTGGAAGTAAACTACCACCACCCGCAGGGGATGAGAAGGATGTGAACGGAACTGACACTTACTATCGTATAGTGCTTCCACCCACAATTCAGCGCAATTATTACTACACGTTGCATGCGCATATTTCTCAACCAGGATCTGATACTGAAGAAGGTGCGACAACTTTGCAATCCAATTTCTCAGTACTCCCTTGGGTACATAAAAGAAGTATTCCTCAGTAATCCTTAGTGTCTTCGATATAGACAGATCGATGCTGATAGAATGATGCTACTGCATACATTGTTTGTTCACAATCCAAATTATTAGGAATGAAATATCTCCAATTGTCCATATTGGGTTTGCTCTCTGTCCTTGTCGTGGCTTGTCAAGCTTATGATGAAGAGATGGATGCAGAGTCTAACTCTCAGACAGAGCAAATAGTGCGTTTCCCACTTGGTGTGCGAAGTGCTAGCAGTATTCATGGACACCATAATCCGCCAGTCGGAGCTTCGGCAGAAGAAGCTATCAATAATGTCGTGATAGCTGGGGTTGCACAGAGTTCGTATAATCAGACTCAACATAGTCTTGATGTTCCGAGTAGAGCGTTGTCTCGTTCTTTTTATTTTGCTGCAAACTTAACTGCAAGCGATCAAACTAGAGTGACAGGAAGTTCTTCTCCGGAGCGTTTAGAGTTGAATACTCTAGATTATCTGAAAGACAATGGTGAACTGAAGAACCATTCTATTCCTTTGGTGGCTTCTTTGGACAACGTAAAGTATTCTGATTTTTCAGCTAATAGTGGTGTTGTTCAATCTCTCTTGCGCTATAAGAAGAATGTCGATTTTACTAGAGCTTTTGCAAAGGTTGAGTTTATTGCTGTTCCTCAAACTAGTGATATTACTTTGACCAAGATTGAAGTAATCAATGTTCCTAAAAAGTTCGCCTTGGGAGGAGTGATAGCAGATTATGATGTGAAAGATCAAGCCACTTATGGGTACACCGTTTTCAATATTCCGTTGAAAAAAGAGTCTAATAATTATGTGGGTACTTTTTATCTGCCCGAACATGCGGTGTTGAATCCTGTGTTTAGTGATCCAGATACTCACAATATGACTTGTTTAGAATTTACCTATGTAGATGGTGAGAACAAGGAATATAAGAAAAAAGTCAGAATAGCAATCTCTTCAACTGACCCTGTTAATAATGCGAAAGGGAAGAATGGAATAGTCTTGCGCAATTATTTGTTTAGAAAAAGGGCCTTCGCTGGACAAAACAGCTGACGTACCAGGGGTTTCTTTCTAGAAGACTAGGTTAGTCATATAAGTTATACTGATTGCTCGATCATTGATTATCAATGGTCGAGCAATATGTTTTATATGGATGAATTATCATCATGCAAAGACTTTTTCGCGTGAAACAGTGTGGAACAATTATTTTTTTGTTACCTTTGCGGTAGTAATTGATATATTGCACCGATAATCCACTACAAGTATGGGAAAAATCATTGCCATAGCCAATCAAAAAGGAGGAGTGGGCAAGACCACCACTTCTATGAATCTGCTGCTTCGCTTTGCAACGCTCGATAAGAAAGTGCTTCTGTGGATTGTGATCCGCAAGCCAATGCTTCAAGCGGTTTGGGAGTGGAAGTCGGTAAAATCGAAACGTCTGTCTATGAATCTATGATCGGACAGCAAGACATTCGAGAGAATATCTATACCACCGATGTGGAACGTCTGGATATTGTGCCCTCTCATGTACGTCTCTCGGGAGCTGATGTAGAGTTGTTGCAAATGGAAAGACGTGAGTTTGTGGTCAAAGAGATGCTGGCATCCATCAAAGACGATTACGACTACATCTTAATAGATTGCAGTCCTTCGTTGAGCTTATCACCTGTCAATGCGTTGACGGCTGCCGACTCTGTTATAATCCCAGTGCAGTGTGAGTATTTTGCGCTAGAAGGCATCACACAACTGCTAAATACCATCCGCATGATCAAAATGCGCTTGAATCCACAGTTGGAGATTGAGGGATTTCTCCTCACCATGTACGACCGTCGATTACGTCTTGCTAACCAAATCTATGACGAAGTAAAACGCCACTTCCAAGAATTGGTGTTCAAGACCGTGATACAACGCAATGTTATGCTCTCCGAAGCACCATCACATGGTATTCCTGCGCTTCTCTATGATATCGATTCTATAGGTGCGGTAAATTATTTATCGTTGGCTCGTGAGATTATAGATAGAGAAAAAGCATAGTGCAACTTGAGTTGAGCTTTTCAGGATAACTATTTTCAAGCTCAACGTATAACTTCAACGAATAGCATGGCTGTAAAGAAAAAATATCCCAACCTTGGGCGTGGACTTGATGCTCTGATTTCCACAGGTGAAGTAAGCACTAGCGGTTCTTCGAGTATTAATGAAGTCGATATTCTCAGTAGTAAGGCAAATCCCAATCAGCCCCGTAGAGAGTTTGACGAAGAAGCTCTAGAAGAATTAGCAGAGAGTATTCGTCAGATAGGTATCATTCAGCCCATTACCCTCCGACAGATGGAGGACGGCACCTACCAAATCATTGCAGGTCAGCGTCGCTGGCGTGCCTCACAGCGTGCTGGCCTAGACACTATACCGGCGTATGTGCGTACGGTCAATGATGAGGGAATGATGCAGATGGCCTTGGTGGAGAATATCCAGCGAGAAGACCTCAATGCGGTGGAGATTGCACTGGCCTATCAAAAACTTATAGAGCAATATAGCCTCACGCAGGATGCACTTTCTGAAAAGGTGGGTAAGAAACGAGCTACCATTGCGAACTATCTTCGATTGCTTAAGTTACCAGCACAAGTGCAGATGGCACTCAAGAAGCGTGAAATTGACCAAGGTCATGCACGTGCACTCCTTGGCCTGCAACAGCCTTCGCAACAAGTGAAGCTCTTCAAAGATATCCAAGAGAAGGGCTACTCAGTGAGACAAGTCGAAGAGATGGTAAAAGCACTTAATGCTGGAGAAGATGTGCAGTCAGGTCGTCGTACCATCAAAAGTGCCAATCAACTGGCGGAACAATATGTACCAGTGCGCACCATCTGCCAATGTAAGCTCAAAACCAAAGTAGGCATGACTTGCCGAGCAGGAAAAGGGAATATCACCATTCCTTTTGCAAATGAAGAAGAACTCCAGCGTATCCTTACCTTAATGGAGCGTTTGGGCTAAAATTTTATAGGAGAAACACGCTTGAATTAGGGTCTTGAAGAAGGCAATTTGTCCTTTTTCTTCGGTTTAAGAAGTGTTCTCTCAATCTGTTGAGCGATGAAGTACATCCTTTCTCGCATTTTATTGATTCTGCTACTCTGCTTTTGTGTAGAGCCTCCCACTCGTGCGGCTATTTCTGTTGCCATGCCAGTAGCTAATTGGTCAGGAAGTCGTATGTTATCGTTGAACGTAGATTCATTGTCTCCAAAGGATACACTCACCACTGACGAAGTGACCATGAAGGCTCGTTTTGACAGTCTGGAACGAAGCTTGGCCCCTCGAGTGGATACCGTAAATATGCTTCAACAAAATCGGAAAGTTATTGCTGCGCCTTTGGCTGCTAGCCAAGACTTGCAACGACAGCTCAAGAAGCAGTTTGTTCCAAATCCGCAGCGAGCATTATGGCTTGCCTTAGTGCTGCCTGGAGCTGGTCAGATTTACAATCGGAAATATTGGAAACTCCCTCTATTTTATGGAGGATTCTTGGGGTGCACTTATGCTTTCTTGTGGAATCAGCAGATGTATATGGATTATTCCCAAGCCTATCTTGACATCATGGATGATGATCCGATGACCAATAGTTTTCGCAATCTTTTTCCGCCCACCTACGACATTGATAGTAGATTGGAGCAGTTTAAGACGGTTTTCAAAAACCGAAAAGACCGCTATCGTCGTTATCGCGACCTTTCAGCCTTCTGCCTCATCGGAGTCTACCTCCTTTCTGTAGTCGATGCTTATGTTGATGCGCAACTTTCAGTTTTCGATATTAGTCCTGATCTCTCACTGCAAGTAACTCCTGCTGCTATCGAAACTTTTAATGGTATCCAGCGTAATCAGAGCATGGGCATCGGAGCCACGCTCACATTTTAGTGACGACCTCAAGGACTGAATCACTATTTCTCATCATCTAATCTCATAAAGCGAAGGCCTGATTTGCCAACGCTAATCAATAAAGGGGACACAACCCTTAATGTTTAAAGTCTAACGCTAATGTCTTTATTCAAATATCTCATAGCTTGCATCGCAACAGTACCTTTTTTAGGGCATACCGAATCTGTGCAGGCACGCACATTTCCTACAAATCCTCCCACAACCCTTGTTGCGGCTGAACAAGTGCCTAATCCCGAAGTGAACCCTACAGAGGGCATGCTTCTGAATATAGACGCCCAGCTCAACACGTGGTATGTGAAGAAGTATATGGTGATTGATTCCACTTGCCTCACCCGAGTGGCTGATGTTAATGTAGGCCCCGAGGTCTACAAAGATCGTTTACGTCGTCTTCCCACTACCATCGAGATGCCCTACAATGATGTGGTGCAAGAGTATATTGATGCTTACACTGGACGTCTTAGTCGTTCGGTGAGCTTTATGCTAGGTGCTCAAAACTTCTACATTCCCATTTTCGAGGAAGCCCTTGAAGCAGAAGGGTTACCTTTAGAGTTGAAGTATCTCCCTGTCATAGAGAGTGCTCTCGAACCCACGGCTACGAGTCGCGTAGGTGCAGCTGGTTTGTGGCAGTTCATGATTCCCACAGCACGTAGATTCGACCTCACCATCAATAGTTTGGTAGATGAACGCCGCGACCCCATCAAGTCTAGTTGGGCGGCAGCTCGTTATTTGAAAGAGCTCTTCAATAAGTACAATGACTGGACGCTTGCATAGCCGCTGCCATAACAGTGGTCCCACCAATATAGTCAGCTATTAAGCGTGCAGGAGGGTAGCAGACCATTGGACCATTTATCCTTATCTCACCTCGTGAAACTCGTGGTTATGTGCCTGCATTTATTGCCGCTAACTACGTGATGAACTATTATTGCGACCACAACATCCCTGCGATGAAAACGCGAGTGCCTATCGAAACAGACACTGTGGTCGTGACGCGCAATATAAATCTAGCACAGATTGCTGGGCAACAAGCAGATTTGGAAGCCTTTGACGGCGATGAATCCGCAATATCGCACGGGGACCGTACCAGGATATAGTGCGCCTTGTGCCATCTGCATGCCACTCTCAACAATTGACCTCTTTCTGCACTGGGCGTTCGCTTATAACTGACGCAGCTCCTGACCAATTCCAACGTCGTCGCATGAGGGTAACCCCGCTACGACCCTGGTTCCAATGCGTGAGTGAAAGTCCTGCAGAGAAACACGTGCAGAACGTCTGCTCAAGTTCGCGACAAGAAGAAGCAGCAGAGCGTGAAGCTCAAGAAGTGGAGCAACGTGCACATCTAAGAAGAGTAAGAGACAAGAAATCAAAATCAGAAAAATCTGGTAAGAAAAAGAAGAATAAGAAGGAGCGCACCAAAAGAGGTAAGCATTAAGTCAGGTGACACTTAAGTGAGATAGTAGAACGCAAATGGGACTACTGCCGTAAAGTCTGCAAGATTGGCAAGATTACGAGCAACAGTATCCGCGCGGGTAAGAAGATCCGTGGTGAAGCATGATTTTGACTGAGTCCAGATGCAGAAGATCAGACATTAGAATACGAGTCGTGCTCGCATCTAGTGTAGCTATTCTGAAAGTCTAGATTCGTCTCTCGCTGTAGATAGCGGCAGATAGGATTTAATGACAGAATCACTTGTTCGTCATCCGCGCCTTATCGTCTACTATCTCATTTTCAGTGTCTGCGTGACTTGCAACTCTACCTCCAACGTGCTACCCTCTACCGCCTAAAATTTAACAGACCCGCGAAATCCAAGACGAAGCTCCATACAATCAGCCTTTCACTGATTGACACCCATCTTAAGCGCTTCCAGACACCGCAAGTTACATCTGAAACCATCACAAGGCGGTTTAACCTGCCTGGAGGCTGCGCGAGCAGAGGAGTGCGCTGCCCAGTGGAGAACCTTATATTTCCATCCCATCGGCGTGTCGGCGCTGCCGCAAAGTAGATGGGCCTGTGATTCAGCGACCACCTGCGCAGCCTCCTTCACGATGTAAGGAAGATAATGCACGATCACACGTGATGATATAGCCACGGAGAGAAAACTAGCTAATATCGTAGTAGAGGAAACAGCCTAGGTCAGTGGTGCGGAGCCTGGCAAGCGCCTCTATGCAAGTGGAGACCTTCAAAAGAGTCTTGCTTCACCATGAGTGATTTACATTAGGGTCATCGCAAATTGCCGATCGCTCGCACAACATGTTAGCACGCCTTTTCTATGCCGCTCTTAATGGGTATAAAACTGTGGGAGAAACTTCATATCTTTGCTCCATTAGCAGATCGTTTAGACTGAATCGCACCAAAACGGAACTTGAAGACTCTGGCATGAGCATCCTGGATGACTACAATGCGGGTGATGCAATGATGAAAGATCTCAAACCAGAGCGCGAGCGATGCTATCAATGATCTACCTCAAGCATCCAGGTTGCGCTTGATGCGCACGCACTGACTATCGAACTCACAAGGCGCATCAAGAGTCCATGCATCTGGCAAAATGCAGCGCAAACATGTTCCCTGAGGAGGGTGCCGACATCTGGCCACATCTGTATCATCATTCCACAAGGAGCGTGACACCGAAATCGCTGAGTGCCAGCGCACATCTATGCTGCACCACACAAATCTACAACACCATCCTTTCGCGTTTCCGCGACTGGCTTTCTACGCCAAAGGGTAAAATGGCTATCAAGCATCAGCACAATACCTTCATGTCGTCGCACCAGGAAAAATGGATCAAGTGCAACCGTTCCTGACCGTGCATGGACGATATCGCTGAGGAGGCTTGCTGCGCACTGGAAATATAAGTCTCCTGACAAGGTAGTTGAAGAAAGAGAACTCGACACATGTGGGTCAATTTCTACAAGGAAATTTCGAGATCCCTCAGCCCGATACGCTTCGATCTCCCGACACGATTAAGTCACCCTCGTTTCAGAGCTCAACGTTCACGCCCAAAGGTGAGATATTTTGACTCTGCCACAGGGTGCCAATACGGCGCTCGACTTTTGCTTTTAAGTATCACCAGCGTGGTCGGCAGGTGCCATCGTATTGGCGGTAAAGTCAATCATCGACTTGTTCATTAGGTCATCGCCTTGCCATCAATGGGGACCAAATCGAGACTCTACACTTCTCAGAAGTCGCAGACCATCCAACCCAGCACTGGCTGAACCTTTGTCACCAGTGGCAAGGCGCGCGGTCGGCATCCTCAGCTAGCGTTTTGCGCCGAGCTGCACGCGAGTGTTCACACGTAAGTGAGAAAAGCATTTTGTGTGCTGAGTTCTCTTCAGCGCACGAGCTGGAAGAGACACGATTCTACTATCCACAAAATCAGGTCTCACCCATCACTTCGATACTCCTTTCGTAGTGTCATGCCTCAGGCGAAGGCTCGCCTCTGTGCTTTCTGGATGCCGATGCAGCATCTTTGGGTAAGAAACGTGGGATGGGCTGGAGACGATTTGTCCTCCTCTCAAAGATAAATTCTCCCAGAGACTTTCGCAGCTCAATCTGCATTGGATGCGTACCTGGTGGAACAACTGATCGAAAAGCCACTGCCACGAAGTTTCCTGACGAAGTCGTCAACCACTGCGAAATCTCGTCCGGCATTGTCGTTCATTAAGATGAGGTGGCGCTTACATCATTAATACAATCATCATCTCGGCAACCATCGTCGAGATCAGTAGGCAGCATCTTGTACATAAAACGAGCTTTGGCATAATATTTTTAGCGCCAACGCGGGACAGCCTCGTCCGTCGTTCATTCCTTTACGATAGTCGACATCCATGTACGGAAGGCATTGATAGTCCAAGTGTGCTGCAAGAAATCGTCTCTGGTCTTCTCAGCATCAGTATCAGCTGTGCAGCATCCAATCCTCAAAAGCTCACTGACTTACTTTGCCCACAATGGCCCGGCATCCGTGCATTGCCTCGCTACCACCGAGGTGCAAGCTCTTTGTTCCTCCCTACTCAGTGCAGGAGCCAAATCACCAAAGCCACTCGGGAACTGTTTTCACGCGTCCCAGCATCCTTCTATCCTTGTTTATATAATAGAACAGTGCTATTTGGTTTCCATATGAACCTGCGGTCGCGTTGGGAATGTGCTATCTTGCCTTTGCAGCTACTTATACTATATATGTATGTAAGTATCGAAAGCAACCTCTGTTGATGAGGTGATTAGTTATTATCCTACATACGTATCACAGACATCTGCCATGTTTTGCATTCATGGTTGGATGAGTTCAGAATTTTCTCCGAGTTATTTCGAGAAATGTCCTGTAGCTCCGAAGAAAGTCCGGAGATAATTTGGTGAAAAGTCCGAGTCTCTTGAAAACCTCCGATGCGCCAAGCGATTGGAGGTGAGTGAACCATTGATAAAAGGAGTGAAACATTGTTGAGGTAGAGTGGAGGATATCTTTAGAGCGGAGACACTGCAGTTGTGCTCGATTCTTCAGTGATCGACGTGCCCGAGAAATCCTCCCAAGCGATTTTCGCAGCTAGCGTGTCATACTGTTCTTCAGCTTGTTTGTATGGCTGCGAAACCGGGCAAGTTTAGAAATTTTCCTCCGAGTCTTTGCAGAAAGTCTTCGGTGGTTTGTAGAAAATCTTGCCGTACTCTGTATCGCACTCGGGACGCAAGGGTCACCTAAGCTGCTGGCACGGACGCGCTTAGTTGGAGATGATGCTTGAAGATTGTTGCACTGCCAGCAAAACGAGCTGCGTGAAGTCATTGAAACGATCACATACCAGATCAGGTGTAGCAGAAGCACATGTAGGAACATCATCTCGAAGCAGTAAGCACGAGCCAGAAACTGAATTGTACCGTCAATTACCACCCTACCGTGCTGACAAGACAGGAAAACTGGAGTTGACTTTTATAAGCAGAATCAAAACAAATTATTATATTACAATGGAAGAGTTTGATCCTGGCTCAGGATGAACGCTAGCTACAGGCTTTAACACATGCAAGTCGAGGCGCACAGAGAAGCTTGCTTCTGATGGCGACCGGCGCACGGGTGCGCAACGCGTATCAAAACCTGCCCCATCACTCGGGGATAGCCTTGCGAAAGTAGATTAATACCCGATGTTGTTACGTTACCGCACGGTGATATAAACCAAAGATTTATCGGTATGAGATGGTGATGCGTCCGATTAGGTAGTAGGCGGGGTAACGGCCCACCTAGCCTTCGATCGGTAGGGGTTCTGAGAGGAAGGTCCCCCACACTGGAACTGAGACACGGTCCAGACTCCTACGGGAGGCAGCAGTGAGGAATATTGGTCACGATGTACGGAACTGCAGCCAAGTAGCGTGCAGGATGACGGCCCTCCGGGTTGTAAACTGGCTTGAAGTTGAATAGAGGACGTGTCCCCTAATTGTATGTACCTTCAGAAAAAGGATCGGCTAATCCCCGTGCCAGCAGCCGCGGTATACGGAAGGTCCAGGCGTTATCCGGATTTATTGTCAGGAGCGTAGGCGGATTATTAAGTCAGTGGTGAAAGACGGTGGCTCAACCATCGTTAGCCATTGAAACTGGTAGTCTTGAGTGCAGACAGGGATGCTGGAACTCGTGGTGTAGCGGTGAAATGCTTAGATATCACGACGAAACCCGATCGCGAAGGCAGGTGTCCGGCTGCAACCGACGCTGAGGCTCGAAAGCGTGGGTATCAAACAGGATTAGATACCCTGGTAGTCCACACAGTAAACGATGATACCGCGGTTTGCGATACAATGTAAGCCGCCAAGCGTATGCACTTAAGTATACCACCTGGGGAGTACGCCGCAACGGTGAAAACCCAAAGGAATTGACGGGGCCCGCACAGGGAGGAACACGTTTAATTTGATGATATGCTGAGGAAACCCTTACCCGGCTTGAAACTAGAGTGACAGATTTAGAGATCTTTCTTCGGACACTCTTGAGGCTGCATGGTTGTCGTCAGCTCGTGCCGTGAGGTGCGGCTGCGCCATAACGAGCGCAAACCCTTTTCCTGGTTGCCATCAGGTACGCGGCAACCCAGGGATACTCGCTACCGTGGGTGATGTGAGGAAGGTGGGGATGACGTCAAATCAGCACGGCCCTTACGTCCGGGGCCGCTACACGTTACAATGGGGGTACAGAAGGTCGCTACCAGACAGGATGCTAATCTTTAAAACCTCTTCAGTTCGGATCGAGTTCTGCAAACCCGACCGTGAAGCTGGATTCGCTAGTAATCGCGCATCAGCCATGGCGCGGGTGAATACGTTCGCTGGCCTTGTACACACCGCCCGTCAAGCCATGAAAGCTGGTGCCTGAGCCGCGACCGCAAGGGTCGGCCTAGTGGTAAAACCTGGTGATTGCTAAGTCGTAACAAGGCAGCCGTACCGGAAGGTGCGGCTGGAACACCTCCTTTCTGGAAAAGTTCAGTTACCTGGTTACTTGAATGGAAATAAAAGAATATGGCGCCAATTTCACCAGATTGTCAACCTCTCATACTTCTCAGCAAGATAGGTTATGCTAAGCATAAGAGAAAGATGAAGCCGAGCAGCTCTGCAGCAGTCTGACCTGCGTGGATCCTGCCAGTCCCATAGCTCAGCTGGTTGTGAGCGCACACTGATAATGTGGAGGTCTGGCAGTTCAAATTCGCCTGGGACCACGTGCAATTGGAGCACCGCGCTCCGAAGATCGGATCGGCCCAGCTGGCTAGCAGCACCTGCCTTGCACGCAGGGGGTCAACGGTTCTGAATCCGTGTCTCCACTCATCTCTACCTGCTCAGTCGCGCCACGATGGTAACACATCAAAGGCACGATGACAGAGCAAAGAGATCTCTGACATATTGAAATACGCAACAAGTTGCCTCCTGCCTGATTGGAACGAAAGTTTGATGAGATAGCATAGACTCATGCAAGTAACGAAACAAAGGTAAACGAAAGCGCAGTAAGTGTATTCCCACCTTCTGACGTAATCAGAATAAGGAAAAGGAAGTAATCATAGGGCGCATGGTGGATGCCTAGGCTCTACAGGCGATGAAGGACGGGATAAGCTGCGATAAGCTGTGGTAGGTGCAAAACTAACCATTGATCCGCAGATTGAATGGGACACAACCCAGCAGGTTGAAGATTACTCCAAGCTATCCCGCAACGTGCGAGGCTAACGAACTGAAACATCTTAGCACCCCTAGAAAAGAAAATATCACGATTCTCAGTAGTGCGAGCGAACGGGAGAGCTCCAAACCATAGTAGATTCTCGCCCATGTGCTGTAGGGACCACTGACGTTGCAAGACTCCCAGTTAGAGGAACGCCGGAAAGAGCGACCATGAGAGAGTGACAGTCTCGTACTCGACAATTGTATGAAGCATAGTGGCATCCTGAGTGAGGGCGGACACGTGAAATCCTGTCTCGAATCCGGCGGGCCCATCCGCCAAGGCTAAATACTCGTGAAGAGACTCGATAGCGAACCAGTACCGTGTGAGGGCAGAGACACCTCAGAGGAGCGAGCAGTTCCTGAAACCGTACGCCCACAAGCGGCTCGGAGCTTCTGTGAAGTGACGGCGTGCCTTGCACAATGAACCTACGAGTTACCGCCGTCGGCAAGGTCTGCGTACGCACGTAAGCCGAAGCTGGCAGCGAGTCTGAATAGGGCGACGGTCGGCGGTGTGGCGCGAAACCAAGGGATCTACCTCCTGCCCCAGGCGAAGTCCCGGTAACAAGCGGGATGGAGGACCGAACCAATAAGCGTTGAAAAGCCTCTTGGATGAGGTGAGGCAGAGGAAAGGCCAATCAAACTTGGAGATAGCCTGCACTCTGAAATGCGCTTTAGGTGCAGCCTCCTGCATGCCCTGTGGAGAGGTAGAGGGATCTGATTGGCTGCGCGGGCTTCCACCGCCCAGTCGCCGACAAACCCGAACGCACACAGGCTAAGCTCGGGAGTGAGGGCGGGTGCTAAGGTCCACGCCTGAGAGGGTAGAAGAATCTCGACCACCATGGCTAAGGCCCTGGAAATATAGGCTAAGTTAAACTAACGAAGCGTGGTCCCGTGACAGCTAGGATAAGTGTGGTCAGTCGGAAGCAGCCATTCATTCAGTAAGAGTGCAGTAACAGCTCACTAGTCGAGGGACCGTGCAATGGATACTACTCAGGGTATAAAGTCTATTGCCGAAGCCGTGGGATACTCGTATGATATCGGTAGGGGAGCATTCATGCGGCCTTGAAGATAGAGGATAACCTCTGTTGGAGCTTCATGAAAAGCAAAATGTAGGTATGGGCAACGGATGAGTGTGAGATGCACTCGCCGAAAGACTAAGGTTTGCAGGGCAACGTCACCGGCCCCTGGGCAGCCGGGACCCAAGGTTCAACCTAATGGTGATGCGATGGCTGAAAACGGTCAATATTCCGTTACCATCTTTGTTGGCGATGTGGAGACGGAGGAGGATTACCCGCGAGCTGACGGACTAGCTCGTTAAAGATCTGAGGGTAATGAGGATGCGGCAGGCAAATCCACCATCTGAGCTGCTGAAAGTTGATAGTATACAGCGTGCCTCGGACAATGTAATAGTGGAAGGTAACTGGCACTCCCGGAGAAAATCCGCTAAGCTTACACCAGCAAAGATACCCGTACCGTAAAACGGACACACGTAGTCGGGTAGAATATTATACTAAGGCGCTGAAGATTCATGGTTAAGGAACCAGGCACACTGACCCCGCAACTTCGATTAAGGGGTCCTCACAGTAATGTGAGGCGCAGAGAATCGGCCCAGGCAACTGTTTAACAAAACACAGGGCTGTGCAAACCGAAAGATGCAGTGATACAGTCTGACACCCGCCCGGTGCGAAGTTGTTAAGAGGAGAGCTTAGATGCAAGCCGAAGGTTTGAATTGAAGCCCGAGTAAACGGCGGCCGTAACTATGGGTCTGGTCCTACAGAAGCGAAATTCTTTGTCGGGTAAGTTCCGACCTGCACGTCGAATGGTGTGTAATGATTCGGCACTGTCTCACCATATGATTCCAGTGAAATTGTAGTATCGGCGAAGATGCCGATTACCCGCGATGGGACGAAAAGACCCCGCGAACCTTTACTATAGCTTAACGTTGTAATTCGAGCAGTCGATGGGTAGGGATATGTCGGATGCGCTTCTGAAAGCAGGCACGCCAGTGTTTGGTGGAGCCAGCTGAAATACGACCTTTGGCTGTCTGGGTTCCTAACTCTGTGATGAGAGGACCGTGTTTGCGTGGTAGTTTGACTGGGGTGGTCGCCTTCAAAGCGTAACGGAGGCTTCTTAAGCAGTGCCCTCAGGCCGATTGGCACCGGCCGTCAGGAGTGTAATGGCGAAAAGGGCGCTTTGACCGAGAGACCTGACAAGTCGATCATCAGGTGCGAAAGCAGAGCATAGTGATCCGAGTGGTTCCGTGTTTTGGAAGCATCGCTCAAAGGATAAAAGGTGGCTCCGACAACAGGCTGATCCCTCCCAAGAGCTCTTATCGACGGAGTGGTTTGGCACTCCTGATGTCGGCTCGTCACATCCTGGGGCTGGAGAAGGTCCCAAGGGTTGGGCTGTTCGCCCATTAAAGTGGCACGCGAGCTGGGTTCAGAACGTCGAGACAGTTTCGGTCTCTATCTCACTCGTGGGCGCAGGAAATTCTGCGTGCTCGACACTCAGTACGAGAGGACCGTAGCTGACTGACCTCTGGTCACCGGTGGTCAGGCGGCCAGCTGTCACCGCCGGGCATCTCACGTCGGGACTCGATAAGCTGCTGAAAAGCATCTAAGTGCGAAGCCGGCCACAAGATCGATTTCTCGATAAGGGTTCTCGTTGTAGACCGCGAACGTTGGTTAGGGTGTAGGTGTAAAAGACGGCGACGTCAAAGCCGAGCACCACTACTGTGCCCGAAACTTCCATTCCTTTTGTGAATACACTCAGCTGCTTTTGTTTCGCTTTCTTCTAGAATCGAAGATGAAAAGAGTTAGTTACCAGATGAGATAAGATAGTTGCAGGCTGCTCAAGAGATATTTCCGCAGGTTATAAGTCGACGCGTGTCCACCCTCTTCCCATTCCGGAACAGAGAAGGTTGCAGCCCGACCGCGCCGATGGTACCGCACACCCGCGAGAGAGAAGTCGTCATGAGTCATTGAAAGCCCTGAGTTCACAATGAACTCGCTGTGTCAAGGTGCAAAGTATCGTGTTTTGTAGTACTTGTATATTGTTTGTATTGTATTTGTATCACTGTTTTGTAGTACTTGTATGTTGTTTGTAATTGTAAAATTAGTGTCTCATGTTCTTTTAGTACTTGTATTTTGTTTTGTATTATACCAGGAAACGTGTTAGTATGGAACTTGTATTTGCTCTGCATGTATACTAGAAATCGTGTTAGATATGGTGCTTTGAATCGAGTTCGCTGTATTGTCTGCTAACGAACCTCATAGTCGCATTTCTAGTTGGGCAATCCACAGAGCTTTTAGAAGGGGACTCTATGCTTTTTGCACCTATTAGCATCAATAAGTGGAATGTTCCCAGTGTTTTTCTCGTTCTACATTAGTCTGCTGTGCTTATTAGCTTGTACCGCGTTCACATAGTCCCATCTGCTTTGCATTGCACACGTATGCTTGACACACGATTGCAGTATTTTTAGGACAAGATATTGGCTTTCACTGGTGACCTAAAATTGAAGATCGATGGAGTCAGCTCTCTTAGCTTAGAGGTATCAGTGTGTCTGCACCATCATTGTGTGCACAATCTCAGTTATTCAGCAAGTATCTGTTTTGTCTGCTATGTATATTCTTGCAGCCTCATGAGTCTTCAGCCTCATCCTGCTCGACTGTGAGCTCTTTCTCAGTATTACCTTTGTTCTTTATTCTGCACAAAATGCTTATATTTGCTATGTTAAATTAGCAAACTTTTTACCTCCTCCTATGGACTGGATCATTAAACTTCTACTGACCCTAAAAGTGCAGCGCATTTGTTTGATTATTTATGCGCTCAGTTATTAGTCTATGAGCGTACGTTTTGGCCACAACGGAAGATTGGACGGAAAAGGAATGGCATCGCCTTTGGTGCAACTCTGGGTGTTGTTTGTTGGCATTTTTGTAGGTCTAGACTTTGTACCATTTCTCTTTATGAGAACTCCTGCTGAAGCCGTGGATTATCAGCGACACATCATTGATATTGTCAAGGAACTCGGTCTCATCTTGTTTGTTTATTGCATCGGACTCCAGGTCCCAGCTTTTTCCAAGCCTCCGCAAAGGAGGTCCTCGAATGACGCCTTTTGGCAGTGTTGCTAGTGCCACTGAATGTAGCAAATGACACTAGGTTTATTCTTCCTTGACTGACAACAGGTATTTTCTTCTACACCTCACTGACAAGGGCACTCATGGTGATGGTCGGTGTCATGTGCGGTGCAGTAACTAATACCCCTTCACTAGGAGCTGCCAACAGCATCCTGCCAGAACTCTTCGGAGATACGAGCAGTGTCCCTGCCATTGCTAATGGATATGCTTGTGCCTATCCTTTGGGTGTTGTAGGAATCATACTCTCCACAATTGCTTTGCGTTTTATCGCTCGCATTTCTCTTGAAAAAGAACAAGAGGAGCTTCGCCAACGCAACGAGTCGCATCCTGAAACCACTCCCAAGCACCTCATCATCGAAGTCAGCAATCTAGCAGTAGTAGGCAAGACCCTAGAAGAGCTCCGCAATTTCTTCAAGCGTCAGTCCGTAGTAACTCGTTGTATCTATCCCGATGGACATTTTGTTGTGCCTAATGACAGCACAGAAGTCTCTATGGGCATGCGTATTCACCTCGTATGTTCTGAACAGGATTCTGAAGCTCTCATCCAGCTCATGGGTAAAACAGCAGAAGTAGGTCATGAGGAACAAATAGACACAGTACAATATGTAAGTCGCCGCATGGTAGTGACTCGTGAAGAAATCACAGGTCGAAGCCTTGCCCAGCTGCATTTATCTTCGCTCTATGGTGTGAATGTCACACGTGTCACTCGTGGAGGCATGGAGCTCTTTGCAGACCGAAATCTTCCTCTTCTTGTAGGTGACCGTGTTCTAGTCACTGGTACAGAAGAAAATGTCGAGCGAGTAAAGGCTGTATTGGGTTCACAAGTAGAACGCCTAGATCATCCTAATGTCGGAGTCCTCTTCATGGGAATTCTTATTGGTCTCTTGGTGGGACAAATTCCCATTCCGTTCCCTGGTGTAGACGTTCCTGTGAAACTCGGTTTGGCTGGTGGCCCTCTCTTTGTTGCTATCCTCGTAGGTGCTTTTGGACATCGTTATCGCATCAACACCTATGTTTCCACTTCTGCCAACTTGATGTTGCGTGAGGTCGCCCTAATCCTCTTCCTTAGCAGTGTTGGTATCAAGCTGGAGCCTCTTTCTGGCGCACAATAATGGCTGGAGACGGCATCCACTATGTATGGATGGGATTCTTGATTACCATAGTTCCCATTTTTATCTGTGGACTTATCGGCCGCTGGAAGCTCAAACTCAATTATTTCACTCTTATGGGACTCATAGCAGGTGCCAACACCGATCCACCTGCCCTGAGCTTGTCTGCACTACGACTGCCGGTAACAATGCACCCGCAGTGAGGTTACAGTACGTATATCTCCCCGCAATGTTCTTACGCATCCTTGTTGCACAACTCATTCTGTTGTTCTTCCTCAGCTAAGGACGGTCCCCGGCAAAGAAAATCCCCACTATCGTGCTATACGATGGTGGGGAATTTTTTGAAAAGTAAAACTGATTTCGCAAGAAGATTGAGTCACTGAAAGTCAGCACTCCAGTATTCTCGTCCGAGAAAGTTCAGTTTTCTAAAATGACTACTCGCAGGAGCAATTACACCAGTGGGGCAAACGTCAGCTGCAAGCACCGTGTCAATGCAAGTTTCAGGGAGAGATAACGTAGATTTCACCTTCAGTGATAGATGCAGTTGGGCATTCGTCGATGCAAGTGCCACATGCAATGCAGTCATCATTAATAATGTAAGCCATTGTGTAAGAATTTAATGAATGAATAAATGTTTGTTATGTTATGTATGTCTGTCATAGACTCATGCCCAGCCAAAGCCAGCCCTTACTATTTGCTGTCATCTCGACAGGAATCACTAAGGATAATACATGAATCTACGGCAAAGATACCTATTTCCGTTGTGCTTCCCAAGCATCTAGCCATCTTTTTGACCAAACAGACCTGTCGTTTACGCTTTTTCTACGTATCACCTTCCGATAATAAGCCATTTTTAGAGATAGTTCTTTTACTGTAATTACTTTTGTGGCCTCAAAATTCATAGCTGCGTTTCAGAGTTTTTTCAACATAAACGGAGCTACCACCTTGTAAATTCCCACCTATCATGGCAATCATCAAGTCATCAGGCAAGAAAAAGAGCAAAAGGCACGTAGTTTGCAGAGAAAATTGTATCTTTGCCCTAATATCCGTGTGCATATTCTTGTTAGGAATCCGCATGCAATCCATCGTAATGGGAAATAGCTCCCTATAAGGGCCTTGCATCAACTATTTTTAGTATCAGATTCTATAGTAAACCTCCAAACCATCAGACAGCATCCACGGAATTTATCTTATTAAAATCATAACATATACCATACGATTATGGCAAAAATCACGAAAGAAGCAGCCCTGGCTTACCACGAACAAGGGCGTCCCGGTAAAATTGAAGTTGTTCCTACAAAACCCCATGCCACTCAAACAGACCTTTCTCTTGCCTATTCACCGGGCGTAGCAGAACCCTGTTTAGAGATTCAAAAGAACAATGACGATGCCTATCGCTATACTAATAAAGGAAATCTAGTAGCCGTTATCTCTAATGGTACGGCTGTTTTAGGACTTGGAGATATTGGTGCTGTAGCAGGCAAACCAGTGATGGAAGGCAAAAGCCTCCTCTTCAAAATTTATGCTGGCGTAGATGCTTTTTGATATTGAGGTTGACGAGAAAAGATCCTGAGCGTTTCATCCAAGTGGTAAAAGCCATTGCTCCCACATTCAGGGGGTATCAACCTTGAAGATATCAAAGCCCCTGAGTGTTTTGAAATCGAGACTCGTCTGAAAGAAGAACTCGACATTCCCGTGATGCATGACGACCAACACGGCACAGCCATCATCTCTTGTGCAGGCCTTCTCAATGCCTGTGAAGTAGCGGGTAAGCGCATCGAGGATGTGAAGCTAGTGATGAATGGAGCAGGTGCAGCCGCTATTAGCTGTGCACGCCTCTATATCGCCTTTGGACTTAAGCCTAGCAACCTTTATTATGCTTGATTCTAAAGGAGTTATCTCCGCTGATCGCACTGACATCAATGCGCAAAAGCGTGAGTTTGCTACACAGCGCACTGATGTGCGCACCCTTGCAGAAGCTGTTCAAGGTGCAGATGTCTTCGTAGGTTTGTCTAAGGGCAATGTTCTTTCTCAAGACATGGTGCGCACCATGGCAGAACGTCCCATCATTTTCGCACTTGCCAACCCAGTTCCTGAGATTTCTTATGATGATGCTCGTGAAGCACGTCCTGATGTCATCATGTCCACTGGCCGTACTGACTATCCTAACCAAATCAACAATGTCTTAGGCTTCCCCTACATTTTCCGTGGAGCTCTTGACACAGCCTCTTCAGCCATCAACGAACCCATGAAGCAAGCTGCAGTGCGTGCCATTGCAGAACTTGCTCGCCAAGAAGTTCCTGCCTCAGTTAAGGAGGCTTATGGTGTAGATCATCTCGAGTTTGGGGCAGACTATTTCATTCCCAAGCCCGTAGATTCTCGTCTTGTGGTTGAAGTTTCTTGCGCGGTGGCTAAAGCCGCCATTGAAAGTGGTGTCGCTCGCAAACCTATCACAGATTGGGAAGCATATCGTGCTCAACTTGCCGCTCGAATCCACTAATAGTATAGGAAAAATCCTCTCTACTAAGTAGAGGATTTCCCTATTTTAATCAAGGTCTCTTCTTCTTTTTCGTAGAAGTACATGAAGAGAGCATCCAACAACAATCCCCTTCCATAAGGTCTAAATCCTAGTGGAAGGGGATTGTTGTATGTTGAAAAAGAGAAAATTAGTACTTCATCTTATAAGTTGCTGATTCTAGAAAACCTATAGTATGATGTTTTTCACAGCGGGGAGTACCAAAGATAAATCATCTATAACCTGTTGTCGTGATGCTCCTTCACGAACGATGGCTAAAATTGTGTCGTCACCTGCCAAGGTGCCGCAAATACTATTGAGTTTTTGCGCATCAATTTCTGTAGTGATGCCTGCCGCGTAGCCGGGCCTAGTGTGCATCACGACAATATTGCCTGAGAATTCGAGGCCTAGAAAGCCCGTGTTTCTCAAGAAATCAGGGGCTTCCACAGAAATCTTGCGTCTATACAGAGGATTATCGGGCAGAATATAGCGATAACCGCCAATGCTAGCCACTTTTGCGGCTTTTAATTTCTGCAAATCACGGGAGAGTGTGGCCTGTGTCACCTTTATATCCTTCTGCTTCTAGTTCTTTGAGCAATGCTTCTTGGCTTCCAATCTCTGTATTGGCCAAAATTAGGCGCAGCACCTCTATTCTTTCGTGTCTTGGTTTCATGCGTTTTTTGCTTATAATTTCAGCTTGCTGCGACAAAGATAGTAAATAATCCGTTTATGTACGCATTTTTCTATTAAAAAAATGTCTTGGTCATTGTTCAACCCCCCTGTTTTGAGACTCATATGTGAAAAAAATACCCTAAACCTTCTGTTTTGGTGAACAAGTCTTCTTCTTGTTTCTTCTCTGTTTTTCGCAAGTTTCTTCTATCTTTCATCATTTTGGGGATAGATGATTCAACTTATCAGAGAGAAATGGAATATACATTGGTGGTCTTAGTCCTTCAATCTTAAGAAGAGGAGATGTTGAGGGTGAAATTACAAACCGAAAGCCGTGGAGTGATGTATCTTTTCTCCTAATGACAATGTTGGAGGTGGGTAGTTAAATTCTTCGTAAGAAGAAAATGTCGCTCTAATTCTTGAATTCAGAGCTAAGAAGTGGATAATATTTGTTCGCGCTTTTAGAGATGTATGGGAGACCTATGTGGAAGATTGCTGCGATTATTCTTGAAAAGAGGTGGGTATTAGCGAAGATGCACTTTGTGTCTCCTCACATTATTGCGAGTCTCCTTTCCTCTATAGCCTATAAATCGTCGAGTTATAGCGAAAAAAATGGGAATGACCCGTCTCTCGACGAAACATTCCCTCACAGAACTTATATAGAGATGAAAAACTATCTCGAATTTAGGAGAGGATCGCTTAGTAAGCTAAATCCCTTTTGTCTTATTGACATTGCAAATATACGCACTATTAGTGAAACGACCAAATATATCAGCAATTATTTTATGCATGATTGTATTTTTTCTCTTTCTCTCTGATTTTAGGGATTATTTACCCCTTTTTAGCGTAATAATATTACCGAAAATAGGCTATATTTATTGGACTTAGTTCTTTTTATGCGCAAACTCTAATGGAGTTCATGGAAACGAGTAGTGTTTTCTTAAGTTAGAAAGAACACGTCTTTTGCGATATAAGCAGGCTTGTTCGAGACTTTTTCAGTAAAATGCGACAATCTTATGCTATTTGCAGGAAAACTATGAGGCTATATCGAAGTTATCAGTTGTGTGTTTGAGACTTTCAAAAGTAGTCTAAATTAGTTTTTGTGAAAAATGTACTTTGTTTGTTGTTCCTTGGTAGATATTTTCTCAACCTTTTTGTATAAAGGATGTATATCTTGCGAACTTATTTAAATAAATTCGAATAAAGAAAATGGGATGTGCAAGCCTTGCAGAATGAGTATACTAGAATCCTCTATGCTAGTGCTTTTAGCTGTGCTCTAACTTAGAGTTCGCTTTATTCCGACATCATCGAGAACTCTACGCCCACATCGCAAGGGGCTGCACTACTCACAGCTTTTTAGGCAACCACTGCCCAGGTGTTCGCGTTGGGGATGGAGCAAAAAGCATGAACGTAGTGCTTTTACCTGCTCTCCTCTTAGTGTATCGTGACCAAAGACAGAGTTTTTGAGCCGTTAGTTTCATTTCCACCACGAGTTGTTGTCTTTGATTGCATGCAAATCGACAACTTGCGCGGAAAGATCGCCAAGAGCGACTCCCTTACGGATGCCGAAGCGCAGCCCCAAAGATTCGTGCGCTTGTCACGCGCAGTCTCCATCTCTCCACAGGGCGTAGTGGGGATGTATTTTGACTCTTTGTCATCTTCCTCATTGGGAAAGGAAAAAGGCTTTTTAGTTAGAAGGAACTCTCGAGAACTTTCAATTTTTCTCTGAGATTTTCCGCAAAAACTCGGAGATTTTTAGAACATCTCCGACATTTTCTCACGCTCTCGACATTTTTCTACGCCTCGACATTTTTCTCTACACCTCCCTATTTTTATTACTCTTGCCTCTCGTAGCTGGTCTTTAGCTCTGTATTTTGCGGATATAATCGTCCCATGCGATGCCGCTACGCGCATGGTGCTGTTCTCACATCTTTCTGCTCAAAGCAGATGGCACGCGACGAAGCACTGAGCCGCCTGCAAAAGGCGAAGACACATGTTTGTGCCCTCGCCAGCCAAACACAGCTGCCGACAGGAGCAATGTCGCAGCTCTATCAACCTTTCAAGAGGCTCTTGGGGCAGAAGGTCGAGAGTGTTGAGGGAACCCAGCGAAAGAAAGGGCTAAGTGTGAGAACTGAGGATAGATAATCTGGTGGAGACGTGGGAGGACTTTCCATGAGGGAAAGAGACAGCTCCATACACGAAGTAGGAGAGGTTGAACAACTTTATGGAAAGATGTGAGGCGTGCTATGGAGAAACGGCGTTATAGGCTATAGCAAGGGGGATAGGATTAACTATGGCGCGAGGGAAGAGGTTTTCCGAACCATTTCAGATCTCGATGCGTGCGAGATTTTCGCGTGGCGCAGCTACGTTGCTGGCATCATAGTAGCTTATGGCACAGGCTGTTGGGAGACAATGGTAAACAGAGGGGACGACCGATCTCACGTGAACGGATAGTGACGAGGGGGCTTGCGTGGGGAGTGTATGAGTTAGGGAATGACTATGGAGGCTAAGTCCATGTGTGAGCTGTTTCTTATGCCGAAATAGTGACTTTATGCTAGTTCTGAGAGCATCTCTTTAGAAAATCACAGTATAAATTGTAGAGAAGGCGATGAGAAAATTAGTGTCATTAGTAGCATCAATAAGTAGGTGTCAGAAGCTAATCCCGAGTTTCCCAAAGCTGTTCTCTTAAGTATGCACTCCTTCATGGTGGAGAAAATAAAAAAAGTCGCTCCCAATCTTGCGATTGAGAGCGACTCATTATGAGAAACTCTGAAAAATCAGTTTCAGAAAAGATTATTCAGCGATGCAGATAACCACACGGTTTTCTTCGTTCACGCTGAAAGGTTGAACAGTGTCGCCCTTAGCATCCTTGATGATGCGGTTTGCAGGGATGTTCTTCTTCACGAGTTCGTTGAACACAGCGTTAGCACGTTGCTTAGAAAGGCGAGTGTTGATGGTCTTGTTACCAGTGTCCTTGTCAGCGTAACCAGTGATAGCTACCTTAGCGTTAGGATTAGCGTTGAGGAAGTCTACAACTTCTTGTACCTTCACCATTTCAGATTGGCGAACCTTAGCTGAGTTGATGAGGAAGAATACGTTGCGAGTGAGAGGTTCTGCCTTAACAGGAGCAGGAGCAGGAGCAGGTGCGGGAGCAGGTGCAGGAGCTGGCACTTCAACAGGTTCTTCAACTGGTTGTACAGGAGCAGGAACTACAGGTACGGGAACTACAGTAGAGAGCTTGCCAAGACGGAAGGTGAAACCACCGAAGAGGTTCATTTGCCAGTCTACGTTTTTACCATCCTTAGAGTTGAACTTGTCGTCAGTCACAGACACGGGACCTTCAACGTTGAAGCTTACGCGCTTGCTAAGACGGGAAGTCTCACGTTAGCACCGAAGCGACCAGTAGGAAGGTTGAGTGTGTTGCTGTTCCAAACGAGGAGGAGTTCATCGGGAGAAAGACGCTTAGCATCGAGAGCTTCCTTGTTGTCGAAGCCGTGGATGTAACCTACACCAACGAAAGCGTTAACAGAAACGCAACGGTTGGGGTTGTAACCAGCGAAGAGGTTAGAGAGGTTGAACATACCATCGAGACCAGCAGTCACATAGTTCCACTTGTAAGTTTGAGGAGTGTGGTCATAGTCCCAACCATTCTTACCTTCCCAGCCACTTGCGTGTGCACGGAGATTGAAGACAGGGGTGAACTGGTAGCCGAAGTGGAAACCAGCAGCGGGAGTGATAACGTCACCCAACTTTTTGTGCGCACCATGAGAGTAGCCTACACCACCTTGAAGACCAAGGGTCCAGTGAGGATGGAACTTCTCTTTAGGAGCGTCTTGAGCGGCTGCGCTGAGCGAAAAAGCAGCAAGGGCAGCTACGAGGATAGACTTGAATTGCATAATATCTATTTTTGAGTTTGTTGTTCTGATAATGCTAATGGAGAGACACTTAGAAGATAGGCAACTGCTATGCCCCTGCTAAAATATGAATGTGGGCTATGGGAGATGCCTAAAAGGAGATTGACGTGTCGTTGAACAAGGACTTCAGAGTGCATGCAACCGATGGTGACTTGAATTCTTCAAAAAGAAAACTATCCTCAACTGTGTCAGGTCAAATCGGGACTCCATCTTTGACACTACTTGTTGGGCTTGAGAAAACGTTCAATTCAGAGAATATCAAGAGATTTTCACCTGTTATATCCTTGTCTTGTGCTTGCAAAGGTAGTAGTTTTTGCTATATAGCCCAATGTTTTTACAGAAAAAAACGCGTTTGAGGGCAATAATAGGGTGATTTTGTACGTTAAAGCCGAAAAAATCGTAGTAAAGTACCACGATTTTTCCTATTTATTCTTGCATAAAGTGTTGTAAATGGCTAGTTACCTGCGAGAGAAGGATCATTTTTGACCAACCACTCAGCGATTTGCACGGCATTGAGGGCTGCTCCCTTCTTGATTTGATCGCTCACCAACCAAAGTGTCAAGCCGTTGGGATGGGCCAAGTCTTTGCGAATGCGGCCTACATAGACCTCGTCGCAGCTTTCCAGAAGCAGGGCATGGGATATTGTCGCTCTGCAGGATTGTCGAGGAGCACTCGAGACCTTCGCCATTTGTGATAAGCCTTCACGAGCAGCTTCAAAGTGATGGGGCTTTCTGTTTCTAACCAAATGGATTCGGCGTGGTTGCGCATCGTGGGGACGCGTACGCAGGTGGCACTTACTTCGATGTCGCGTGTGCAGCGATCTTGCGGGTCTCATTGTACATCTTCATCTCTTCTTTCGTGTAGCCGTTGTCGCAGAGTTGGTCGATTTGCGGAATCACGTTGTAGGCAAGTTGGTAAGCAAACTTTTCTACATGAGGCTTTTCCCCATTGGCTAGTGCCTTCTGTTGCTCCATGAGTTCATCCATGGCAGGCTTGTCCAGCACCAGAAGCCGACTGGTAGCTCGGAAACGTGTACGCGACGGATGTGACTCAGGCGTTCAATGGCTTGTAGTGCCACGACCATCATGATGGTCGTGCAGTTAGGATTGGCAATGATGCCGCGAGGACGTTCGAGTGCATCGGTCGCATTGCATTCAGGCACCACGAGCGGCACGTCATTGTCCATGCGGAAAGCACTAGAGTTGTCGATCATTATAGCACCATATTTGGTGATATCGGCAGCAAATTCCTTAGAAGTGCCTGCGCCAGCACTGGTAAATGCGATGTCAATGTCTTTGAAATCATCCGTATCGTGGCGGAGTTCGCGCACCACAATTTCTTTCCCACAAAAATTGTAGGAAGTTCCTGCGCTGCGCTTCGAACCGAAGAGGCGAAGTTCGTCGATAGGAAAATTGCGCTCGGCCAATGTGCGCAAAAATTCTTGGCCTACGGCACCACTGGCGCCCACGATGGCTACTTTCATTGTCAGAGATATGGATGAAAAGGAGGGAGGTTGGTCAGAAGACACCTATATATATAATGAGTACCTTCCTATATATATATGAGTAACCTCATACAATAGATATACCTTCCCCCATGAAGATTTCATTATTTATGCTGCAAAAGTATCAATTTATCTTTGAAATACCTGCTTAGTTTGCCATTTTTTTTGTTCCTTTGCTGGAAAATGTATAGTTTGCAACGTATAATCTTGCATTCTTTACAGTGAATATGCCAAATCTCTACACCATCCTTCTATGTTCCTTCCCACAGAACCTCTCGTAACCAACCCTACTTGGATTGTGCTCATCGTCTTGGGCTTGATTCTTTTCACCCCGATGGTGCTGGAACGTCTCAAAATTCCGTCTATCGTTGGCCTTATTGTGGCGGGTATGCTTGTTGGGCCACACGGCGTGTATCTGCTTTCTCGGGATGCCTCTTTTGAAATCTTCGGAAAAGTGGGGATTTACTACATCATGTTTCTGGCTTCACTGCGCATGAACCTTACCGATGTGCAGCGTTATCGTTGGGGGGCTCTAGCTTTTGGAACCATATCTTTTGCCCTCCCCATGGGCTTAGGTTTCTTGGTCAATCGCTGGGGACTAGGCCTATCTCTTCCAGCTGCCATATTGGTAGCTGCGATGTATTCGGGGCATACCTTACTCACCTATCCCTTGGTGATGCGGTGGGGCTTGGCGCGTCATCGCTCAGTGGGAATGGCTGTGGGAGGAACCATCCTTACTAACGTGCTTACCTTGGTGGTGCTTGCTGTGGCTGTGGGAATGTATAAGCCCGATGGAGGAGAGTTTAATATCTGGTATCTTCTTGGGCGTGTGGTCTTGGTCACGGTAGGGTTGTTCTTAGCCATGCCGTGGGTAGCACGCTGGTTCTTCCGCCGTTTTGATGAAGGTGTGGTGCAATATGTCTTTGTGCTGGTCTTGGTGTTCCTAGGAGCAGGTCTTATGGAATGGGCGGGCATGGAAGGAATTCTTGGAGCCTTTCTTGTAGGACTTGTGTTAAACAGGGAAATTCCTGCGGTAGGCCCTTTGATGCAGCGAATAGTATTTGTTGGAAATGCACTCTTTATCCCCTACTTCCTGATAGGTGTGGGCATGATTATCAATCTCCACACCCTCCTTTCTGGATGGAACATTGCAGCAATGGCTTTAGCCATGATTCTCATTGGAACTGCTGGTAAACTGCTCGCAGCGCAACTCGTGGGGCGTGCCTTGCAATTTTTCAGCCATAGAACGAAGTATGGTAGGAGGCTTGAGTACTGCGCGTGCAGCTTCGGCGCTAGCCATTGCTATGGTGGGGTATGAAATCATATTGCCCGATGGATCACACCTCCTCAACGAAGATGTGGTGGGAGCTGCCATGATGCTCATTCTTGGGTCGTGCATTATCGCTTCCGCCCTCACCGAGCGTGCTGCACGTCGCCTGATGCTTTCGGGAGCTACGCTGTCCGCTTCAGCAGAGCGAGAAGAGAAAGATTCCCTCGTCGTGGCTTTGGCTAATCCGCGCATGGTGATTCCTATGACCAATATGGCGTTGATGCTGCGTAGTGCTTCCGCCACTTCGCAGCTCACAGCCGTGAGTGTGGTGCTCTCTGACGATGCTGAGGAGCGTGCCATCGCACAGCAAGGGCTAGACTATGCTGCTAAGATGGCGGCTACGGTGGGGTGCGCATGCAAACCCATTGTCGCCGGTCGGTCAATGCCGTGACGGGCATCGTACACACGGCTGGAGAGCACGAGGCTACGGATATTCTCATCGGGCTTCATCAAAAGAAATCGATTTCTGCCACCTTCTTCGGCAAGTTTGCTACCGACCTTTTCGAAGCCGCCTCCCAGCAAATCATGGTCTATCGTCCGTTGGTGCCGATCCACTCTCTGCGACGTATGCACATCGTAGTGCCTCGTCGCGGTGAATACGACCCTGGTTTTCGTCATTGGGCATCCCGATTAGCTACACTGTCCGTGCAGTTGTCTTGTCGCATCTCGGCTTATGGTGCACCCGAAACTATGCAGGCTTTGCGACAGATTTGGGAGTCGTCGAAACAAAAGCCAGAGGTGGAATATCACGACTTTACTTCGTGGGACGATCTCCTCCCCTTGGCTTCTCGATTGCGCTCAGATCATCTTGCTGTGTTTATCTCAGCACGCCGAGGCATGCCCTCTCATCATCGCTATCTCGACCAACTTCCCATGCAGCTAGAACGCTATTTCTCTATGCGCAGCTGGATGATTGTTGTTCCTAGAATTGATGTTCGCCAGTAGGGCATTGACAACAGGACTTACCTAAAGATAATAAGAAATCAAAAAGACTGAGTCTTGCGGTTTTGTGGCGCCAACTGAGTGGTCATCATATAGGTGATATCTTCTGAAGTCCTCTGGCTGCCATTCAAAAATCGTATGCGATGCTTGCTCTGCCCAAAAAGGAATTAGTAATTTTGCCTAAGACATAACATACCCTCCCCATGCAAGAAAAAGAGTCTACGACTCATCTCACGGCACACGGCGTGAAAGCCTCCGTGCAACGCGTGGCTGTGATGCAATATCTACTGCAACAAATGGGACATCCCACCGTAGACGAGATTTATCAAGCCTTGGTGGATCACATCCCTACGCTTTCTAAAACTACTGTTTACAACAGCCCTCCGCCTGCTCATGGAGCAGTGGTAGTGCGCATGCTCACCATTGATGGCAAAAATGCTAATTTCGATGGGGTCACTGAGCCGCATGCCCACTTCCTTTGCCATCAGTGTGGACGTATCTTCAATATTGAGTCTCCCTCTGAGCTTTTGGCTGCTCCTCCCACCGCGCCACAGGGGTTCGCTATCGAAACTGCTGATTTGTACTATCGGGGAGTTTGTCCCGACTGCTTGGCAAAACAAGATACTTAGAAGCATGGATGTAGAGAGCAGTAGAGGGATCTTTCAACAAGATGTGTCTGTGTTACAGCTGACAATGCGAGCGCGCGAACTCATATTGTTCTGAGACAGATCCCTATAATAGTTTTTTCTCCTTACTCCTTGTGACAAGGAAGCGACAAAAGATGGAACCATTTGGCTCCATCTTTTGTCGTATTGAGGATTTCTTATCGGATTCCATCCTCGATGTAGGTGATATACTTTAGATATAGACCGTTATCCTAATTGCAGAGCTATCCAAGCGCAAGCCTCGGCATCGGCCAAAGCGTGGTGATGTTGCGTCAAATCATAGCCACACTCCGCAGCCACCGTGTGGAGCTGGTGGTTTTCTAGCTTAGGAAAAGCCTTACGCGCCATTTTCAAGGTGTCGAAGAAGGGATAATCTGGGTAATCCATCTGATAAACACGAAAAACGGCTTTCAAACAACTCTCGTCAAAGGCACTATTGTGCGCTACCAAGGGGAGATCGCCTATGAGTGGCGCAATATCTTCCCATACTCTGCTGAACACTGCTGCGTTTTCTGTGTCTTTAGCCGACAACCCATGTACGCGTGTATTATGAAAGCTGTAATAATTCGGTTCGGGCTGAATCAAAGCATAATGCTTTTGGACAATTTCTCCCTCGCGCACCACCACGACACCCACAGAGCAAACACTGCTTCGCTCACTATTTGCTGTTTCAAAGTCGATGGCCACAAAATCTTGCATAGGATGATCTCTGGATTAGGATGGATATGTTTATGTCACTGCTAACTTAAATGTTACCGCAAAGGTAGAAAGTTCTGAGGTAATTACATTAAGCATGCCCCATATTTCTTAGTCTAACCCTCGAAAAACTCTAGCATGCTCAAGAAAAATGAACTAAAATGCGACCACCTCCCGAGAAATGAGTAAATTCGCAGTAATATCAACAGACTAAAAAGGTTTCGAAAGCTGACACTGCACATGATTTCTCTTAGAAATATCCATAGATCCTTTGGCACTCTCGAAGTGCTCAAAGGTATAGATCTCGACATACAACAAAGGCGAGATGGTGAGTATCGTTGGTCCTTCGGGAGCGGGTAAGACTACGCTCCCTACAAATCATGGGCACGCTCGATCGTCCCAATGAAGGCACACTGACTAGTTGCCAACACCGATGTGACTCGGTCTGTCGTCATCTGCCTTGTCACACTTCCGAAATGCCCACATAGGTTTTATATTTCAGTTTCATCAGCTCCTCCCAGAGTTTACCGCGCTTGAAAATGTCATGATGCCTGCCCTCATAGCAGGGACTTCTAAGCGTGATGCTCGCCAACGTGCCGCCGAACTCTTGGCTTATATGGGATTGGAAGATCGAGCAGAGCATAAACCAGCGGCACTCTCTGGAGGTGAAAAACAGCGTGTAGCTGCAGCGCGTGCCTTGATGAATGAGCCTGACATCATTTTTGCCGACGAGCCCACGGGGTCACTCGACTCCAAAAATCGTGCAGAATTGCAGGAACTCTTCTTCCAACTACGGCGTGACCTCGGACAGACCTTTGTCATCGTCACTCACGATGAGGCTTTTGCACAGCAGTGTGACCGCTGCATTCACATGGTCGATGGCAGAATCTCTGACGATGCCACCACAGAAGTGCAGCAGACTGATGCAGCATCCTTAGAGGCGGACGAAGATAACCATGCTACAACAGATGCGGAAGCAACCGCTGCGCTGCATCTTACTGCCCCTATGTCAGACTATCCCCAAAACCTTGCTGAATAATCCCATCTTTTTATGATCAATATCGGACAATTTAACACCCTTACCATCACCTGATTCACCGATCATGGTGCTTATGTGGATGGAGGTGAAGTAGGTGAGATCCTAGTCCCCAAAGCCTATGTGACGAAGTCCATGCGACCGGGCGATACGCTCGAACTTTTTGTCTATCTCGACCAGTCGGAGCGACTCGTTGCCACCACAGAGCAGCCACTAGCTACGGTGGGAGATTTTGCCTACTTGGAAGTTGCGTGGGTCAATGAACATGGTGCGTTCCTGAATTGGGGAGTGATGAAAGACCTCTTTGTGCCATTCCGTCAGCAAAAGCGCACCATGGAGGTGGGAGAAAGCTACATTGTCTTTGTTGACATCGACGAAGAGACTGGTCGCCTCATGGCTACGGCCAAAATTGACAAGCATCTTCGTCCTGCTCGCGAACATTATTATCACCGTGGTGAGGAAGTAGACCTTCTCGTTTGGCAGCGCACGGAATTAGCCTCAAAGTCATCGTAGACAATTGCCATGCGGGGCTTGTATACAACGACCAACTCTTCGCCCCAGAGCCTAAGACGGGCGATTGCCTGCGTGGAACTGTGGTGAATGTCCGTCCCGATGGTCGCATTGATGTGTCGTTGCAGCGATTGGGCAAGAGTCGTTTTCGTGACTTTGCCGAAGTGCTCTACGAAGAACTCAAGCTGCCCCCGAGGGTTTCCTGCCTTTCACCGACAAATCTTCGTCCGACGACATCTCCGCTCGTTTTGGGGTGTCCAAAAAGACCTTCAAGCGTGCAGTGGGTACACTCTATCGCGAAAAGAAAATCGTACTCGAAGAGGGCGGTATTCGTAAGAGTTAAAAGGCTTATCCTATAAGATAGGCTCTTATTTGCAGAGAGAAATGAACGAAAAAGGCCAAGTGTAGTGAGAAATCGCTATGTTTGTGTCTGTAATTTTGTAAACTTAGTCTTTATTATGTCTGAACTCGACAAAGAGATTGCGCAGGAGACTGCAAATTCTTCTACAGCTTCTGTGCAGAATAGCGATGCTCATTCTCAATCATCGCAACCTAATGGCGGACAGCCTTATTGGGGGACTCCCCAACAACCGCAGTTTGCCGCTCAAACTCCTTATGGTGCGCCTGCCCCTCCACCTTATGGGATTCCCTATCCTCAACCACGCCAAAGCAATGGCATAGGTATAGCTGGATTTGTAGGTTACTCTGGTCAACATGGTCTTGGGCTTCATTCCTTTCGTCAATTTCCTGTGCATTATCCTTTGGCCTTTAGGCTTGATCCTCTCTATTATAGGGATGTTGAAAAGCCCACGAGGCCTAGCCATTGCTGGCTTTGTGCTTTCTTTGTTAGGAGTGATACTGCTGCTTATCTTATTGATGATCGGAGCTGGTGCTGCTTTGTTGGGAGCTTAGGCCCTTCATCACGAATCGTTTTTTCTTGTATGCTCGTTTCTCATGGCTATCGTAGTCTAAGAAACGAGCATTGTTACTCTAAGCTATTGCCAGTTAAATGGAGTAATACCCAAATCTATCATTGCCTTTTTGGGCATATCTACTTCTCACTAAGGGATGTGCATAAGGTGAGTCATGGGCGTGCAGGAAAAAATGATTGAAAAAAGTTTTAGCGAGAGAAGGAATCGTGCTCCTACAGTTTGACAGTATATGCAGAAAGATGCTTTATGCTTCGTCTAAGTGTAGCCATATCTTATTCTGCAAGGGATACAAAAAGCTGGGATTGTCCATCAAGGGCAATCCCAGCTTAGTATAGATGAGGGAATAGTCGTGAGAGCATCTTCACTCTTGCTTGAGAAAAGGAGCTTTATTCTCTAAATTCTTCTATTTAGTCTTCTACTTGTGTTTTTCGACTAAACCGAGCTATCGAAGGTCACAGTGGAGATGTTGAAGCACTGTGCTTAGATACCAGCCGATACGTTGAGCGCTTGAAGCACATAGCGTGCGATAAGCAAACCAGATACGATGTAGAGGGTGATAGAAACTTGGTTGAAACGACCTGTAAACACCTTAACGAGGGTGTAGCTGATGAGGCCGAGTGCCATACCTTCTGCGATGTTGTAGGTGAGCACCATGGTAAGCACCGTGATGAAGCTAGGAAGAGCCTCGGAGATGTCCATGAGATCCACGTCCTTAATCGAGCTCAACATCAACACACCTACCAATACGAGTGCGCCAGTAGTGGCAGCAGAGGGGATGAGCAAGAAGAGTGGAGAGAGGAAGAGTGCGAGGAAGGAGAAGAAAGCAGTGGAGAGAGCAGTCATACCCGTGCGACCGCCTTCAGCGATACCCGCAGAACTTTCTACGAAAGTCGTTACGGTGGAAGTACCGCACTTAGCACCTACACTAGTAGCTACGGCATCTGCCATCATTGCACCCTTGATGTTTTTCACATTGCCGGCTTCGTCCATCATTTCTGTGTTAGCAGCAGCACCGATGAGTGTGCCGATGGTGTTGAAGATGTCGATGAATACGAGCACGAGGATGGTAAGAATCATATCACCACTCAGCACTTTAGAGAAGTCCATTTGCAAGAACGTGGGAGCGATGGACTGAGGCATAGACACGGGAGTGAAGCTTTCGCCAAGACTTGTCACACCCAAGGGAATACCAATCAGCGTGCAGATGATGATGCTATAGAAAAGCGCACCACGCACACGGAGTTTCATGAGCACAGCACTGAGGATGATACCCAAACAAGCCACAGAAGAAGTAGCATTGAAGTGACCGAGTGACACGAAAGTGGCTTCGTTAGCCACGATAACGCCAGAGTTCTTCAAACCTACGAAGGCGATGAAGAAGCCAATACCAGCGGAGATGGCGAAACGCAGACTCTTGGGGATGCAATTCACAATACGCTCGCGCACATTAAAGGCGGTGAGGACAATAAATATGATACCTTCAATGAAAACAGCGGCAAGTGATTGTTGCCATGTGTAGCCCATAGTGAGGCAAAGAGTGAATGCGAAGAAGGCATTGATACCCATGCCAGGAGCTTGTGCGAAAGGCAACTTTGCCATGAAGGCGATGAGCAGTGTGCCGATGGCAGAAGCCAGTGCAGTTGCGGTGAATACTGCGCCCTTGTCCATGCCAGTAGCAGAGAGAATGTCGGGGTTCACAGCGAGAATGTAGCCCATGGTGAGGAAGGTGGTGAGACCTGCCATCAACTCCGTGCGGAGATTGTACTTAGTGGGATCGAAGCCCACGAGATGATAAAGGAATTGCATACGAGGTGTATGGTTGATTAGTGAATGAATAATCAAAAGTGCCATTGGCTAGCAAGGTAGTGCTTGAAAAGGGATGAACCCTATCCGAATCAATCTAGCCAATGAGAAGGAGAGAAAATCAGCAGCATTCCTGATTGACTCATGGGAGCAGAGCAGGAATGCTGATGATGAAGAGTATAAAAAAAAAGGAAGTGAGAAAGGGAAGCTAGACTTATCTTTCAGAGATTAGAAAGTCCACTTCACTGCAAGCGTGGGGTTCACCGTGAGTTTGTCGCTAATAGCGAAATTGTGACTGATTTCCCACTCAGTACCTACGCTGAGGTTGAAGTTGGGGTCTACACCTTTCACCTTGTTAAGGTTGAGCCAAAGCTGAGGTTCTGTGATGAACACGAGGTTGCTCTTGCCATCTACGAAGCTGCGATCGCTCCAGAGGTCAGCAAAACCGCTAGTGGTGAGGAGGCCGCCAGCAAAGTTGTAGTACCAAGTTCCAGTGAGCTGCCAAGAAGCAGGATTGGTCTTCTTGTCCAAGTACTTGAACATAGGAGTAACAGTGAAGCCACCTTGATAGTCCTTGCGGTTCCAAGCATAGGTGATACCAGCGAGGTATGCATTGTTGAAAGAGAACTTATTGCTCAAGCCACCATTGTACTCTACGTGAGCGAGGAAGGGAGAGCTGCCGAGCTTGAATTCGCGAGAGATTTCCCAGTAGGCCGAAGTAACGCCCTCAGTGCGATAGTCCATATCCACAAAGAAGAAAGTGTTACCCCATTTGTCAGGGCGGAACATCTCAACAGTCGTGAGTCAGATTAGGACGTTCTGCACCAGGAACGTTTTGCTCATCATACATGCGACGGCCAAAGTCGTAGTGGAGTTGGACGTTTTGAGCCTGAGCAGCGATACCTGCAGTGAGGAGGAAAGCCGCGAGAAGGAAAAAAATTTACGGATCATATCAGTAATAGGTATAAAATTATCGTGGATATTTATCAGGGAAGGCTGGTGGTGTCGGAGTGTTTAGTCCACCTTGTTGTGTTCAGGTTCGGGAGTCTCTATACGGTCTTCTTCGCGTTCGGGGAGAACGAGGTTGAGAATCACCGCAATGACAGCTGAGAGACCGATGCCCGCGAGGGAGAAACTACCCCAAGACAGGGCTGCACCTCCAATGCCAGTGGTGAGAGTCACAGAGATAATCACCACGTTGCGTGAAGAAGCTAGGTTCACTTTGCTGTGGAGCATGCTAGAGATACCCGCACCAGCGATGGTGCCAAAGAGCAAGAGCATGATACCACCGAGGATGGCTTGGTCGATACTGCGAAGCAAGGCACTCACCTTACCGATGAGAGAGAACACAATACCCGTGACAGCAGCAATGCGGAACACCACAGGGGCAGTAATCTTGGTGAGTGACATAGCACCAGTCACTTCCGAATAAGTAGTCACAGGAGGGCCACCCACGAGAGCGGCAAACACGCAGGCTAAACCATCGCCGAGCATGGTGCGATGAAGGCCAGGATCTTTCACGAAGTTCTTACCCACCACGTTGTTTACCACGTAAACGTCGCCGATATGTTCAATCACAGGCGCGATGGCTACAGGGAATCATGAAGAGAATAGGCTCCCCAAGAGAAGCTTTCAGGCCAGTGGATTTGAGGCAAAGCAAACCAAGCTGCATCAGCAATGGGCTTTGAAGTCCACACCATCACTGAGGCCTACGCCAGCGAGCAGGAGGTCTGCCACGTAGCCCACGAGGATGCCGAGGAAAATGGGGATGAGTTTCACCATGCCTTTCGCATAGAGTGTCACCACGATTGCCGTGGCCAAGGCGATAAGTGCCAAAAGCCAGTTGGTCTTCGCCATGTTCACCGCAGCAGGAGCGAGAGAAAGGCCGATGAGCATGATGATAGGGCCGATGACTACTGGAGGAAAAAGGCGAGAAATAAACTTAGTGCCGAAGGCGCGAATGAGTGCCGACATGGCAAAATAGACGAATCCCACGCCAAGAAGTCCGAAGAGTGCGCCTTGCAATCCGTAGATCTTCGTCGCACTCACGATGGGCGCAATAAAGGCAAAGCTACTACCGAGAAAAATAGGAACTTTGCCTTTAGTGACGAGGTGGAAAATGAGCGTACCAACGCCTGCCGAGAATAGAGCCGTCGAAGGATCAAGACCCACGAGCAGAGGCACGAGTACGGTGGCACCGAAAGCGACAAAGAGGAATTGCATACCTGCAATCACTTTGCGCGTAGGGGTGAGAAGTGGAGTTGTGTTGGACATGTAACGTGTCTTTGTTAATGACGAATAAATCGTTATTGGTTTTCGGCTGCAAAAATACACCTTTTTGTCTGTCCATAAAAGATGAAACAAGCCACTCCCAGTGAAAATCTTCGTAGATAGGCTAGTTTTACTAGAATTATTCACATTTGAAAAGAAGGTAGCCTTTAATTTGTTAACTTGAGATGCCGATTTTCTCGGATTTGTGCCAATGAAGACCAAAAACAACTCCCAGGAATCAAGATATATCTAAATGGAGAAGAAGAAACGTCAAAAGGACTTCCTAGCGGTCAATTGCGAAAATGAAAAAGAGAAAGCTTTAGGGATAAGCGTAAAAAGTGCAACACGCGCCCCAAAACGAGCCGTGTTGCACTTGATGAAAAGAGGAATATAAGTATCAAAAATAGGAGGTCAGTTGCGTTTTCTCCACCAGTTGATGACCAGAGCCGCAGAAAGGGCCACAAACGCCAACAAGATGAGCGACATCTCTACGATGTGATGAAGCGGATCCACCCAAATTTCGTTGAAAAACATTCATTCGTCCCAAAATTTCTACGGGCGTCCAGATCACAATCACCGTGGCAATGGCGAAACGAAGCGCACGTCCCCATTCGCGAATCCGCACCAAACGGCGCAACATATAGACACCGCCCACAGCGCAACCGAGACCGATGGCTAAACTCACGGGATGATGGTCGCCCAAAAAGACAGGATCGTAGCAAAACATGAGCAGGAGATAGCAACTCCACATGATGAGGTTGAATTCCATGAACGTCACGATGGAGACATGGCGAGTCATCGGGCGGAACACCATCTTGTTTTTGTTCCGACTAAAGAGATGTTTTTGAATCCAATTGAGGAAATCGCAGCCACTTCGGATGCTAAACACATAAATCAACATGAACATCGCCCAAAAACCGAAGCTACTGGGCATAATCAAGTATTCTGGGCGAGTGAGCACCAAATCTTTCACCCAAGGTTCACGGAGGTCATGCACCAGTTTTCCATTGATGTGCATCACCGTCGAAGACACACCTTCGACATAGGTGGTAGTGGTGCTCACCACTCCGTGCGCCAGTTCTGGGTGTGCTCCAAATCGTTGGGCATAATACAAGAGGAGAAACTCCACCCAGCCAGTCCAGAAGAGCAATGCTCCGATGAGTCCGAAAATCGTTTGGCGAGTGTCGCCTTCTGCAAAGACACCGCGCACAGCCAATAGCAGACCCACAAAACCCATGGCGAAGGCTGCGAAGTGGAGTGGGGTAGGGGGCAAGTAGTGCTCCATGAGAATCATCATGCCGTGGCCGAGCGGCATGAGAAAAAGTACGAGAAAGAAGGAAAGAATACCTTTCATCTGAGGTTAGATTATACGTTAATATCAATAAAGTGTTCCGCAGAGTTGATTTTTCTATCCCTCCTTTTCTGCAGGCTTAAGGAAGGAAGAGAAGCAAGGCATAACATTTTATGCCTGAGGCAGTCTGGTATTAGAAAACTGCTGCCACAAAAATACAACAAAATCTTTAGATTGTGGAGTTATAACGTCTAGAATCGTTATCTTTGTCCAAGAAGTTGGCAGAACTTTCCAAAGAGGTCGGGAGCTTTTGCGATGCTTATGTTGAGATGTCCAGTGAGTCGGCTAACTTTCTTTGAACAGATGATTTTATAGCTGTGGATTATTCCCTCTTTTCTCCTCCGAAATGTGAAATGATAGGGGGATATTTGCCTGCTTCGTCAAAAAATAGTATTTTTGCTGTGAAAGTTAAGCGTTGATATGCGGAAAGTCTACATCGGGCAAGGGGCATCCGAGGCCTGCTAAACTGAAGAAGCATTCGCCCTTTTCCTAGGGCTGAAGATCGCTTCTCATGAGTTCGCCTCTGAAAAGTCCGAGAGTTGCACTAAAAAACTCCGAGTTTTTTGGGAAAATCTCCGACATTTTCTGAAAAATCTCCGAGAGTTTTTTGAAAAAGTCCGACTTTTTTGTTCACTCCTCCCAGATTAGCTCAAATAACTCCGAATTTGTGGGATTCGACCTCAAAAAGACCACTCCACTTCTTCCGCTGTCCGACGTTCTATTTCGCAACATCATTTCATACATCTCCCATATGAAGTCACTCTCTCTGACCACACTCTGTCTGCTAGCTACGTTGTCCGCTGGCGCGCAAACCTTGGCTCCCTTTGACAAAAGCCACGTTGCCGCCTTCGGCTTGAACAATCCTGCCGACACCTCCTTACGTTATGCGCCAGAAGTGGCAAATACCTACACGGCCTTCGAACAACCGCTCTTCGCCACTTTGGCAGACATGGTGCCTTATCGCATTCCCTGCCATCGCAGTTACCCCCAAAGGCACGCTCATCGCCGTGAGTGACTATCGTCCCTGCGGAGGTGACATCGGTTTTGGTCGGGTAGACCTGCGCTATCGTCTGTCGAACGACAACGGACATACGTGGTCGCCACAGTATGTCTTGGCACAAGGCGATGGAGTCACTGGTAGTCGCAAGTGCGGCTATGGCGATGCTGCCATCGTAGCCGACCGCAAGAGCAACGAAGTTGTGGTGGTTTGTGTCACGGGCAACACCGTGTACGGCCATGGCACTACGACTCGCCAGAATCCCAACCGCGTGGCAGTGCTCCACAGCACTGATGGCGGGCGCACTTGGTCGCATCCTGCCGAAATCACAGAGGCAGTTTATGGCTTGTTCGACCAAAGTCAGCTCGGCCCTGTGGCTTCTCTCTTCTTTGGAAGTGGCCGCATCTGTCAGAGCAGTCGCATCAAGGTGGGCAAATACTATCGCCTCTATGCCGCCCTCTGCGCACGTCCTGGTGGCAACCGTGTGGTTTATTCCGATGACTTCGGACGCACATGGCACGCGCTCGGCAGCATCCACACCTCGCCTGCGCCAAAAGGTGACGAACCTAAGGTGGAAGAGCTCCCCAATGGCGATGTGGTGCTATCTAGCCGCGCTTATGGTGGCCGATTCTTCAATGTGTTTCACTACATGTCGTGCAAGAATGCCACGAGGCACTTGGGAAAAATGTTGCTGTGCACTCGGCCGAAGTGGCAGGGAGGCGTGAGGGCTCGGGAAAATAGCACCAATGGTGAAATCCTTATCGTCCCAGCGGTGGAGCGCGCCACAGGCAAGAAAGTGCCTCTAGCTCTGCAGTCTGTGCCCCTCGGTCCTGGACGCGCCAACGTAGGTGTCTATTACAAAGCGCTCTCATCGGAGAGTGACTACAACACTGCCAAGGGTTTTGCTCAAAACTGGAGCGGCCCCTTCCAAGTGTCCACCAATCTCAGTGCCTACAGCACCATGGTGCAGCAGCAAGATGGCCGCATAGCCTTTTTCTATGAGGAAGAAACTTATGGCAGAGGCTTGAGCTACACCAATATGTACCGACCTCTCACCTTGGAACAAATCACGGGAGGCAAGTTTGCTCCCATTTCCACTAAAAAGGCGAATAAGAAAAGGCTGGCAAATCGCTAATTCCTGACGCCGGTTTTCCCCTTCTTCCCTTAAATACTTGGCACTGCAAGCAGGCTACTTGTAGTCTTTTGTCTGGTCGTGCCACAACACTCTGAACACTGAGCAAAGGTGCAATCTGATTGTACCTTTGCTTTGACCCATAAGATAAGCATCAAGTTCATGGCTCTCCAAATCTACAACACCCTCTCTCGCACTAAAGAAGTCTTCAAACCCATTCACGAAGGCCGAGTAGGCATGTATGTGTGTGGTCCCACCGTCTATGGCGATGCCCACCTCGGACACGCGCGCCCTGCCATCACCTTCGACCTCCTCTTCCGTTACCTCAAACACATGGGATATGCCGTGCGCTATGTCCGCAACATCACCGATGTGGGGCATTTAGAGCACGATGCCGACGAGGGTGAAGACAAGATTGCCAAGAAAGCTCGATTAGATCAGCTTGAACCCATGGAGGTAGCCCAGTATTACACCAATCGTTTTAATGCTGCCATGGCACAACTCAATGTGCTTCCTCCCTCCATCGAGCCTCATGCCACGGGACACATCATCGAGCAAATCGAACTGGTGAAGCAGATCCTTGCCGCTGGCTATGCCTACGAAAGCAATGGTTCGGTCTATTTCGACGTGGTGAAGTACAACGAAGACTATAAATATGGCATTCTCTCTGGCCGTAATCTCGAGGAAGTGCGTGATGCTAGCCGCGAACTCGATGGTGTGGGCGAAAAACGCCACCAAGTGGATTTCGCACTTTGGAAGAAAGCCAGCCCAGCTCATATCATGCGTTGGCCCTCTCCATGGGGCGACGGATTCCCTGGTTGGCACTGCGAGTGCACAGCCATGGGGCGCAAGTATCTTGGCGAAGAATTTGACATTCACGGTGGAGGTATGGACTTGATGTTCCCACACCATGAGTGTGAAATCGCACAATCTCAAGCCTCGCAAGGACATGCCATGGTGCGCTATTGGATGCACAACAACATGATCACCATTGCCGGCAAGAAAATGGGCAAGAGCTACAATAATTTCATCACGCTCGATGAGTTTTTCTCGGGCAGTCATGAGCTTCTTTCCCAGCCTTTCTCGCCGATGACCATCCGTTTCTTCATCCTGCAGGCACACTATCGCTCTACACTCGACTTTAGCAACGATGCTCTCCTAGCTTCGCAAAAGGGACTCGAGCGTTTGATGGATGCTCTCCGTGCTTTCGATCGCATCACTCCCGTGGCTGAAGGCAAAGCTCCCAAAGGCGAGGTGGTGACTGCGGAGTGGGTGGCAGATTTGCGCCAGCGTTGCTATGATGCCATGGACGATGACCTCAATAGCCCCATCGTGATTTCCTATCTCTTCGAGGCTTGCCGCACCATCAACTCATTGGCGGATGGAAAAATGGCGATTGCTGCTGAAACCCTTGCGGCACTCCGTGAGGTGTTCCACACATTCTGCTTCGACATCCTTGGACTCACCGCAGAAGAAGGCGGAAATGCAGCCCGCGAAGCCGCATTCTCTTCCGCCATCGACCTACTTCTTGAAGTGCGCGCTAAGGCAAAGGCCAACAAAGATTGGGCTACAAGCGACCAGATTCGCGACCAACTCGCAGCCCTCGGCTTTTGCTGTGAAGGACACCAAGGACGGTGCCACCTGGAAACTCGAACGATAAGCTATATTTTAGCTCTGGAGCACTCCGATTCTTTGGAGTGCTCTGAATTTTCCAGCCCTCTGAGTTTGAATAAATCCCAGAACCTCATGTCAGATTTACCACATACCTCCGCTGATTACGGAGATTCTTGTGCGGGTGTCGGTGAAACCTGTGCGGCACTTGAACTTTCCAGCTCTGCAAACGGAACTTTTAGCTCTGTAAACGGAGCTTCAAGCCCAGCCAAGGAACTTCTTGCCCTGCGAACGGAGCTTCTTGCTCTGCAAACGGAGCTCAAGCCCAGTCAAGGGAACTTCTGCCCTACGAACGGAGCTTCGCGCCACGCAGGCAGAAGATGAACGCTGGATGCGACGTTGTCTCCAGTTGGCCCTGACAAGGCGAACTCACCACTGCGCCCAATCCCATGGTAGGAGCCGTGATTGTCCACGGCACAGGTGAAGAAGCTCGCATCCCTAGGCGAAGGATACCACGTGCGACCTGGCGAAGGTCATGCCGAAGTCCACGCCTTTCGCTCCGTTCGTCCCGAAGACCGTCCACCTCTCCGAGAGTACCATCTACGTCACTCTAGAACCTTGCGCACACTATGGTCGCACGCCGCCATGTTCTGCCTTGATCATTAAAAACAGGGGTGAAACGTTGTCATCGGTTCGGAAGATCCCTTCCGCAAAGTCAGTGGGCGTGCATCACCATGCTACAAGAAGCGGGAGTTGACGTAACGGTGGGCGTGCTTCGCAAAAGAATGCATCTATCTTAATCGCAAATTCTTCTGCCAAAACGTGCTGCGCCGCCCCTTCATCACACTCAAATGGGCTGCCACCTCCGATGGTTTCATCGACCGCTCGCGAAGTCTGGACGAAAACGGCGAAGTGTCCGCAGCACCGCTCCGACTTTCTTCCCCATCGTCCCTATTGCGCGTGCACCACTTCCGAGCCACGCACCAAGCCATCCTAGTGGGTCGCAAGACTTTCCAACTCGATGCCCCAAAACTCAATGTGCGTTGCTGGCCAGGCGCATCGCCGCTCCGCTGTGTCCCTAGGTGGTGTGGACGAACGTGCGCTTTCTGCCGGATTTCAAGCCTATGCCGATATCGACTCCTTGCTTGAAGGCTTGCGCCGCGATGGAGTGCAGTCGCTCTTTGTCGAAGGGGGACAAGCCACGCTCCAAAGTTTCATAGAGCGCGACCTGTGGGATGAGGCCTGGGAAGAGGTTTGTCCGCAGCGCATCGGCGAGGGGGTGCCAGCACCTTCCATGCCCCGTGCTTTCACTCCCCAAGTGGAAGAACATTTCGGTCGCACCTATCGCCACTGGATTAGCCCCGTTTTTGTGAAAAACTATGTTGATTTCTAATCTCGCACCCAGCATTTTGGCGTTGTTGCTCATCAGTTTCATAGCGCACTTCAGACATCCCCTCACTATCTTTCATCTCTTTTTAGAAACAGCAAATATGTCACATCTCACTTTTCCTCTTTCGCGCCTCGTCATTCCCTTCTTTGCGTGTCTGTTAGGCATTTTTGCACTCTCTTCCTGCGGCAATATGAGCGAGAAAGAGCTACAAACCACCTGCGCTTCAGGCGTGGTGATGGTGCAAAACCGAGCTTACTACGAAATTCGTATCCCAGGCATGGAGTCACTCTACTTCACCTCCTTCGATGAGGCCGATGATTTAGACAACCTCACCGACGATTTGAGCGAAATCAAGCCAACGGAAGGCTACGGCACTGGCTTTTTCGTGAGCCGAGATGGGAAAATCGTGACCAACAATCACGTGGTGAATGGAGAAAACAAGAAAGAAGCCGTGAGTGAAGCCTTACGTCAGCGCATTTCTGCCATATTGTTGAGCTACGTTGAAAGCTATCAAGAGGTCAGTCAGTCTGAAGAAGAGGCTGAAAACGCCATTGAGTATTTCTATGGCGACGACACAGAACTGATGGAACTTAGAGAACGCTTGGACTATCTTCGCAAAGAAAAGGCAAACCTAGAGAAGAATGTGAGCCGACTGCTCGACATCAACCTCAAGAGTCTCCGCTTGGTCTATCACAACGAAGTAGGTGTGGTGTTGAATCATGCCATGCCCACAGGCAAAAACTCCTTCATGCCTTGCAATGTACTCCGCACGGATGCTGAGCATGACCTAGCAGTGATTCAGCTCAAAAGCCAAATCACCCCACAAGGTAGCTATATTTTCACCATTCCCTCCAAAGATCCCCTCACGCACTATACCTTTGGAGAGAAAATAGCTCAGAAGTTTGGCAATGACAAAAACGAGCAGATCTTCATGCTCAGCTACAATCTCGGGCCACAACTCGCAGTGACGAAAGAAGGCATCCAAGCGCAGTTCAACAAAGGCTATGTGAGTCAATCGTCTTCTGAGAAGTTGCTCTACAGCATTCCCACATTGCCAGGTTCAAGTGGCTCTCCTGTGTTCAATGCTAAGGGAGAGCTCGTGGCCATCAACTTTGCGGGCGTGAGTGGCACCCAGAGTTTCAACTATGGTGTCCCCGTTCACTACCTCCGCCAACTGATGTGGTAGATAGAGAAATAGATGAAAAGCGGAAATGTTCCCATAGCATCTAATGCTTAATTGGGAGTAAGGCAATATATCTCTGTGTCGTCTTGTCTCGTTGGTCTTGTATTTTAGGTCCCAACTACCAGATATTTAGATGCTAACTGCGAGAGAATTCCGCCTTTAATTGCATATTTCCGCCAAAAACTTTGGTCAAATCAGAAAAAGTGTCTATCTTTGCACTCGCAAACAGCAAGGAAGCGTTGAGAAACCTCGAAAGAGGCCGAAACAACCTAAAGATTTCCGAGCAAAGTTTGCCGGGATCCGCTAGCTCAGTTGGTAGAGCAATACACTTTTAATGTATGGGTCTTGGGTTCGAGTCCCAAGCGGATCACCACTCAATGCTAAGCATTCAAAATGAATGGAGAAGTTCCTCAGAACTCTCCATTTTTGTTGCCCAATATTCCCAATGCCCTCTGCTCTATCTTCACAAAAATCACAACCATCTCCCCCATAATTCGTGAAAAATACGTACCTTTGCACCATAATTCGGTCATTTTCTCTTAAAAAGTATGGCTTGATGAACGATGAATAAATGCGCATTTCTGCGCATTTTCCCTATATATCCTTTATAAATTCTATTTTATGCCTATCCTCGAAGGACTAAAAATCAACAATCACGAGGCAGCTCCCTACGTCATCTTGGGCGTCATCCTCTTCACTCTCCTGCTTTATTGTATGCCCATGGTCTATCGCTTCTTCAAGAGTCAGAAGAATCACACCACCATGAAGCCAGGCAAGCCCAAAGAGTCAAACATGGTGGACCACGACCGCGCATTTTTAGAGGATAATACTCCCTAAGGCCCTAAGTGCCTACCTACCTAAGTAGCACTGCTTTTCTCGCACCTCGCCATGCCACAACCTAAACTATCATGGCACAACACACCACGACATCGGGAGATGACGGGGCGAGGTTCTGTTTTGCAAATCCAATTTCATCATCAATGAATTCGAATGTTCCTCTAGACACTACCGTGATCACAGACCACGAAGTGCACAATCAGCTCAAAAACATCGCCAAATTCTTCTGCGACTACGCAAGTACGCTCCTTTCTAGCGGAGCCACCACCATGCGCATCCAGCGCAAAGTCAAGCAAATGGCCGAAGCATGGGACGTAGAAGCCATCTTCACCATCATGCCCGCCAATGTCCTCTTCACCTTGTGGGACAAAGAGGGCGAACACTCCTACACCTGCATCTCCCCCTTGGCACATGCGGGCATCAACTTCGACACCATCACCCGATTAAGCCGACTTTCCGACCAAGTCTTCACCGAAGAAGTGACGCTCTCTGAGGCCAACGAGAAGTTGCAAGAGATAAAAAAGATTCCCCGTCTCAATGGCTGGATCGTACTCCTCCTTGCTGCTGCCGCCAATGCGGCTTTCTGCCGCTTGTTTAAGGGAGATTGGCCCGCTATTGGCATTGTGTTTTTCGCAACCCTCTGTGGATTCTTCGTCAAACAGCGACTCCAGGCCTGGAAAATCGACTATCGAGCCGTCACCGTCGTAGCGGGTGTCGTAGCCGCCGTAGTTTCCTGCGTGGGACTGGTGGATTTCTCCCATTATGGCTTAGAAAACTTCACACTCACCGACACTCCTGTGACTGCGCTCGGCACTAGTGTGCTCTTCCTTGTGCCAGGTGTGCCCTTCTGCAACTTTGTCAATGACCTCATCTATGGACATTACCTCTCAGCATGGAGCCGTTTTGTGCACGCCATGATGATCACCGTGAGCCTCTCCTTGGGATTGGTTATCGCCCTTCTCCTTTTTGACATCCGCATGATTTGATGAAGAGCTTAGACGTCCGCCACAAGTAGAAAAACTACTTCTACTGCTGCCATCTAAAGCCCAGTCATTCTTTCACGAATATCCCATACTTCCCATGGTAAACTTTTTAGATCTCACCTACGATATCGTCAATGACGGTGTTTTTGCCGCCATTGCTTGCATCGGATTTGCAAGTATCAGCAATCCCACTCGTTCCACCTTCTGGGGTTGTGCCCTTCTTGCCGCACTCGGCCACATCACTCGTTTTCTCCTCATGGACTTTGCAGACTGGCATATCGCCATGGCTGCCGGCGTAGCTGGACTTGTCATCGGCTGCGTGTCCATTCCCCTTTCCACCAAAATCAAGTCGCCCTGCCGAAACCTTGTCTTTCCCAGCTCTCCTCCCCATGGTGCCTGGTAAGTTCGCCTATGGCAGCATCCAGTCGCTCGTAGAACTGTTGGCACACAAGGCCGATGACGACTTGTTCAATCACTATTTCGCCCTCTTCAACTTCAACTGGATCACTTGTACCCTCACCATCATGGCCATGGTCGTAGGTGTGACCATCCCTCTCTTTGCCTTCCGCAATCACGGTAGAGTGCTGCTTCGCCAAATGCGCAACCAGCTTCTCCTCCGTCGTTCAGCAGCAAAGTAGTTGTAGGTTGTACAAACTTCCTCTTCTAGTTGGGCTAATCTTTTCCTCTTGTCGGCTAGATTGCTACTTTGAAGCTAGCCGATAGTAGTATTTTCGTCCTTGACATCCCTCAGCGCACCACGGTTTTACATGGCCGTAGTGCGCTGTTCTTCTTGCCCTTTGAGGCTAAATCCCTTTCTTTTCCGAGAGTTCTCAAAAAATCTCCGACTTTTTCCAAAAGTTCTCCGAGATTTTTCCAAAAAAACTCGAGACTTTTTGAAACTCTCCGAGTTTTTAGGACAACTCTCCGACTTGTCGAAAAAAACAGCCTATTTCATCAATGTGAAACTCTATGGACTGCCTTGTCTGTTTCCATGGAAATCGCTAACTTTGCCCTATCTGCTACGAAAGACTTAGGCAAGAGTGGAGAGCAACTGCAAAAGCTGCCACTCGTCTAGCCCAAGGTCTTCTCCCAAACATCCCACGCATGAACATTCTCGTCACTGGCGCAGCTGGACAACTCGGTCATGAGTTGCAAGTTCTAGCTCCCCACTATCCACAACATCGTTTCTTCTTCACCGATGTGCAAGGAGCTGCGGAAATCACTTCCACCACTCTCGACACGCACCCCGAAGACTCCACAGAAGCTCTCCCTATCTATCGCCTAGACATCACAGATGCTGAGGCGTTTGCTCAAGCCATGGACGCTGTGCAAGGAGAAATCATCATCAACTGTGCAGCCTTCACCAACGTCGATGCGGCAGAGACCAACGAAGCTCTAGCCGATGCGCTCAACCATCAGGCAGTAGCGCACATGGCTCAGACAGCGGCCAAAAGAAATGCGTGGTTGGTGCACATCTCCACAGACTATGTGTTTGGAGCTGAGCCTTTACAACACGCCTTGCTCCGAGAGTCAGAAGGGAACGCCCACTGGCATCTATGGCCGGACAAAGCTTTTGGGCGAACAGTCCATCATTGCCTCTGGATGCCAGCATATCATTGTGCGCACCGCTTGGTTGTACAGCACGCATGGCAAGAATTTTCCCAAGACCATCTTCAGTCTGCTCGACAGTCGTCCCGAAATAAAGGTGGTGTTTGACCAAGTGGGCACGCCCACCTCTGCGCGTGATTTGGCGGCAGCTTTGATGCACATCATCGACCATGAGGGGTTGAAATCTGAGCATAAGGGAGTGTATCACTATTCCAACGAAGGTGCCTGCTCGTGGTATGATTTTGCCATGGCCCTCCTCCGCATGCGTCCTGAAAGCACGTGCAAGGTGTTGCCCTGCCATTCCGATGAATTCCCTTCGCCTGTCAAGCGTCCTGCCTATAGTGTGCTCGATAAGTCTAAGATCAAAGCCACTTTTGGACTAGAGATTCCGCACTGGCTCGATAGTCTCCATGAAGTATTTGGAGCATAGGGCTACGTCTTTCTACAAACCTATTAAAGCATACAATCTACAATGCCCAATATTCTCATCACCGGTGGTGCTGGTTTTATCGGTAACCACGTCGTTCGTCTCTTTGTCAACAAATCATCCCTGAGGCAAAAATCGTCTGTCTCGACCTCCTCACCTATGCCGGTAATTTGGCAAACCTCAAAGATGTGGAGGATGCTCCCAACTATGTGTTTGAGAAAGCCGATATTTGCGATTTCCCCACCGTGCGTGCGCTCTTGGAACGTCACCAAATCACTGGTATTATCCACCTTGCTGCAGAGAGTCACGTGGACAGATCTATCAAAGATCCCCTCTGCTTTGCGCGCACCAACGTGATGGGCACGCTCTCTCTCTTGCAGGCTGCGCGCGACTATTGGGAAAGTTTGCCCGAACGCTACGAGGGCAAACGCTTCTATCACATCTCTACCGATGAGGTGTATGGCGCACTCGACATCACTAAGCCCGAAGGAGAAGCACCTTATGGCGATGATTTCTTCGTGGAAACTACGCCCTACAATCCGCACTCTCCCTATTCGGCATCGAAGGCTTCGAGCGATCACTTCGTGCGCGCCTTTCACGACACCTACGGCATGCCCACGTTGGTGACCAACTGTTCAAATAATTATGGCCCTAATCAGTTTCCCGAGAAGCTGATTCCTTTGATGATCAATAATATTCGCCATCGTCGTCCCCTTCCTGTCTATGGCAAGGGAGAGAACGTCCGCGACTGGCTCTATGTCATTGACCATGCGCGCGCCATCGACCCTGATATTCCACAAAGGTGCTGTCAATGAAACTTACAACATCGGTGGCTTCAATGAGTGGAAAAACATCGACATCGTGCGCCTTGTAGTGCGTACGGTGGACCGTCTGCTCGGACGTGCCGAAGGCGAAGACCTGGATCTCATCACCTATGTCACTGACCGCGCTGGCCACGATTTGAGATATGCCATCGACTCTACGAAGTTGAAGGAAGAACTCGGCTGGGAACCCTCGCTCCAATTTGAAGAAGGCATCGAGAAGACCGTGCGTTGGTATCTCGACAACGAGGAGTGGATGGACAACATCACCTCGGGTGAGTATGAAAAATACTACGAACAGATGTACACTCAGCGATAGTCTTGGTCGTGTTTAGCCTTCGTCCTTGTGGCGCATGGCTATTGGGCCGATAAGAATAGCCAAAACGCCCCTTGCTCATGCACAGAGCAAGGGGCGTTTTGTGTGAATATGTAATGATTATGCGCGCTGGGCTTTTATCGTAGGTAGGTAGAAGAAGAGGTAACCCACGCCAACAGCCATCACGGCAATGGCTCCAATCTGGCCGATAGCATCGGAGGCGAAGCCCATGAGAAGGGGAAATATCGTGCCACCAAACAAGCCCATGATCATCAAGCCCGACACTTCATTCTGCCGCTCGGGCTCTGACAACAAGGCTTGGGAGAATACGAGCGAGAAGATGTTAGAGTTGCCATATCCCACCAAAGCTATGGCCACATACAACACGAGTGTGGACTGCCCCCACCAAAGTCCCAGCATGGAAAGTGCCATCATCACGACCGAAATGCCGAAGAACAGGCGGTGCGAAAGGACACGCAGGAAGTAAGATCCCGTGAGACAACCTATGGTGCGGAAGATAAAAATAGAGACTTGTGGCAAAACCCGCTTCTTCCAGTCCGATGTTCAAACGCTCCATAAGGATTTTAGGGGCAGTTGTGTTGGTGCCCACATCAATACCTACGTGACACATGATGCCGATGAAGGAGAGTAGCACAATGGGATGTTTGAGCAGACTCAGACAAGCTCCTAAGCTGCTGGCACGCGCTGCGGGTTGTTCCTCAATGTGAGTGGAGCCGAGCAGTAAAATCGTGGCGATGGCGATGACCATATAGACTGGAAAGAGCACACGCCAGCCGAGTCCCAACGTAGGCATCGCAGCTTGTGCGCCCCACATGGCGATGTAGGGAGCCATAAATGAGGCAATGGCCTTGACAAATTGGCCAAAGGTGAGCGTTGAAGCCAGTTTGTCGCCTTGAATCATCCCCGCGATGAGCGGATTGAGGGAGGTTTGCATCAGCGCATTGCCTATGCCAAGCAGAGAGAAGGCAAGCAGCATGAGACCATAGCCTTCGCCGAAGATGGGTAAAGCGAGAGATACGGCCGTGACTAGGAGAGAGAGGAGCACAGTGCGCTTACGCCCTATCTTATTCATCAAGATTCCAGTGGGAACGGCAAAGATGAGAAACCAAAAAAAGACAAGGGAGGGGAAGATGTTGGCCTCAGTGTTGGTGAGGTGTAGGCTTGCCTTGACATAATTGGAGGCAATGCCCACCAAATCTACGAATCCCATGGCAAAGAATGCCAGCATCACGGGGATGAGCGTGAGAGAGGATTGCTTGGGCATAAGGCTGATGGTTTACAGATAAGGTAGGGTGAATGGGAAAAGATAGGTTGGCACCGAAACTACACAAGAGGGTCATGGTGGAAAAACGCTAGAGCAGCGTTAGGAAGTGATGAGGGCAACGGAGGTTTGTCGTTGCAAGGGGGCGCATCTTCCGACCGTAGAATAATCTAGGTCGGTGGCGCGATGAAAGTTTCTGTGAGGGATGTTTGTGTAATTTCGATACTGCAAATGTACATGTTGGTAGAGTTTAGCGAATAACACATTCGTTTCAAAGGATAACACAAATGGTTCATGTAATAAATGTGGCAGTCTTTGAACGAAAATTACTATTTTCTGGCCTAAAGAAAGCCTTAGCCTTGGCTCTCTGTTGCATAAATGATACAACAAGGAAGCCAAGGCTAAGGCAAAAAGTGGGATAATTGTTCCAGATATGGGGGAATCTCCAGTAAGATTTTTGAATTATCCTAGCAGGGATTTAGCATAATGCGGCGGCAGGCAAGGCTGAACTTTTCCAGATTCTGGGGTTATGCTCGCAGGGACTCTGAACATGCGGTAGCGGGCTAGGCTGAACTTAGCACGATGCAAAGAGATTGATCAAAAGAGGAAAGCTAGAATCGATAGGTCGCTCCTACTTGCACATCAATGCCGTCGGTGGTGGGCGCATTGTAAAAGTAGATGCGTGGGCGATAGTTCAAGAGGTTGTCGGCTGCAAGCGACAATTGCCATGCATGATTCAGAGAGAGTGTGGTGGCTAGTCGGAGCAGCGCGTAAGCAGGATAGTGAACATCGTGCATCGCGCCAGTGCTGGCGGTGTATTCTTCCGAGTGGATGCTCGACAGCCAGCGACCGCTAAGCTGGATGCCCCAAGCGTTGTCGATGCGCCACGGAAGATCGTAGGAGATTCTGGCAGTGATGGCGTGCGGGCGTGCTGGAAGATAGGGCGTGAGTGAGTTGCCTTGTTGCGCTTCTTCGTGAGTGAAGGCATAGTTGAGGCGCAGTCCGACTGTGCCTTTCCGAAGTGTCCAACTGTTTTGTGCCGAGAGTTGTGCCGAGAAGGCATGAAGTCGGGGTAGATTGATGTAATCTATGTAGGGTAGTCCCGAACTAGCTTCGCGTTCTTGGCTAGGTGGTGCGGTGGTGATGCGTTGGCGCACGAGGTTGTAGCCGAAAGCAGCCGTGAGCAAGCAGTGATGTCGATGCCAATCGACCGAGGCATGGAAGTTGTCACTGCGTTCAGGACGGAGGTTTTCATTGCCTCGCAGCACAAAAAGTCCGTTGATGGGGTAGTGCATATAGAGCTCTTTGAGCGATGGAGCGCGAAATCCCTGCCCATATCCAGCGCGATAGGTGAATGCCCCTTGACGATAGCGTGTCGACACCTTGGAGGTGAGGTGCTCGTGTTGGCCTTGGGAAAAGTGATCATAGCGCACTGCTCCCAAGATTTCCCAATGGGGGGAGAGTGTCCAGTCGGCTTGCACGAAAGCATCGGCCGAGTGTTGCACCCGTGATTGGCCTTCAAACTGATAGCTCATCAGATAGTCTCGCAGATAGTCTCCGCCTGCTGTGAGCGTGAAGCCATGGTCGAAGGGCAGGAGATGGGCGAAGTCCTGAGAAACAAGGGCGCGTGTGGTGTGTTGCACGTTGCTGTAGTCGCGGATGTCGCGGTGGCTGGCTTGAATGAGGTCAGATTTGTCGTACTGGTCAAAGTGGTAGGCCAGTTCCACGCGAGTTTGTGGCGACACACTCCATTCGGCTTTCACACCTCCCACAAAGTCTCGATAGCGATTGGCTAGAGTGGCGTCTTGTTCTTGCTCTCGGAAGAAATAGCCTGCGCGAGCCGAGAGTCGGAAGTCCGAGCTAGGCGACCAAATCCAGCGATCTTTCCATTGCCACACGCGATGTCCTGGCACACGATTGAGCGCGTAGGTGGTGAAGAGAGCCACATCGTCGGGATTGTGTAGGGCATAGCCCGACTGCGCTTGGTGATGCATGTTGAAAAGATGGGTGAATCGTCCCAGATTGTGCCCGAGGTTCAAGTCGAGACGTCGGTTGTCGTGACGTCCCCATCGCACACTCAGCCCTCACTGTTGCGCGAGGATTTGAGACGTTGTCGCGTGATGATGTTTACCACTCCCCCAGTGGCTGCACTTCCATACAGAGCCGAGGAGGCACCGCGTACGATTTCGATGCGCTCCACGTCCGAGAGATTGATGCGCGAGTAGTCCACATTGTCCATGGTCTCACCAGCCATGCGCTCGCCGTTGACCAAGAAGAGCAACCCTTGTCCGCTAAATCCGCCAAAATTCAGGTTGATGTGTCCTGAAGGCGTGTAAGAAAACTCCACGTTGGGCAGTTCGTGCGTGAGGAGCTCTCGGAGATTTGTGGCATCACTTCGGAGAATGTCGTTGCGCCCGATGACGAAAGTCGGCACAGGGGTCTCAGCCCAGAGCTTGGGGGTGCGAGTGCCCGTCACCACGGCCGTAGAGAGCGTGGAGTCGGTGGGAGAGGTCTGCGGCACAGAAGCAGAAGTGAGGGCAAGAGCTATGAGAGAAGCAACTGACATATTGAAGTTTTTGAGCTAAAATGGCCAAATATAATCGACCGTGACAAAGCCTTTTTGTCCCGCAACATTGATGTGCGAGGGGAAATGTAGGGCAGCCACCGAGCCATCTTGCAAGCGGAGTAGATAGACGAGGCCAGAGAGGGTGTAGCGAGGAGGAGGGTTCATCACGTTCATGTCCATCCAGGTGGAGAGCACAGGGTTCAGCTCTGCGTGTTGATACCCGATGTAGTACTGATAAATCCCTGTGAGGTCATAGTAACTCTGATGAGTGGTCCACACATCGGGCGAGAAAGTCTGTGACAAAAGCGATTCGCGCGCTGCCCCTTCGCGAGGAAGTTCATCGAGAGAACGATATTGTGTGGCCATTGCTGCCCCATGGTTAGTTGCTACGTCGTAGTGATGAAAGGCAAACGACCAGTTTTTGGGACTAGGCATTGGGTCGGTCTTGATGATACTATCGGTGCGATAGGTAGACGGCCACGTGACATGCTGATAGCTGATGGCCGATTTCTCATCCCACTCTCCAGTGAGCTTTGAGGGAATCTCCATCTTTGCAGTAGTGCGGCTGGGCAGGTCGAGATACGTCCAGTGTTGATAACTCCCCACATCCACCAAGATACGTCCTCGATGCGTGGTAGCATCATAGGCTACGAATCCCATATTATGCTCCGATGAATCGGCAGAGGGATGATCGTAGATGCCATCAAAAAGCCCGTTGCAGGACGAAAAACTCAGTGCACTTCCCACGAGGAGAAGCACACTGAGGAGAAATCGTCCATGGCCACGAGTCGCGCATAGTCCACGATGGGACAATGCTTGTGCAAATGTGGCAAGCATGGGTTTAGCGTTGGCCAGTGTAGGTGTAGACGATGTCCATAGGCATGTGGCCAGGACGGAAGGTGGTGGTGAGATTGAGCTTACCGTTCTTCAATGTGCCTTGAGTCTTCACCTTGGTCTTGTATTCAGTGAAAGGAACATTCGCAGCAGTTTGGTTGCCCATTACCATGCGGAGCTTCATCGTTACTTCTTCTTCGCCAGAGAGTTGGAGTGTACCATCAGCAGTTTTCGTAGACTTCACGTTGCGAAGTTGGTATTGTTCCTGGCCAATGTGCTTGTAGGGTGCACCTTCGGGGAGATCAGTTTCGTAACCAGAGATGGTGAGGAGAGGTTGGTAGGACTTGAGTGTGAGGACAACGACCTTTTGTCCTTTCACTGTAGCTAGTTTGATGGCCTTTGGACCTACACCTGCAGCAACGTCAAGGTTGGCGGTGAAAGTGCCGTCCTCTTCTCCACCGAGAACTACTTCTTGTTTTTCGTCATCTTCGCATGCAACGAAAGAGAAAGCTGTGCCTACAAGGGCAGTAGCCATGAATGCCATGGCAAAAATTGACTTGATGTTCATTGTGTTTCTATATATAGAGATGAAAAATCATGGAGGTGTATTGCTGGCTGTTGGGAGGTTTTCTAGAGGGGGGGGCCAAAGCCGAGCCTGATGTCTACACTTTGTCCGAAAGATGGGGGCAAAGTTACAAACTTCTTGGCTTCAATGCAATACTTATTTATGAGGATTCTAGGAATTAGACGTTAGAAGTTAGACTTTAGACGTTAGGGGGGCGAATGTCGTCGTGCTTAATATCTTAGATAAGACTTTATGACTGCGCTATGGGTAGCAAGGATTTCAAGCCCCTACTCTCTAATCGTCTACTTTCAGACGTCTAACTGCTAACGTCTAAAGTCAAACATCTAACGTCTAACTTCTATCACTTCAGGCCACGTGCTTTTGTAGATTCTGTCTTTAGCTTCGCCAATTTCCTGAAACTTACGCTCTGCTGCCTTGCGAACATCCTCTCCAAGCGAAGCCACACGGTCAGGGTGGTGCTGAAGAGCCAGACGTTTGTAGGCGCGCTTCACTTCTTCGTTCGTGGCATTAGGGGAAATCTCCAATACGGCATAGGCCGATTCGAGAGACTCCTCGCCCATGTGGAGCAAACTTTCAAATTGATTGGCGGTAAGTCCCAAGAGTTGTGCCACATAGCGCACGGCTTTTCACTTCGATTTCAATCACTTTGCCATCAGCACGAGCGATGTCGATGAGGAAATCTACGAGTTGCAGACAACCTTCTAGCGTCATTTGGTTGCGGATGAACACACAACTCTGTTGGACGAGTTGGTTGTAGGCTTCCTGCCCTTGTTGGTCGCGGAGTTCACGTTGGTGCTGGAAGAGTTGTTGCAGCAAAGCTTCCCCTTCGCGCAACCCACGTTCGCCAAAGTTGTTGCGAAGAAAGGTGCGCACGTGTTCCATTTTCGCTGTGCATAATGCGCCCATCTGCATCAACCACATAGGCAGTAAGCACCATGAGCGAGGAGAAAAAGTCGTGAGGAGCAAGATAGTCGCGTTCGCGAAACACTTGGGAGTAGGCGTTGCCTGGGTCTATGATGTAGGGGCGTGGCTCACTTCCAGAAAACATGCGCAAGGAGCGACTGAAGAAATAGCCTAAGGCAGCTCCGAAAAAGGTGAAATAGAGGTTGCCTCCTGAGATGATGAAGCCCAAAAGGCCGCCAATGATGAGACCGTAATTCATACTTATAGTGTAAATTGTTGCGTTAGTTGTATTTGTGTTGAGCTATTGACAAACTCCATTGTGGGACAATGCCTGCTAATCGCGGGACGGTGCGTTGTCCTGCAAGGAGAGAACTGGCTGTATATTCCAAAAAAAGCGGCAATAAGACGAGTCTCATTGCCGCATTTCAACTTATAAATTATGAAAGTAGTTGGGGTACCCGGACTCGAACCAGGAAAGGCAGGACCAGAATCTGCAGTGTTGCCAATTACACCATACCCCAAACATTGTAGGCGCAACCGAGATGCCCTCTCGATTACGCCTGCAAATTTACTGACTTCTCCGAGACTGACAAAGGTTTCACGGAATTTTTTTCTATAAAAAAACTCGGACTTTGTCCAAAAATATCTCGGAGTTTTTGGGAAACTCTCCGACTTTTTTGAGAATGTCTCGGAGATGTTTTTACAACTCTCTGAGTGTTTCTCTCTCGGCTAAGATTTCCTTCGGGACTTACTATGGTTCTTCAGTGCTGGTAATGCTCTAAAAGGTTAGACTTTCTTTGAGATAGTGCACTGAAAATCCGTGAAAATTGTGTTTATCGTGTGGAGAGAATAGCCTTTTTGCCTTCTGCACTAACGACTACTCCGTGAGCTGAAGAAGAGTTCTGGACACGTCGACCGCTGAGATCGTACCAGCGAGAGGCTGTGTTGTCGGCATATCCTTCGGCATTTTGCGAGGGGGCGAGGGGAGAAAGCTCATTGCGCTCGATGCCGGTGAGCAAGGGATTTTGTTCCACGGTTTGATACACACGCACCCAGTCGAAGCGCGTTTCGTAAACGAAGTTAGGGTCGGGAGCAGAAGCCCAACTTCCATCGCCTACACTCTGATTGAGGATGAGATAGAAAGGCTTGGTGTAGGGCCATTGTCCGTTGGCCAAAGCATTGCTGTCTTTACTCTTGGGTGCACTTCCCACGAATTCGCCATCCACATACCATGAAATGAGGGTGGGTGTCCACTCTACAGCGAAAGTGTGGTAGCGACTGTAGTCGATGTTGCGACCTTGCACTGCAGAGGTGGGATCTCCCTTGTGTTTCAACGTGAAGGTCCAGTGAGAATGTAGGGTGTGGTAGGAAATACTCTCCATGTTGATTTGCTCCCAAATGTCAATCTCTCCAGCGTTAGGCCAACCTGCGCTGCCGTCTTGTGGCATCATCCAAAATGCGGGAAGTTACCTGAGTGAGGTTTTGTGAAGAGTCGCGCTCGGCTCTTCCATATTGGAAGGAGAACTTGCCTTCGCTCTTGATGCCGCCTGAGATGAAGTCCTTGGGTTCTGTGCCTTTGAGGCGTTGAGGTGTCGCCATGGCGCGGCAAACCAACTCACCATCGCGGAGGTAAACTACGGCAGTGTCGTTGGAACAAAAGCGGCTCCACGTAGCGCCACGGCGTGGTGTGCGCGACCATACCTTTGTGTTGGGCTCGCTGTGGTCTTCGCCCTCAAACTCATCGGAGAAGATGGGGAGGTATTTGGAGTTTTTAGTGGCTTGGTAGTGAGCGATAACTCGCACTTTGCCGTTCATCATCTCCGCAGGTAGGGTCACGAGGCCTTTTTCGTTGGGCTTAAGAGGCTGTTCTTTCCATTGGATTTCACCATTGATGGTCTGTTCGGCATAGGGATTCTTGCCATATCTCACCGCCAACTGCGAGGGTTCGTAGGTGTTCTCCACTGGAACTATGCGGAGCGTGAGAGTTTTTCCGCGTTGAGGCTGGATGGGGAGGGCACCGCGTTCGGCGTAGATGTTGGCGTGTCGGGTGTCGAGATAGAGTGCCATCTGAGGGAGTGCGGTGGGATGTACGTGGAGGGTGAAATCGGCTATTGCCCCTCCGTTGGTGACGATGCCATTTGTTCCCGTTACCGTGCCGTCTTCGCCTTTTGCGCCTGCGGGATCGACGTTGTCCCAGTCCACTTTTACGCGCATGCGATACTGTCCTTCGGCAAGATCCTTCGCCAACTGGAAGGTGGGAGGTTGGAGAGAGTTGCCTGCACCTGCAGCTCCGTTGGCAATGCTTTGCCCAAGGGAGTTCTTCCCCTTGCTGTAGGAATAGCTGAGAAGTTCGTCTGCTGCAAACTGTCCGTCTTTGTTGAGATCGACATAGACGTAGGAGTGCATCCAAGGAGTCGCACCTGTCTGATAGTCAAGACTGATTTTCACGACATCGCCAGGGAGAGCCGTGAAAGAGTTTGCCGTCAGATCGTTGTAGACAAGACGCGTGCCCACCGCGTGTGACTGGTGGCCATCGGAGGATTGCAGGCTGACGTTGCGGAGTTGGCGACCATTGTAAGTGATGGTCTGAGTTTTGTCGAAATTCACCGCATATTGGTCTGTGGTCTCCGCCGAGGCTGTGAGCGAACTTGCGGCCAAGGCGAGGAGAAGAGGCGAGTAGTGGAGAAGCATAGGCTTTATGTTATCTTTATTTTACAGAGAAGACAAATGCTCCGAGGCTCGGAGATGATGACATCTTGGAACACCTCGGAGCATGAAAGGGGACAACTTGCCACATGGGTGGCGAAGTGTTGAGGTTATCGAATCACCTTTTGTCCATCTACCACGAAGATGCCGTAGCTATTGGCTGAGGCGTGTCGACCGTCGAGGCTGAACACTTGTTTTTAGCATCCTTTTTGGCTACCACTCCGATGCCGGTGGGCACGGCTGGTGCAGAGAAATCGATGGTCACGGTGGCTCCTGCTGGAACGTCCATGATTTGATCTCCTACCAAGGCTTTGATCTCGAAGGTGGGGTGCTTCTTATCTTTGGTTTCTACGGGAATCACCTTGGCTCCAAGGCCATTGACGAGGACTTTCACCAAGGTGAGGTCGAACTTATAGGGATCGATCTCCTGACCTGGCTTTTGTGTGTTGCCAGAAATCTTGACTCGCATGGGCTGTCCTTTGCGACTCACAATCTTCACTTCGGAGGAAGGAGGTTTTTCCACGCCACATCGACAGTGAAGTTGCCCACGGCTTTCAGACCAGTGATACTTCCATTCTTCCAAGCACGAGGAAGCGCGGGGAGAAGTTCGATGACGTCGTTTTGACTTTGGAGGAGCATCTCTGCTATTCCCGCACATACGCCGAAGTTACCGTCGATTTGGAAAGGCGCGTGGGAGTCATAGAGATTGTAATAGATACCTCCGCGATATTGGTCGGTGTTGTATGCCGTGGAGTGCTTGAGGGCGTTGTTGAGAATGCGACGAGCGTGGTCACCATCTTTGGCACGCGCCCAGAGATTCACCTTCCAGCCCATGGACCAACCAGTAGCTTCATCACCACGAAGGGCGAGAGCATTGACCGCAGGTTGGAAGTAATCGTCACCACGCTCCACTTGGTTGAGGGGATAGAGGCACATGAGGTGGCTCATGTGGCGGTGTCCCTTGTCGCCTGACACGCTATATGAAGCGTACTTCCATTCTTTGAGGAGCTTAGTGCCTTTGTTGATGCCGAGATTCGTAGCCCAGTTGCCCCAATCTCCCTTATACTCTTCGATATGTAGGCCCTTGTCGGTCTTTTCTACGTATTTTTTGAGCTGTGCTACGTCAGTAGCGGAGAGACCTAGGCTTTCTGCACCCAAAATGTTGATGGCTTCGAGCGCGATTTGGAGGTTGGCAGTGATCAACTGCTGAGCGTGCGCCGTTCCGTCCTCTTTGGGATGGTCGTTTTGCTCAGGAGAGTACTCGTTGGGTGCGACATACGTGCCGTCTTTTTGGACACGATCTTGGATCATACGCTCCATCCAGAACTGCGCACTCTGCCAAATGGCGGGAAATGCCTTGCGAAGGAAGGCTTCGTCGCTGGTAAAGCGGTAGTGATCCCAAAGGTGAGTGCAATACCAGGCATTTACTTCCTTGTAGTTGTTACCCCAGGTGCTCATACCTCCGAAGATGTTGCTCTCGGTGAAGACTGTCCAGCCTACTTTCTGGCCGTCTTGTCCCCAACGAGCGGCATTTTGCCACCCCTTCTCCTTGTAGTTGTCGAGAATATAGTTGAGGAAGGGGAGGTGGCAGTCGGAGAGGTTGGTGGTTTCTGCGGGCCAGTAGTTCATCTGCACGTTGATGTTCGTGTGGATGTCGGAGTTCCAAGGCGCATTGGCCTTATCGTTCCAGATGCCTTGCAGATTGGAGGGAACATTAATCGCACCACGGCTAGAAGAAATCATGAGGTAGCGACCATAGTTGAAGTAGAGTTGTTCGAGGAAGAGCCCTTCCTTAGAGTCTCTGTTGCGAGTGTTGGTGTTGTAAAATCCGATGAGTGACTCCGTATGTTTGCGAGAAACTGCATCGTCAAGGTTAAGTTTCACCCGACCCATGTAGCTTTCAAAGTCGGCTACATGAGCACTCTCTAGTTCTGTCCAAGATTTGGCAGCCGCCTTGGTCACGATATCTTGTACTTTGGTAGCCACTGTGGTGGCATCGCCTGAAGAGCGCGAAGGAACATTGCTGTCGAAAGTAGAAGCAGCGGAGAAAATCACCTTGACTTCCGTGGCATCTTTCACTTCTATGCCTTCCTTTGTCACTGTCATCGTACCTCCAGTGGGCACAACCTTCATACGTGCGTTATAATATACCGTGGGGAGCTTGCCGGCAAAGAAGGCTTCTCCGTTTTTGTCGTAGCTGGGGTCGGAAGCATTGATTTCTTCTCCTGCTACCAAGGCAAAGCGAAGGTGAAGTTTGTTGTCACCCGTGGCCTTGTAGTGGGCAGCCACCACGTCATCGGGGGCAGAAGAAAGTAGCGACGTTCGTATTTCGTGCCTTGGCTATCGGAGAAATCTACGCCACCTAAGCCACGTTCGATGTCGAGGAATCGAGAATAGCCGTTGGCCCTCTTCGTAGTCTTGTCGAAGTTGCCGCTGAGGTCGTGGACGAAGATACCACCGAGGTTGCGATAACCTCCGTAGCCTCCCATGTCGGTGGGCGTACCTGTCCAAATGGTCTTCTCATTGAGCTGGATTTGGTCTACTTGGAGGCCGCCGAAAAGGCTGGCACCGAGATGACCATTGCCCAAGGGGAGGGAATACTCCATCCAAGGATTGCTTACCCCCATGGCAGGTTTGGTGTACCAAAGTGTGAGGGGACGTTCGGGGCGGAAGGAGTTGTTGCCTTTATATGCGTATTCGTTTTTCGTAAACTTGTCACGATAGGCCGAATAAGTGGGAGTAGGCACATCTTCGGGTAAGGGGAAGTAGAGCGAATTGTTGGCATCTGCATTTTCCCAGAAGCCAATTTGTTTGCCCACTCCTGTTCCGCCATGAGGATTGAAGGAATTCTTTTGGTCGTCCACGCGTGAAATCACATAATACCCTTCACCAAACACGGGGCTATTGAGCAAGGTGAGTTGCAGGGCTTGCGTAGCTTCCTTCACGCTGGTCAAGCGATCTCCTTGGAATCCTATGTAGTTACCATTCTTACTACGGAGCACGAAGTGCTGACGTGTGCCGATGAGGGCAAAAAGGTGTGCCGAAGCATCATTGCCATAGTTGGTAGAAATTTTAGCATTAACGCCTTTGTCCACGAGTTCCACACCGCCATTCTTGAAGCGAATGTGGTAGTAGGAAGCAGCATCGAGCTTGTCTTGTGCTGTAAAGGTGGGCACTGGGCTTTGTGCCATCGCGCTAGAACCAGTGGCTGCTAGTGCAAGGAGGGAAAGTATCTTGTTCATTGCTGTGATGTATCTTGGAAAAGAGGCATCGGAATACGCGATGTATTCCGATGTCTACTATCTAGTTTCAAACGTCCCACGCTATTTATTGTCACGTATGACATCTAGGTCGCTAATGAGGTACGTTTATCTTTTGGGAAATCTAGCCTTTTTAACGGCTGTACTTTTTAGTCGCTATGGGCTAATTTCTCCCATCTAACGTCTAAATACTAAGGTCTAACGTCTAAATACAAACGCTTATTTAATCGTTTTTCTTGCCTTGTGTGATGAGCACGCCATGTGAGGCAGCATCCGCCAATCGGCCAGAGAGGTCATAAACACGGGCAGTAGCCATGGCTGCTGAGCCTAGGTTAGCTTCTTGCTTTGCACGAACTGTGGCAATAGCAGTGGGCTTAGTGTAGTCTATCACCACCTTGTCGCCAGCTTTCACGCCAGGGATTACGTAAACCTGCTGTTGCGCATCGATGCCAGCCGCAAGCTGAGGTTGCACCTCTTTGCCATTGAGCATCACATTCACCTTAGCGAGTTCTGCACCCTTCACGCGAAGCGCAGTGCCCTTGTGAGAAGTGATGGTCACCATCGAAGGTTTACCAGCATTCCAAGCCATATCAACGGTGAAGTTACCCACGGCTTTCAAACCAGTGATGGAGCCTGCTGTCCAATCTGTGGGGAGGGCTGGCAGAATCTCGATTACATCGTTTTGGCTTTGGAGTAACATCTCTGCAACACCTGCTGTAACTCCGAAGTTACCATCGATTTGGAAACTAGGATGTGCGTCCCAAAGGTTGTAATATACGCCGCCGCCCGACATCACCACGTGAGTGGCTTGCGCGTGTTTCAGAGCATTGCTGAGGATGCGACGAGCATGGTTGCCATCCTTAGCACGAGCCCAGAGGTTGGTCTTCCATCCCATGGACCATCCTGTGGCATCATCACCACGGAGTGCGAGAGAGTTTTTCGCTGCTTCATAGAAAACCTTGGTCGCCTTCTTGCACTTGGCTGAAGGGATAAAGGCACATGAGGTGAGAAAGGTGGCGGTGGTTCACGTCATTACCAGCGCGATAGTCGCTATATTTCCATTCTTTCAAGAGGGGAGTGTCCTTGGAAATGCCACGTTCTCTGGCTTCTCGTTGTGCCCAGTCGTTGCGATATTTCTCGATGCGCAGACCCTTGTCGAGGTGAGTGAGACGATCGTTGAGGAGCTTGAGGTCTTCATCAGAGATGCCCACGTTTTTCGCACCCAAAATCTCCACGACATCGTGAGCGATTTGCAGGTTTTCGGTGATCAATTGTTGAGCATGAGCCACACCATCTTGCTTAGGACCATATTCAGGTGACCATTCGTTGGGAGCTTCATACGTGCCATCGGTGGCTTTTCTTCAGACGATGAATCCAGAACTCTGCGCTACCCCAAATGGCAGGCCAAGCGCGACGGAGGAAGTCTTGGTCAAGCGTGTAGCGATAGTGCTGCCAGAGGTGATAAACCAACCAAGCGTTGGCCACGCAGTAGTTACTGCTCCAAGTGGACATGCCACCAAAGATGTTAGACTCAGTGAAGACCGTCCATCCTTTGTTAGACTTTCCGTTGATCTTGTTGAACTCACGAGCTGCACGTTGCCATCCTTCGCTTTGCGAATTGTTGATGATATAGTTGAGGAAAGGCATGTGGCAGTCAGAGAGATTGGTAGGCTCTGCGGGCCAATAGTTCATTTGCACATTGATATTGTTGTGCACGTCAGAGTTCCAAGGAGCATCATGGCGGTTGTTCCAAATGCCTTGCAAGTTGTTAGGCACAGGCATAGATCCGCGGCTAGAAGATATGCTCAGGTAGCGACCAAAGTTGAAATAGAGTTGTTCGAGGAACAAACCATCTGCCGTGTTGCGATTGTTAGGCGCAGCACTATAATAGTCCACCAAGTCCTTGGTGTTGCGCTGAGAAGCCGCACCTTCGAGGTGGAAGGCCACACGACTCATATAAGATTGGTGGTCGGCGATGTTGGCAGCTTCGATAGCTTCAAAAGACTTCTTCGCAGCGTTGTCCACCAATGCTGTGATGCGTGCGTTGAGATCCTCGGCAGTGCCTTTTGGTGCGCTCGGGGAGCGTGGGGTCAGGAAGTGCCTCCAGCAAGGATGACCATCACTTTTTCAGCACCTTTTACCACGATACCATCTGCTGTGGCTGTGAGTGTACCGCCCACGGGTACTACTTTGAAGCGAGCGTTGTGGAAGATGGTGGGCAATTTGCCTGCAAACCAGCCCGAACCGTCGGCTGTGTACTCCGTTTTCTTCGTTTTGAGCGTATCGCCCGAGATGAGGGTGAACTGAAGGTCGAGCTTGTTTTTGCCGTTCGCTTCGTAGAGTGCGGCAATCACTCCATCGGGTTGTGACGAAAGATAACGGCGAGTGTATTGTGTGCCAGCTTCGTCTCAGAATTTCACGCCAGCCACAGCCGTCTGGATGTCGAGATAGCGCACATAGTCTTTGACTTGCGAGAGATTCGCATTGAGGTTTTGCACGAAAAGTCCGCCAAAGTTGAGGTAGCATCCGAAACCAGATACAGGACCATCACCATTTTGGCGTTGCATATCCTTAGGAGTACCCCACCAAAGCGTCTTCTCGTTGAATTGGATTTCGTCAGTTTTCACACCGCCAAAGATGCACGCGCCCAACTGTCCGTTGCCGATGGGCAAACTGTATTCCATCCAAGGATTGGGACCCGCGTTGGCTGGCGAGGGATACCAAAGGGTGAGGGATTTTTGGGTGCAAAAGTGCTCACTCCTGCGAGGGGTATTCGCCCATGCCGCGCACCACATTGTGATAGCCCGTATAGCGGTCGGGCATGGTCACTTTTCCGTCGCCTGGTTTGAGGACAAAAAGCATTGCCCACATCGCCAAACTGCCACATGCCCAGCACGCGACCAGCACCACCGCCTCCAAAAAGATTCATGAAATTATTGTTGGCCACTGCCAAATTGGCGAGTTCGTAGCCCTTGCCCTGCACCTTGAAAGCAAAGTTCACGGCTTTTGTTGCATCGGTAGTTGCCGCAAAGAATTGTCCAGAACGACCATCGGGGGCAGTGCCTTGCTGCATGGTCACATAGTGTCCGAGTGCAGAACGCAGCACGCAGTTGTCTTGAGTGCCAATAAACTGGAATTTCTGTCCGTCGAGTGGCAAAGCTTCTTGAGATTTCAGCAGTTTTCCGTTGCCTTCGTCCGAGAGATAGACATTGCCTCGGGTGAATTGAATGCGAAAATAGTGAGGTTTCTCCACGGTAGAAAACTCAGGGGCGAGTTGTGCCAAGGCATTTACTGCCCATACACAGCACAATGCAAACAGCGCGTAGAATCTTTTCATGAGGTTAAAGAGAGGGTTATAGATGTATCAAGGTAATGATGATTTGGACTTTAGCCTTACAACTTCTAATAACAGCGCATAACTGTATAAAATTGCGACAATAGTTATGAAGCAAGACCCTCCTTTAGTCTTTAGTAATTAGACGTTTAACGTCTAATTCCCTACATAGGGGAGAGAAATCTAAAGTCTATTCTGCTAACTTTGCGTAGCAAATTTATCATGTTTTCGGTGAATGACCAAATTTTGCAGGAGTTTTCCTCAAAAAATCTAGGAGCGTCGAGGAAGAAAACTCCAAGAGTTTAGAAAAACTCTCCGACTTTTTTAAGAATCTCTCGGAGATTTTTCTGAATAACTCCGAGATTATTTTGAATGACTCTGAGTTTTATTAGGACAGCTCTCTTTTTATTAGGACAGCTCTCCGAGTTTTATGCTCTGCCCTGCAATTCCGTTTTCCTTTCTCGCGCATTTATCTTTTAGAGAGTTAGCCTCTGTGGGATTTCTTCCCAGAAAATTTAAAGGGCTAATACGGCAAAAATCGCAGGAAAGTTCAAATCGTTGTGCAAAATCACGGCAATTATACTTGGTAGTTGTGCAATATGTCGTATTTATTTGGGCGGATAGTCACGAATATGTAACTTTGCAGTGTGAAAAATGAGGATATCTCGTCCACGATATGGGACGATTCTTCCCGATGATGAGTCGTGATAAGGCTGTGTAAATAAGCTGAAAAGCATGATTTATTGCTGTTTTCTCTATTTTCTAGCCTAGCTTAGAATATCAACATTGTAAGGATTTTCTAGCTTGCAACGGAGATTGTGCAATATGTCGGGAGTTCAAAGAATTTTCTCTCCGATGTGCTGAGGCAGAAAGCGGGATAGAAGGATGTCCACCACGTATAGTATAACAGATAAAGTATGAAGAAACAAACCCTATATTTTGCAGCGTGGCTATCCATATTGGCGATGCCTGTGAGCGGATGGGCACAGGAGGGGACTCCGATGCACCAGACCGCCCCTCAGACCATGACTGCTGCGCCACGCACGCTCGAAGACTATCGTGCCTTGGCTCTGAAGCACAACAAAACCCTACAGGTGGCACAGATGGCTGTGACCAAGGCCGAAGAAGAACACCGCGTGGCTCGCACCAACTATTTGCCCAAGGTGTCGGCTGTGGGTGCCTATTTTCATACGGGCAATAGCCTTTCTCTTCTTTCAACCGACCAGCAGGCGAGCCTTTCCACCCTAGGCACGCAGCTCATGCAAGGGATTACGCCAGAGTTTATGCAGGCTGCACAAGGATTTCTTGCCAAACATCCCGACCTCTTCCCCTTGTTGCAAAAGGGAATGGCAGCAGGGAAGAAAGCGGAGGCTGGCTTGAACGCGATGGGCAGTAACCTTGTCGACAAACTCACTCCCGACACTCGCAATGTGGCTGTGGGTGCAGTGATGTTCACTCAACCTATATATATGGGCGGGAAAATCCGTGCTTACGACCGCTTGACAGGCTATTCCTCCCAACTTGCTGGAGAGAAGGTGCGTCAGGCTGAGCAGGAGTTGATTTATGATGTGGATAAAGCCTACTGGCAAGTGGTGAGTTTGCACTACAAGCGACAACTAGCAGTGGAATATCGCGACCTTTTGCGCCGTCTCAATGCCGATGTGGAGAAGATGGTGCAGGAGGGAGTAGCCACGAAAGCCAATGCTCTTGCTGTGGCGGTGGAACTGAACAAGGCTGACATCACTCTCTTGCGTGTGGAAGATGGGGAGACCCTCTCGCGTATGCTTCTAGCCCAAATTTGCGGTTTGCCACCGAATAGCCAGTTAATGTTGAGCGACATGGAGTCGATGTCGATGGTGGATTTCACCACGAAAGAGCAACTTACCGCCGAAGAGGCAGTGGCAACGGCCATGACGCAGCGTCCAGAACTGAAACAGTTGGCCCTCGGACAAAAAATATACGAAGAGAAGGTGAAAATAGACCGTGCAGCTTTCTTGCCTACGCTAGCTTTGACAGGGGGATATGGCATGACCTATCCCAGTGCCTTCAATGGATTTGAAAAGAAGTTTAAGGGCACGTGGAGTGTAGGCGTGATGCTCAAAGTTCCTTTGTGGGAATGGGGCGAAGGCAAACATAAGGTGCGCGCTGCCAAGGCCGATGTAGCTATGACTGCTCTGAAAGCTCAGGAAGCTCAGGAGAAGATAGCCTTGCAAGTGACCCAAAGTCATCTGGTGCTGAACGAATCGCAAAAGAAACTCTCGCTCTCTCAGCGCAATCTCTCCAAGGCGGAAGAGAATCTCCGCATAGCACGCGTGGGATTTGACGAGGGAGTCATCACAACTTCCGACCTCCTCGCTGCACAAACTGCGTGGATGGCAGCCAAAACAGACGTGGTGGATGCGCAAATTGACCTTCGTCTGGCCCAGTCTGCTCTCCGAAAGGCAATAGCAGACTAAGAATTTCTACGGTCTAAAGTCCACTTCCGTTGGTTTCTATTCTCTAACATCTAACGTATAATATCTAGATTCTAAAAAGGGTCTGTGATCCTCTAACGTCTAAAGATAAGCATTGTTCTCATGAAAAAACAAGCTCCTAACTATATCCCAGCCATCATTCTCATCGTGGCTGTCATTGCAATTACCGCAGTATGCGGATATTTCGCTTTCCGTCCCGAAAAAGACGTGATTCAAGGTCAAGCCGACGTCACAGAATATCGTGTGTCGAGCAAAGTTCCTGCCCGTGTGGCGCACATTCTCGTTGAAGAAGGGCAGTTCGTTCATGTTGGCGACACTCTCGCTCTGCTCGAAGCTCCCGAAGTAGATGCCAAGTTGGTACAAGCTAAATCGGCAGAGGCTCGCTGCCGCTGCCCAGAGTCGCAAGGCCGATAAGGGTGCGCGCGAGGAGCAGATTCGTGGTGCCTACGAGATGTGGCAGAAAGCGGTGGCAGGCCGGGAGGTGATGGAGAAGAGTTATGCGCGTGTGAAACGCCTTTTTGACGAAGGGGTGGCGACAGCTCAAAAGCTCGACGAGATGACTGCTCAGCGAGATGCAGCTATCGCTACGGAGCGTGCTGCCAAATCGCAATATGATCTGGCTAAGAATGGCGCACAAATCGAAGACAAACAAGCGGCAGCTGCGCTAGTGCATCGCGCGAGTGGTGCCATTAGTGAGGTGAAGAGCTACCAAAAAGAAATGGTGCTTGTGGCCCAACTCGATGGTGAAGTGACCAACATCTACCCCAGTGTTGGCGAACTAGTAGGTTCAGGAGCTCCCATCATGTCTGTGGCTTTGATGGACAAGATGTGGGTAAATTTCAATGTCCGCGAAGATCAACTCCAAGGTTTTAAGAAAGACTCTGTAGGTTACGGCCTTTGTGCCAGCCTTGAACAACCAAGAGGTGCGCTTGCGTGTCACCAATCTCAAGGATGTCGGTTCGTATGCTGTGTGGCGTGCCACGAAGGCCATGGGTGGTTATGACCTCAAAACCTTTGCGGTAAAGGCTGTGCCCGTGAGTAAAATCAAAGACTTCCGTCCAGGAATGACGGTGGTTTTAGACACTAGACGTTAGAAGTTAGACGTTAGATGTTGCGGAGTAGCCTTTTGATGTAAGAGTTTTAAGATTAAGTCTTAAATAATTAAGATAAGAAACTTCTTTTGCAATTAGAAAATAGCACAATGATTGGCAAAAACCATAGAGAACTGCTTGTTTGGCAAAAGGCCATGCGATTAGTTGTTGCTGTTTATGATTTAGTGCGTAGACTTCCTAAAGAAGAGAACTATGGACTTTCAGACCAAATGCGGCGCGCTGCTATTTCTATTCCTTCTAATATAGCTGAAGGGAATACCCGGTGTTCAGTTAAAGATATGGCTCATTTTTTCTATATTGCCCAAGGCTCTCGAGCAGAACTCGAAACACAGCTTGAGTTGTGCCAGCTTATCGGTTACATTCCACAGCAGGAGTTGCAATCCACATTCCTACAGACTCAAGAAGTAGGTCGAATGCTTAGTGGTTTAATCAAATCTACTCTACAGCAAGATGTAAAGCATCAACCATAGAGTGTGGCCACGCGATAGTCAACTTCCAATAATTTCTAACGTCTAAAAGTCTAGCATCTAGTATTTCTACTTTTCGTTGACTCTAATGTCTAACGTCTAAAGTCTAACGTCTAACATGTTCAAAGTTATTCTCCGAGAATGGCGACGACTACTCTCACGTCCCATCTATCTCTTTTGCATCTTTATCGTGCCCTTGGTGAGTGCGGTGATGCTTACCTCACTCATGGGAGAAGGACTGCCCACAGAAATGCCGGTGGGAATCGTGGATCAAGACAACACCTCCACTACGCGCAACATCGCACGCAATCTTGATGCCTTCCAAAACACGCGTATCGCCACTCGATTTGCCAACGTGACCGAAGCGCGACATGCCATGCAAAGAGGAGAAATCTACGCCTTCTACTACCTCCCCAAAGGCACTACCGAAAAGCTCCTCCGACAGGAACAACCTAGGTTTCATTTTATACTAACAACACCTTCCTCATGGCAGGGTCGTTGCTCTATAAAGATATGCGCACCATGAGCGAACTGGCTTCAGGAGCTGCTACGCGTTCGGTGCTCATCGCCAAAGGAGCTACCAACGATCAGGCGATGGCTTTTCTCCAACCTGTGGCGGTGGATGCTCACCCCATCGGGAATCCCTCGCTCAACTACAACGTATATCTGTCGAACATCCTTATTCCTGGTATGCTCTCACTGATGATTTTCTTCGTCACGGTGTATTCTATCGGACAAGAAATCAAAGAAGCACATGGGCGAGCCATGTTGGTACACACTCGTGGCGTGGCGTGGAAAGCACTATTGGGCAAACTCGCGGCGCAAGCTGCGTTGTTCCTCCCCGTGGCATGGGCTTTGGGAGCCTATCTCTATGGCTATCTTCATTTTCCGTGCCAGTGTGGTTGGCTCACCATGGTCGGCTTGTTAAGCCTTTTTGTCTTTGCCTCGCAAGGCATGGGAGTGTTGATGATTTGTGCATTGCCCAATCCACGCTTCGGACTGAGTTTTGCCTCACTATGGGGTGTCCTCTCATTTAGCATTTGTGGTATGTCATTCCCTCGCCATGGCGATGCATCCCATGCTTCATGGGGTGAGCTACCTCTTCCCTCTGAGACACTACTATCTACTCTATGTGAATTGCGCCCTCGATGGGTGGCCACTCTCTAATGCTTGGCCATTTTGGGGAGCACTCATTGGATTTGCGCTCTTGCCCTGGCTCTTCTCTGCGAGATTCAAGACGATTGTCACGAAGATTCAATACGTGCCTTAGTGCACTCAGTCGCTGATTCCTGCTCCGCATCACGCTTGCGAGTTGTAGCACTCTCGAGGTGGAAAAGGGAGGCGTCAGACTTGCTGCAACCCTTCATTTCTGTTTTGGCAAACTGAAATGGAGAAAACGAATAGTTCCGAACCAGAGAGGATGCCCTCTCTAATCCTATCTATATGCATAAATCCTTTCGCAACACTCTGCGCGACATATTTACCGATGGAGGATTGATTATCTTCCTGCTCGTTGTCCCAGCGATTTATCCTATACTCTACGCTTTTATTTATAATGAAGAAGTGGTGCGCGATGTGCCAGTGGTGGTAGTCGATGACGACCATAGTAGTCTTTCGCGCGACTTTGTGAGAAGGCTCGATGCCGCTCCCGATGTGGAGGTGGTGGCTCAAGCTAATTCGCTGGCAGAAGCCCAAAGTCTCGTGCGCCAACGCAAAGCTTATGGTGTGGTCTCCCTGCCCAGTCAGATGAATCGCGATCTTCAGCGCGGAACGCCTGTGCGCGTACAAGTCTACTGCGACATGAGCGGTATGCTCTACTATAAAGCGGTGCTGGCCACTACCACAGATGTGGCTCTGCAAACGAATGCTCGTATCAAAGTGTCACGGACTCCTGGAGCCACGCAGCGACAAGAGGAAATCACCACTGCCCCCTTGACCTACGAACACGTGGCATTGTACAACCCCCAAAGCGGATTTGCCACCTTCTTGCTCCCTGCTGTGTTGGTGCTCATCTTGCAGCAAACTCTCATTCTTGGTATTGGCATGGAAGCTGGTACGCGCCGTGAGCGCATGGAGCGCACGCATGGATTTCCCTGCCACGAACGATTTGACACTTGAAGCGGCAGCCATCCTCGAAGCCTCCGATGCTAAGCATCGTGAAGAAGTGAACCGCCAACGCATAGAAGCCGAGGCAGCTGTGGCAAGAGGGGAAGCTACTGAGGTGAAACGTCGATGGTTTCATCCTCATCATCCCCGTCGTCGTCATGCCCCACGGCGTGCTTTGAAAAGCCTTCTTGGTAGAAGTACCGCCTATCTGTCTATTTATATTCCTGTTTCTGCCTTCGTTTTAGGAGTAGTGCCAAGATTGTTCGACTTTCCCCAGTTGGTAGAGTTTAGTGATTTGGCATTGTTTGTGTTGCCTTATCTGTTGGCTGCGGTGATGTTTGGCATTTCGCTCAGTGCCCTTGCTCATCAGCGCGAGAGTATCATCCCTAATCATCGTCTTTACCTCCGTGCCGATGTTGTTTTTGAGTGGGGTGAGTTGGCCCGCAAGTGCCATGTCATGGTATTGGAAAACGCTGGGGGCTGTGATCCCTTCCACACCTGCTATCAATGGTTTTGTGCGTCTTTCTTCGATGGGCGCGAGTTTGTCCGATGTAGCTTGCGAATGGCTTCATCTTTGGTGCATAGCCGGAGGTTACACTCTCATAGCATGGTGGGTGACCGCTCGCAACGAACTGCGGAAAATGAGTTTGAAAAATTTCCGAACAAGGAAATGAAAGACGACCGGAAGTTGTCTTCTCAATAACGAACTGCACGATAGCAATCGACCCAATGGAGATGCTGCAAAAACGAATTTTGCAACATCTCCTTTCTCTTTTTGGGGTGAAATATCCTCATAATTTAGGGTTTTATGGTTGGTGAGAATGACGTACCTTTGCAGCCAAAAATAAAAACGATAACAACAGTGCTCACTTCTCTCCTTTGCTGCAGCGCATTGCTCAGCCTTTCCACAACTCAAGGGACAGACATAACCACACTTCCCACAGACTCAATGCCCAGTGCTGCCGTTGCACACAACGTTGCCCCCGATGCTCTACACGAAGTGGTGCTTCCCACAGCACATATTCAAGAAATGAAGCGCAATCAAAAAGACCTTGCGCCTCAACTTGGTGTGAAAGTGGCATCTTCACTGATGAATAACCATCAACTCCGCACGCTCAAAGACCTCACTGCCGTAGTGCCCAACTTCTATATGCCCGATTACGGGAGCAAACAGAACTCTCCGCTCTACATTCGTGGCATAGGAGCAAAAGCCAAAGCACCCACAGCAGGTTTTTATGTAGATGGTGTGCCCCACTTTGAGGGAGCAGCCTTCGACTTTCTCCTCGATGATGTGCGTAGCGTAGAAGTGTTGCGTGGTGCACAAGGCGCACTCTATGGTCGCAATGCCATTGGAGGCATTGTGAATGTGCAAACTTTCTCGCCTTTCGACCGCACTGGCACGCGCCTGCGCCTGGGCTACGGCAATTTCAAAGATTTTTCAGCCAACTTGTCCACCCAAACCACTTTCAACAACCGTTGGGGTATTGCTCTGTCTGCTGGTGCGCACAATCGCGATGGATATTTCAAAACAAATACACAAACCAAGATGCCGATGCGCTCAAAGAACGCTATGCGCGTGTGGGTGTGGAGTGGCGTGCCAATGATCGTTGGACGATGCGCCTCAACTCTATGGTCGACTACACTGACCAAGGAGGTTACCCTTACGGTGTGTGGGACAAAAACACCCAACGTGTGAATGAGGTAAACTACAATCATCCCTCAGGCTACGAGCGTTTGCTCAACACCAACGGTCTGCGCTGGCAATATGTGGGCAAAGGTTTCGACTTCAATAGCCAAACGTCTTATCAATATCTGAAAGACTATCAAACCATTGACCAAGATTTCACACCAAAACCCTATACGGAGGTGGATTATCGCACTCGTCAAAATTTGGTGAGTCAGGAGTTTTCGCTGAAATCTAATACGAACTCGCGCTATCAGTGGATGTTTGGTCTCTTTGGTATGTCACAATGGGTGAAAAACAATATTGATGTGGCGAATAATATGCCTTCGCCCAAAACAAAGCAAGGCGCAGATTTAAGATTTGTGACAGATTATCTCTTGTCCACACAGACTTTTGCTTTCTATCATCAGTCTAGTTACAATGTGTGGCGCGGACTTTCATTGACAGCTGCTTTGCGCTACGATTTTGAACAAGCCACCGATGACTGTAAGAATGAGAAATCGTCTCTTTCCACTCGCAAGCCTTTGCCCAATGGCAACCAAAATTGGGAAAGTAAATTGCATTTCTCTCAGCTCACGCCTAAATTTGCAGTGCAATATCGTTGGGCGGCTGCCGATTTCTATGCGCAAGTAGCGCGTGGATACAAGGCTGGCGGATTCAACCAAACCTTCCGATATGAGACAGAGCGCACCTTCTTGCCCGAAACCAACTGGAGCTATGAAGTGGGAACACATTTCCATCTGCCATTTTGGGCTACGGAAGGACAAATCTCCCTCTACTACACCGATTGGCGCGATCAGCAAGTTGCACTCACGGTGCCTGGAGTGGGCAATATCTTGCACAATGCTGGACATTCTGACAGCAAAGGTTGGGAAGCTTCTGTGCGCACCTCTCCGATCAAAGGCTTAGTGTTGCGTGCTGCTTATGGCTATAACTATGCGCGCTTCATTGAATATAAACAAGAAACTGTCGGTGCAGCGGGTAAACCTGCCAAGGTGGTGGATTATGCTCATCACATTGTCCCTCTCACTCCTCGACATACGCTTTCTGCCATGGGAGATTACACCGTGGAAAAACCGTTGAATTTGATGGACCGACTCACTTTCTCTGTCGGAACTACTGCCCTCGGTCGCATCTATTGGCACGAAGACAATGAAACTCAGCAACATTTCTATGCGCTGCTCGATGCTAAAGTGCGTATGGAATGGAAAAACTTGGGAGTTGAACTTTGGGGAAAGAACTTGACTTCTACAAAATATGTGGTCTATGGCTTCAAATTTGGTGCCAATTATGCACAGGCTGGGCGTCCGCTCACTTTCGGTTGCACACTTAATTATCAGTTTTAATGGATAGTCTGTGCGCTATGGCACCATCTTCGCAAAACATGGCTCCCGACACGCAACTTCGTGTCGAAAACTCGCAAAGCCTTGCCCTCTCTTCTCACTGCCACGAAGTTGTGGTGGTGGGTGGAGGGCTCACGGGGCTTGTCACTGCCTTTATGCTCCGACAAAAGGGAGTGGATGTGGCAGTGGTGGAAAGAGAAAATCGCATTGGTGGACAGATTCACACCTACCACGAGGGAGATTTCACCTTTGAGAGTGGTCCTTCTACGAGTGCGTTGAGTCATCCTGAGGTGGCAGAACTGTTTGAACTTCTCGATAAATCCACTTTGCTCAAAGCGCGCAAAGAGGCGCACGCACGATGGATTTGGTACAAACGGAATTTTGTGGAGATGCCCCACGGATTGTGGAGCGGACTCACCACACCTTTGGTGACCCTCTACGACAAGTTCCGACTTTTGGCAGAACCCTTTCGCCAGCGCGGTGTAAATCCTGACGAAACGGTGGGCGAAATCAGTCGTCGCAGATTGGGAAATTCCTATTTCCGCAATTTTGTTGATCCTTTTGTTTCTGGAGTTTATGCCGAGATCCCGACAAATTGGTCACTCGTTTTGCGTTGCCCAAATTGTATGCCTTAGAACAAACCTACGGCAGTTTCATTCGTGGAGCAATACAGAAGATGCGCACGCCCAAAACCGAACGAGACCGTCTTGCCACCAAAGAAGTGTGGTCGTGCGAGGGCGGAATGGAACGTCTCATCGAGCAGTTGGCTGATGGCATCGGACGCGAACGCATCTATCTTGGCGTCACCTCTGCTGTGTTGCGCCCAGAAGGCAAAGACGGTTGGGAACTTCGCGGTGTGGTGACTACAACAGAAGACGCGATGTTGGATGTTTCTGAACTTTCTACGGCTTACGGTGAACATTTGTCTGATGAAAAAGAAATGCAAACGGCAAAAAAACAATTTTGTTTGTCGTGCGCAACGCGTCATCACCACTTGTCCTGCCTATGAGCTGCCACAACTCCTTCCTTTTGTGGAATCATCGTTGCTGAAAGACGTGTCTACACTCACTTATGCACCAGTGGTGCAAGTGGCTGTCGGATTTAAGGATGTGCAAGGTCGTTCGTTTCAAGCTTTCGGTGGGTTGGTGCCTTCCACTGCCGGCCGAAAGGTGATGGGCATTCTCTTTCCCTCTTCGTGCTTTTCGCATCGCGCTCCCGAGGGTGGAGCATTGTTCTCCGTCTTCATGGGCGGTGTGCGCCATCCCGAATGGGTGGAAGCCAGCGATGAGGCTATCACCGAAACTGTTTTGAGTGAACTCCAAACGATGTTGGGATTGCCCCGCGATTTACAGCCCGACTTGGTGCGCATCTTCCGCCATCCACGCGCCATTCCTCAATATGAGGCTTTCGTCAGTAGAGCGATTTGCAGCCATTGCAGCCATCCAATCGCAATATCCAACGCTCACCCTCGCAGGAAATCTGCGTGACGGCATCGGTATGAGCGACCGCATCAAACAGGCTTGCGGACTTTAGTGTGCCAGCCTTGAGGAATACCAATATTGAGAAATGCTTTCTTTGAGGAATTCCAACCTTGAGGAACATCAATCTTGAGGAATATCCTATCTTTGAGTAATATAGTGCCTCACGGCACAACGTGTTGCTCATCTCCCCACTTGTGACTTGCCTCCAAGTGCTTGTGTTTTTAGCCCAAATCGGTCATTAGATCCTGAACAGATTTCATTGGATTGTTGAGCAGATGGTTTGTTGTGAGTTCGAAGACGTAGCGGGCCACGTCGAGAACGAACGAGAAACAAGATGCCAACAAGAGAATGAAAGATGACAGGAAGTAATCTTTTTCGTTACCAGTAGTACTTTACGGTCTAATGGCCGATTGGGGCTTATATTCTATGTTTCATTGGCGTAATCACCAGCAAGAGAGATTTTGCAGTGTGATTACGCCAATTGTGGTTGCGTCAATTGCAGTCAGACTAATCGTGATTACGCCAATTTTTCACCGCATTGTGAACAGAAACGGTCGTTCTTTCGCACCCGGTGTCCGCAGCGTGGGCAACATCCTTGTTGCACTGGCTTTGAGGTTTCGTCGACAAACGTAGCCGTTACAATGCCCGTGGGGATTGCAATGATGGTGTAACCCAAGAGCATCACCATCGATGAAAGGATTTTTCCAAATGGTGTCACAGGGGTGACATCGCCAAACCCGACTGTGGTCATCGTTACGATGGCGTAATAGACAGAAGTGCCCAAGTCGGTGAACTGTGTGTTAGGGGCGTTGCCCTCTACGATGTACATGAGTGTGCCTATACACGTGACAAGTATGAGGACGAAGAGGAAATAGACCAGAATCTTATTGAGACTTCTGCGGAGGGATTCCAAAAGAAGGTAGCCTTCATGGAGAAAACTAAAGAGTCGAAACACGCGAAACACGCGGATGAATCGGAAGGAACGGAGCAACAACATGTAGCGCGCGCCAGGGAAGATGAACGCCAGATAGGGCGGAAGGGTGGAGATGAGGTCGATGATGCCGAAGAAGCTCAAGGCATATCGCATAGGTCGCCGTGTGTGCAGTAGAGTCGTGCCACATAGTCGAAAGTGAAGATGACGGCAAAGACGTATTCCAAAATCTCAAGAGCCACCTGAAAAGGGTGGGCGAGTGAGGGCATACTCTCCACAAAAGCGGTGATGATGCTAGCCAGGATGCCCAAGATGAGCACGATGTCGTAGGTTTTTCCTGCCGGAGTGTCTGCCAAAAAGATGATGCGAAAGAGTTCTTCTTTATCTAACCAATCGGGGCGTTTCATGAGTAGTTGATGAGTGTGAGGGTGGATGTATCGTGAGTCCTCTTCGATGGTTTATCAAGAGCTATTGTCGGAGTCAAAGATGATCTTTTACTCACCATAATAGTTGAGCGCAAAGATACAAATTCGCGCGTAGATAGGTGGCGAAAAGGAGTGAGAAAATCTGTGAAACAAGAAAGAGAAGGCCCAAGACGTGAGGAATATTTCTGAGGAAGTCAAGAAAAAAGTTCGAGAGATAGATAAAAATCTCTGAGAGTCTGAAGGAAAGAATAGATGTTATTTAAGGATTAGAAGATCGTGGGGTATTATTATAAAGAATGGAAATTTAGTGAGTCTGCAGAAGAATACAGCGAAAAAGGAAGGAGTAGAAGGAAGTGTCAAGATGAGATAAAAAGGCACTTAAAAAAAAGAAGAGAAAAATCTCATTCGATATTTCTCTAATCACTAGGAAATCATTACCTTTGCAGCATACATTGTAATCATTACAGCCCTGCTTGCCCTCATCGACAAGCATTCTGGCCTGACTAGCCAGCTCTGAGTAGACAAGATTGCCGTAGACATGCTTAGACGTTGAATACTAAGTGTTAGACGAAGAAGTTTCCTAGAATCACTTCCGTCGAGCACTTGTGTCATGTCATCTCTAATGCCTAGCTTATCCTATTTATCCGTAGTAGCCTAAGGGTCAAACTACGATTTCATAGGCTGAGTTTCTGTGTCGAAGGACTTATATTTCACGCCTACTCCTCAAGGACATCAACAACAACATAACAATAAAAACCATAGGCTCTATGGCAAAGAAATTCATTACTTGTGATGGTAACCAAGCCGCTGCGCACATCGCCTACATGTTTAGCGAAGTTGCAGCTATCTATCCCATCACCCCCTCGTCCACAATGGCCGAATATGTCGATGACTGGTCGGCACAAGGTCGCAAAAACATGTTTGGCGAAACCGTACTCGTGCAGGAAATGCAGAGTGAAGGTGGCGCTGCAGGTGCTGTGCACGGCTCACTTCAAGCTGGTGCATTGACCTCTACTTTCACCGCATCTCAGGGTCTTCTCTTGATGATCCCCAACATGTATAAGATTGCGGGTGAATTCCTCCCTTGCGTGTTCCACGTTTCTGCACGTACCATTGCCTCTCACGCACTCTCTATCTTCGGTGACCACCAAGACGTGATGTCTGCTCGTCAGACTGGTTTTGCCATGTTGGCCGAAGGTTCTGTGCAAGAAGTGATGGACTTGGCTGGTGTGGCTCACCTCGCTTCTATCAAAACTCGTGTGCCCTTCATGAACTTCTTCGATGGTTTCCGCACTTCGCATGAAATCCAGAAGATCGAAATGCTCGACACTGAGGACTTGAAGCCCCTCGTTGACCAACAAGTCTCTCTGATTTCCGCAACCGCGCCCTTACGCCTGAGCGTCCCGTGGCTCGCGGTATGGCAGAAAACCCCGAAACTTTCTTTGCTCACCGCGAAAGTTGTAACCCCTTCTACGAGGCTGTGCCTGAAGTGGTAGAGGAATACATGAACGAAATCTCTCGCATCACTGGTCGCAAGTATGGTCTCTTCAACTATTATGGTGACCCCGAAGCTGATCGTGTGATCATCCCCATGGGTTCTGCTTCTGAAGCTGCCCGCGAAGCTATCGACCATCTCCGCGAAGAGAAGGGTGAAAAGGTAGGTCTTGTGAGCGTACACCCTCTATCGTCCATTCTCTGTGAAGCACCTCCTCGCTGCAGTGCCCAAGACGGCAAAGCGCATCGCTGTGCTCGACCGCACGAAGGAACCTGGTGCTAACGGTGAACCTCTCTACCTCGACGTGAAGGAAGCCTTCTACGATCAAGAAAATGCTCCTCTCATCGTGGGCGGTCGCTATGGTCTCGGCTCTAACGACACCACACCTGCACAAATCATGGCGGTGTATGAAAACCTCCAATTGCCCGAACCTAAGAACCACTTCACCGTGGGCATCGTGGACGACGTGACCTTCACGTCACTTCCTCCCAAAGAAGAAATCAGCCTTGGTGGTGATGGCATGTTCCAAGCTAAGTTCTATGGTCTCGGTGCTGACGGTACTGTTGGTGCTAACAAGAACTCTGTAAAAATCATCGGTGAAACAACCGATAAGTACTGCCAAGCCTACTTCTCTTACGACTCTAAAAAGTCTGGTGGTTTCACTTGCTCTCACCTCCGCTTCGGTGATCACCCCATCCGTTCTACCTATTTGGTGAACACCCCCAACTTTGTGGCTTGCCACGTGCAGAGTTACATGCACATGTATGACGTGTTGCGCGGTATTCAGCCCAACGGTACGTTCCTCCTCAACACCCTTTGGGAAGGTGAAGACCTCGTGCGCAACATGCCTAACAAGATTAAGCGCATCCTTGCTCAACGCAACATCACGGTCTACACCATCAACGCAACAAAGATTGCGCGCGAAATCGGTCTTGGCAATCGCACCAACACCATCCTTCAAAGTGCCTTCTTCCGCATCACCAACGTGATTCCTGTGGACAAGGCTGTCAAGGAGATGAAGTATTTCATCGAGAAGACTTATGGCAAGAAGGGTCAAGACATCGTGGAGAAGAACTACGCTGCAGTAGATCGCGGTGGAGAATACCAAGAATTCCCCGTAGATCCCTCTTGGGCTTCTCTCGCAGATGATGCTAAGGTGGACGATGGCGCTCCTGCATTTATCACTGACATTGCTCGCGTCATCAACGCACAAATGGGTAACGACCTTCCCGTGAGTGCCTTCAAGGGCTTGGAAGATGGTACTTGGCACCAAGGTACTGCCGCTTACGAAAAGCGCGGTGTGTCTGCCTATGTGCCCGCTTGGGATTTGGAAAACTGTATCCAATGTAACAAGTGTGCTTACGTTTGTCCTCACGCTTGTATCCGTCCTTTCGTCATGGACGAAGCCGAATTGGCAGCATCTCCCAACTTGGAGGCTATCGAAATGAAGGCTCCTGCCCAGATGAAGGGAATGAACTTCCGCATCCAAATCTCTGTGCTCGACTGCACAGGCTGCTCAAACTGCGTAGACGTTTGTCCTGGTCGTCCTAAGACTGGTAAGGCTCTCTCTATGGCTCCTCTCCAAGAAAAACTTGGTGAAGCTGACAACTGGAAGTACCTCACTGAGAAGGTGACCAACAAGGGTCATCTCGTGGATGCCGCTTCCAACCCCAAGAACTCACAGTTCGTACAACCTCTCTTCGAGTTCTCTGGAGCTTGCGCCGGTTGTGGTGAGACTCCTTACGTGAAACTCGTTTCTCAGCTCTTCGGTGACCGCGAAATGGTGGCCAACGCTACAGGTTGCTCATCCATCTACTCAGCTTCTATCCCCTCCACGCCTTACACCACCAACGCAGAAGGTCATGGTCCTGCATGGGCTAACTCACTCTTTGAAGACTTCTGCGAATTTGGTCTCGGTATGACGCTTGCCAACAAGAAGATGCGCGCACGCATCGAACTCATCTTCAAGGATGCAATCGCCAATGGTGGTGAGCACGTGAGCGAAGAGTTCAAGGCTGCTGCTGCTGAATGGCTCGAAGTGAAGGATGATGCTGCAGGTTCTAAGGCTGCTGCTGCGAAGCTCAAGCCCATGATTGCCGCTGGCAAGGCTGCAGGTTGCCCCATTAGCAAGCAACTCGACGAACTTTCTCACTATCTCACCAAGCGTTCACAATGGATCATCGGTGGTGACGGTGCTGCTTACGACATCGGTTACGGCGGTCTCGACCACGTCATTGCATCTGGTGAAGACGTAAACATCCTCGTGCTCGACACTGAGGTGTACTCTAACACTGGTGGTCAGTCTTCTAAGTCCACTCCTACGGGTGCTGTGGCTAAGTTTGCAGCTTCTGGTAAGCGCATTCGCAAGAAAGACCTCGGTTTGATTGCCACCACTTACGGCTATGTTTACGTAGCACAAGTGGCTATGGGTGCAGACCACAACCAAACCCTCAAGGCTATCCGTGAGGCAGAGGCTTATCCTGGTCCATCACTCATCATCGCCTACTCACCCTGTATCGCTCACGGTTTGAAGGCTGGTATGGGTAAGAGCCAACGCGAAGAAGAACTCGCCGTGAAGTGTGGTTACTGGCAGCTTTGGCGCTACAATCCTGCGCTTGAGGATCAAGGCAAGAACCCATTCTCACTCGACTCTAAGGCTCCTAACTGGGATGAATTCCAAGACTTCCTCACTGGTGAGGTGCGTTTCCAAGCGCTCAAGAAGCAATTCCCCGAACAAGCCCAAGAACTCTTTGAAGCTTGCGAAGACAATGCTCGCCGTCGCTATCAAAGCTACGTGCGCATGACTCAGCAAGATTGGACGCTCCCCGAGGCTGAAACTGCTGAGGCATAAGCCTTAACACTGACTATAAGCGCGACATCCTAGTGTAGGATGTCGCGCTTTTTGTTTTTTATTGGGGAAATGTTGAGATATTTTGGGAGAAATCGAGATGTCTATTACGGAAGATGTTGTATATGCACGTGAGAAGACCAGGTTAGCTTGCGAGAGTGCTTCGTTCTTCTATGCGAGAATAGGCTTACCCTTCAGTGAGATAATCCCCATCTTTTCAGAGAATGCCTCAGTGATTTGAGAGGAAGTCGAATCAATCTCTGTTTTTCGGACAATACCTGCATAGCACCGGAATGATGCACTCATTTTTGAAAATCCACATAGGGGACTCTGTTGCCTTTTTTCCATCCACTTTCTTTTTTACCCTGCGCAAAGGACAAAAAAACGCGGCATTCCGAGGTGAAATGTCGCGTTGTGCTTATAGCGTTAAGGAGAAATCTTTGTAGAAGTGGGGGACACTTAGCCGTGAAGGCTGGTGAGAGCACAGACAGGGTGTACGCCTTATTGTAGAGAGGAGAGCGGCTTTAATACAACTCCTCGCCCCAAATGAAGTCGTGGGGAGCATCTGCAAGGAGGGGTGGTGCTGGTCTTTAGCACTCAAGATGGCATCGGTGATGGGCATGCGCCAATCGATGTTGAGTTGCTCGTCTAGGAGAGAAATTCCCGCATCGGACTCGGGAGCATAGTAGTTGTCGCACTTGTATTGGAACACCGCTTCTTCGGAGAGAACTGCAAAAACCGTGGGCAAAACCACGAGGGATGAAGAGCTGAGGTGATTGTCCTCACTGAGTTCCACAGCTACGTGCTGACCGAAGGTGGGACTGCCCTGACGGATGTCTACTGCCACATCCAGCACGCAGCCGCGGGTGCAGCGTACGAGTTTGCTCTGCGTGTGAGGCATGCGCTGATAGTGCAGGCCACGCATCACACCGCGGGTAGAACAAGATTCGTTGTCTTGCACAAAGTTGATGGGGCGCACTAAGCGGTTGAATTCTTGTTGGGAGAAGGATTCAAAAGAAATATCCGCGGTCGTCGCGAAACAATCGGGGGTTCGAGGATGACAACGTCGGGGATAGCGGTGGAGTGAACAATCATTGTGGGAGAAAAATCTGTGGAAGGTCGGAAGTTAGTGGGAGAGATGAACAAAAAGTTCGGAGCATCTCAGGAAAACGACGGAGCTTTTCTGAAAAAAGAATGGACCTTATCTGAAAATGTCGGAGCATTTCGGTTAGAATACTCCGACGTTTTTATTATGATGTCGCGAGGATAAGGGAGGGATGGGGAATCATTACCTAAGCTCTCTTCTTAGAGCTAGTCCCATGGGCTGAGACTGCGTGTGGCTGTAACCCTTTCCCACCTGAGTAGCAAGGTCTAGGGGCTTAGGTGAGAGCTGTAAGCCTGCTGTGTAGGGATGAGGCCTGGAACGCAAAATTGGGTAGCGCAGTGGGGTGTCTCAAAACCTAGGGTGGCAATCATTTTGAGCAAATACTGCCCATATTGGTTCTTGCTCATGGGCTGAGCGATGCGCTCCACCTCGTCAGCTGATAGCCATCCTTGGCTGTAGGCGATGCCTTCGAGGCAAGCCACTTTGAGCCCTTGCCGTTTCTCTAACACCTCGATGTAGGTGGAGGCTTCCGAGAGCGAATCGTGGGTGCCGGTGTCGAGCCATGCAAAACCGCGCCCTGAGGGTAAGTACTTGTAGCTCGTTGGCCTCAAGATAGTGTTGATTCACCGTTGTGATTTCCAGTTCTCCGCGTGCCGAAGGTTTGATGTTGGCTGCCACGTCCACCACCGAATTAGGATAGAAATAGAGTCCCACTACGGCATAATTGGATTTAGGGTGCTCGGGTTTCTCTTCGATAGAGGTGCAGCGACCTTCGTCGTCAAAGGTAGCCACGCCATAGCGCTCAGGATCATTCACGCGATAGCCAAAGATAGTGGCGCGTTGCTCCTTTTCCGCTGTAGCTACAGCCTTTTTGGAGCAGTTCGGTGAAGCCAGCACCGTGGAAAATGTTGTCGCCAAGCACCAAGCACACACTATCGTCCCCTGATGAATTCTCGGCCGATGATGAAGGCTTGTGCGAGTCCATCGGGCGAAGGTTGCTCTGCATAGGAGAATTGCACACCAAAAATCGCTACCGTCCCCCAATAGTCGTTGGAAGCCAGGAAGATCGTGTGGTGTGGAGATGATGAGAATCTCTCGGATGCCAGCCAGCATCAACACAGAGATGGGGTAATACACCATCGGTTTGTCGAAGATAGGGAGGAGTTGTTTGCTCACTCCTTTGGTGATGGGATAGAGGCGCGTGCCGCTACCTCCTGCCAGAACGATTCCTTTCATGAAGGATAGACTTTAGAGATTAGGCCTTTATGCTGGGGGAATGCCAACATATAGGAAAGTTTGCGTGAGAGGGTAAGCCCCATTGCCAATCCTTTGTAGGAGAGGAACTGAGCTCAAGTCCAAAGTTACGATTTTTGACCAAGGTTGCCAAAGAATTGACTAAAAAATCCCACACCTTCGAAAAAGAAGGTGTGGGACAGAAAGAGAGTTTCAGTTATCTATGAACCAAAGATAGGCTGGTTATTTCACCACTTTCTTACCATTCACGATCACTACTTGTCCTTGAGCAGGTGTGCTCACGCGACGTCCTGAGAGGTCGAAGGCAGGAGCTTGGGTAGTGGTCGTAGTGCTAGAAGAGATAGCCGTAGGATCTACCACCTTGAGGAGGAAGTCGAAGATGTAACCGCCGTTGTCATTGATGAAGTTGCTGGTGTATCCACCATTGAATTGACCAGCGGGTCGAGGTTATTCCAGTCTATCTTCAAACGCATGCGGTAGACACCAGGAGTTTCAGGAGCAGTGAATGCAGGCATCTTGATGAAGCCATTCTCGATAGTGGCTTGATTTCTTGCGCTCTCACCCAGAGAGTTGAAACCCATGTAGTGGTTATAGGCCACCACTTCGGTGTTGCTCTTACCAGCTTCCACATTTTCCCAAGCAAACTTCTTGTCTTGGTTAGCATCGATGTAGACATATCCATGCATCCACACGTTGTTGTATTGAGGCTCGATGGTCACTTCTGCGCCAGCAGGTGCTTCACCACATAGTCGAGCATCTCATTGTAGACATTTTCGGGTCTTTCTTCTTTGAGGAATTCCGTAGTCTCACCATTGACCGTTGCACGGAAGCCTTTTGAGAGGCGGTCTTGGCGTTTCACTTGAAGGTTAGAATACTTGTCCCAGTGCACCGCATAGTCAGCTTTCATCCAAGGTTCGATGGGAACGAGCTTGAAGTTCTTGGCAGGATCTACGAATGACTCCACCAAACCTGCAAGGTCACTAGTACCTACATTGATGAAGCTCACACCAGTGAGGAGGTTAGCGAGCAGTTCTTTGAACTTGCTCATCTGCTCTTGAGTGTATCCACCCACCATCGTGTTGTAGAGATGGTCCATTTCTGAGCGCAGTTGGTATACCGTTTCGATGAGGCCCAGTAAATAGTATTTTTGCTCTTGCATGAACTTAGTGGTGAAGTCACTCTTCCGGATGGCTTCTTCTGCCTTTTCGATAGCCACATCAGCCTTAGCCAAAGCCTCTGCCAAGAGCGCATCAGCTTCTTGCTTTTGAGTGGTAGAGCTCACAATGTCTTTTACAATGCCATTGATAGCCTCACGAGCTGCCTTTTCGATGGTTTCGGGATTGCCTTGATAAGGACGAAACTCTTGATCTAGACCTGCCAATGCCTTGTTGAGAGCTGTTACTTGTTCTTCAGTAGCAGCAGTGGTGCTCTGCAGGGAATACCACTTCTGAGTAGAGCGCAATCTCACCATAGGTGAAGAATTTGTTGCCACTATTGGTCTTATTCACCACAAACTTCAATGCGCTGTAGGGCTTTTGCGTGTCGATGTCGAGGACACCAGAGAGACCACCGATGCCTTTCACCCCATGCGTGTTGGTGTTGCCTGAAGCCTTTTCGGTCTTAATCTTAGTCCAGGTGTAATTATCTCCATTAGGCGTGCCACCATAGATGTCAATCTCTGTGGGGCGGTCATTGTATTGGCCACCCATATTACGAGCTTCATAGGCAAACTTGAACTTCGTCACTTCGTCAGGATTGTCAAACTTGAACATCAAGTTGTGCTCCTTGCCGTTGTTGCCTCCGTTGGTAGACCAGTTAGAGTGGAAGAAAGTAGTGTTCTTTCCATCGAGCAATTCTGCATAGCTACCTTCAGTTGGTTCCTTATTGTCACTCCACATTTGCGAGCCCTTTTTCGATAAATTGGTGCTTCACCACACGAGGCTTAGGACCAGCCACTTCTGTTTGGAAGAGTTGGAATTCTGAGTAAGTGAAGAAGTCTGAGCCAGAATTGGTGCGGAGCACGTCGAAGCGGAAAGCATCGTATGCCTTGTCGGCAGAGAATTGGAAGTAGCCACCATAAGCACCCACGCCTTCGTAGTTGGTGTCAGTGCTAGGCTTTTCATTGGCTATAGTTGTGAAAGGCTGTGCTTCCCAGCTGATAGTGCCATCGGCTTGCTTCTTACCTCCGTAGATAGCAATCTTTGTGGGGATGTTGTAGGGATTTTTGCTTGCGCTTCTTGTAGTCTACTTGGAAAGTCTTGTGGCCAGAAGCGTTGTCGAAGGTCACCTGGATGTTTGCCACTTTAGGATGTCCATTTTGATAGCTAGAGTGGAAGTGGGTGTCTTCGTTGTTGTCAATGAGGGTTTCTAATTGGGCCTTCAGTGGGATCTTGCGAATTGGTCTTCAGCTGTGTCTCAGCCGTGATCAGGCCATTGCCCTTCTTTTTGGTAAGCAGGCACGGTAGCAGCCAAAACGTCTGCTCCGATATTTTTTTAAGGGTGAGCTTGTTGGCTTGCAAAGAGGCATAAGCACGCATCTTTTCTGCGCTGACGAAATACCAGCGAGAGGGTGCACTTTCTTCACCGCCAATACCAGCATTCCAGCGTACAACATTGTTGGTATTGTTGTTGTGGAGAGACACTTGTGAGCCAGTAGTCGTTGTGTCCGCAAATGAATAGTAGGTGTAGCCTTCTTCATCATACGTAGAAGACAGCTTATAGCGGAACTCTTCGGTCTGCGTGCCAATAGGAGTGTTGAAATTTCCTACTTTTCCGATGTAGCGTTGCGAGAGAACATTCTTGAAAGCCACAGCTCCTTCGTTGTTCACATCAAACTCAAAGAGTGAAGCAGGAAGTTTATTGGCATCAAAAGGATATGCTTTCACCACATTACCCTCCACCATCATGATGCGATTGGAGGCTTTTGTTGTAGAAATAGCCTTGTTCGGCTGTAGATTGCGCCTTTGCCGAAGATGCTAAGCCAGCAGCGAGCACCAGCGCAGGGAAGAGAGCGTAAAGTTTATTCATATGTTTGATTTGTTGTTTTGATTTCTCACTATTGCTATTGTCGTCAAGGAAGCTGTTCCACGCTATTTTTATTTCATGTTGCAGGTAGAGTTCGTTTTTCTTGATGTTTCCTGGCATCACGTTGTAGCAATCTCCATAAAAAGTAGTGCCGGGATTGCGACGACACGAGAGGAAACTCAAATGCTTTTCTACGTGTTGTGGGTTGTTTACACAAGGTTGAAATAGGGAAAAATAGCCTTTTAGTTTTATTCTGCAATCTAAATACAGCAAATTGCTCCCATTGTCGTTGGCAAATTTAGATAATATTTTTGGATTATCCCATATTGTAGTGTGTTTTTTGTCATCTTTTTTTCGCAAATGTCTATTATCTTGGTTTAGAAGTTTAGAAAAGCAATGTTTCTTTTCGTTTTATTATTGGTGGGGGTCTGCTTTTTTCCATGGTGCGCATGATTAGTTGTCCTAGCGACACTCCGTAAAACCAGGGCTTTTCGATATTGTTCTGGCGAGGCTTCAGATGGTTTCATCCTGTGCTCGCCCGCTAGGTGATGTCCTCTTGTGATGGGGTGGTGCAAAATGGGCAAATGCAAGATGCTATCCCTCATGCCCCACGAGCGGACGTTGTGCTTTGGGGTGATTGCGCACGCTTATATATATATAGGTATGTGGCGAGGGTGACGCCAGAGACGCATCATGAGCCGGCGAAAGGTGGACACAGAATTGAGGATGCACTCGGGTGTTTTGGCCTCTCCCACGAGGAGGCAACCTGCGGTGTCAAAGGGCGTGTTGCCCACATGGATGAGGATCCCGCTAAATCCAGGCACATTGCAAAGAAAAGGGAGTTTTCCACCCCATGGACGTGCCCAAGGATAACGGCTGAAATTGGAGAAACGTGGCGAAACAAGGTCAAGCCGCAGGCGATATCTCCCTTCGGGTATGGCCGTCTTGCCTGGAATCTTCGGAGCTCCCGAAGGTCGTGTGCGCGGTTCTAAGGTGTGGCAAAAGAATTGGCTGTTGATGTAGAGTGCACCAAGTGTGGCGTTGGTCGTGAAATGGGTGCGCCATACAGCAAGGGAGACCGTTTCGGGTTGGCCTTCTGCAGGTGATGTGTCTTTCTGGCTGAGATGAGAATGAGCGTTTGTGGTCATAGTGATTATTGTTTAAGATGAGTCTGTGTCTTATCGTCAAAATGTGTGGGGTAGAATCTGCTTAAGTAGTCGAAGCCTGCCGCTTCCCTTTGCGTTCAAAACACAGCTTTAGTGTTTGTGAAAAGCTGCGAACTTTTGGCTTGCAGCAGACTTGAGGAGGGAAATTGTCTGTCGATAACGATAGATTACATTCGATTTCGTAAGTTTCATGCTTTTTGCAATCTCCGGAAAGGTGAAATTGTCGAGTCGCATGAACACGATGTTTTGGTCTTTTTCCGGTTGTCGTCGCAGACAATCTAATATTTTTGCGGTTCTCACGCAGGAAACATTGTTTGCTAATCGTTCAAATTCGGAAGAATATTCCGTTTTACTGTTGTATTCTTCGGGTGAACACAGTTCTTTCTCGTCGAGTTCGCAAGAAATTAGGGTCAATCTTCTTGCGATATCGTTCAGAGTGATTGAGGTGCAGTCGATGCCAGATGCGTTGTTTTGCCCATTCTCTCTCCTTCTGAGGTGGACAGTCGTGAAGGTGTTGCCAAAGTTCGATGAGCGCGTCTTGCCAGTCCTCTTCAAAATGCTGAGTGAGGAAGGGAAGTGTCTTGGCATAGGCTTTAAGTTCTTGTAACATAGGTTGGACGGTGGTCTCAAATCGTTTCGTGTTTCCTGCCAGTTGTGGGCAGGAATCATGGTCTTGATTCTCATGGTAGGTTGTGTTTTTGTAGATGGATGATGTGTTTCTCGTATCAGCTTTGCAACAGTGGGGAATGGGGTGGTGGTGTTTTTCGGGGCTGTTCACGGCATTGCTGTCGAAATGTCGCTGCAAAGTTACGAATATATTTGATGTATGCAAATGAGAATCGCAAGAAATATAATTTGTTGCGATGAAACTTACGAATATGAATGCTTTTAATAGAGATTGATAGTTTGTTTTTTTCAATATTCTTTGCGATATGTGAGTAAAAATGAACGATGTAAACGCGAAAAACCTCGGTTTTTAATATATTTTTAAGTCGAAATTTTTGGATGAGAACTGCATTTATATGTATCTTTGTGGCAGATTATTAAATAACCCTCCCAGTATGCAGACACTAAAAGATCACACCCGACGCACCATCATGGATGTGGCGCGCAGTGCATTTCTCGAAGACGGCTTCTTGAAAGCATCGATGCGTGGAGTAGCGACTGCGACCGGTACGAGTTTGGGTAATTTATACAACTATTTTTCCTAGCAAGGATGCCCTCTTTGTGGCAGTGGTTGAGCCGTTCACAGCTCAGATGGAGCGGTTGTTGGAGTCGTATCATGCACTCACGGGCTACGACATGCTCGAGTGGAACGCTCCTGAGAATATCCAGAAAGCCACCCAAGTTTATCTAGATCTCGTGCGTGAGCATCGCGACTTGATGTATTTGCTCTTTTTACCGCGCGCAAGGGTCTTCGCTCGAAACCTACCGTCATGAATTTATCGACAAGTGCGCTCGTATTGTTTCGCAGTGGTTTTCGCATCTAAGCGAGAAACAACAAGAACTGCGTACGCAACTTTCCGATGCTTTTATCCGATGGCTTTCCGCAGGTATGTTTAGCATGATTGAAGAAATCATCGATCACAACATGGACGAAGCGGCTGCTAAGCGATTCATCGAGGAATACCTCACCTTTGAAATCGAAGGAATTAAAGCCCTCCTCCTGCGTAATAGAAATTAGAGAGTAGACGTTAGACGTTAGAACCATGCGGCTTATTGGCTGCGGAGGCTCTAACGTCTATTTTTTTGTTTGTTCCTCTTTGGTTGTTCGATGTCTATGGTCTACCTTCTAATGTCTATGGTCTACCTTCTAATGTCTATGGTCTACCTTTAATGTCTAATTTCTAATCTTCTCTGAGATCTCTTTTGTTTTCTCCCATTTTTAGGGAAAACTCTCCGAGATTCTGTTCCAACTCTCCGAGATTTTTATTCATCACTCTCCGAGATATTAATAGGATAGTACGAAGGTTGTGTGTTTGCTGTAAGGAGATGGCACGCAATCTTCTAGTAAATGTTTACCCCTTTTTAAGTTGTATTTTTATTGTTTACATTTGTAGTGGGTTGAGAGAGAAGATTTTGTGCAGCGAGAAAAAGGGATTTTGTGCAGCGAGAATATTACTAGAAGGGGTGAAATCAAGTCAGTTCAAGGCACACTACTTCCGAGAAATGAGGTTGTGATATAGATTTCTCCTTATTATTCTTACGAAAGTCGGGTGATTTATAAAGGTATGTTATATATTTTTCTTGTTTATCTGTAAAAATACATGTATAATTTCTGTCTAGATTTTATTTAAGTGCAAATAAATCTAATAGAAAAACGGAAAATACCTACATGTGAGTATTGAACACCTATCAGGAAGGATGTAACTTTGCACTCACAAAACACGAAAAGGACTCTTTGCTCTTACGCTCCCTCTATGAAGGAAATAATACAGAGTAAATAGAAGTTAAATTCCAAGCCGTCCTTACTCCCATTATTAGTATAAAGGAGTAGAAGACGTGAATAGGAGTTAAAATACAAAATATCTATCGTTTTGATCGGAGATGTGCTGCGGAGAGTAGCGTTGCATCCGAGAAGAAAAACGGCAAAAGTCAGCTAAACATTCCAACCCTAGCCAACCCCTAAATGAGAGGACTCCTCGAGATGGAGATGTCCCTCGACTATGATATGCAAGAATCAAATATGAAAAAAACAACTTTGTCCCCACCGCAACGCTTCGGCACGGCACCCCTTGCCCTCTGCGCTGCCTTGGTGGCACAAGGATTCACCCTCGCTGCGATGGCGAGCGGCGCACAGTCCACCGATGCGGAAGCTCTTTTCCCATCGTCCCTTCCCTCTTTGTCCACCCCTCTCTCTCCCATGCAGGGCACAGCCGAGCCAGCTCCCAGCGATCCCCCCACAAAGGCGCGCCCCACGGTGCAGTTCACCATCACGCGCCAGGGCACTCACGAAGCCCTCATCGGGGCATCCGTGCGCTGTGAAGGCATCGTCGGCATCACCGACAGCGATGGTAAGTGTGCCATCCGTCTGAAAAACGTTCCCAGCAAAGTGCATGTAGAGGTGAGCTACATCGGATGCCACAAACTCGTGCGCACACTCACCGTGCCCGCCAATGGCCACATCGCTCTTTCGCTGCAAGATGCCAGCCAGATGATTCAAGGTGTCACGGTCAATGCCCGTCGCAAGCACACCTCTGTGCTCCAGCAGTCGGCTGCCGTGAAGACTGCCGACATCGAAAAGGGTGGAGCCACTTCCCTCGCAAAACTATTAGAAACTATCCCTGGAGTTAGCTCCATCAGCACGGGAGGAACGATTGCCAAACCCGTGATTCAAGGCATGCACTCCAGTCGCATCCTACTGATGAACAATGGGGTGCGCCTCGAAAGCCAAAGTTGGGGAGCCGACCACGCCCCCGAAGTGGACTACAGGCTCCAGCATGGTGGAAGTGGTGAAAGGTGCCGAGTGCATCCGCTACGGTTTCGGAGCCATGGGTGGTGTGGTGCTGCTCAACGATGCACCATTGCCCTACGATAGCACCCGATTCCACGTCAAAGGTTCGGCCAATATGGGCTACGACACCAATGCGCGCGGTGTGTCGGGCAGTGGAACGCTCGAAGCGGGCTACAAACGCTGGGGCATGCGTGTGCACGGCAACTACACCAAAGGTGGCGACTACCGCACGGCCGACTACATCCTCAACAACACCGGCTACAACAACATCGCCCTCTCTGCCATGTTGGGCTATAAAGATAAGCACATCACCGCCACGCTGCTCTCCAGCATCTACTATCAGCGCAGTGGCATCTACTATGGATCGAAGATTTCCGACCTCGATCAGCTCATCAAACGCTTTGAGGCAGGTCGTCCCGATGCTTCCACTTTGCGCAATTTCTCCTACGACATCCAACCTCCCTTCCAGCAGTCGCAGCACTTCACTGTGAAGGGCGAGGTGAAATGGCACATCAACGATGATCACCAACTCGACATTGTAGCTTCGTTTCAGGAAAATCTGCGCCAGGAGTTTGAGAACCGCAAGAAGCAGCAGTGGAGTTGGATTCCGATGCAAGACTTGATTCTCAAGACCTATAAGTTTGACGTGACGTGGAATGCCAAATGGCATCTGTGGAACATGACCACAGAGAGTGGATTGGCCAATAGTTATCAGGAAAACTTTAACTATCCTGGTACCAAACAACCTGCTTTTGTCCCCAACTTTGCCGCCCTCTCCATGGGAGGTTTCCTCTTGCACAAAGCACAGTGGGGCAAACTCCAAGCAGCTCTCGGACTGCGCTATGACTTCCGCGTGATGTCGGTCAATGGCTACACCAGTTTGAGCAACTACACCTACTACGACGACTTTAAGCTCTATAGTAATTTCACCTCCTCACTCGCGGCGCACTATCAAATCAGTGAGCAGTGGGATGCGCGTGCCAACGTGGGCTGGTCGTGGAGACCACCAGACATCAATGAGCTTTATGCCATCGGTCTGCAAGAAGGTTCCTATTGGGTGGTGGGCAATCGCCACTTAGAGAGTGAACGAGGCTACAAAGCCGTGTTGGGCACAAAGTGGAGAAACAGCCTGTTCTCGGTAGAACCCAGCGTGTTCTATCAGCGCATCGACAGCTACATCTACGACCACATCGGCACAGGCAAGGATCGTTTCCACAATCACCCTAGTGGAAAATATCCCAAATTCATCTACGACCAAGACGATGTGCGCCTCATGGGAGGTGACATCGAAGCCACCTACAAGCCCATCGAGCCCTTGACCCTCGTGGCAAAGGGCGAATGGATCTTTGGTCGCAACTTGAGTCGCCAAGATTGGTTGCCTTTCATGCCCTCCGATCGCTATGGGCTTTCTGCCACCTACAGCAAGACGTTGGGCAGTCGCAAGCAATATGTGGCTTCGCTCTCCCTTTCGGGCATCTATGTGACGAAGCAAACGCGCTTCGATCCCGACAAAGACCTCGTGCCCGACTCACCCAATGCCTATTTCTTGCTCAACGGCACCGCCGATTTTTGCCATCAAGCTCCCTCACCAGCGCGAGGTGAAGTTTATGATTGTGGGCGACAACGTGCTCAACGCCTTATATAAGGAGTACACCGACCGCTTCCGCTATTATGCCCATGAGCGCGGTGCGAACTTCTCTCTGAGAACGCTCATCAAGTTTTAGACCCACGCTACAGTCTCGCCCCGCCGAGCCTTAGCCCCATACGTTCTCCTCAAAAGCAACCTCACAAAATGAACTCTAGAATACTCTCTTATCTCGGCACTGGATGTTTGGCACTCGCAGCCTTAGTGAGCTGTTCAGACAATCAAGTGGACGACTTTTTTCAAGAAAATCGTCAAAGCTCCCCCTCATCCATCGAACGCGATGTGAAGGGCCACGATCAAATCTATGCCGTGCATGCCATCCTCCGCATGGGTTATCCCGGTGGTACCCTCAATGTTGGTCCTAATGGCGAAGACGAAATCAATGTATATCGCACCATCCAAGACCCAGGTGACAGTCTTTCGCTCCCTGTGATGCAGGAAATCGATATTGCCAAGGACGACGATGGTCAAATGACTATTACCACTGCCCGTGACCACTTCGACGTGGTGGCTTCCGACAAAGTGGTCTATGGCTTGGAATTGCGCTACTACGACCAGAATGGACTGCTCATCAACCATCAGTTCTCAAGCTATTTCTATAAGACCGACAAAAACGGCAATCAAGTGCCCGACGAAATCAGCAGTGCGCTCCAAATGCACCAACACTTCTTCGGCATCGGTCATAGTACCCTCGACCAAAATGCGACAGTTGCAGCCGGCAAAGCCCCCATCGTGGAGAAAGGTTTGCAGATGGCCTATCCTCGCACGCTAGAAGCCAAACCGCACTACATCGACCGCTACACCTTCCGCGAAAAAGGGAGGACAACCATTGCCTGCCACCAAATACAGCGCGAGCAACATCTATGCTCCCACTAGTTTTTGCTATGAGGCGAAAACTCCGTGGCCTATAATCCCGACATGGCATGGCGCGCCATCGAAAACAGTGGTCGGCCCGAGGCTTTGCAGAGCATCAGCACGCCTGAAGGCAATATGCGTCTTTTCCAAACTGTGGAAGGCACAAAACTCAATGAGCTGACTCCAGAACTCTTTTAGTTACGAATATCGTGACACCGACCCTGTGGAAGAAGAAATTGGCAAACTCTTTGTGGAGTCTTACAATGACGACTTCATCGATCCCGACACCAATTTGCCTCGTCAGCGTTATAGCCACACCGTGAGCTTGTTGCGCCAAGAGCGTAGTCTTGATGCTGGTAAACCCTTCGACAGACTTGGCTTCAAAGGCATCTTGCGCTTCAAAACGCAAAGACGTTCAGTTTTCCCTGCAAGCACGCATCTGCAACATCCTCAACCGCGGCACTCAACAAGCTGGTGCAGGAGCAAATGCGCAAGACAAGCCTGCCAAATACACCAACGTGGCCAACTCTGCTATAGGATATGTGTGGGATTTCAACCAAATACAGCCTGGTTGGGACAATTTCGACATCGACTATCCGCTGCCCATTCGTGTCATTGCCGACACTGACGACGGAGAAGAACAGTGTGTCAAAGACATCCAACGCTTCTATCCCAATGCCAATGTGGCTAATCTCTGGCGCATGCTCTCAGAGCCACAAAGTTATTTCTCTTCCTATCGATTCAGACAAAGCACCGTATTATTCTAATGACTAAGATATTCACCCTTTCCGCCTGTCTTTTGGCAGTCGGATGCCTCACCACTTCGTGTGACGACTTTGTCTTTGGCAATGTCCACGTCAATTATGATGACAATCCGCTAGAGGCCAAGCCCATTGCTCGTTCGGGAGCCGACCATTATGTCGATAGTCTCACCAAAATCAAGACGAACGCTGACATGGCCAACCCCGATCCCAATGGTGCCTTCAACAACTGGTCCACTTGTTTGGCAATGTTCAAGGAAGGACACTCCCACGGTGACGGTAAGATGCACGGCAACTTTGTCTATCGCAACGCACCTTGGAAACAAGAAGAGTTTGCCATCATTCGCAACAACACCACACAATGGCCCACCGTTGAGGTGCAACGCTCCTCCACGGTCACTTATCTGGAGTCGGTGGAGGGCAAACAAGGACCCTGACTACATCCGCATCATTGGCGGAAAACTCAAACGCTGGGGACTTTTGCCTCTACTTCTTCAACAAAGAAGGCAAGCTCATGAATGATGACATCCTCAATCATTCTGACGAATACCAGATTTTCTTCACCGTGAGTGATGTTGATGACAAGGGTAATCCTTATGACGTGATGGACTGCCGTGGTAAATGGACTTATGACCCTAAGAGCAAAGACCCCTTGAAGAAAGGCACCGTGGATCCAACGCCCATCAAAGCACCAGCCTTTGCCAATGCCACCACGTGGAAGCAGCGCGCCGAATTGTCTTCTAAGCTCTTTGAATACACCTATCGCGACACCTGGACACACGGGGTGATGGGTGATGGCGCACGTGAGTTGTTCAACCAGCGTTTGCTCCCACCGCTCGACAAGTCGGCTATGGACTATGCCGTGGCTCCCTACGACCAAGACCGCGTGGGCTTGAAAGGACACTTCAATTTCGACATCGACCTCGGAGAAACCGACACGCACCACGTGCAATGGCCTATCTCATTGCCAATCGTCCAGATTTCGTCACGGGACAACCAGCGCAATACACGCGTCCCACTTATCTCTTGCCGAAGTTCTATCTTTCTGTCCGCGTGATGAAATGTCCTAAGGGCAAAAAGGCACTCATTCCTCGCGATGAATATCTGAAACGCCACTCCACCTATCAATTTGTCAGCCAACGTATTTGCGCGGATGCCACTAATCCTGACGAAGCCAAAGAATACGGACAAGACTCTGAATGGAAAGAAGTGTTGCGCTTCAACATTCCCATCAAAATCTATTGCAGCAGCTTCGACACTGACCCCACAGGCGTAGACCCCAACGACCCTCTCTACTTTTTCATGGGACGTGAAATTGGACTTACTCCCGAAGAGGCCCTAGAAGCAGCACAGAATGTGCAAACTCATGGCATCGGTGGTGGTTCCGGCTTTGGCAACTGGTTCCTCTAACCTGTAAAGGCTAAACACTGCCACCACCACACCGCAAAACACTGAGCCGAAGTGGTGTCTTCTCCCTTGGAGGGCGCACTTTGAGGCTTATCTGCAAGTTTTCACCACCCACTCTCTCGCGTGTTGATTTGCTAATATTGTATCATAGGAAGGCCGCGCTAACCATTCTCTCTGGTGCCACTTCCACTTATTATAGTCATATCTTTACCACAATGAATAAGATTTTCTATTCTCTTCTCGCGCTTCTCGCCCTCGGATTGGGCAGTTGCCAACGCGAAACTGGACTCACCAACGTCCAAACGTCTGAAACCACCACCGACCATCTCATCATCAAAGAGGTGTTCTACGCGGGTCACGCTATGATTCGCACGCCATCCACCAGTTACGATGGAGGCTATACGCCTTTCCCCGGTGGCGGCGGTTATGGCGATGACACAGATTCTGACACAGATTCTGACACAGATTCTCCTAGCACTGCAGAAACAACGTCTACTCGTGCCGCATCTTTGGCAAAGCGTTTCTACACTCGTGTGGATAACGACCAATACATCACCATCTACAATCCTTCTAAGCAAACGCTTTACCTCGATAGTTTGGCCATTGTGACCAACCAAATCGACCCTCGCATCATCTTTGAATTTGCACCTGGCGACAACTTTGTCAACTCTTATTATGGTGTAAACAGCATCATGTGCTTCCCTGGTAAGGGCAAGGACTTCCCTGTGAAACCTGGTCAAACCATCGTGATTGCGAATCATGCCGTAGACCATGCCAAGGACTATGAGAAGTATCTCGAGGATAATGGCGAAAACCTCAAGGAATATGAAGGTATCGACCAATTCCTCGACCTCTCTAAGGCTGACTTTGAGTGGAGTCCCAGCACCGACAAGAACAACAACCCCAATGTGCCCGATTTGACGCCCATCACGCCCAATCGCGCCATGGCAACTGTTTCTGAAGCTGTGGGTCTAGCACTCGTGCGTTTGCCTTGGTCGCCTGCCACCTTTGCCCAATTTGCAAAGCGCAATCCCGAGGCTGACAAAAAAGCCAAGGTGAAAAACCCCATTCACTACATCAACGTCACCAACACCGACTTTGCTGACTTCGTGGCTGTTGAAATTCCTTTCAGCAAAGTCATCGACTGCATGACCATTTGCCCACGCAGACGTTTCTTGATGAAACCTTCTAAGTTGGACAAAGGCTTCCTCGGTGTAGCTGAAGAAAACTTCTCTACTTACAACAATGAAAATCTCCTCAAGGTGATGGGGCTCTCTCTTCAACGTAAGTTTGACGGTAAGGGATTTGTCGACACGGACAACACGACCCTCGACTTTGAGGTGAAGCCTGCTTCTCTCTCTCGACCCAAGGCAGCGGACAAACCTGCTGAGAAACCTGCGAAGTAAAGCCGAGTTTTTCTCTATCATATAGGCCAGAAAACTGCTTTAGTATTGATAGTTCTCTATGGCATTTTGCTTGTTCCTTTTTCCTTCTGCGCGCGCTATTCGCCATAAGTATGTGCTTAGTTCTTCTGGTCTCTTGTAGACTTGTCTAAGCTCGCGCAGGAGTTAGCAATCTTCTGGTCTATTACCCCAAGAGCCTGAACCCCATTTCGGAGTTCAGGTTCTTTGTTTTGGGGAGTTCCTTTCTCTTTAGGATGTGGTTATTGGGTGGGATATTCCTATTCGGATAGCCCTTTATAATTGGATGTCTGATAGTAGGATAAGAATATCCACGTAGGGAACATTGAAGGTAGCCGGTAAAGAAGAAATAATATTATAGGTTTTTGGGGAATCCTTTGTTTTTACTGTTGAAAATCACTACCTTTGCAGTATGTTAGTTCATCATACTAACGTGTTTCTTTTTCCCACAACATAGACGAGCAATCGAAAGATGATGTTGCACTCTAAGCCCTTTTGCGGGCATTATGGTGCTTATTCTCTCTTTCGCCTAGCTCGTTTTTTTGTGTTTATAGTTTAATTCTTTTCTACAAATACTAGTAACGTGAAGAAACGATTATCTCTCTTCCTTGTTTTGCTGCTTGTATTAGGTGGCACCATGTTAGCTGGGCTCAAGACACTGCCCACTTTTGTCCGAAAGAGCATCACTTCGGACAACATCATCACTATGACCACCTCTAAGAACGTGGGTGATGAACTCTATCTCCGCATCATTGCTAGTGGTGATTACGAAGTGGAGGGTGTCGACTACGCTCATCCTATAGATGTACCTTATTCAGAAGGTAAACGCTATCGCATCACTTCGCCCAACATTAATGTGAAAGGACGTGTGCTAAGATTGGAGTGCAATAATGATCAGCTCACAGCTCTCGACGTGACAAAGTGCTATTCTCTGGAGGTACTTGATTGTTCAGGCAATTTCCTTTCTATGCTCGATCTGTCTAAAAGCAGTTCTCTCCAACAGGTGTCGTGGCAACAATCGTTTGCAGAATCTAGATGTACAGAAATGTGTATTTCTTGAAAGCCTCTATTGCGGAGGAAACCGTCTGACAGCTCTCGACGTGACACGCAACTCAAGCCTCATGGGGCTAGACATATCCAATAATCGCATCAAAGGAACAGCGATGACCACTCTGATGAAGTCGTTGCCCAATGCTACTTCTCGCCTCATCAAGCCCCAAATCTGGGTAAATAATCCTAAGCACGAAGCTAACATCGTGAGCCAAAGCCAAGTGGCTATTGCGAAAGCCAAAGATTGGGTGGTGTCTGACACTCATCTTGCTCCCTATGAAGGCACTCCCGATGGCGCAGCTATCGGCTCAGGTCGCATCACTATGACCACACAAAAGAAGGCGGGTGAGAAGATTGTACTTCAAATCAATGCCAGTGGTGAATTTGACATTGAGGGAGTGGAGCATTCTAGGCCATTTGCTAAAAATCAGATAGAGTTTACCCTTACCTCCCAACAAGTAACGATTAAGGGGGATGTGATTCAGCTCACTTGTTCTGGCAATAAGCTCACACAACTAGATATTTCGCAATGCCCTACGTTGTCGGCTATCACTTGTGATCGCAACGAACTCACAGCCCTAAATCTTGAGCACAATCCAGAATTATCCAGTGTCAGCTGTTCTAATAACCAATTGTCTGAGCTGAATGTGACACACAATGAGGAACTCCAGGCTTTGACCTGCAATAACAATAACCTTTCACAGCTTGACCTTTCTCATAATCCCGCTCTACTGACTCTGATTTGTAGTAGTAATCAGTTATCGCAACTTGATTTTTCTCACAATCCCTACTTTACTACGCTGTGGGCTGCGAGTAATAAACTCACGGCACTTGATTTCTCTCACAACCCAAAGGTGGCCAGTTTGGTACTTTTGAACAACCAAATCAAAGGCACCTCTATGGATGCACTTATTGCATCGTTGCCTGCAACCAAAGGTACCCTGTTGGGTATTAGTAAAACAGAGGAAGGCAATGTGATAACTCGGCGACAAGTGGCAGCCCTAAAGGCTAAGAATTGGACTACTTATGCTGGATTCTTTGAGGAATATGAAGGTAGTCTTGAAGTGGGGGACGGTCGTATCACTTTGACCACTGACATGAATATTGGAGAAATGATAACCCTCGAGGTCAACGCCAAAGGTGATTTCCTCATAGAGGGAGTAGACATGTCACAAGGAATCAAGCCCAATCAGATAGGCTTTCGTCTCACCGACAAGCGTCTCACCATCAAGGGTGATGTGACCAGTCTGCGGTGCTCAGCCGATAAATTGACAGCTCTCGATGTAACGCAGTGCCCTACCTTGGTTGAACTCAATTGTGGTAGCAACCGTCTTACTCATATCGACCTCGCCCACAATGCACAGCTTTCACGGTTAGAGTGCAATGACAATCAGCTGACTGCGCTTGACCTTGCCCACAATCCCGAACTTAATGCCCTGATTTGCTATCGCAATCAATTGACAGCTTTGAATCTCTCTGCCAATGAGAAATTGACTTTCTTGGCGAGTCAATATAATCAATTGACTACTGTAGATGTGTCGAAGTGTCCAGAATTGAAAGACACTTTGGTTGCACAACAATCAAATTTCTACGCTTGGACTTTCCCACAATGCCGAGCTATCCACACTATGGGTGCATAACAACCAGCTTTCTGAAATGGAGCTCGCGCAATGTCCTAAGTTGGCTACACTTTGGGCACATAATAATCAGCTCAATCAGCTCAATCTTACTGCCAATAAGCAGCTTGCCAATTTGAATGTACAAGATAATCGCCTCCTCTCCTTGCAGCTTCCTAGTAAAGCTCCTCTAGACTATGTAGCCTGCTATCACAATAGATTGACCGATGAAGAACTTGATGCTGTCGTTTCCGCCCTACCAGCTTCGTCCTCTCAGTCAAGCATCCGAATCATTGATCCCACCCATGATGGTAACATCGTTAGCAAGGCACAAGTGGCTAAAGCGCAACAACAAGGTTGGGCAGTGCTTGACCATGAAGGTAACCCTTATGTAGGAAGCGAAGACGTAGACTTAGGCACGGTCACCATGACCACTACCAAGCCAGTGGGAGAAATGCTCCGTTTAGCTCTTACCGCCTCTGGAGAGCTTCGTGTCAAAGGAGCAGAACAAGTGGGAAGTGAGACGGATGAATATGGTCGTCAGTTTGCTCTCTACCGTCTCACAGCTCAACAAATCAAGATAAAGGCCAATTTGACTGAGTTGTTGTGTGCCGACAACCAAATATCAGAGTTGGAGGTGACAGCTTGTCCTACGCTCGAAACAGTGGTATGCTCAAATAATCAGCTCAAAAAACTAGATCTTTCTAACCTTTCAGTCTTGTCTACACTAGATTGTTCTGGTAATCAGTTGAGCCAACTTGACGTGAACCATAATCCTCGTTTGCGTGTGTTCTATTGTGCCAACAATATGTTGTCGCAGCTTGATCTCTCTGCCTCTACTGCCATGTTGTATTTGGATGTAACCTCCAATCAACTCTCGGCACTTCCGCTCCAAACTTGCACTAAGCTCATGGGGTTGTGGTGTACAGACAATCAGCTCACCCAGCTTGATCTCTCTGCTAACACTTCACTCATCCGTCTCAATACTGCCCACAATTTTATCTCCTCCGAGGCTATGGATGCCCTTATAGGCTCACTTCCCACGCATCAGGGCTTGTGGGTCGTGGCAGATCCTGCACAAGATGGTAATGCAATCAATGCTGCGCAAGCTGCTACGGCAACCGCCAAAGGATGGCAGGTGCTCTATACGGACAATGTGGTGGCTGGTCTTCGTCTGCCATTCTCGTCTGTAAGCAAGGACACTTCTGCTGCTGCACTTGGGCGAATGGGTCATTCTACCGAAAAATTATGATCTTGCCGGACGTCGTAGCCAATAGCTATAAAGGTATCGTCATCTCTCGTAAGGGCAAGCAAGTATTCTCTTCCCATCGTTAGTCGTTCTCCGATAGATTCAGACGTGTACACATCCGAGTGATTTCTCCTAAGCGTTAGAAGGCTTGGGAATATACCAAAGACCTCCCCACTCATTTACAAGTATGAGTGGGGAGGTTATAGTTTATCCTGCCGTGCGCTATAGGCTAGGAGGCGTGTTTGTGGTAGGAGTCATGTCTACTTTTTGGTGGTGCCATCGCGTTGCACCCACACCGTGTCGGGACGGTCGGAGGCTTTGCCCGAATGGCTGTTGGAGGAAGTGCCATCATCGTCGGAGGAAACCTCCATGTCGCGAGCATCGTGGTGAGCGTTTTCGCCGTGGTTGTCGAAGACAGCCTCCACAGCCCATGAGAGCACACCGCTCACAGGACGATACAACACGGATTTCTCCACACGCTCTTCATTGAGAATCCCCAGACTGTGCATGGCGGTGAGTAGACACGAGAGAAGAATAGTATATTTGAGGAGCGAAAGTCCAGCTCCAGCAGCTGAGTTGATGGTGCCCAGTTGGAGTTTACGGAGCACTTTGGTCAGGAGTGTGGCAGCAAATCCCAACATAAGGGGGATGATGATCCACAAAAGGAAGAAGGCCACGATGTTGGTCACCATGCTGACCTTTGCTTCCTGTGGCCACAGCGAGGGTTTCGCCAAAGACAGAGTAGGCGAGGGATGCCCCCAAAAGACCTACCAAAAGACCTGCGGTGGAGAGAACTTCGCGGAGAAATCCTGCGCGCCAGCCATTAAACAAGCTCCAGCCAATGATGATAAGGATAAATAAATCAAGCATATATAAGAAATTAGACTTTAGACATTAGAAATTAGACGTTAGGGGCGCAGACCCGTTTTAGACGTTAGACGATAGATATTAGACGTTAGGCGTTAGAGCGTGAATAGACCTTAGCCTCTTTGAATGTAGACTTTAGACCTTAGAAGTCGTAAGTCGCTCGTGGCCGCATGGCTCAAACGTCTAAACTCTAACGTCTAATGTCTAAACTCTAACGTCTAGAATTTGATTCCCAGATTAGAGAGAAGTTTACGCTCCTTCTCGTAGTGCACATCGAGAGAGTGTCCGAGAGTCGTGTCTTTGAGATTGTGGAACTTCTCCAGTCCTCCGAGTTGTCCAGCAGGAATCACCTCGCAGAAAAACAAACTGTTTAAACTCAGGACGCACCAATTTGTTACCAGCTGAGAGCATCTTCCCTCGGGGATGCGGTCGATGTCGTCGAGGCGGAAGAAGCGGTTGCCGTGGTCGTCGAGGTAAGCCGTGAGGAGCGCATCACCAGCAGCCACGGGGCAGAAGAAGAGCGGCGTGCGCTCGTTGTAGCGTTTGAAGTGTTTGTTGCGCACCTTCTCAAGACAGAGATCCATCGGCACACGATTCACCGTGCCATCCTCATAGACCATCAAGAGCGAACCCTTCTCTTCTCGGTCGTGCACTGCGAGAGTCAGCCAACCTTCGTCCCAATTCTCTTCGTCCATCACGCACCACTCACCACCATCAAAGAAGCGAAGATAAGCCACCGTGTCGACGCCGTAGTTTTCTTCCCAGTTGTTCACCACATTGGAGCGGATGAGCGAAGTGCGCACCTCTTTGAGTCGAGAGAGCGCATCGCCTTGTTGTGCATCAAGGTTAAAACTGTTGGCCGTCGTCTGCGAGGCAACGTCCATGGGGCGGGCAGTCTCTGCTGTCGTCTCCGTCTCCGTGTCGTCCATCGTGGGCGAAACCACAGAGGCCGTTGGGAGTGTGGCCGACATCGCAGTGGCAGAGTCAGCAGAGTGTGCATGAGTGCCTCCAGCCGTCGCATGAGTGTTTTCTGTGGTCGCATGAGTGGGAGAGGACAGCCCATCGCCTAGAGTCGTATATTCTATCTGAGCACCCTCGTTGTGGCCACGAGCAGCCATCATCTGGCGCACCATCTCCGCCGAATGGACGTAGCGTGTGCTAGAACCTTGGCGCACGAAGTAAACCCCTTCGAGTGCCACCGGCACATCGCTTGAAGGAATGTGGAAAGCCAGCACCACGTGTTTGCCAGCAGGCAATTGTTCGTCGCGCACGCGGTCGTTGATGCTCACACCAAACTTGCGGAATATGTTGTCGCGCACATGGCGTTTCAAGCGGTCAAGATCGCCTTTGAAAAAGTTCAAAATCGTCGGCCAATCCACAAGCCACTCCCGCATCGTTCACGCCCAAAAAGGAGCGTGCCGCCTTGCGCATTGAGCATCCCACATACCACCTTCATGAGGTTGTGAGTTTGCATTTCGAGGTTGGGGCGCATGTCATTGTCGGGGGAACACTGTGCTCGTCTTAAACTCGAGTTGCTGCCCTTCGACCCCGAAGGCATAGCTTTGTGGGAGTTCCAAATCTATGTGCAGCATCTGCTTAATCTGCTGGCGAATGTCCTCCTGTTGGCCTTCGAGAGCAAAGCCCGAGGTGAGGTTGAACGAGAGGATGAGGCGTGCCAGTTGCGCCAATTTGTGCGACGAAGGATATTGCTGCGTGGTCTTCCACAAAAACTCATTCTTCGCTTCATCGCCCATGCTGCCCACGAGGAGAATCTCCGTGAGTTGTTCACGAAGTGAGGGATATCGGTCGATGAGTCCCTGAGCATCTCGCATGATGCGCTCCACCTCTTCGCGGTCTATCTGTCGATTCACCCCATAGTGTTCAATTTGGCGGAGCAACTGTCGGCGCATGTCGAAATAGTGCATCAAATCTTTGTTTTCCAGCATGCGCGCCATGATGTGCCCCACAGAGAGCAGTGCGTAGGCCTTGGTGTGGTCCGCCTCAAGCATGGCCTGATGATCGAGGAGTTGGAGGATGATGTGCACATCGTTGTCGTCCCACATCACCACCTCTTCGCCTTCCAGGGTCTCATTGTCGCAGTCGTTAGTGGTCGAAGCAGTCGCCACCTTCTCAGTGGGTGCAGGAGTGTACACCTGTCCGTCGGCAAAGTCGATGAGAAAAATTCTCCGTCACCAGTTTCATATCCACCTTGGCACTGGCAAAGTCTGTGGCCACGGCGCGGATGGAGCGGACATTGTCGGCATTGGTGATGCGCACCTGCACATCATCTCCAGGAGCGCATTCCAAATCGTCAGGCACATCGACCAGCACCACATAGCCCCCTTCGGTCACTCCTCGGTAGAACTGCCCAGCATAGCCATAGAGGTGGCAGTTGGTGAGGCGGCCTTCTTCCATGAAATCTTGCACCCACTGGTGCATCTTCGTCACGATGAGCGGTTGCGCATTGAAGAGCAGGAGTTCGTCTTCAGCCTCAGGGTTGGCCCAACCCATGACGATCACCTCAAAGAGGAGCGGACGGCCCTCATAGGTGAACGAGTCGAGCCCAAAGAAGGGGTTGTAGAAAAACATGCCCGTGTCTTGTCCCTTGACATAGGTGTCGATCCATCCCTCACCGCGATAGCGTTCGTCCTCAATGATGCAATAGAATCGAGTCAGTTCGTTGGGATGACGGCACCACGCGCACCTTCACCTTTTGTGCCAGCTTCTGGGGATAATCTTGCGTGCCACAGGGTGTAGGCGCAGCCACCTCCTCTTGGTGAGGCGAAAAGAGCGTGCGCTCCACATCGCTCCACCAGAGTGTCCACTCCGAGAGTGAAGCTGTGGGAGCAATGCGATGGCTCGAAGGGTCATCGACTATCACTTGCAGCCCATGCCAGTCCACGAAATCTTCTGGGAGCACATTGCGTGCGCCTTCAGAAGTCTGCGTGGGAGCAAGTTGCACCCCCTCGCGTGTGAGCGACAAGCGCACCATCTCCGACTCATAGGAGTGAGGAACGAGGGTGGCCACGGCAGGTTGGGCATCGAGCATGTGGTGAGCCAAGAGGTCAAACTGGCGAAAATCTTGGCTCCACACCAAAGTGTTCTGGAAGGGTTCGGCTTCGATGAGATTCCAAAAAGCGCGATCCAGGAGCAGGCGCGCCATGTGGCGCGAAGAAGCCTCGTCAGTGAGGGTGCGTTGGGGAGCCACGAGCGACAGATAATAGTAGAGCATGGCTTGGTATTCGCCTTTGCACTCCGTCTGTCCACCCTCGAGTGCCAAGAAATAGCAGATGGCTTGCACCATGCGCTCCACAAGATGGCGTGCATGGAGCGATGTGCAGCCCAAGAGTCGATTGGCACGTCCAGCGTTGGCGCGCACATAGCGTTCGAGGAAGTGGGCAAAGGCATCGGGGAGGGTGCGATTTTTCCAGCCATGACCTTGGCGTGCGATGAAGTCGAGGAGCGAATCTATGTGATGTTCCAACAAGTCTTTGCGCAGAGAAAAAGAGGGTCATCATCAGGCTCAACTTGTGTTGTAGGTCATAGACATAGCCCGACTGATTGAGTTTGCGCATCACCCCTTGATAGTCTCCTCGGCTTGGCCTTCGTCCATGAGCTGGAGAGCCTCAATTTGCAAATCGTTGGTGGCCACTCGGGTGGCTATCTCTTCGCGGAATCGCTCACTCTCTGTAGCACTGAAGGCAGCCAACCATTCGGCATCTTCCAGCACGTGGAGTGCAATGCGGCGATAGATGCTAAGCAGCGCAATGCGGTGTTTGGGTTTGAGGCTGCGCCAGCGGTCGGCAGTGGGCGTGTTCAAGAGAGCTTTCACGGGCCACAGTGGCGACTGGTTGTCGAGCAGACGGCGCGTGTGCTTTCCAAGCAGGATGTTGTTGCACCACCGCTCCACATAGCGATGCTCAGCCGGAGTGCACTGCCCCAGCTGTAGGAGCGAAGACCAGGTGGCCGAACTCACCGTGGAGGGACGATTGTCGAGGAGGAAGAGGAGGCGATTTTCATTGATATGCTTCACCCTCACATCTATCTGCTGTCGAGGGCGCAAGGTTTCGGCATTGGCCGGACAGGTCACCACGATGGGCACTTGCAAGTGGTCTTGTGCAGCATAGCGCATATAGGCCGTGCTGTCGCACTGCAAAGATCTGAGCACCACGAAAGGATAGGTCTGATCGGGTACGTAAAAGGGGCTTAACACCTTGGCCGTGTTTTGCACCAAATAAGGGATACCTTCTTTATTCTCACGCACATGGCAAGGCAGGATTTTCCGTTGTCGCTGTTCGATGTCATTGCGCTGAAAATTATACATCTTGACCTTATAGTCTTGTCCTTCCGACTGTACGATATAATAGCTCCCTTCGGGTTCGTCTAAAATACTGATAATCGGTAGATCGTAAAATTCGCCTTGTTGTAGCATGAGATGGACATTTTAATGAGAGGATGGGGATAGTCTAAAATTGTGGCCATGATCATATTGCGTGGCACACGGGAGTAGCTCCGCTGCGTAGGCATTGCTGCTAATATCTAGCTGCTTCAATGACAATCGCGCGCGTGTAGCTATCGCAAATTTAGTGATTTATTTTGAGGTGAAGAGTGGAGGGCAAATATTTTGCCGACAGAATTGAAAGGAACACTCCGAGTTTTTCTAAAATATCTCGGAGATAGTTAGAAAGTTCTCGGAGATATTCAGAGAATTCTCGGAGCAAATGCCAACCACCTCTAGCATTACTACTAGATAAGAAGGAGTGAGCTATAGAGCTCTCTAGTGAGGAGGGCTCCCTGATAGCCATTGCTCTTGGGGCGACGGCGCAACACCGATGGAGAGGTATTGACATAAATTCTGGTCTTAGTAAATGCCCCCGTGTCGCTTGTCTTGTATTAAGAAAAACGTATCTTTGCATTACACAACATTTATCCTATGGTTGTGAGGTGAAAACAAGGGAGGCACAGCAATGGGCACAGAGACTAAATAGAAGATTGAGCCTCTGTGTTGTCTCCATAAGCATCAATAGTTTTATGATCATGAAACACTTTTTATTTCTGTTCTTAGCTTTTAGTTCGTGTTTTGTCAGTGCGTTGGCTGCGGATGGTGAACGTCTGCCTGCTGTTGGTGAGCGTTTGGCTGCGGATGTGGCGAGACTGATACCCGCGCCTGCTGCGTATGTGAAGACCGAAGGAGAGATGAAGATGACAGGGCACATGCGCTTCGTGACCAACGTGAAAGGTCTATTAGCGGAGGCTTTTCCTGCCTTACAACTGGACAAACGAGGAAAACGAGTCTTGCAAATCCGTCTGACCCTCCATACCACGAAGCGAAACAGACGGCTAATGACAGGAGCGAAGAGGGGTATCAACTGCGCATCACGCCACGAGACATCCACCCTCGAAGCCTCCAGCATGAAGGGGCTCTTTTATGGTGTGCAGACTTTGCGCCAACTGGAAGAGCAGGGACGTGTGGTGTGCTGTGACATCAAAGATGCTCCCAAGTATGCCTACCGAGGTGTCATGCTCGACTGCTCACGTCATTTTTGGCCGAAGGAGTTTATCCTAAAGCAGTTGGACGCGATGGCCTACCTCAAGATGAATCGTCTGCATTTGCATCTCACCGATGATGCTGGCTGGCGCATGGAGATTAAGCAATATCCTGCTTTGACCGAAAAGACAGCCTGGAGGGTAGGGGCTACTTGGAACGAATGGCGCGAACAAGGGCAACGCTATGCACGCAAGGAAGACGAGGGGGCTGCTGGTGGCTATTACACCCAGCAGGATTTGAAGGACATCGTGGCCTATGCGGCGGCGCGTCACATCACGGTCATCCCCGAAATCGAGATGCCAGGACACAGCGCAGAGGTGCTGCATGCCTATCCCGAACTGCAATGTGAGCAGGTGAGCCAGCGGAATAGCGACCCTATGTGTGGGCAACGAACAGACCTTTGTTTTTCCTCGAAAACGTGTTGCGCGAGGTGATGAATATCTTTCCTTCCAAGTATATCCATATCGGTGGCGACGAAGCCTCGCGCCAAGCCTGGGCCGCTTGTCCGCGATGTCAGCAGCGAATGAAGGCGGAGGGCTTGCAGACGGTGGCAGAATTGCAGGCTTATCTCACGCGGCGCATGGAGCGTTTTCTCAATGGTCATGGCAGAATCTTGATCGGATGGGATGAAATCTTGGAGGGTCAGTTGGCTCCCAATGCAGTGGTGATGTCGTGGCGCGGCGAAGAGGGGGGCATAGCTGCCACGAAAGCTGGGCATGACGTCATCATGACCCCAGGCAGGTATTGCTATTTGGATCGCTATCAAGACTATCCACCTTCGCAACCCCAGGCTTTCGGCAGCTATATGTCGCTGGAGCAGTGCTATGCTTATGACCCCGCTGGACATTTGCCCGATAGCATCGCCAAGCATATCTTAGGTTTGCAGAGCAATCTGTGGACGGAGCAAGTGCCCACCATGGCGCATTGCGAATATATGCTCTATCCGCGCCTGCTGGCGATAGCAGAAAATGGGTGGAGCCATGGCAAGACCGACTATGCCGACTTCCGCCGCAGAGCCTTGCATCTGCAAGATGTGCTGGTGAGCCGTGGCTATCACCCCTTTGACCTGCGCAAGGAGGTGGGCGAGCGTGCTGAGAAGAAAACCGTGATGCAGCATTTGGCAGTGGGCAAGAGGGTGGTGTATCATGCACCCTACGCAGCCAACTATCCCGCTTCAGGCGATGAGGCTTTGGTAGACGGCAAGAGTGGCGGATGGGATTTCCAAGATGGAGCATGGCAAGGCTTCATCGGTGCCGACCGTCTGGATGTGACCATTGACTTGGGCGAGATAAAGCCGTTGAAGCTCATCAAGGCTGCTTTCTTTCAGTCGGTGAGTGCCGAGATTTATACGCCTGCCGAGGTGGTGATTCAAGTGTCGGACGATGGGGTGCACTTCGAGCAGCTCGACCATCGTTGCTATGAGGTGGACACCTCGACCGATTTTAAGGTGCAAACCATGGAGTGGTACGGAGCTGCGAAGGCGCGTTTCATCCGTTATCAGGCCAAGTCTGGGCAGCTAGGCGGTTGGATTTTCACCGATGAGATTTGTGTGCAATGACCCGAAGGCCGTCGGTGGGGGCTGAAGGTCGTCGGTGGGGCATAGAAAATCGCTCCAAGTGTCATCTAGATAGGTGCAAATCTTCATGGTTGTAGGGAGCTTTCGCTCACCTTACGCGGGCGCATCCACTTTTTGTTATGATATAGTGTCTTAAAATACGAAGTATTTTCTTTGAAGTTGATATGTGAATGAGTGGATAAATGATAGAAAAACGACACAGAAATGAGCAAAAGGTGAACCATAAAATCAACATTTTGCGTGAAAATCGCGCTAAGTGAAACAAGTTGTTCCGGATATACCCCTCGTTTTGTAAAGTTAGAACACGCAAAACGAGGTTTTTTAGCTTAAAAAAATCTTTACTTGTAGTCTGCAATACGTTTTTTTCTTGTCGAAGTGTTGGATTTCTCCACTACATTTTCTACATTTGCAAAATATAGCCCTCCCGAAGTTATCAATTTGATAGGGAAATGCTAGGAAAGATGTTACGAATCGCTATTTTGCATTTCGTGAAAAAATGTAGAGCTTCTACGGCAGACATCTTTCGAGTGGGTCGCAGAACTCCGCATCACTTTTTGAAAGGAAACCGCAGGACATACTTAAAAAGGATAGCTCCTTTGCGGAATGCCCCTTTCTCTAGAGGAGCATCTCCCTCGCTTGCGCAGACTCATCAGAATTTTTAGTTCAGAGCTAAAGGCGCAAGTCAATATTCGATATCCAAGTAAGCATAATAGATAAACCGAACAAACATGAACAAGAAGTTAGCACTCCTCAGTCTCAGTCTGCTCATGGCCGGTGGTGCTGTCGCTCAAAACACTGCGACAGGACAAATGATCGGCCACGTGTCTGACCCCGATGGGCAGCCTGTGGCACGCGCCGCCGTGAAAGTGGGCGAACGTGTCGTTGCCGTGACCGACAAGAACGGTAATTTTACCCTCACCAAGTTGCCTGCTGGCACTCGATCTGTCACCATTAGCTACATCGGCATGAAGAGCATTAAGACCTCTGTGTCTAGCACGATGAACGTGACCATGGAGTGGGACAATGCTAACCTCGATGAGGTGATGGTGGTGGCTTATGGTACAGCCAAGAAGTCTAGCTTCACCGGTTCTGCAGCAACCATCAAGGCGGATGATATCAACAAGCTCCAAGTGGCTAACCCCTGTGGAAGGCTTGAAGGGACGTGTGGCTGGTGTGCAAAATCTATAGCAACTCTGGTCGTCCCGATGGTGGCACTCCCACCATCCGCATCCGTGGTATCTCCTCCATCAATGCGGGCAACGATCCGCTCATCATCGTGGATGGTGCGCCTTATCCTGGCGATTTGGCATCGATTAACCAACAGGACATCGAAACCTTCTCTGTGCTCAAAGATGCGGCTTCGGCTGCTCTCTATGGTGCTCGTGGTGCCAACGGTGTGATCATCATCACCACCAAGCGCACGCGCAGTCATCATGGTGCACGTGTCACCTTCGATGCCAAGTGGGGTGTGAACCAAGTGGCGCAACAACGCTACGAAACTGTGCGCGATGCGGCTGGCTACTATGAGGCTTACCACAGAGCCCTCCGCAACGAGAGCTTGTATGAAAATCTCAATGCTCAGAACAACTACCAACTCGGTGACGAGAAGGCTGCCTATGAGTTTGCCAACAAGAATATGCAAGAACGTTTGGGCTACCTCACCTACACTGTGCCCGATGGTCAAAACCTCGTGCTCGAGAATGGTAAGCTCAATCCTGCGGCTACACTCGGCCGTGTGGTGAAGGGTAAGGATGCTTCTGGCAAGCCCTTTGACTATACCATCACGCCCGACGACTGGTATGAATTGGCCTATCGTCCTGCTTTGCGCCAAGAGTATAACCTCAATGTGGCCAAGGGCAACGACAATAGCAACATCTACTTCTCTATGGGCTACCTGGACAACAAGGGTATCCTCCAAAACACCGACTTCAAGCGCATCACTTCTCGTTTGAAGGCTGACTGGAATGCGAAAGATTGGCTCAACTTCAACACCAACATCACCTACACCAACTCGCAGAGCCACAACGTGGAAGGAGAAGGAGATGCGAATAGCTCTGGTTCTATCTTCGGATTGGTCAACAACATCGCACCCATCTATCCTGCTTATCTCCGTGATGGCAAGGGTAACATCATGGTGGACAACATGGGCTTCACTCGCTACGACTATGGTAAGAAGGGCTATCTCCCCATGAACCGTCCTTTCTTGAGCTACTCAAATCCCCTCTCGGACAATGCCCTCAACTATAATGGCGACAACACCCACACCCTCAACGCCAACGTGGGAGCTGATGTGCTCTTGGGCAAAGGCTTTAAGTTTGTCACCAACAATACGCTCTACCTTATCTCTAGCCGTGGAGAAAATCTGTCCAACCCCTACTATGGACAGAGCGCAGAGTCTAGCAAGGGATTCGTTTCAGTGGGTAGTGAGCTTCGTGTGCGCCACAACTTCCAACAACTCCTCAACTACACCCGCACGTTTGCTGGCATCCACAATGTGGAAGCTCTCGTGGGTCATGAATACTATCGCTCTAAGAGCTACTCTTTGTCGGGTAACCGCACCAATCTTGTAGACCACAAGAACCACGAATTTGGTGGCGGTCTTGAAAATGGTACGCCCTCTTCAAGTGCTGGACTCTACAACACCGAAGGCTGGTTTGCACGTGCCAACTATAGCCTCTACGATCGCTATTTCGCTTCGGCTTCGTTCCGTCGCGATGCTTCTTCTCGCTTCCATCCTGATCACCGCTGGGGCAACTTCTGGAGCCTCTCTGGTGCGTGGATCATCTCTAAGGAGAGCTTCTTCAACGTGAAGTGGGTGGACGAACTCAAACTGAAGGCGTCTTATGGTGAACAAGGTAACGATGGTATCAGCGACTACCTCTATACTACCACTTATACCTTCAAGAATAGCAACGGTAGCTTGGCACTCGTACCACGCCTCTTGGGTAATGAGAAGATTTCTTGGGAAAAGAACGGTAACTTCAACGTGGGTGTTGAATTCTCTCTCTTCAATGGTCGCTTGAGCGGTCAGGTCGAAGTGTTCAACCGCAGCACACACGACATGCTCTCTACCTATAGCTTGCCACGTTCTTATGGGTTCACCAGCTTCTATGACAACCTCGGCAACATGAGTAACCGCGGTGTGGAAGTGGAACTCAATGCTGAGCTCGTCCGCACGAGCAAGTTCTCTTGGAGTGTTGGCGTGAACTTCACACACTACAAGAACCAAATCACCTCTATCCCCGACCAAAAGAAGCTCAAAGAATATGAAGGTCACAAGGGATACGAGAGCGGCAACTTCTTCTATGGCGAAGGCTTGCCCATGTGGACTCGCTTCTTGTATCGCTCTGCCGGTGTAGACGAGAAGACCGGTGAGATGACATACTACACTTGGGCTTATCGCTACGACCTCACGAAGCCTAAGATGGTGAAAGATGCCAACGGCAAAGAGGTGCAACAGCTCGACCGCTGGGGAGAACCTGTGTATGAAATCCTCAAAAAGAAGGTAACCGATGCCAACGGTAAAGTGGAGGAAGTTCCTGTGGCTAAAGACCGTCTCACTAAGACGACTTTGGCTTCTGAAGCTAGCTACTTCCTCGGCAAGGATCCTCACCCCGATCTCTATGGTGGTTTCAACACTCGCCTCACTTATGCTGGTTTCGACCTCGGCATTGATTTTAGTTTCCAACTCGGTGGTCACATCCTCGACAAGGACTATGCTAACTTGATGAATGGTCTTTCTGGGGAATTCGGTGGATCGGCAGTGCACAAAGATGCGCTGACCCAGTCTTGGTCACCCACCAATCGCCATGCGAAGTATCCTCGCTTGCAGGCTGGAACAGCTTTGACCACGAACCGCTCAAGTGATGTAGACATTTACTACGTGAGTGCTTCGTTCTTGAGCTTGAACAACATCAACTTCGGCTACACTGTGCCTAAGGAGTTCTTGTATCGCTATGCCAAGGGACAAGTGCAAAACCTCCGTCTCTACGTTTCTGCCGACAATGTTCACTACTGGTCTGCACGTAAGGGGCTCGACCCACGTCAGTCTGTGTCTACGACCAAACAGGTGCAATACTCTCCCGTACGCACTATCTCTGGCGGTCTTACACTTACGTTCTAGAATCATTTAGATATTAGACATATTAGACATTAGATGTTAGACGTTAGACATATTAGACGTTAGACATTAGATGTTAGACATTAGATGTATCTTATTTGATGTTTAATGCAAGATGTCTGAGACACAGCGTTTGATGTTGAAAGTCATAGATTAAAAACAACAGATAATAGACCCTTGCCGCATGGCTCTAACGTCTAACGTCTAATTTCTAACGTCTAGATAATAGACCCTTGCCGTAAGGCTCTAACGTCTAACGTCTAATTTCTAACGTCTAGATAATAGACCCTTGCCGTAAGGCTCTAACGTCTAAAGTCTAATTTCTAACGTCTAAAATAAAGCATTTCCACAATGAAATCTCCATATCTCCACCTTTTGAAGCAAAGCACGACAGCCGTGCGTGCTACGCTTCGCACAGTGCGCCACCAAGTGCCAGCTCTCGCTCTCGCTGGTTTGGCTTCACTCTCGCTCTTCACTGCCTGCATGGAAGACACCTTCCCCTCTGGCATGTACACCCAAGAACAGCTCAACGAAAGCCCTAAGGCAAAAGAAGGTGCTTTCTGGGCTATCCCAGCTAGCATCGTGCAGCCCACGGGCGACCACTGGCAGTTTGGTTGGGGCTCCTTGATGCACATTCGCGACGTGATGACTGGCGACGTGACCAAACCTTATTTGAACTACGACCACTTCCGCGCATACTCACAAAACATAGCCCTGGGACAAGACTACACTCGTGGTGACTTTGTCTATATGGCTTACTATGATGTGATCCTCGCTGCCAACACTAGTATCAAGGGATACGTAGCCAATGAAGCCAACCTCAGCGATGGCGAAAAGGGACTCTTGAGTGCAGCTTATGCTTTCCGCGGACTCTCTTATCTAGAGCTTGCTTTCGATGTTTGAATTTCTCCCCAATGAGATTTTCCCCGATGGACGCAATGCACAAGGCAATGTCGTGACCAACCTCACTGTGCCCATCGTTACGGACAAGTTGAGCCAACAAGAGGCATACAAAAATCCTCGTGCTACGCACAAGCAAATGTTTGACTTCATCCTTTCTGACCTCGACAAGGCAGAAGCCAACATCAGTCACCTCGCTACCAACACCAAAGACGTGCCTCACCTCGATGTGGTCTATGGTCTCAAGGCTCGCCTCTATCTCTGGGATGGTCAGTATGAAAAGGCTGCTGAATATGCACGCAAGGCTATCGAAGCCCACAACGGTTCACCCCTCACTGCTGCACAATGGAATGATCCCATCACTGGTTTCAACTCTCCCAACAACGGTAGCTGGATGCTCTCGGCTACTGCCAATAAGGAAACTCTTGGCAGTCGTTATAACCTCTCCAACTGGACGGGCTGGATGTCGTCTGAAACTCAATACGGATATGCTGGTGGCGCTGGAGTCTTTGTACGCATAGACCGCTCACTCTACGACAAGATAGCCGATACCGACTTCCGTAAGCTCTCCTTCAAAGCACCTGCAGGTCACGCTCTAGAAGGCAAAACTACCTTCATTGATGCTGCCATCGGTAAAGAACTGGATCCTTACACTACGGTCAAGTTCCGTCCTGGACAAGGCAACATCTCTACTCACACCATCGGCTCTACTTGCAGCTATCCTTTGATGCGCGTGGAAGAGATGTATCTCATCGAAGCCGAAGCTGTAGCACACACCGATGGTGCCAAGGGAGCTGCTTTGCTCAACACCTTCATGAAAACTTATCGCGATGCCAACTACAACTGCACCCTAAGCAGCAGTGACGAGGTGGTGCAAGAAGTAGTGCTCCCAAAAGCGCATCGAACTTTGGGGTGAAGGTCGCAGCTTCTTCGACATCAAGCGTCTGAACATGTCCGTGACTCGTGCTTATGAGGGTACTAATGTCCCCAAACCCGTACGTTACAACACCAATGGTCGCCCTGCTTGGATGAACATCGTGTTGCCTAAGTTTGAAGGTGTGTTCAACTCTCCTGTCTACGACTACAACAACCCTGACCCATCTGGTCGTTATCGCCCCGTAAAATAATCCCTTCTCGGATCATCCATCCTGGATGGAGCATACAAACTCCATGTTCTGGCTATATCTTTCATAGGTCTTCCCTAGTTGGATTTTCCTATATTGGATTTCTCTATGTTAGGTTTCCTTTGTTGGATGATAAACTCCTTTCAGGGATGCAGATAGACACGCGCGAGCCTTCCTTCCTTTTGAAGGCTTCAGAGCAGTTCCCCTCCCCATCTCCCCAAGTGAAAACTTGGGGAGATTTTTATTTTGTTCGTCCTTGGGGATTACAGATGCGACATGACTCACCTTTCTTAGATTGTCTGTTGCTCATATTTTCCTTTTCTCCTGTTCCCCTTTGCTGATCTTTCCTTTCTTTGGCAAGGATAGTAGGATGGCAAGGATAGTAGGATGGCAAGGATAGTAGGATGGCAAGATGAGTGTGGTGGTGGCCGATTGCTGAAAAAGTGCATTCCATTCTCCCCGATGAAGGAGAAAAAGGGAAGGAAGAAGGAATAAAAAGGAGCTTTTCGTCTTGTGTATATGGATAAAAAGGTGTATCTTTGCATCGCATTTCGGAAATCGTCCGTTAGCCCTTGGGTTTAGCCTTCTTGCTATGCCCCATTGATCAACCAGGATTGGAGAGGTGCTCGAGTGGTTGAAGAGGCACGCCTGGAAAGCGTGTAAACGTCAAAAAGCGTTTCGGGGGTTCGAATCCCCTCTCTCCGCAAAGTGGCTTCAAGATGACTTCAAAATGGTCGTCAAAACAGCCTTCAAAAAGCAGATAATCGTTGTAAGAATTATTCTTACAACGATTTTTCTTTGTATATAAACTTATCTAGTGACGGCTAAAACCTAGGTCTTTATAATCATCATTCGGTCAAATTCTGCTACATAAACTGCTACACAAAATAATGCTACAGAAAAAGTGTAGCAGTGAAGGCAAAAAGAAGGGCAAAATGAAGGCAGCAACGCAATCTCTTTCAATGAATTAGTAATTAACTTTGTAGCCAAGTGCTACACTAAAGAATGATGCATTATGAGACAATCGTTCAAGGTGTCCTTCTACCTACGCTCTAACTATGAGAACAAAGAAGGTAAAACGTGTGGGACACACTATTAGCAAGGATAGCTTGCAGAAGTACAGCGTCTTGCGCAAACACTTTGCAAATTTCCTTCTCTATAAGTATAAGCGTAAAGATTTAGGGCTAACCGAATTCACGCCAGCCATTGTGCAAGATTTTGAGCTATACCTCACCACCATTGCTGCTTGTGCCTACAATACTGCTGTGAAAAAGATGAAGACCTTGAAAACAATTACGCTTTATGCCCTCAAGCGTGGTAATCTTCTCCAAGACCCATTCCTTGATCATCATTTTCACCTCACTCCTGTGGACAGAGGTTTCTTGACAGACGAGGAAAAAAAGCCGAAGCCCGACAACAAGCCCTTGCGCAATATCAAGCCGAAGAACTCCGCAAATTGCAAGACCGCAAGCGAAGTAAGCCCAAGAACGAAGCCAGTACAGAAGAAGCCTGCACTTCTATATTGAAAGTACACATTATATCGGGAAAAGTCTGTATCTCTTAAGCTCTAGTTAGCAGCTTACAACTTATAATTAAACCCAACAGCAAATGCCATAAGGTCAGGATAACCAGGCACAAAAATCGTAGCAAAATCCAGCTTCGAGCTAATCGCAAACTTGTACTCTAATTCCCCTCCGTACCATAAAAACTTGTACTGCCATTTATCTGTCGGTGTTCCTTTGTAGTATTTCGTATCTACATAGTTGAGGATAGAAACCAATTATGTCGATAAATCCACGTTGGACCAATTCCCCCGGTGAGGCTATGCCGACCAATTTGAAAAATACGAGCTCGTAGCCCAATACTCGTCACACCTGCAAACTGGGCAGCACAATCCGCATATAGGCCTTGTATAAACTTGACAGAAAGGATATCAGGTACAATAAAGTATTCATACGTAAGGAGGGCACCTAAGTCCCAAACAAAATAAGCCTGTTCGTCTAAGCGATTGGGCATCAGCTCTGCATTAGGCTTTCCACTAAGAGGGTGGAAGCTGAGTCCCATAAATTTCAAACCAATGCTATGACGTTTCGACTTCTGAGAAAGAATGGGATATTGCGACTGTGCCTCTATGCCTTTATTCTCATCAATTGAGTCGTTAAGTGAGAGCCTTACTTGCTTATCGCCCCAATCCTCCACTTTAAATCCTTTGTGAGCAAGAGCTTCAAGGGCTTGAGGCTCTTGCTCATCAAAAACCTGAGCCTCAGCACTCATCGTCATGAGGAGCATTAAAAGGCAAACTATTCTTCTAAATCTTATCACTACTAGTTATATTTATATATTAACCACCCCAACATTCTACAATTCTAAGCTGACAAGTCCCTATTTCTGAGGATTCAACTCCAAACAACACCTCTTATTACTTCACAAATATCAGAATAATTCTTGATATGCAGGGCAACCGCATCAAATCTTTAGTAGCTTTTTGAGATAGTGTAGAGTCAACCATTAAGTGCAACACTATGGTATGAGTTGATAGAATGCTTTTATAGGTGTATTGTATTTTAGTGTCTTCCTAGGTCTGGAATTAATTTTCTTCTGTATACTCATGATTCTTTTGTCAGTATATTTCTCAAAAGAGACACCCTAGGGTATATATTGTCTGATGAGTTTGTTTGTATTTTCAATGCTACCTTTCTGCCATGATGCGTAAGCATCTGCAAAGTAGACAACGACTCCTAACTTCTTTGTTATTTCCTGATGTTTGGCAAACTCGCTCCCATGATCAGTTGTAATGTTTTTGAGCATTTTCCCCTTGAAAGGTAGCAGCAGACGTACCACTTCTTTTGCCACCTCCTTGGCATTCTTTCCCTCCTTTAGCTTTGTCATAAGTAGCAACTGTGTACTCCGTCTACTTTCAGCCTTCAGCTGGGCTTTTTGATGGATATAGGCTCCAGAGGGCAAAGAGTTGCGTTGTAACTCTCTGCTCACCATTGAGGGGTGAACATCAATGAGTTTTGCGATGGAACGAATAGACAATACCCTTTGCTCGGGTTTGAAAAATTGCGTATCTTAGCGCTGCAGTCAGGTGATTGTACTTCATATTTCAACACAAAATTACTTGATTCATGGGAGTCTTCCAAGGAGAAGGCTCCTTTTTTATTTTGCATTGATGGTTTTCCTCTTCCCTTCTCCCCTTTTCCGTTACGCTCCAAAGGAGAGAGGGGAAGAGTGTTGCACTTCTATATTGAAAGTACCCCAAAGAGAGCCTCAATCTCTCCACATAAATTAATTCAGAAAAATTTGGAGAAACTGCATATAGTTTGTATCTTTAACCGCAGAAATACGTTGAGACAATTTTTCAGATGATTGCCTTAAGTTCGTATTCAAGCACACACACATCTATAAACACACACACACGTACACACACCCTTGGGTTATTGGCTTCAATAACCTAGGCATAGCTCATAGGCAAGTGCGAAAGAGAAGACAGCATGAGAGAAAGCATCACAGCGTGTTTACCACGGATGGTCTTTTCCCTTGCCCCTCTGTTAAAGACTGCTCTTGTGTAGCCATCAACCCTTTGTTTTCATTCAGCCAAACTTAATTTTACTGCACTGACTATGATGATGCTCCACCAGTGTTTAGCGAAACCACGCCCTCCTCGTCTTTGGGGTGTAATAGTTCTTCAAAAGTATGGCCGCTGGGGGATTTGTTTTGTTCTTGGCAGTTCAAAAGTCGCTCTGATAACAACATTACGTTTGTGATAGCTTATATTTTAAAGACTCTAGCATCTTAAAGTACTCCTTACCTGTTGAGGCTTTGGGCATGGCTTTCAAGAAATGAATAATCCGCCCTAGAGATATAGCAACCTCTTGAGCATGAGTTATGCTATTTGCATTTCCCCATAGCAAATCATAGAGTTTTGACACATGCTCTACCATACCATGACACTCGATTAAGTATGTCATCTGGTGTAAAGCGTTTAAATCATTGATATTACGTTGAAGACGAATGTATAGCGATTGAAATAATTCCTCTATCCAGGTCATCTCCTCTTCTTTTGATACATTATAACTCAAATATCGTTCTATCACTCCTTCTCTCATCATTTGGTATTTACTCCCCAAAAAGGAGAGGAACAGTTCTTTGGCACTTGACTTCATCTCTCTAAAATTCTACTTTCCATAAATTTCCCCATAGCAGGAGGGTATGTATACTGCGGTAGGTCAGGAAGCGCGAAGTCCACTCATACTCATCCGCATTGTTTTTCTAAGGAGAATACTTCTATTTTTGATTATCAACGATTTTAAGCTCTCTCATTTTTAGTCTATAAAGACTTGCCACATCCCTATAGTCTTTACTATACATTTCAGATTTTGAAGTGTCTACAAGCATACGTATGCCCCAACCAGAATCATAGAGAAAGACAAAATAACAGACGCTTCCATCTGTACGTCTGTAGTAGCTCACTCTGCCTAATCTATCCTCATAGTGATTTCTCCAATCCATTGTATTATCCCAATGGCTATATACAGGATTATATTGCCCACCCTCTTTAAAGTTCAGAGTCAAATACTTGGTTTTTCTATAAAAACGGATCTTATACTCTTCATATCGGTCCAAAGAATCCAGACACATATTCTTCCAAAAATACGTCTCTAAGCATTGCCTTATATTTGTTCCAGATACGGAGCATTATCAACCAATACAGTGTGGTATACTGATTTTATTCCTGAATCCGAGAAAGTTGTATCAGCCTCCAAAACATCACACCTTATTGGTGCGACAACAATATCTCTTCTAAAATGAAAGATTACGCCCATCACTATGAAACAGAGAAATGTCAGTCCAATAAAAATCTTCTTGTGTCGCATTGTATATATCAGTTTAATTGGCCTTGTATTATAATTTCTTCTGACACCTCACTAAGCTGGGTATACTTACGGGAGACAATCTCACCTGTCTGAGGGTCGTATGAATCTAATCTTACATACTTATGTTTTGCAGGCGAATCTCCTGCCACCTTTGTCTCTTTCTTTGGTGCTTCTAAATAAACCTCATTGAAAGAATAGAACTTAGCAAGCGCCTTATAGAAGACCAGCACCTCCACTCAAATTCATTGCTTAGGTTCTTGATAGCGTTCGATGTCTCGCTGGAGATACTGCCTAAACGCAGGAAACTCCTTGTCCGTGACTTCTAATATCGTCTCTCGAACGACCGTCGGAATACGATCCAAGCGTATGAGCTGGTCATATTCACCGAACTCAGGGTAGGAAAGGCAAAGTTTGGAATAGTCCTCTTTAGAGAGAGGAATCTCTGACCTCTCGACACTATTACTCCACGTGCCCACGCCTCCTTTATGTTTCACTACCCCCCACGTCTTATCCTCATTAAAGGAAAACATAAAGCTATAGACCGTATCATAGTCTTGCGGATGCTTGGGTTGGAGTCTGATAGACTTCAAGAACAACGTCTTCCCTTCTTGTGTGAAGTCTCTAAATATAAAGATGAGAAAGTTTTCAAGATCCTCTCTCAGAAAGTCCACCCCAAAGTATCCCACATTGGACTCAATGGCGCAGTAGGGGCTGTCATCCTCATTGAGAATCGTTGCAAAGTAAACATTTTGTTGCTCATGCGCTTCGCGAGAGGCAAGTTCTAAAAGACCTTCCTTATTCTTTCGACGAGAGTAGCGAGTCTTGTTGTAGCCATCTAAAACCTTAAGTGCTTCTTCATCCGTCAATGGACGAAGCCATATCGTGTTCCAACGATTTAGTAGAGTCTTCATTTGTTGTATATATGGTTGTTAGTATCTCGAATCTTTATTCCTTTGAGATTTGCATAATTTATCACCTCCTTAGGTACGGCTTTGTGCTGCACGGGCACCTCAAGAATCATTTGTCTACGCAGAACATTGTCTCCGTTAAGCTCAAAGATATTTTTATTTGACCCTGTATTATTAGAAGGAACATCAGCAATGATCGAACCAGGTGAATACTTATTTGATAGTTCTTTTAAGTAACGGATTGCAGTCTCTTCCGACACCTCATCGAACTGGGTATACTTACGAGACACAATCTCTGTATTGGGGTCGTATGAATCTAATCTTACATACTTTTGTTTTGCTGGCGAATCTCCTGCCACCTTTGTCTCTTTCTTTGGTGCTTCTAAATAAACCTCGTTGAACGGTAGAACCCTCGTTAATAACTTGGCGAACCGAGCTCAAAGAATCACACATACTCATCCGCTCCGTAGCTCTCATTCTTCAACTGAACAACCACAGGAGAGGTTTTGTCCTCCGCCACCTCAATAGAGAAGGAAGAGGATATTTGAACTGGCTGTTCGTGGAGGCAGGACGATAGCAAAACTGTAAAAAGCAATCTTGCTATTGAGCAATATCGAATACTACCGTTATTCATTTTCCTTATTTGATATTTTGTTATGCCATGCACCATGCAGATTCTCTTCAATATATGAATCGTCTTTGAACAGATAGACCAGCGGTTCTACATCAAAAACGAAATCAGAGATAGGCTTTCGCTCTTCCCAAATAATTGGGAAGAAGCGATGAATTCCTCATAAGGAACTTCTATTCGACTATCATCACGATCATTTAACTTTAAGTGTCTTCTCGTTTTACGTTCGTTGGGGGATAGTATGAATAATCCATGCCATATATTCTCAACATCATACTTGTACCCCAAGTAAATGCAATACATATTACTTTCATAAGCAGAATATGGATAACTCTTACCTTGTTCTAACCATATCTCGAAATCATTATTTGTTTGTTTTCCATATTCTGTAGAAATGGAATTTTCAGAAAAGATAATCCAGTACCACTTTTTTTGTATTGTAATCATAATAGCTGACTAAAGCCAAATCTTTCCCTTCAAATAAAACTCGAGTAGTTTTTATCATCTTTATCTTCATTTTTCTACAATTTTGAATCCATTTTTACCCATTATTGCATATAAGGTTTGTTTTTCCATCGCGTGATATTTTCCAGATCTCAGAACCAACTTTAATCTTGATGGGAGATGTTGTACAGAACTCAGGTATCCCTATTCTTCCTTTTTATTTTTCAGATACTAACTATGTGCAATAAAAGGATGATCCCAATCATCAGAAGTACCACCTTAGGGGATAACAATATCTTCAGGAATATCTTTTGATTTGAATCTTATGCCCCCCACAACTATTTTTTGAAAGATGAAACTAGATGTCCTTGTTTTACTCCTCCACCAACCATACGCCATCTTTTTTTAGATAGACAATAGGCTCTACGTCAAATTTGAAGCCCTCTATTGGAGTACGTTCTTCCCAAATATCCGTTACTTCATTTATAAATTTATCATAAGGAATTTCGATATAATGCTCTCCTTTATCTCGCAAACCTAAGATGTGTATTTGAGTATCTATATCAGGGAATAAAATAATCTTGCCGTTTTTCACAACTTGATTAGGAGTATACTTTCCTCCACAAAATATGCAATAAACATATTTGCGAATGGCTGTGAATTCATAAACAGATTCACGTGAGAGATACAATTTATAATAATCACCTGATTTTTTTCAAAGCCTAGGCTTAAAAATGGATCTTTAGTATAAGCTATCCTATACTCATCATCATAGCTAAGTTTCAGCCATCTATCACATATATAGATATAACTACCACTCTTCAAATATTCTCTCTCCTTTATCGTCATTTTATTAACTCATTTTACCCTATTGAACTTATCTCCATCAAATATTGCTCTTAGTTTCTCTGTTCCATCGTTAAATACTTCCCAAAGTTCTGCCCTCGTAGAGTCAACCAGCAAGTGCAGAGTTACACTTTTATTTGATACAACTCTGAATTCAGTTTTTTAATGCTGAGTTTCTGTCTCAATCTGTTATAATAGGAGTTTAAGGGGCAGTTATACTTCTATATTTCATAATCAATGACTTATTCCAAGCTCTCTTATCTTTAGTCTATAAAGACTTTTCGCATTCTTACAATCTTCACTATACCATTCATATTTTGAAATGTCTACAAGCATACGTATGCCCCAACCAGAATCATTGGTTATGACAATATAGCAGACGCTTCCATCTTTACGTCTGTAGTAGCTTACTTCGCCTAATTCATCTTCATAGTGATTTCTCCAATCCATTGTATTATCCCAATGGCTATATACAGGATTATATTGATTCCCCTCTTTAAAGTTCAGAGTCAAATACTTGGTTTTTCTATAAAAATGGATCTTATACTTTTCATATCGCTCCAAAGAATCCAGACACATATTCCTCCAAAAAAATGTTTCTAAGCATTGCCTTATATTTTGTTCCAGATACGGAGCATTATCCACCAACACTATGTGGTATACTGATTTTATTCCTGAATCCGAGAAAGTTGTATCAGCCTCCAAAACATCACACCTTATTGGTGCGACAACAATATCTCTTCTAAAATGAAAGATTACGCCCATCACTATGAAACAGAGAAATGTCAGTCCAATAAAAATCTTCTTATGTCGCATTATATGTCACTTTAATTGCCCTTGTAATATAATTTCTTTCGACATCATTGTCACAAAGGGCTTATACCCCCTCATGTATTGCAAGATAAACCACGAACAAAAACCTTCTGCAACTTCTGGTAAATTAGGTCTGTCCTTGCTCGTTGCGTTGGATGGCTGCCACTCGTTCGGTAATCAGATAGGGTCTGCAACCCTCTAACTCCTAACGTCCAACCGCACTAGCCTGAGTAACTATGTGCGAGCAGTAGGGGTCTGCGACCCTCTAACGTCTAATGTCTAAAGTCTAATGTCTGTTGAAGCAAGGCCATCATCGTTTCGAGGGTGACGATGTCGGTGGTGGAAAGGCGATGCAAAGGCAAATCAACCTTTGCGAGAATCTCATTTTTGAGTTCGTCGCGCGCACTTTGCGTAGCGTGTTGTTGGTGGTGGTGCCATCCATCCACTTCGATGGCAAGGAGCGGCTGGTGAGTCAAAACGTTGTAGACCAAAAAGTCAAGGTGCGAGAGAGGGTGATGGGCAAAAGCACGTTCTTGCTCATTGAGTTCGTGGCATTCGCCAATGAGTCTTGACAAAGGATAGTGACACAGCACCCCCATTTGCCTCCACGACAAAGCCGACAAAGCATCCTGCAGCGTATAGTAGACCAAGGTTTCCGACAAATGCTCAGACACCGGTGGGTGCTGCTCCAAGAAGGCTATGCGTTCGGCGGTGTATTGCTCATAGAGCAGGTCGAAGACAGAGTGGAGCTTACTCTCTCTAATCTCAAAATTATGATAGTCCACATACGCGATGAGTTGTCCCAAATTGGAGTCGTGGGGAATCTCATTGCCCGAAACCACGATGCAAAGCCGAGATTTGGCACGCGACACTGCCACATTGAGCAGTTGCGCATCGTCGGAAAAAGGTGTCGGCACACTGTCCACCATGCTCATGATGATGGTGTCGCACTCACGCCCTTGATATTTGTGCACCGTGCTTGCTAGGTCTTCTTGCAAAGCCCGATTGATTTGCCAGGCTTGATCACGATAGGGAGTGATGATGCCCACACTCTCGTCTTCGGCATAAAGCGGCATGACTTCTTGGCGAATCACCTCAACTTCTCGTAGATTGATGTGCGAACCTGTGGCGGCACTCTCTGGGCGAATATAGCTTGTGCGGTCGTGATTTCCCTTAACCGTGCGCACCACTCGCAGCACATCCTCCTCCCCCGTGTCGTGGGTCATGGCGATGAGCTGTCCACCGTAGAATCGTTGGTTGCAAAATTCTATGATTTTCGGATGACAGCGATAGTGCTCTCTGAGCAAAGTGACGGGCGCATCCTTGAACACCTCTAGACAAGACTGCAAGAAACTATGTGTGGCGGCATTGTAAGGCTCCTCCACCTGATAGGTGCTCAAGATGGCTTCGATGGCCTGCCGTTGGGTTCGGTCCACCACTTGGGGCAGTTGCTGCGTATCGCCCACGATGACGGCATTCATGGCACACGAGAGGGCCAAAGCTCCCGTCTTGATGTCCACTTGCGAAGCCTCGTCCATGATCACGTAGTCAAACACAAGGTCAGGACTCAAACACCGTTTGGCAGAATAGGTAGTGCTCAGCACCACAGGATATTCTTGGAGCAAGGCTTCGGTGTTGTGTCTGATGTCTTTCTGGCTAAACATGGGGCGCGTGCGGTGAGCATAGCGTTTCTCGATTTGGTGTTTGAGCAGCTGCAACGACGAAGTTTGCAGACGTTTCACACACGCTTGCACATCCATCCCTTGCAGGCGAGCATCGATGCGCGCCAGATTCGCGCAGATTTCTCCTTCCCTCGCTTCGTAGTAGGCACTTTCCAGCGGTGCTATCAGTAGCGAAGGCTGCTCTTTGAGCCATGCGAAGAGAGGAGTGCCCAAGGTGAAAGCCCATTTCATCCGTTGCCACAGACTGAAGGTTGCTTCGCGCTCCGTCTTCATCTTGCACGCCAGGAGCAGTTGCAGGAGTTTTGCCGAAGGCTTCCGTTTGAGCCTATCATATTTTTCATTCGAGTTTTGCCCCTGGTCGTTATATTGCTTTTCAGTGAGCAAAGCATCCAGTTCAGCTTGTAGCAGAGCACGCTGGGTTTGGTCGTCAAATCCTTGCGACACAGCAGCGAGTGACGATTGCACCTCTTGTTTCACCGCCGAACTCTGCTCCACCTTCCATGCACTCATGTCGGGATAGCAAAGCTGTTGTTGCCGAACGAATTCATCCCGTTTTTCAGAGTTTCCGAGTGTTGCCACCAGAAATCCCAGTCCTTCACGTTCCAGTTTCTCCACCACGTTTGCCACTGCCGAATTGTTGTTCGACACCACTATCACCGTCTTGTTCGCCAACAAAAGGTTAGCGATGATGTTGAGGATCGTTTGTGTTTTTCCAGTGCCCGGAGGCCCTTGCACCACACTCACTTGATGCGTGAGCGCAGCTTCCACCGCCGCCTTTTGACTGGCATTGCACCCAAAGGGAAATACACCACTTTCGGCAATTTGTGCCTAGTCAGCGCACGCTTGTCTCCCAGATATTGTGCGAGCGGCACATTGTCGCGCTTCACATCTACCCACCCATATTGCTCCGAGAGGGAGTTCATGCCGGCATTCCCTTCTTGTTCTTCGTCTTCAGAGCGAAGTCCTGTCTCCTCTGCCAACTTCTTGAGGTAATCCCACGTCGAACCTCCGTTTTTGTCTATCGGGGTGCGTGTGATATACACCTGCGCTTCTTCCACGCATTCGCTGCAGCCATATTGGTTGGTCACGCGATAGAAGGTGTGCTTACCCTCCGAGAAGCAGAGCACCTCTTGCGGTTTTCTGATGCGTTTGTTGCGAACGTAGAGTCCTTTATCTCGGATGTCCACTTTCGTTGGGTTGGTGAGGCAGAGCAGTCGTGCCGGGTTGTAGCGAAACACCCTTCGCGAAGTGCCGAACACCACGGTCCACAGTCCTTGCTCGTTGCGTTGAATCGAGGACACTTGTTCGGTGATAAACATGCGCTTGTCGCCCTTTCTTTCCAGGTCAACAATCATATATTCTCTAGCATTCATGAAGTCTAGGGTGGGGATGGTTATTGTCAAGGACAAAGATACTAAAAAAAATGAATTTAGAGGTTAGAGGGTCGCGAACCCATCTTAGACGTTAGGCGTTAGAGGTTAGACGTTAGAGGGTCACGGACCCTTTTCCGCTCGCCACGGAGTGGCTCGATTCCTAGGAGACCTAGTCTTTCTAGTGCTTCTAGTCTTTCTAGTTGTTCTAGTCCATCCGCGCGAGCTTTCTAACGTCTACCCTCTAATGTCTAACGTCTATCTCTCTTTCTGCTCGACTTCGTCTTCACTGCGTTGCACTCGCCTCGGGCTCTGCTTAGACGTTAGGGGTTAGCGCAAGAAATCTCAAACAATCTTCGTCTTCTTTCCGTAAAATCACTAAATTTGCAATCATAACCGCAGAATAATGTTGTGTATCGCATTTTTCTGCACTTAAAATAGGCGCATGAAGATTAGAAGAGATATAATAGACATCTTCCTACAATGGAAAGACGAGGCAGAAAGGAAGCCCATTCTCTTGAAAGTCTGCCGACAATTCGCCGATTAAAGCACAAAACCGCAATACCCACTTGGGAGTATTGCGGTTTTTTTCGGGGGTAGGCTGAATCACTAGTGACTATCGCGTATTCTCCTTCGTGATGGTAGCGGGAGGAAGTGGATTGCAGAGGTGTTATGAAACATGGGTGGCTTTCTGAACGAGGAGAAATGAGCTTTTCTAAAAGTGGAAGAGAGTCTTTAGAAATCAGAACATCTCCCTTGGTTGTTGAGCTTTTGTTCGAATCTATCCTGGTTCTTAGAGGATCTTTCAAGATTTCTTTCAGCACACTCGAGAGATATTCTTTTATATTTCTCGGAATCTTTCTCTCGCAACTCCTCAGAAAAAAAGCTACCATAGATTGTGCTAGTCTCAATTTATAGCTATAGTCTTCGAGTAACACTTTCTGCTTGGAATACTGATTTGCGCAGAATATCGTTGCAGTTACGAGTAAAGGTATCATACTAAGCTTTCCAAAAATCTGAATCCAGATTAGAGAATAGTCTCTATTTCCCTGGCTGTGCTCAGTAGTAATGAGCCATACACCTATAGCTATAATACCTAAAATGGAGACGACAGATGCGACCAACCATCCCCAGAGTTTATATCCCCATTTTCCTGTTAAATATTTACATTGCGCATCAAAGGAGGCACTAAGCCCCACGGAGGTTGTGTAGTTTAGTGCTAATTTGGATTCCTTAATAAGTTTGCGAGCCTCTTCTAAGTACTGACTTTGTTCAGTTGTATTCTTATCCAAGGTTTCTTTGAAGACTTCAAATTGAGCATTTTGCTTCTCGATTTTTTTTTGATGTTCGTTTATATCTTCTGCTAACTCTTTGACTTTATCTCTATGCTCAGTTATTTCATTATGTGTCATAGAGCTTGTAAATCAGGTCTGAATCTCCTGTTCAACAGTTTCCAAATCTTTTTAACGAGTTGAGTTGCTCTTGGGCTGCTTTACTCTGTTTTAATAATGTTGCGATTGTCTCTTTTTTTGTGGATATAGTTTCGGCCTGCTCTGAAGCAACATTTAGAATCCTATTGATTCTCCTTTCTTTCTCCCTTGCTTCTTCCAATATATGTGTAAGGTGCTCTGATTGTTTTGAAAGTTCATCTTTCTTTTGCTGTAAAGTTATCATACTTTTGAGGTCGGTATACTGATTGTAGGGAGACAGGGATTGTTCAATGTCTTCAAGCGAAGTTATTATATTTGAGAGAGAGAAATTCTTAACATCATTGGTTAATTGCAACAAACGTTCTTGAATATTTTTTTTTACTTCCAATGAGAGATGGTGGTAAAAAAGAGAATCTTCAACTAGATAAGTTAGGGCCGTGATGATATTCTGAAGGGCATCAAGTAAGTCATTAGGGCTGTATACTTTTTCTTTCCCCCATTGACTTACATTCATAACTCTGCTGTAGTGTGCTTTGAGGTACTTTTGGAAATTAGGTAAGGTCTCCTGCAATGTTGCAAGAGAACTTTTAATATTACTGATGGATGTAGTTACCATAAAACTATAAGAGTTAGAACGTCAGTTTAGACAGTTCAGTCACGATGCGCTGGGTTTCGAGGCTCACGTGGATGATGGAGAGCAAGAGGTCGAGGATGTAGCGCGGTTTCCCCTGTTCGCGTGCCCAGAGGTTAGGGTCGTTTTTGATGTCACTGTCTTTGTGAGTCGTCACCGTATAGCGTTCCATCCCCCATTCTATGGCACTTTTCCCATTCACCACGTAGTCGTACGCCTCGGCATTTGTAATCCAGTGGTTGTTGGTTGCTCCTTGGTTAGGGTCAATGACAAATTAGGTTGTCTTCTAGAGTGGAGATGAGCGTTTTTGGGGAAAAGAGCTGTCTTTTTCTATGCTTAAGATTTGAGCAACAAAGTTAATGACAAAAATTGAGTAATACAAGTGAACCATTAACAAACTTCATGTTTTATCTGCCGTCTGCAATGGGAGTGAGAGTGTTGGATAGTCGGAGAAATCTCCAAAAATGTCGGAGATTCTAGAACAAAGGTGAGAGTTTTTTCCGAAAATGTCCGACTTTTTCTCTGAAATGTCGGAGGTTTTTAGAGGTTAGTCATTATTAGACATTAGATTTTTAGACGTTAGCAATTAGACATTAGATAAAATAAATCCCCACTCACCTGCTAGAGAGGGTAGGGATTTCCTTGATTTTGACGTTAGACTTTAGAATATAGACTTTAGAGGGCTGTCGCAGTTGGACGATTCTCAGCAGTGTTCTAACGTCCAACGTCTAACGTCTAAAAGGGGTCTGCTACCTCTAATGTCTAACAACGACTTTCTTGCCATTGACGATGTAGACACCAGCGGGGAGGTGTTGGAGACTGCCCGTGATGCGCTTGCCTTGGAGCGTGTAGATGCCTTGTGCTTTGTGCGCCTTGAGGAAATTGCGGTCGATGGCCGTAGGATATTTGGAGAAGTATCCCGTTTCGGGGTTGGCCATCGTCACGTCCGTCTTGCTATCATCGTAGTCCACTGCGCCTTTGAGCTTGAGACAACCTTCAAACATTTGCGCTGATTGAGGCATTGCCAAGAATCCAAGCATTGGATGTGAGCTAACTCTTGCTTTCGCTGAACATTCGCGTCATCTCCACGACGTTGGTGGTGTTGAAATGAGAGAGATCGAGGCTTTCTAAAGCTGCGCATCGGCTAAACATGTAGCTCATGTTGGTCACGTTGGCGGTGTTGAAGCTCGAGAGATCGAGTTGTGCCAGGCTGCGCATTGGCTAAACATGTAGCTCATGTTGGTCACGTTGGCCGTGTTGAAGTTCGAGAGATCGATCTGTGTCAAGGCTTGGCAACCGCTAAACATTCGGCTCATGTCATTGACCCCTGAGGTATTGAAACTCTTGAGGTCGAGTGTAGTCAAAGACTTGCAACCATCGAAGAGACCATACATGTTGGTCACACTGGAAGTGTTGAAATGAGTCAGATCAATCTTTTTCTAAAGGCAGCGCACTCGTTGAAGAGATACATCATGTTGGTCACGTTTTTCCGTGTTGAAGCCCGAGAGGTTGAGCTGCTTTAGTGCTATGCACTCGCTAAACATCAGGCCCATGTTGGTCACCTGCTTGGTGTTGAAACTGGCGAGGTCGAGTGTGGACAAGGCTAGGCATCTGCTGAACATGGCCGTCATGTCAGTCACCTGCGAGGTGTTGAGATGCTCAAGTCCCTGAAGGTCGGTGAGAGCCTTGTAGTGGAGGAACCAATAGGCTGTGGTGGTGGGGCGCACCTCTTGGAAAGAAGCATCAAACACCACCTTAGTTGTGGTTTCGTTCGCCACCTCCCAGGTGCCAGCCCAGGCAGGGACAGAGAGGTTTTGCATCACTTTTGTCTCATTGATGCCCCAAGTTTGTCCTTTTTCGTGAAGCGCGCAGCTTGTCGTAGTAGAAGGTGAGCGTCTTCTGGTCTTCGCTTTGGTGAGCATAGGCTTCGGGTGTTTTCACTTCAGGCTTGTCTTGTGGCTTGATGGTGAAATATCCAGTGGTGGGGTTGGCCATCGTCACGTTCGTCTTGCTATCATCGTAGTCTACCGCACCTTTGAGCTTGAGGCAGTCTTTAAACATGTCTTTAGAGCTTCTGCAATGCCAAGCGTTGGAGCAATAGATGGTGCGGAGCGATGAGCAGCCTTCAAACATATTGTCTGTATTTGTCTGGTCGCTGAGGACAAAGGGGGTGAGGTCGAGACTTTCTAATGCTGAGCAACCATAGAACATTCTGTACGCATAGATGAGTTGCTCTGTGTTGAACTTAGAGAGGTCAAGATGCTTCAATGAGGTGCATTCGTTGAACATGTGGGCCATATTGGTCACCTTGTTGGTGTTGAAGTTGGAGAGGTCAATCTGCTGCAAGTCTGCGCATCCACTAAAACATGTAGCTCATGTTGGTCACCTTCGCTGTGTTGAAGTGAGAGATGGCAAAGGTGGTCATGGACGAGCAGTCTCTGAACATCCTTTCCATCGTCTCCACGTTGGCTGTGTTGAAGCTCGAGAGGTCGAGTTGTTTCAAGGACGAACAACCGCCGAAGAGCAAGGCCATATGGGCCACCTTGTCGGTGTTGAAGTTGGTGAGATCCAGTGAGGTGAGCGATGAGCAGCCAGCAAACATCATGTCTAGGGTGGTGACAGCTGCGGTGTTGAAACTAGAGACGTTGACCTTGACCATATCGCTACAACCAGTAAACATTTCGCTCATGTCGGTCACCTTGTCGGTGTTGAAGGAAGTGAGATCGAGCTCTGGCAAACTCATGCAGTTGGTGAACATACGGCGCAGGCTAGTGACTTCGGTGGTGTTGAGATTTTGCAAGCCTTCCACCTCGGTGAGGTTCATGAAGAAGGCGCACCAGTCGGCGAGTGAGGTGGGGCGGACGGTTTGGAATGAAGGGTCGAACACCACTTTGGTGATGGTGTAGTTAGGCTCAGCATCGCTACCTGCCCATGCCGGAATGAGTTCGGCAGAAGGACTGTGCACCTCGGTGATGCCCCATGTGGTGCCGAGGCGTTCTTCACGCTGGTTGTCGTTGTAGAAAGTGAGCACCTTTCTGTTGGGGCTGAGTTCGACATAGGGTATAGTGTACGGGGTGAAATATCCCGTCTTGTTCTGTGCCATGGTGGCATCTGTGCGGTTGGCATCAAAGGCCACAGCCCCTTTGAGCTGAGTGCATCCCTTGAACATCGCTTCCGACTGTGGACACTGCCATGTGAAGTTGCAGTAGAGAGTGGTGAGCTGCGCGCAGTCTGCAAACATGCCGCTCATGTTTTGCACTCTTTCGGTGTTGAAATGCACAAGTTGGAGTTCGGTCAGTGAGGTGCAACCCTCAAACATGTGGCTCATATCGGTCGCATTGCTCGTGTTGAAATGCTCGAGATTGAGTTTCGTCAATGCAGAGCAGCCGCGGAACATATCGCTCATGTCGGCCACCTCTTTGGTGGTGAAATGAGAAGTGTCGAATGTTTTCAAAGATTGGCAGCCATGGAACATGCCTCTCATCGTGGTCACTTCGCTGGTGGCGAGGTGGGGCAGTCCTTCGATGTCGGTGAGGGCAGCCAGCCCGTGAAACCAGTAGGCTGTGGAGTGGAGTCGGAAGAGTTGGAATTCCTCATCAATCACGGCTTTGGTGATGGTGGTGTTGGGTGCATCGGCAGCAGCTGCCCAGGCAGGCAGGAGTTTGCCGTCCATGCGTCGGCATTCAAAGATGCCCCATTTGGTGCCTTCATGGAGGTTGGGGTGATCGTTGTGGTAGAAGTTGAGGGTCTTCCCGTCGGGACTGAGTATCACGTAGGGCTCATATTTGGTTTTGAAATATCCTATCACGTGGTTAGCCATGCGGACATCAGTGGCGTTCTCATTGTAGGAGATTTTTTGGCCAACGAGGTTGAAGCAGTTGAGAAACATGTCGGTAGACTTTTCGCAGCTCCACTTCTCGTTGCAGTAGATAGCAAAGAGGGATTTACAATTCTTGAACATACTCGACATGTCCGTCACCTTCTCGGTGTTGAAGTTCATGAGTTCGAGGCGAACCTGAGGATTGACAGCCATCAAACATTTCGCTCATGTCCGTCACTTGGGCGGTGTTGAGGGATTGACATGGAGGAGGGTCATATTGATGCACCCAGCAAACATGCCCTTCATCGTGGTCACCTTCTCCGTAGTGAAGGTGCTGAGGTTGATAGTCGTGAGTTTTTGGCAATTCTTGAACATGAAACTCATGTCGGTGACCTGCGCGGTGTTGAACTCGCTGAGGTCGAGTTGTTCGAGTACTATGCAGTCCTCAAACATGTGGCTCATGTCCGTCACCTTCTCGGTGTCGAAGTGGGAGAGGTCGATGGCCTTCAGGTGCCTAGCACCGTAGAACATACCGTTCATGTCGGTGACCTGCGAGGTGTTGAGATATTCCATGCCCTCCACAGCGGTGAGATTAGTGCAAGCACTGAACCATCGAGCGGTGTTGGTGGGACGATAGTCCTTGAACGAAGGATGGATGATGATTTTGTTGGTGTATTTGCTGGAGTTGTGGTTGATCCAGGGCACTAAGGGTTTGCCCTCTGGGGTTTTCGCATCAACGATTTTCCATTTGGGCTCTTCATATTGGTCATAATTGGCATCATAGAAGAAGGTGAGTGTGCCCGCGTTATCGTCTTCCACCACATAGGCTTCAGACATCTTCTTAGAGAAATAGCCCGTAGTGGGGTTGGCCATAGCAGCGGTGGTGTGCTGGTCGTTGAAGCTGACGGCACCTTTCAGTTGGAGACAACCGGCAAACATGCCTTCCGATTCGCCACAAGTCCATGGCTTGTTGGAAAAGAGTGTTTGCAAAGCGGCGCAGTCTTTGAACATTTCGCTCACTTTCGTAGTGGCAGATAGGCTGAATTTATCCACATCGAGGCGAGGCAAAGTACGACATCCTGAGAACATGGCGCGCATGTCGGTGACCTTCTCGGTGTTGAAACTCACAAGGGTGCAATGGAGCAGTGCGGAGCAGCCCTTAAACATGCCGCTCATGTCAGTGACTTGCGCCGTGTTGAAGCGGCTGAGGTCGAGAGCGGTCAGTGCGGTGCAGTCGCTAAATAGGTGGCTCATGTTGGTCACCTGTGTGGTGTTGACGTGCGAGAGGTCGATGGTGGGCAGTGCCTTGCAACCAGCAAACATGCCATTCATGTCGGTCACAGCCGAAGTGTTGAGATCTTCCATTCCTTCCACTGCGCTAAGGGGCAGTGCAAGAGCTGAACCAGCGAGCGGTGGTGGTGGGGTGGTAGTCCTGAAATGAAGGGTCAAACACGACTTTCTGGAGGTCGGTGTTGGGGCTTTGCGACGTGCCAGCCCACGCAGGGAGGGTTTGCCCATCGAGCACATGGGTGTCTGCGATGCTCCAGGTGGTGCCGTGGTGTGAGGCGCGTTGGGTGTCGTAGTGGAAGGTGAGGGAGGCTTTGTCGTCGCTTTGCACCACGTAGGCTTCCTTAGGTTTGAAGGTGAAATAGCCCGTGGTGGGGTTGGCCAGCTTTCCGTCTGTCCTATCTTCGTCGAAGGGGATGGCTCCTTTGAGCTTAGTGCACCCTTCAAACACGTTGAACGATCTGTCGCCAGTCCACGTGCCATTGCAGTAGATGGTGGTCAGTTCGGCACAGTCGGTAAACATGTTTCCTATATCGCTGTAGTCTAGGAAGGTGAACCCTGAGAGGTCTAAGGTCTTCAGCTTTTTACAGTTGTAGAACATCGACTCAAATGAGGTCACCTCGTTAGTGCGCAAGGTGGAGAGGTTGAGGTGTTCGAGCGATGTGCACTCGGCAAACATGTTGCTCAGGCTGAACGCATCTGCTGTGTTGAGGTTTTCTGTGCCTTCCACGGTCTGTAGGTTAGCAAGTGCATAGCACCATTTCTCGGTATATGTGGGTTTATAATTGCGGAATGAAGGGTCGAACACCACTTTGGTGATCGTGGTGTTGGGAGTCTTTCTAGTTCCTGACCATGAGGGAAGTTCTCCCTCCTCTTTGTAGCGGGTTGTGCTGTTGATTCCCCATACGTGACCGTCTCGCATTTTGGCCAGATTGTCGTAGTAGAAGGTGAGGGTAGTCTTGTCTGGGCTTTGAAGTACATAAGCCTCCAGAACTTGGGCTTGCGTGCGTAGCGGGAAGGCCGCGATGGCGCAAACCAGTGCGACAAATGCCGCACAGAGTGTGTGTAGTGTGTGAATTCTCATGATGAGTATGCTCCGCCTATGTTCTCCTATCGTTCACTATCTGCATAGCTTCATAGGAGCGAGCCTGAACAGGAGCAGGGGCTTGAGGTTAATGTAAAAACGATATTCTGTGAAAGCGTTTTAAGCCTCGTCTTGATTCTTCATGGTGAAATCAAAGCGAAGCAAAGAGTAGGGGAGGTTGAGTGAGGTGAAATCTGGTGTGTGTCGTGTGTGTCCACCCAGCGTGGTGTATTTGCTGTGTGTAGTGTGGTGTGTGTCCACCTAATGTGGTGTGTGATATTAGCGGTTTAGGCTAGATGGACGTTGTTGTTTGTCAGGTTTTTAGGTGAGGTGTAGGACGAGGAGGACAACTTCCTCATGGGCTTTGGCGAGGTAGTGTCCAGTGTGTGTTGAAATTGTCCGAGTGTGTGTCGGTATTAACATTGATTAGTTGGGACAAAAATACAGAATGTCTCGGACATTGCCAAGTTTTTGTAAGAGAAAAGTTATTAGAGGGTCGCAGACCCTTTCTGCTCGCCACGACAAGCGTGGCTCGGGCGTTGTAGACATTATATATTAGACGTTAGACGTTAGACGTTAGCAGTTAGACGTTAGATATTAGGCGTTAGACCAAGCAAATCCCCACTCACCTCTAGCAGATGAATGGGGATGATCTAGTCTTTGACGTTAGCCTCTAGATTTTAGCCTTTAGAGGTTAGAATATAGCCTATAGAAAGCTCGCGCGATAGGATGTCCAAGAGACCCTATTGAGTATTGTTGGCTTCTATTGTCTTATATTTTTGCGTAGGAGCTGTTTTGCTTTTCTTCCATCATACACAAGTGCCCTCCTTTAGTAGAGTGTCTATATAGCGTTGCTTCATTTTTATAGCGATCGGACAGGTTCAATTCCTGTGCTATTTCTAAAAAGCGTTCGTGGAGTTTTGCAAAATTCTATAATCTGCATCTCCTTTGCTGCTTTGCTTTTACTCCTTGACTTTTTATTGTCTACTCCTTGAGTCTTACTCCTTGACTTTTTATTATCTACTCCTTGCCTTTTACTCCCTGCCTTTTTATTATCTACTCCTTGCCTTTTACTCCTTGCCTTTTCTGTTTTTATAAAGTCTTGATTGACCTCGTAGGAAGTCCAGCGTCCTTTGTTTTGAGAGACGAGAATGTTTCGTTCCACCAATGAAGATAAGAGTTTTCCCACTTGCAAGGAGTTCTTGTCCAAGAGAGTTTGTAGCACACTGTTAGTTACAGTGTCTTCTGTCAAAGCCACAGAGAGAATGAGGATTTCTTCGTTTTGTAGTGACTGATAGACACTCTCTCCTAGGGTAGTGCGCAGCTGTTGTGTGCATTCGTCCGAGATGAGAGATTTCATAGAAATAGTCAACTCAACGGTGTGCCGTTCGTTTGACTCACAGAGTAATGGTTTCCGCCAGTTTTCTTTTTTGCAGGCATCAACAATGGTGGGAAAGCCAGAGCCTATATTGTCGCCATATCCCAGCATACGCAGCATGGTTTGGATATTAGGATTGCGGGCTTTTGAGTTTCCTCCTTTGTAGATGTCTGATATAGGCAGTATGAGAGAACCTGGGTTGGAAAAGAAGAATCTGTCATCGTGTTTCTCCACTCTCAGCACCCCTTCTATCATGTAGTCAGCATGAATCACAGATTGGTCAAAGCTTCGCGAATGGCTTTGTGCAAGGGGGTGTCGTCTTCTCTTTCTACTCCTTGCAGCATAAAAGGGCGTTTGATGTCGCTCACCAACTTTGGCAATACACGGGTGAAGAAGTTATAGAGATTATTTTCCCATGTGCCGTCATACGTCATTCTATCGCTCCATCGACTATCTGGTTGCAGATTGGTCATATCAAGATAGTCTAGGCGAATGTTGTCGAAGCGTTCTCTTATTGATAATCCTTTTCCAAACATGAGAAGCCCAGCTAAGGTGAGGCCCTCTTGTCCTGTTGCTCTTTCTCTGGTGTACCCTCCAAGATGACGAAGAAACTCTTTGTCATCATAGTCGTTCAATAAATGTTCTGGATTGGAAGAACGAAATCTATTGCGATAGGCTTTCAGGGTGGGCAAATCTATATCGTCCATATTGTAGTGGACTATCAAAATTCCGTCATTGCCAGCATCATTGGAGTCTCGTATCATTGCTTTTACCTCTTCTTCTGTGCAATGATAATCTCCTTCGTAGTTACGTTTATAAGTACCTTTATTTAGATTTCCATTGATATAGATAGGGCGTTGACGATAACTGGCTTGGGGCACATGAATGCACAAGAGAGAAACTCCATGATAGTTCACCACTTCAACATCGTTGTCTGTCAATATATTGGTGTTGACTTTCTCACTATTTAGGGTGTTGAAGAATTCCTTTTTAAGTTTCTCGGGCTTTTCTATTCCTGTTGGTCTATAACAGGTGGAACCATCGTCGCCTTTTTCTTCTGTTATCCCCAAAAGTATATATCCGCCTATCGTATTGGCAAAGGCGGAATAGGTTTCCCATATAGATCTAGGAAGAGCATTTTTCTGCTTTTTAGTCTCAATATTGATTCTCTCTCCCATATTGAGTAGAGTGGTGATGTCATTGATGTCCATATGTCAGCGGAAAGTTTGTTTTTCTATCTAATCGTTGGGGTGATGCACTGCCGAAAAGTGTATCATAAGCACAGCGAATTTATTGATATACTTTTAATTGGACAAACCTGAAGGGTTAATAGACGTTAGAGGTTAGACGTTAGATATTAGACATTAGACCAAACTAATCCCCACTCACCTCTAGTAGATGAGTGGGGATGACCTAGTCTTTGACGTTAGCCTCTAGATTGTAGCCTCTAGAGATTAGATTTTAGCCTTTAGAAAGCTCGCGCGATAGGATGCCAGCGGCTCGTTGCCCAATGGCTCTTACATCTATTTCTGACGTTAAAGCCATGCGGTGAAGTTATCCACTGCGCTAGCTCTCTAATGTCTAAATTCTAATGTTTAACATCTAGATTCGTCTAACGTCTAATGTCTAAAACGGGTCTGCGACCCTCTAATGTCTAACCACGACTTTCTTGCCATTGACGATGAAGATCCCAGCAGGGAGGTGTTGGAGACTGCCATTGACGCGCTTGCCTTGGAGCGTGTAGATGCCACGACCATGGAGAGCAGGGAGGAGCAATGATTCGATAGCAGTAGGCTTTTTAGTGAAGTAGCCTGTGTTGGAGTTCGCCATCGTCACGTCTGTTTGAGTTTCATCGTAAGCCACAGCACCTTTGAGTTTAGGGCAGTTGTTGAAAAGGTTTGCACCATATTTGCTACTCCATGAGTAGTCGCAGAAGATGGTGGTGAGGTTTACGCAATTTTTAAACATGTGAGAGGTGGTAGAGTGGAACGGCATTAGGACGTTTGTGAGGTCCACCCATTTCAGCATCGTGCAATCCTCAAACATACTTCCCATGTCTTTCACCTTATCGGTGTTGAAGTGCGAGAGGTTGAGAGAGGTCAAGGATTTGCAACGCTCGAACATGCCACCCATATTTTCCACCTTCTCAGTGTTGAAGTTTGAGATCTTGATTTCTTTCAAGGATTCGCAACCTGCAAACATGCTAGTCATATATTTTACCTCTGCTGTGTTGAAGTTGGAGAGGTCGATAGCGGTCAATGCTTTGCACTCCTCGAACATCCCTGCTATGCTGTTCACCTTTTCGGTGTTGAAATTGGAGAGGTCGATAGCGGTCAATGCAGAGCACTCACCAAATAGCCAACCCATGTCTTTCACATTCTCGGTGTTGAAGTTGGAGAGGTCGATAGCGGTCAAAGCAGAGCACCCAGCAAACAGACTTAGCATGTTTTCCACCTTCTTGGTGTCGAAGTGCGAGAGGTCGATTTTCTTCAGCGATTTGCAACCTTTAAACATCTCGCTCATGTCCGTCACTTCCGAAGTGTAGAGGTTCTCCCATCCTTCGATGGTGGTGAGGACAGTGTAGTTTAACAACCAACCATTGGTGCTGGTGGGACGGAAATTTTTGAGCGAAGCATCAAACACCACTTTCGTCGTGGTTTCGTTCTCTTCGCCCACCTCTGGAGTCCACGCAGGAGTGTCATCGCTATTCTGGTCATTGATGCCCCACGTTGTGCCCTCGCGAGAGGAGCGTTGTGTGTCGTAGAAAAAGGTGAGCGTAGCCTTGTCTGTGCTCCTGATGCACATAGGCTTCGGGTTTGACGGTGAAATATCCCGTTTCGGGGTTGGCCATTGCCACATCCACCTTGCTGGCATCATGCTTCACTGCGCCTTGCAGCTTTGTGCAGCCTGCAAACATGTCTTCAGACTCCTTGCATTGCCAAGTGTCGGAGTTGTAGATTGTGGTCAAAGCAGTGCAGTCTTTGAACAACCAAACGGCTTTTGTCTCCTTGTCCACCTTGAAGTTAGAGAGGTCAAGCACTTCTAGTTTACCACATTTATGGAACATGGCGGTCATGTCCTTGACCTGTTGCGTGTTGAAGCTCGAGAGATTGGTGTTTTGCAGGTTAGTGCAATAAGAAAACATCTCGCTCATGGTGGTCACCTTTTCGGTGTTGAACATCGTGAGGTCGAGGGTGGTTAAAGCTGAGCAACCGTAAAACATTCTTGTCATATCGCTCACCTGCGAGGTGTTGAAAGTAGAAACATTGAGAGAAGGCAATCTGGAGCATTCAGCAAACATCTCGTTTATGTCCGTCACCCTGTCGGTGTTGAAGTTGGAGAGATCGAGTTCTTTCAACGCCCGACAACGATAGAACATCCAGCTCATGTCGGTCACATTTTCCGTCTGGAAATGAGAGAGGTCGATGGCTTTCAAAGCTAGGTTTTCATAAAACATCCGACTCATATTGGTCACCTGCGAGGTGTTGAGATTTTCGAGTCCCTCCACCGTTTCGAGAGCTTGAAGGCACTGCAACCAGCTGGCCGTAGTGGTGGGTCGGAAATCCTTGAAGGAAGGATCAAACACCGCCTTTTTAATGGTGTTGTCATAGCTGTCTATGGTGCCCACCCATGCAGGAACCATGGTGTCATATCCCTTTTTCTGGTCATTGATGCCCCACGTTGTGCCGTCGCGAGAGGAGCGTTGTGTGTCGTAGAAGAAGGTGAGCGTAGCCTTGTCTGTGCTCTGATGCACATAGGCTTCGGGTTTGACGGTGAAATATCCCGTTTCGGGGTTGGCCATTGCCACATCCACCTTGCTGGCATCATGTTTCACTGCGCCTTGCAGCTTTGTGCAGCCTGCAAACATGTCTTCAGACTCCTTGCATTGCCAAGTGTCGGAGTTGTAGATTGTGGTCAAAGCAGTGCAGTCTTTGAACAACCAAACGGCTTTAGTCTCCTTGTCCACCTTGAAGTTAGAGAGATCAAGCACTTCTAGTTTACCACATTTATGGAACATGGCAATGATGTCCTTGACCTGTTGCGTGTTGAAGCTCGAGAGATTGATGTTTTGCAGGTTAGTGCAATAGGAAAACATCTCGCTCATGGTGGTCACCTTTTCGGTGTTGAACATCGTGAGGTCGAGGGTGGTTAAAGCTGAGCAACCGTAAAACATTCTTGTCATATCGCTCACCTGCGAGGTGTTGAAAGTAGAAACATTGAGAGAAGGCAATCTGGAGCATTCAGCAAACATCTCGTTCATGTCCGTCACCCTGTCGGTATTGAAGTTGGAGAGATCGAGTTCTTTCATCGCCCGACAACGATAGAACATCCAGCTCATGTCGGTCACATTTTCCGTCTGGAAATGAGAGAGGTCGATGGCTTTCAAAGCTAGGTTTTCATAAAACATCCGACTCATATTGGTCACCTGCGAGGTGTTGAGATTTTCGAGTCCCTCCACCGTTTCCAGAGCTTGAAGGCACTGCAACCAGCTGGCCGTAGTGGTGGGTCGGAAATCCTTGAAGGAAGAATCAAACACCGCCTTTTTAATGTTGTTGTCATAGGCGTCTATGATGCCCACCCATGCAGGAACCATCGTGTGATACCCCTTTTTCTGGTCATTGATGCTCCACGTTGTGCCCTCGCGAGAGGAGCGTTGTGTGTCGTAGAAGAAGGTGAGTGTAGCCTTGTCTGTGCTCTGATGCACATAGGCTTCTTGGGCTTGCGCTCTCTGCGGAGGAGCAAAGAGTGCGCACAGCAGTGCGATGAGGCTCGCACAGAGTGTGTGTAGTGTAGTATAAGGTTTCATAATGTGTGTTTCCCCCTTCAAGACCCTCCTTGCGGAGAGCTGCCTAGCGGGGATTCGGGCATGGGTTATTTATAAAAGATAGTAGGTTTCGTCGGGATGAGGCACTCAGTGCCTTGCGTTCTCTGTGGTATGGGGTGGTTCCTCTATGAGTCGCGGCGCAGGCCAAAAGAAGGGGGCTATGCCTCGACAGTGCGGCGATGAGGGAGGTCTTTGAGTGAGAGTCCCACTGAAGCAAGGACTAGAGGAGAATTTGAAAACGCTATTCTGTGAAATCGTTTTAAGCCTCGTCTTGATTCTTCATGGTGAAATCAAAGCGAAGCAAAGAGTAGGGGGAGGAGAGATAGGTGAAATCTGGTGTGTGTCGTGTGTGTCCACCTAGTGTTGGGTGTAGGTGTGCGTATTTGCTGTGTGTGATATTAGCGGTTTAGGCTAGATGGACGTCGTTGGTTGTTAGGTTTTTAGGTAAGGTGTAGGACGAGGAGGACAACTTCCTCATGGGCTTTGTCGAGGTGGTGTCCTTTAGTATTATGAAAGTGTCCGAGTGTGTGTGAGTTTGTTCAATGGTTTCTTGCGACAAAAGTACAGAATGTCACGGACTCTTCCAAGAATTTTTCTGTTTTTTTATCTTCATTTGCTGAAAAAACTTTGTAGGCGAAGGAAGCACATGGTGCGAGAAAGAGAAGATCGTGGTCTAAGTGCTTGGCAGAAGAGGAACTGCATAAGAACTTCCCGCGCCTGCGCACCTGATTATAGATGTGAAAAAAATGACATAAAAACGTGGCGACCCATAAAAAAATCAGTATCTTTGCCAGACTATGCAGTTCACTATTAACGCCCTTGCCTTCGGCCACCACGGTGTGCCGCTGATGCCACCCCTCACCCTCACTCTAGAGTCGGGACAGTTGGTGGCCATCATCGGGCGCAATGGAAGTGGGAAATCCACCCTCCTCCAAACCCTTGCTGGACTGCTGCCTTCCCTCGCAGGACAGGTGATGATAAAAACAACAAGAGCTCAGCTCCTTGCGCCCACTCCGCGCTCTGGCACTCTCGCCTTCGAGCGCAATCTCCAGCCGAGTGAGGTGCAACATTCGGAAGCACTGAGCAGCAGCCCGACGGCGCAAGAGGAGGTGGACATCGATTTCTGCCAACTTGCGCCGCTCCAGCGAGCGCGCTGGGTGAGCATCGTGCTGCCCACCACCACTGAAATGCCACCGCTCACGGTGCAAGAAGTGGTGCAACTGGGTCGTCTGCCCCATGCCTCTACGGCATGGCGGGCAGGACACTCGGACCCTTTGGTGGACATCGCCCTCGAGCGGTGCGGCATCGCCCATCTGGCTTCGCGCAAGATGCACGCCCTCTCCGATGGTCAGCGACAGCGCGTGATGCTTGCCCGAGCTTTGGCGCAAGACACGCCCATCCTCCTCCTCGACGAACCCACCAATTTCCTCGATTTCCAAGCCACAGAAGAGGTGTTTTCCCTCCTTCACCAGTTGGCACACCACGAACACAAACTCGTCATCGTCGCCACCCACCACCTCGATTGGGCGAAAAGAGAGGCAGATAAGACGTTAGAAATTAGACCTTAGACGTTAGAGCCCTGCGGCCATGTGCGTCCATGCTAACTTTCTAACTTCGACTCTTTAGTTTCTAGATTCGTCCAATCGCGCTAGCCCTCTAACGTCTACGCTCTAACGTCTAATGTCTACGCTCTAACGTCTAATGTCTACCCTCTAACGTCTAACGTCTACCCTCTAACGTCTAAACTCAAGTAATTAAAATAATTATGGCACTTCACATCGACATAGAAGCACTACTTAGCAATCAGCGGATAGAGAGTAATCGCATAGAGTTTAAGCAAGGTTGGAACGCTCCGAAAATCTATCAAAGCATCTGTGCCTTTGCCAATGATTTCGACAATATAGGTGGTGGATATATTCTTGTTGGGGTAGAAGAAGAGAATGGCATGGTCAAACGTCCCATTTGTGGAGTGCCAGATGAATCTCTAGACCGCATCCTAAAGTCGATGGTGGGATATAATCACAAAATTAGTCCTTTCTACTTGCCCCGCACGTCCATAGAAGAAGTAGATGGAAAGAAACTTTTGGTCATTTGGGTGCCAGCAGGGGATATGCGCCCTTACGAGGTGAGAAGTAGTGTGGTGAGTGATAAGTCACCCTCTACAACTTACATTCGTTCAGGAAGTAGCACGATAGAAGCGAAGGGAGAAGTGTTGAATGAATTGAGAGAAATGAGCAATAGATTGCCCTTTGATGAGCGTTCGAACAAGGAAATAGCCCTCAAAGACATCTCGCTTCTCTTGGTGCAAGATTATCTTCAGCGCGTAGGGAGCAAACTGGTTGATGTGGTGCTCAAACAAGATTTGAGCGTAACACTCGAGCAACTTGATTTGTGGAGTGGTTCTTCTGAAAATAGACGATTGAAGAACGTAGCAGCAATGATGTTTTGTGAAGATCCGCGGAAGTATTTTCCCTATACTCAAGTGGACATCGTGATGTTTCCCGAAGGAGTGATTCAAAACCCCAATAATATGATAGAAGTGCCATCTATCACGGGTTCTGTGCCCACGATGATAAGGGCTACTCTCGATTATCTCGCACAAACATCATCAAAGAGAGAATAATAAAACCCAAAGGGCAAGCCGAGTCTATTCGTTTTTTTAATTATCCCTATCAGGCTTTGGAGGAAGCTGTGGTCAATGCCCTCTATCATCGCGACTACCAAGAGTATGAAGCTGTAGAAATCTGTGTACAACCTCACGAAATTTCCATATTAAGTTACTCTGGTCCAGACCGTAGTATATCTGCAGATGCCCTTAAGTCTGCTCAGTATCTACAAGCACGACGCTATCGCAATAGACGATTAGGCGATTTTCTCAAGGAATTGAAGCTCTCAGAGGGACGCGCCACGGGCATTCCCACTATCCAAGATGAGTTGAAACGAAATGGATCGCCTAAAGCCATCATTGAAACCGATCAAGATAGAAGTTTTTTCTTGATTCGCATTCCGTGTCATTCTGATTTTATCCATTATGATACAATAAATGATACGATAAATGATATAGTAAATGATACAGTAAATGATATAGTAAGTGATACAATCAAATGATATAGTAAGTGATACAATAAATGATATAGTAAGTGATACAGTAAATGATACAGTGAGTGATATAGTAAAATGATACAATAAATGATATAGTAAGTGATACAATAAGTGATATAGTAAAACAGAGATTGGCAAAGATGCTTCAACTGCTCATACAAAACCCAAGCCTCTCCAAAAAACAATTAGCTTTGGAGCTTAGAGTTTCTGTGCCGACCATCTCCCGAGATCTATCTTTACTAATAGACTATCAGATGATTGTGCGAGAAGGATCCGATAGAAAAGGGAAATGGGTGGTGCTATTAAAATAGAGATTAGAAATTAGACGTTAGAGCCCTGCGGCGAAATGTCTAATCTCTAACGTCTACCCCTTAACGTCTAATTCGTCTAATCTGCCCGAGCCACTCCGTGGCGAGCATAAATGGGTCTGCGACCCCGAGCATAAATGGGTCTGCCACCCCGAGTGAAAATGGGTCTGCGACCCTCTAACGTCTAAACAATGATAGTTTGCATCGCTGAGAAACCCTCTGTAGCCGCCGACATCGCCAAAATCATCGGCGCAACGCACCACCACAGGGTGGGGCGCAATGCTGATTACTACGAAGGCAACGGATATCAAGTCACGTGGACTTTTGGCCACCTCTGCGAACTCAAGAATCCCGAGGAGTATTCCCCCTACTGGAAAGCCTGGTCGCTCGCAGCCCTCCCCATGGTGCCCGAGCGGTTCGGCATACGACTCAAAGAAGGCGTGGAAGAACAGTTCAACGTCATCGAACAACTCTTTGCCAAAGCCGAGCGCATCATCAACTGCGGTGATGCTGGGCAGGAGGGAGAACTCATACAGCGATGGGTCATGCAGAAAGCCGGTGCCACTTGTCCTGTCGAACGACTCTGGATTTCCTCCATGACCGAAGAAGCCATCCGCGAAGGTTTTGCGCGTCTGCGCCCCCAAAGCGACTATCAAGGGCTTTACGAAGCCGGACTCTGCCGCGCCATTGGCGACTGGCTCCTGGGCATGAATGCCACCCGCCTCTACACCCTCAAATATGGCGACAACAATCGCCGTCGCGGAGCGCAACCCCTCTCCATCGGGCGCGTACAAACCCCCACCCTCGCCATGATTGTGGAGCGGCAACACGAGATTCAAAACTTCCAACCCGAACCCTACTGGGTGCTCTCTACCATCTATTGCGATGTCACCTTCACCGCCCGCTTCGATGCGGAAGACGATGAGGACGACAAATCCGATGCTGCACAGAAAAAGTCGGAGAGCATCGCAAAAACACGGAGATTTCTTCACAAAGTTCCGAGGTTTCGGGAGAAAACTCCGAGATTTCTAGCGAAGGAGTTGCCAATAGCAGTGGCGATGCTCCACAAATCCCCTCCACAGGAACAGAAGGAGGGCCAGCTGCCGAGGGCAATTCCTCTGCCAACAAGTCGCTCTCCAAACGAGGATTCACCAATCGCGAGGAGGCGGAAGCTGCCCTCAAAGCCATCGAAGGCACGCCCTTCACCGTGCAGAAGGTGACCCAAAAGAAGGGCACAGAAGCTCCCCGCGACTCTTCGACCTGACGAGCCTGCAGGTGGAGTGCAACAAGAAGTATGGCTATGGTGCCGACCTCACCTTGCAACTTATCCAGCAGCTCTACGAAAACAAATTTACCACCTATCCGCGTGTAGACACCACCTATCTACCCGACGACATGTACGACCGCTGCCCTGCCATCCTCAAGGGCATCCGCGATTATCACGTGGGGCGCACAGTGCCGCTCACGCAGTGGCTCGAACCCCTGCGCCATGCTCCCCTGCGCAAGTCGAAAAAGGTGTTTGACAACGCCAAAATCACCGACCACCACGCCATCATCCCCACCGGTGTGTTGCCACAAGGGCTCACCGATGTGCAGCGCAATGTCTACGACCTCATCGTGCAACGCTTCGTTGCCGTGTTCTATCCCGACTGCCGATTTGCCACCACCACCGTCGATGGTGAGGGCGGCTGGCATCCCCTTCCGCGCCAGTGGCAAGGTGATTGTCGAAGAAGGTTGGCGCGTGCTCTTCCCCAAGGCCAATGCTGCCCGAGAGGGTGGGGCGAATGCAGTTTCTTCTTCCTCCTCCGCAGCAGCAGGCGAGAGTGGGGCATCGGCGCAAGCGGGCAATGCTGGGGCGCAACGCTCGGACGATGAGCGTACCTTACCGCCCTTTCAGAAGGGGGAAACAGGCCCTCACACGCCCACGCTCACGCAGAAAGAGACGACTCCGCCCAAAACCCTTCACCGAAGCCACGCTGCTCCGCGCCATGGAGACGGCAGGGCGCAATGTGGACGACGAAGAACTCCGCGAGGCGATGAAGGAAAACGGCATCGGACGTCCGTCACGCGTGCTGCCATCATCAAACGCTCTACAAGCGCGGCTACATCCGTCTGCAGCGCAAGAGTTTGGAAGCCACTCCCACGGGCGTGGCCCTCATCGGGTTGATCCAAGAGGAACTCCTCAAGAGTGCGGAACTCACGGGCATCTGGGAAAACAAGTTGCGACAAATCGAGCACCACACCTACAGTGCGCAGCAGTTTATGGCAGAACTCAAGCAGATGGTGGCTGAACTCGTGCAAACGGTGCTGTGCGACAACACCAATCGCCGTGTGGAGCAGACTTCTGCACCTTCTGGGAATGCTTCCCCTGCTGGAAAATCCTCTGCAAAACAAGGCACATCTTCTCCTTCAGCACCTTCTTCCCCTGCAGGTAATTCGTCTTCTTCTGCTGGAAATGCCACATCTTCTCCCGAAAACAGCACTGGCGAAGCCAAGCCGAAGCGCAAAATCATCCGTGCCGGCAGCAAATGTCCGCAATGTGGCGAAGGCAAAAGTCATCAAGGGTCACACCGCCTACGGCTGCTCCCGATGGAAAGAAGGCTGCAACTGGCGCAAACCATTCTAGGGGTCACAGACCCTTTTATGCTCGCCCCGACAAGCGGGGCTCGGTTCTTCTAGAGCTTCTAGCCCAACCGCGCTAGCCTTCTACCCTCTAACGTCTATTCTCTAACGTCTTATTTATGGACTACTTACAACAATTGCTCAACAACCAACCAGTGGAATGGAAAAAGCTCGGTGAGGTGGCGGAACTTGTGCGCGGAAATGGGCTATCCAAAAAGGATTTTGCACCTGAAGGTATCCCTGCCATTCATTATGGTCAAATATATACGTACTACGGAAACGAGACCAAAGAAACAATTTCTTTCGTCACTCCAGAAACTGCTTCCAAACTGCGCAAAGTCTTTTGTGGGAATGTGGTGATTACCAATACAAGTGAAAACTTAGAAGATGTAGGAAAAGCATTGTTATATAGTGGAAAGTCCGAAGCTGTGACTGGAGGACACGCTACGATAATAAGATGTTCAGAACACTTATTGCCCAAATTCTTTGTTTATTACACGAAGACACGCAGCTTCTTTGACCAAAAGCGTAAACTAGCTAAAGGAACAAAGGTCATAGACGTCTCAGCAACGGATTTAGCGCGCATAGAAATTCCCATTCCCCCTCTTTCCGTTCAATCTCGTATTGTGGAGATATTGGATAAATTCACTGCGATGGAAGCGGAATTAGAGGAACAACTCCAAGCCGAACTCGAACTCCGCAAGAAGCAATACGCCTACTATCGCGAGCAACTTCTTAACTTCTCTTATACCCCCAGTGAGTTTAACGTAGTTTATGGAAAACTCGGAGAGGTGGCTCAATACTCTAAGGGAAGAATTGATGCTTCTACCTTGAATTCCAAGAATTATGTGGGGGTTGATAATTTGTTGCAGGATTGTCAAGGCAAGAAGTTGTCAGAACATGTGCCAACAGAAGGGAGATGCACGGCTTATTCGCCTAAAAGATATTCTGATAGGTAACATTAGACCCTATCTCAAAAAGATTTGGTTTGCCGATAATACAGGAGGCACAAATGGTGATGTCTTAGTGATTCAAGCAACAGACGAACGTGTACTCCCCGAATATCTTTATCAAGTGTTGTCGGAGGATGCTTTCTTTAAATATGATATGCAGCATGCCAAAGGAGCAAAGATGCCACGTGGCAGCAAGGATAAGATTTTAGATTACAAAATCCCCATTCCTCCTCTCTCGAGCAGCAGCGAATTGTGAAGATGCTCGACAAGTTTCGACTACCTTGACCAACTCCATTTCGAAGGCTTGGCCCTAGAAATCAAGCTCCGCAGGCAGCAATACGAATACTACCGAGAGCAGTTATTAGATTTTAGACGTTAGACATTAGAGCCCTGCGGTGAAGATGTCTAACCGCGCTAGCCTTCTAACGTCTAACGTCTACCCTCTAACGTCTACAACGCCCGAGCCACTCCGTGGCGAGCAATAATGGGTCCGCGACCCTCTAACCTCTAATTTCATGTCTAGAATCTTCTCACTATTATTTGCCGCCATCGTGGGTGGCACAGCCGCAGCACAAAGTAGCACAGCGGCAACAGCAACGCCCCCAGAGGCTACAGTCGAAACGCACGCCTATCCAAGGACTATGCTGCTCTATCCTCGTGTGCAGGTCATCGAAGAAGGCACCGGCACTTGGTGCGGATATTGCCCGAGAGGCATCGTCACTATCGAACGCCTGCACAAAGAACTCAATAATGTGCCCTTCGTGGTCATTGCTGTGCACAGATCACAGGGATACACCATAGAACCGATGGCGGTGGAGGACTATCACTTCCTTGGATTTGGAGGATTTCCCGCAGGATGGGTTAATCGCAAGAAGAAGGTAGACATGTCGTTCTACAACACGCGCAACGTCCTCCAACAACAACCCAGAAGACACCTTTCAAGGTGGAAACAAAGGTGACAAAGACCGACACTTTCGACTACGACATTACCCTCACCTCAACACTCGGATTTGATAATACCAAAACGAATTTGCGCATCCAGTATGTCCTCGTGGAAGACAAGGTGGGGCCTTATAATCAAACAAACTATTTCTCTAACCGTCCAGAATTGGAAGGTGCTGACAATCCGTGGGTGAAAAAGCCCCATCAAGTGTCGACCCTCTATGATGATGTGGCGCGAAAAATTTATCCAGTGGGTATCCAAGCTGAACAGGTGGGCATCCTCCCCACGGAGATGCGCCGCGGTGTGCCGGTGAGCCAGACATTTCACCTCTTCCTCCCCGGAAATGTGATGAAAGCTGAGAACCTCCGAGTGGTGGGTCTCCTCATCGACAACGAGACCCAAGAGATTCTCAATGCGGATGTGCAAAAGCTCCCCACTGTGGTAGGCACTTCTACTGCCGTCGCTCCCCTTGCTCCTTCTGCGCCCTCCGACAACGACACGCCACACTACGACCTCTCTGGACGTCGCATCTCTCCCTCGCAACCCGGACTCCATATCGTCAAAGGGAAAAAGACGTTTTAGACATTAGACGTTAGAGATTAGACGTTAGAGGGTCATAGACGTTAGACGTTAGAGGGCTGGCGTGGTTGGGCTAGAACCCCTAGAAGAACTATCCCTCAGAAGAACCGAACCACTTCGTGGCGAGCAGAAAGGGTCTGCGACCCTCTAACGTCTACATTTAGCCTATAAAGATATGCCCAAAAACTATGTCCTCGCAAGCCTTATTGCAATGACTTGCATCGCCACCGCCTGCAAACCTTTGGCAAAGATGACCGAAGCATTAGGCAAGAGAGAAGGCGCATCCAGTAAACCGATTGGCGCATCTGCCCTCAGTCTGCAACCCTCTGCGAAGACTGCCAAAGCCTCTGCGAAGACCACCGATGCAGCCCTCAAGAGCATCAAGAGATTGAGCCACGAGGTAGCCCCCATGATCGGCACAGACTGGGTAGGCAACACCTATCCTGGTGCAGCAACCCCCTTCGGCATGGTGCAGCTCGGTCCCGACAACGGCATCCCAGGGTGGGACCGCATCGCCGGCTACTACTATCCCGACAGCACCATTGCCGGATTTAGCCACCCACCTCAGTGGCACAGGAGCAGGCGACATGTCGACATCTCCTTCATGCCCACCATCGCCCCCGTGCTCACCGCTGAGGCCGCCCCTCGGTGTCCATGCTAAGTTTAGCCACGACCAGAAAAAGGCGCACGCAGCTACTACTCCGTGCTGCTCCGCCCCTACAACATCCGCGTGGAACTCACTGCCACGCCACGAGTGGGCGTGCAACGCTACACCTTCCTCCAAAGTTCCGACTCCGCTTGCATCACCCTCGACCTCAACAAAGCGATGAACTGGGACCGATGCACCGACAGCCAGATAGAGGTGGTGGCGAACGACGAACTCCAAGGTTACCGACACTCCGACGGATGGGCGCGCAATCAGCAACTCTACTTCTACGCCCGCCTCTCACGACCTGCCGACAGCATCACGATCGAGCGCATTCCCCTCAAAGATGAACCCGCGCACCATCAGGGCTATGTGGCGAAACTCCACTATCGCGTGAAGGCTGGCGACCAAATCGTCCTCACCACCGTCTCTCTGGTGTGGATGTGCAAGGGGCGAAGGGCAATCATCGCGCAGAAGCCCAAGATTTCGACTTCGCTCGCTACCACCGCGAGGCACGTGCTTTGTGGGAATCGCGCCTCAGTCGCATACACCTCTCTGGAGCCACAGCGGCACAGCGGCGCATCTTCTACACCGCGCTCTATCGTGCGCAGGTCTGTCCCACCTTGTATAGCGACGTCGATGGCCGTTATCTCGGGGCAGACCGCCAAGTGCATCGGTTGGTAGAGGGGCAAAAGCACTACAGCACCTTCTCCCTGTGGGACACCTACCGCGCTGCCCATCCGCTCTACAACCTCATTGCACCCGATGACAACAGAGACATGGTGCAGTCGATGATTGACTTTGGAGCGCAAAACCAAGGTCACCTCCCCGTGTGGAACATGTTTGCCAGCGAAACGGACATGATGATCGGTTATCACTCCGTGCCCGTCATCGTGGAAGCCATCTTGCGCGGAGTCTACAAGCCTGCCGATGCGCAACAACTCACGCGCCTGCTGCGCTCCACTGCCGAACGCTGGGACTATCGCGGGCTGGGCGACTACGACACGTTGGGCTATGTGCCTGCCGACAAGCACGAAGAGAGTTTGAGCAAAACCCTGGAATATGCCTATGACGATGCTGCCATCGCAGCGTGGGGCAAAGCACATCGGCGACAGCGCGCTCCATCGCGACTATCTGCGCCGCGCCCAGAGTTATGCTCACCTGTGGGACACAGCGACTGGCTTCTTCCGCCCTCGCCTGAGCGATGGGACATTCAAGGCGGATTTCGATCCCTTCGCCTATACGAAGGACATCACAGAGAGCAATGCTTATCAATATCTCGCGGGCGTGCAGCACGATGTGGAGGGACTGAAAGCGAAAATGGGCGGTGCGGAAGGCTTGGCGCAACGTCTGGACGAGTTTTTCTCTGCCGAAACGCCGAAGCACGTGGAGTTGCCCATCTTCTCTACGGGAATGATCGGGCAGTATGCTCACGGCAACGAACCGGGACATCATGTGATTTTCCTCTACAACGCCGCGCGCCAACCTTGGCGCACTGCCGAACTCTCGCGCAGGGTGTGCCAGAAGCTCTACACCGACCGCCCCGATGGGCTGTGTGGCAATGAGGACTGCGGTCAGATGTCGGCATGGTATGCCTTTGCTGCCATGGGTTTTTATCCGGTGGATCCTGTGCAGGGACACTACGAACTGACGTCGCCTCTGTGGCGCGAGAGTCGTCTTTCTCTACCCAACGGCAAGGTGTTTACCCTCACTGCCGAAGGACTCTCCGACCAGAATTGCTACATCAAGTCGGTCACTGTCAACGGACAACCTTACACAAAGAGTTTCTTGACCTACGACCTCATTCTCTCGGGCGCAAAGGTGACCCTCGAAATGACCGACCAGCGCGGCATTTGTTGGTACTAGCTACTAGAGGTTAGAGGGTCTGTGAGCCTCTAACCTCAATTTCTGCTCCAAAAGTTTGCTGGTATTTGAGAAAGTTAGTATTTTTGCACTACTAGAACCCGCCAAGCCTCTCAACGATGCTCAAATGTGCGGGTCAATTTTTTTTTGACCCATGAATACTAGAAACACAAAGGTTGCACCGCCTACCTTGGTGCCTTTTAGGAAAACATACACTTCCACTCAAGACTTAATCAAGTTGTTGCAGTTGCGCGGTCTACAAATCACCGATACCCTCAAGGCACAACGTTATCTGCAAAGCATTGGTTATTATCGACTTTCGGGCTACATGTATCCCTTTTTGGAGCAGCCAAAAGAGGCGCATCTCTATAAAAAACTGGCTTCCTTTGAAAAGGTTATGATGCTCTATCGTTTTGATAAAAAACTTCGTCTGCTCATTTTTAATGAAATAGAGAAAATTGAGGTCGCAGTGCGTAGTGCGATAGTCAATATCGGGTGTGAGGTGACAAAAAATCCTTTTTGGATGTCAGACGTTCAGAATTTTGTCGATAGCTCCATACATCACACGACGATGGGTTTGATGAGAAAAGAAGTTGATAACTCGCGAGAAGATTACTTGGTGCATTTCAAAAGCACCTATTCTTCGCCTTTTCCTCCTGCGTGGATACTGGCAGAGGTTTTGCCCTTTGGAGTGTTGACAAAGCTTTATGATAACATTAAGAACAAGGTGATTAAGAAAAGGGTGGCTAAGATGTTTTGCCTTGAAGTTAAACCTTTTAAGTCGTGGTTGACGATTGTGTATCTCACGCGCAATAGTTGTTGTCACCATGCTCGAGTGTGGAATCAGTGAATGCCATCCGTCCGATGCAGCCCCATAGTCTACATGTGCCGTGGTGCACTAAAGGTAATGCACAACTTCGCATTTATGATAATCTATGGATTATTAAATATCTCCTTAATAGTATTTCACCTCAGAATGATATGTTTGACAAAGTTCGCATTTTACTTTCAAATTTTCCCGAAGTGGATGTGAAGGCGATGGGCTTCCCCACTGGTTGGGAAAAGGACTCTGTGGATATAGAATAGAGACGCAGACCCTTTTTAGACGTTAGAGGGTCGCAGGATATCAATGTGAGGACCATTTTCGTGAGGTCACGGAAATGGTGGCAATCGGCAGTAGTTCAAGCGTGGTATCCCTGATTTCATGCTTACTCGCTATGCTTGTTATCTCATCGCTCAAAACGGAGACCCCAAGAAAGAAGAAATAGCTTTCGCCCAGTGTTGCCACAAAAACACAAAGTGAAGTGCCACAAAAGGAAAAAAAGTCTCTTGTTTCGCCACATGGTTCAAACGTCTAACCTCTAACCTCTAACGTCTAACGTCTATTTCGTCTATTTCGTAGAAAAGGAGTTGTAAGTTTTATCTCTTCGCTGTTAGTATCTTGAGATATATCTTCTTTTCATAGCCTCCTTTTTGAAGAACTTTTCTATGTCTTTTTATGTTTCAAATCTTTAATACACAATGCAGATGGCAATAAAAACTATTTTCTTTTGCTAGTTTTTTGACATTTCCTTGGTCAAGTGCACAGACATTCGTATTTTTGCTAACAACGCACTTTGCGTTTTCCTTGTGAGATGTTTCGTTTTAGTATAGCCCGTCTCACAATAAGGTCGTTTTGTCTCATCTCTTTTTTGCTAAGAGCATGGGTCGACTTCTACAACAGGTGATTCACTCAAAACTATCCCGCCATGCAATCTTCCACTTCGCCCATTTCCCCTCGGAAAAGAAATGCTGCTCTCACTAGCATGGGGAGCACTGATCCGCAGCGCATGACACCCGAACAGCTCAACTTGCGCCAGTTGCTCATTGAAACTGCCGACCTTGCTTTCCGCCAGCGAGGCATTAAGAAGGTCACTATGGACGAGGTGTCTAAAAACCTTCGCATGTCGAAGCGCACGCTCTATCAGTTTTTCCGTGACAAGGAAGAGTTGGTGATGGCGTGCGTACAGAACAATTTAGACCGGGAGTATCAGTATTCTGCACAATTGGCTGCACGTTCCACCAATGTGTTGGAGCTCATGATGGGGGTGACAGAATATCGTATCAACGATTTTGCATCAGCTAGTGATCACTACTTGCGAGAGATTCAGTATTTCCCTGCCGTTGCTCAGTATTTCAAATCACGTCGTGAAGCCACCGACAAGCATTTTGTCGAATTGCTTCAGGTGGGAGTGGAGCAAGGCCTCTTTCGCGATGATGTAAATTATGCCGTGATTGTAGGATCTTTAGCTTTGCTCTCCGATAGTGTCATCCACCGTGATCGAGGTATGGAGCAGTTTACCATCGAAGATTTTATCAAAAACTTTGTGGTTACGCTTTTCCGAGGTTGTGTCACGGACTTAGGGCGTTCTGTACTCGACAAATATCGTTCAGAACTTCTTACATTGAAAGGGAATACCGCTGATGCTTCACAGTCTAGTCAAAATCAAGAACAGTCCTCTGAATTACGTTTTTGAGTGACTGTAATAGGCGAATATAGACTATAGACATTAGGTATTAGACGTTAGACGTTAGGTATTAGACGTAAGTAGTTAGACGTTAGACGTTAGCAGTTAGACGTTAGGTATTAGACATTAGCAGTTAGACGTTAGACGTTAGAGCCGTGCGGGGATGTAGTCCAACTGCGCTAGCCTTCTAATGTCTAACGTCTAATGTCTATTTTCTAACGTCTAGATTTGTCTAATGTCTAACGTCTAAAACGGGTCTGCGACCCTCTAATGTCTAGATTCGTCTAATCTCTCCGAGATTCTTCAAAAAACGTGGGAGAACTATCCTCTTTTCTCCGTGGTTTGTCGAAAAATCTAGGAGAAAATCGTGTGACGTAGCCTAGGTCACCTCCTATCTCGGGTTTCCCCGAAGCATCACAAGCCAAAGGAGAGGAGGAGAGAAACGACATAAGAAAAATAATAAATCTTAAATCTATTTGTTTATTGCGATAAAGTCGTAACTTTGCGGTGTGAAAGCGCAGCGATTTCGCAGGATTGCGAGAAAACTGCACCCTTTGGGCCATAGTCCCATCCTTTACCTAAATCGACACCATCATGAAAAAGACAGATTCCTACAACAAGTATGTGCCGCTTTTCATCGACAACTATGCCGAACAGCGGTCTGCAAAACTCCGTGCACGCATGGGCTGGGCAGGATATGGCATCTATCTGGCCATCCTCCAACGCCTGCGCTCCGAAAAAGATTGTGTGCTCGAACTCGACTACGAGACACTCGCCTTCTCCTTCTGGACGGACGAAGACACCCTGCGCAGCATCATCGAGGATTTCGGACTCTTCGTCATCGACCGCAAGAATCGTATGTTTTCCTCTCCCATGCTAGACGAAATGTTGCGAACCATCGACCCTGCACTCTCGAAGTCGAGAAATAAGAAAAAAATGAGCTTGCAAGTTCCTGCAAATGAAGAACTTGCATCGCGTGTTGCCACCAGATGCTCCGAATAGTGATGGTGAAGCACTAGAAAATAGTGTGCAAGTTCTTGCAAATGAAGAACTTGCATCGTGTATTACCCTCTGATGTGCTGGAAGACGGTTTGTGAAGTGCCAGAAAAATGGTGTGCAAGTTCCTGCAAATGAAGAACTTGCAAAGTGACTCTCACGCGTGCGTGCGCATTAACAAACAAACAAACGAACAAACAAACGAACAAGAGAAAGAAGAAGAAAAACATCTTCTCTCCTCGTCACCGAAAAGAGGAAAGTAGGGGAGCGGAAGAGCAAAAGCGTGACGAACGATGAAGAGAATATCTGCGAGGAATTAAATCTTTTCGCAAAAATCTTGCGATACTCGAGGTGAAGGGAAGGCGAAGAAGGCGAAATCGTCTGCAGCTCTTCCCCTGCGGCGCAAGCGTGCCAGTGTGAGAGGACACCTTTTGCGCACTCCTGTCTATCTCAATCCTCCCACGGTGGAGGAGGTGGCAGCCTATGCTCGGCATTTGGGCTATGCCGACTTTCAAAGCCGATCGCTTTGTGGCCTACTATGCCGCCAATGGCTGGAAGACCACGCGCCACGACATGATGAACTGGCATGCGGCGGTGAGCACGTGGCATCTCAACCGGTGTCGATATGCCGAAGAACGAGGCGCAGCAAGCGAAGCAAAAGGCGGAGCAACAAGAGCGCAGAAAGCTGGTTTTCAGGCCGATAGGGCATGGCGCAATCGGGTGTTTCTCGAGCGCAATGCTTCGCAGGAGCAGCAAGATAGGCTCTTTCACCAGGAGCGACAGCAGTTTCTCCAGCATCAAGTGGTGCTGAGCCATCACGAGCCAAGAAGACAAATACGCGCTTCCTCCGTGTGTGCCGTTTTGATGACTTATGTGTCTGTGCATGTCTGTCGTCTTTCAGCTTAGCATGAGATGCAGTTCTGCTAATGTCAGTTGCCCGTCTGTTTTGCTTTCTGTTAAATGTCCGTTGCCTTTCAGCTTATCATGAGATGCAGTTCTGCTAATGTCAGTTGCTCGTCTGTTTGCTTTCTGTTAAATGTCCGTTTGCCTTTCAGCTTATCATGAGATGCAGTTCTGCTAAGTGTCTGTTGCATCTCCGTTGCCTTTTTGCTAAACGTTCCATCTTCTTTCCTAACCTCTTTTGACCATGAAACTCACTCCTTGCATTTTGTCTGCACCGTCTTCACAGGACGATGCTCAGCTTTTTCCCGAAATGGAAACCATCCTTCACCAACAATCCGATACATCAACTCTCCCTTCGCGGAGGAAGAAGGCTGAGATAAATTCGATTTCGCAACTTCTTCGCACTTCTTCTGCCTCTGAGTCTCTGCTTGCCATCCCCACCGCAGCAGGAGCACCAGCCATAGCCACCGCACCAGCCCTTGCACCCACCACCGCAGGCAGCACGGCTCTTGCGGCTTCCCCCCGCAGTGGTTCGGCCCTCACCGCTGCCCCACAGGAGGCGGTGCAGCGCGCACGAACGGCTTTTCTCGAACACTACAATCCCAGGTGTGTCGCCACATGGCACTCGATGCTGACCGCTGTTTCCGAGGTTGTGCTCCCGCCTTGGAGGTGGTGAAACGTCGCTACGGCACGCAGACAGCGGTGACGTGGGTGACCATCCAACTGAGCGAGACGGCGCGGTTGTGGGGCAGCAGCGACAAGATTTCGGGGGAGATGTTGGAGGCTGTGGCAGAGTCGTTTGTGGGGGAATATAGCAAGTTGAACTTGGCGGAGATAGGGCTTTATCTCTCTCGTCTGCGTGCTGGGGTGTATGGCAAGGTGGCGTATGGCAAACTCACGCCGGATCATCTGGTGAGCCACCTGCCCACATTTTTGGCGCAGCGTGCCAAGGAGATTGAGGTGTTTCGTCGCCAACAGGAGCGCATCGACCGCCAGCGTGAGCACGAATTCTGGGCTTCCCGTGCTGTGAGCCACGAGGAGGCGAAACGCCTCTATGCCGAGGCTCTTGCCCTTTGCGACAACGATCCCGACCGCGCGATAGAATATTTGAAGACGTTAGATATTAGACGTTAGACGTTAGAGGGTCGCAGATCCTTTCTGCTCGGGGTCGCAGACCCTTTCTGCTCGGGGTCACGGACCCTTTTATGCTCGGCACGACAAGTGTGGCTCGGGGCTTAGACGTTAGAGGGAAATAGACGTTAGACATTAGACGTTAGACGTTAGAACCCTGCGGTGAAGAGTCCAACCGCGCTAGCCTTCTAAATTCTAACGTCTAATGTCTAACGTCTAAAAACTATTCCATTGGTTATTGGGTTGGTTATTTCAAATCTTCGAGAAATGCGATAAACCCAAGGATTTGTTATCACAAAAACGTGTGAAATCCATGCATCCAAAAGAATTCGTTGGTTATTAGAAATCTCTATTTTTATAGCAACCAACGCCTTTTGTAGATTCTTCTGCCGTTTGTAATTATACTTTCGATGTAAAATAATTTGTGAGTTAGTCGTCCCTTAAATAGTCGTTTATTCGTTTATATTACTGATTAATAAACGACTATTTAAGGGACGACTATCTAAGATAATCAAAAATCTAGTTTGACTCTTTCTGCTTCTTCGTCCATCCTTTGGGCATCTGACAGATAACCCTCTTTGAGGTCTTTAAAAATACGTGCAACATTTGGGAATTCAAATCTGAATTCTTCTTCGAGATTTTTGAAATAGTCCGCTTTCTCGCGCTCGATGGTCCCCCCCTCATAAGGGCTCCTAGTAGAGGAACCTCTCTTGTTAAAGAGCCCTATGCGATAACCCTCTTTCATGCTTTCAGAATTGATGTCGTCGATGATTCGGAAAACTTCTACAGCTGGCCACAATGGACTATTTTCCGGATATCTAGCTAAAAGCTGACCAATTACTTCATCGGCAATATCTAATCGACTTGCTGTTTCTGCCAAAGTTCTTGCTTGCTGAATCCAGTTGTGGAGTGTTTCCCCATTGATAGAGTTGTCCCTCACTCATTCCTGGGATTTTATTCCAAGATTGGAGTAGATGATAGGCGCGTTGAGAGTGGTTGCGAAGTGCCTGTGTAGAAAGTCCTGCTCGTTCATCCTCCTGCAAAGTTTCATCTTGTGGAGAATAGAGCCACGTTAAGACTTCTACGAAGAATTTGGGCTGCTGAGCCAGTTCCTCTTGTAAAATCTTAGAGCCCCTTCCGCTGTCGTCGTTAATAGAAGAAAGATATTTGATTTCTAATTTTTTGAGGGTCTCTCTATCTACGTCTGTACGCTTAGACAGTTCTTCAATAATATCGGTTATATGATGCTCTTTAGGGAAAACATCTCTGTTGTCTTCTTGATCATTGATTTTCCAAAGTACATCAACTAATAGTTCGCTAGGCATGATTGCTAAGTCGAGCCATATATTTCTTATTACTGCAGAGTATCTTCCAACTTTCATGAGCCTTTCATTTCCCAATACTTTTTCTTCATTGCTCAAATGGTTAAAATAGGGTACGACATAGAGCCAGTATTGTTTTTGAATTTCTGGTTCCAATGAATCAATGAAATCCCATAGTTGCTGTTTAGGAGAGGATGCTAGTAAAAGATTAGAAAGAGCTTGTGGACTAAACCTTTTCTCGTGTAGATCCTCGAACAGTGCTTTTAACCAATCAAAATCGTGAGTGGTTAGTTTCTCTGCAATAAACGCCCGAATAAAATGACTAGATTCTGGAGAGTCGTTCAGACATTGACATATCTTTATGACCTCTTCTTGGTCGTTGATGATGGTGGCTAGTGTGCGCCCTAGAGTTTCAGGAGCTTCTATTTGAGTTCTTAATGCCATGACCTTATCTAAATCGACTTGAGCAAGAATACTCGTCAGAGCATCGCTTCTTTTAGAAGCAAAAATTTTTTCTGCTTCTTCATATTCATTAGATTTATACTGAATGCCTTCTGGTATTTTGGGCCATTGTTCATTGAACAGCCAAAGATATTGTCTGATGACATTTTGGGGACGTAATCGATTATACAAATCTTCCAGAGGAGCTAGTTCATCTTCTGATAATGCCCAATCTGTGTCTGGACAAGATCTGTGGCGATGAAGAATCCCTCTAATCGTTTCCCATGCCAATGCTTTTTCATGTTTCACGTTGGGATAGACTTGATAAGCCCAGTCTATGAGTTTCTGTCTTAGAGCAGAAGGAAGTTCAGGGACTTTTTGGAGCATTTGTGCGAACTTCTCCTCATTATCATCAAAGAGCTCAAAGAGAAGGTCTAGTATAGCAGCATACGTTTTAAAAACTTCTAGCCATAAGTCTGTAGTATTAGTGTTTGTCTCAAACGTGCGCCACTGCATTTTATAGGTGGAATGAGCAATGTCGTTATTATGTGGGAGTAATGCCGTGAGTAAAGTCCATCCTGACTCTTTTTCTTTTTGGGCAATCTTACTTAGCACCGTCATTCTGTCTTTAAATGTAGTAAGCGTTTGATAGTGCCATGGTTTGAATATCTCTTGGAGACAATTTATGGGGCGATTAAGTGAGTTTCCTCCTGGATCAAGTCTAGCTAGTTTCAAAAGTATAAGGCTTGACTCCAATATATATTCTGGTAGCCATGCCAACTGTTCGATCGCCCAGAGTAGACCGACGTGATAGCTCGTTTGACCTATATAGTCGTCTCCTTCACAAAACATCTCGAGAATTTCAGGCACATCCTGCTCGAGGGAATGAAGGACCGCGTTAAGGAAGGTTTCAGGGGCAGCCTCTGCTAAAAGAGGTAATTCGTCTTCCATAGAAATCCATACTTGTGGACTTGCTTCCCAAAGCAATTCTCTAACAAGTTTATTCACTAAAGTTTGTGGATTGTCGATATTTAGCTTGTTGTTCTGCTGAATTGCAAGTAGCACCAATGATTGCGCCAATCCTTTTCTAGCTTCTTGAGAAAAAGTATGGTTAGAGAGACTAGCGGAAGAGAGAGAGTCTTCTTGTTCTGTAGATTCGTGCTGATATGCGAGGAAAAGAGAGGATTGAAGGCGCTCAATGTCTTCTTTCGTAAGGAGGGCAACCAAGTTATTCCAAAGTTCGAATGGTGCATTTATCTGCCAACTCTTCCCTATTTGAGTGATAGGAGGTTCATCCAACGATTTCCATTTAGTGAGAATCGTCAGATAGTCACTATATTTTTTCTGAGAAAGTTTTTCCACCAAAAGAACGTCTCCACCAAAATTTTCATCCCATTTTCCCAATAGAAGAGCTGGGATTATTTCCTGAATGTCTTCTCTTTTCGACCACTTAGGTACTAAATCCGGAAACCCGAGCAATCTCTTCAAACGAGTGATGTTATATGCAGCTTCTTTTAGTAATCTCGTTGCTTTTTCCAAAGGGATAGTGCATGCTTCTAAAGCAGAGATAAGGGGATGATGCTTTAATGATGGAAGCGCAATGGTCTCTTGGTTAAAGGAGTCATTAGCCCCTAGTGGAACCAAAACGTGATGACCTTTGCTAACTGCCGCATAAAGTGGTTGAGCATTATAAAATCTAGGAATAATGACTAAAGGATGATTGGAGTTGCTGGTGATGGCACGAAAGTTGGCTTCAGAGTCGATGATTAGTGTCTGAGCCTGAAATCTGTCGGTTGTTTCGTCTTGTTGACTCCTCATAGCTGCTACAATAAATGCTAGAGCCTCATTGCTAGATGGTGCTCTTATCCCTTTGATTGTGGGTTCGTTTTGCAGCATAGAACGTAATTGATTCATCTCCAATTCCCGACCTGCAGTGACACATTCTGGTGTGAGAATTATGGATGGGCTAGTAGACCATTCCTTCCAGAAACAGTCTGCAGTCATCACTCCCTCAAATGGACAGGCATCAATCCCGTCTTCTGAGGCTAGCCATCTATCCACAGCAGGAGCAGAGTCTAACCATTGCTCTAAATCAACAGCGTCATAGGCGATGACGTCTTTCCAATAGCCTTCAGCTTTTTTGGCTGCTATCCATTCAGTCTTTTTTGTCCAAAGTCTAGGTGTGACAAATACAAAAGTAGCATTTTGTGGAGCAACTCCTAGTGGGTTGTTCTTTCTCTTTTCATAATCGCTATCCGCTTTTTCTTTGCAATTTGCAGCTGTGCCCAACTCCCATAAAGAGATTCCAAGAGGTACATAAGCCCTTTCCTCTTTGCAAGAGACAATGCCATCCCATCCTCAATATATGTGAATTTCCCACGACATATTCAGTTTTGTGCTAGGTGGGGTTGTGGCTCTGATTAGTCTTGAAATAAGATGAGGTAGGGTGGACTTTGAAAATGTAGTATCCGCCCATTTCTCGAGATGATTTCTTGTTACAATGTTCATTCTGTTTGAGGGTTATAAAGGTTATTGATTCATACTAGCTCAATTCAATGGGGTTCCTGTATTCTAGTAAAACTTTCGATGTTATACTTAGGTGTTACTATTGTTATAAGTAAGTATAAGTAGTTGTTTTGTGTTGATTGAAGGATTTGAGTTTTCTAGAGATTAAATTTATGAGGGGTTATTAGGACAGGGACTACGTGGCGATGTTAGGAATGAATCTTGAAAACGTAAAACTTGCTCTTCAAAATTACAATTAAAATGTGGTTCTTCCAAGATTTTCTTGCAAAGAAATAGTAGAGAGGATGATTGGGGTGTGGTACTAAAGGGATTATTTGTTTGCCTAAGGGAAATAGACGTTAGAACCATGCGGCGAAGAGTCCAACCGCGCTAGCCCGAGGCGAGCGAAACGAAGTGTAGACGAAGCCGAGCAGAAAGGGTCTGTGACCCTCTAACGCCTAAATTCCAACGTCTAATGCATATTTTCCTGTGGAAATTTGTTAGTCTGGGAAATATGTTTTACTTTTGCACTTGTTTCCAGGGGAAACTAATTGAAGGTTTCATGAAAAGCTAGCAGCTATGATGTGAAAAAGCAATCATCATGGGAATAAATAGCAGCCCTCATGAGAATGAATAGCAGCCCTCATGAGAATGAATAGCAACCCTCATGAGAATGAATAGTAACCCTCATGCGAAACTAATTAGTAAAAATATTATATCACAAAGAAAATTGGAAATTATGAAAGCAAAAGAAATTACAACAGACTACTTCCAAAAACATGTATTTGACTATGTGGCTAACCCTAATGAATGGAAGTTTATCGGACAACGTCCGGCCATCATAGATTTTTATGCCAAATGGTGTGGCCCTTGCAAAGCGATGGCACCGCATTTGGATCAAATCGCAGAAGAATTTGAAGGAAAACTCGATGTGTACAAGGTCGATGTGGACCAAGAGGTGGAACTCACTGAGGTGTTTGGCGTGCGCTCCATGCCTACGCTCCTCTTTATCGCACAAGAAGGATTGCCCCAAAAGGCGGTGGGAGCTATGACCTACGGCCAACTGAAAGAGGTGATCGCTGACATCCTCCTGCCTCAGTCTTAATGACTTCTTCTTGATTTTTAACACGCTAAACTATTTTCTTTTTGGAACTGCCTCTTGCAGGAAGACACCGTGTGAGGGGCTCCATCACTTCATTTACTTAATTATATATTTATCATCATGTGTAACGAACATATCGTACGTCTATTTGCTGGTATCGTGGTGCTTTTGGGCATCGCTTTGGCTCACTTTGTGTCTGAGTCTTGGATTTTTCCTTTCTGTCTTTATGGGTGTGAATCTCGTGCAGTCCGCCTTCACGGGCATCTGTCCGCTCGAGATGATCTTGAAGCGTTGCAGAAAAGAGTAATCGCCACGCACGCATTTGTCTATTTTCTTTTGGCCATTTTTCTTGTTTATGGACAGTTCTTGCCTTTTGTCGCATCCGCGACATCTATCGTGCCATCGTTGATGTGGAGCAGTATTTTGAGCAGCATTATGATGTGAATCTCAATGAGGCGATGTTGCTCTGCACGCTGAGTGCGCGCCCCTGGCAGACGGCTGGAGAAGTGGCCGAAACGCTTGGACTCACCAACTCTAACGCTTCTAAGGTCATCGCTTCTGCCGAGCGACTCAAACTCATCAAGCGACAGCTGTGCAAGGATGATAAGCGGAGAATGCGCTTTTCGCTCACTGCGCTAGGCGAGGAACTCTTGGCTAAGTTGCATGCAGACGATATGCCGCTGCCTGAAATCTTGCGATGATGATGTGCTGGGCGGTGTGTCCTTTGCTTGGGTGAGTCGATGCCTGCCCTGACGATGGCTGGTGCTCACGCTGAGATGGCTTAACCCTAAAATAGACTACTCCTCTTGTTTTCCCCTTCCCACTTGGTGCGGAGGGGATTTTGTGTGATGGGGGCTATTTTTGGGGATGAGGCTTGCTCATGCTTCCGTTTAGAGCCTTGGGAAGGAGGAGCAGTTATTGTAGTGAAATCCCTTTGTTTTGCAAAAGTGGATGATACAAAAAGAGGGGTGGTTGAAGAAAAAAGTGCAGATTTTCCCGATTTTTTCACTCTTTAGGGTCATATCAACCCATATATAAATAGAGGGTCGCTTCTCAACGAGGAGGCTGTGGGGCACAGCACTCGAGCGGAAAACGACTCTTGCCCCATCCTAACCTTGGGTGAGTGGAAAATACACAAAAAGGGAGAACGCGAAAGTTTCAGAAGAGCGATTCGCAAGTTGCATACAGTGATTGCGATGGTTGTGCACGGCCATTTCGTGAGTAGTGTAGGCAAACGCGAAAGTTTCAGAAGGTGCTAGCGCAAGTTTGGCATGCGAATGTCATGGCTGAAGAGTGCGCGAGTGCGTGGCCCTTTGTCGAATTCCACACACAAATTATTTTATTCACTTTCAAAAATCTGTATTACTATGATTCGTTACAAGATTGCAAAAACGCAAAAATCCCCACACCAAAGCTCAAACTTTCCATCCTGCCATTGTGCCTCCTGCGGCCATCAACAAACCAGAAGATCATCGATCGCATTGAGAAAAAGTGCACCTTGGCTTCGAGCGACATCAAGGCGGTGGTAGATGCCTTGGAGGTGGAACTCATCGACGCGCTCCGCGAAGGCAATGCGGTGAGACTGGGCGACCTGGGTCTCGTTTCGTCCCACGCTGCGCTCTAAGGGTGTGGACAAGGAGGAGGCGGTCAATGCTGGGCTCATCACGAGCGTGCACGTGGTGTTTGTGCCTGCGCTTCGCGTGAAACGTGCACTCGATGAAGAATGGCGATTTGCAGTTTGCCAAGGCTGAATTAGTGCCTACACCCAAAAAGAAAAAGAAGAAAGAGGAAAACACTCCTCAAGGGTGATCAAATAGACGTTAGGGTCGCAGATCCGTTTTTAGACGTTAGCAATTAGACGTTAGAGATTAGAGGCTCGCGCAGTTGTATCTTGCTGCGCGAGCTTTTTATCTTTAATGTCTAAGTTCTAACGTCTAATATCTAATATCTAATATCTAAATTATGCAAAACACTTATCGAAATGGGAGCTTCAGGAATGGAGCGCAATGGCGATGCTCACAGTGGGCACGTTGTTGGTGATGGTGGGCTTTTGGTGTCCACCGCGTGGCACGATACACGAAAGCGTGTTGTGGTTTTTCGGACAATGTCTGGTCTATGCCGGTTCTGTGCTGGGAGTAGCAAGCTATATCTCTGTTAGACGTTAGGGGTTGCAGACCCGTTTTTAGAGGTTAGCAATTAGACGTTAGACGTTAGAGGCTCGCGCAGTTGGACATCTTCCGCACTCGGGGTCATAGCCCCATTTTGCTCGGCTTCGTCTTCGCTCGCCTCGGGCGTTGTGGAGCTTCCACACAAAAGGCTCGCGCAGAAGAAATACAACTGCGCGAGCCTTTTATGCTAATGTCTATTTTCTAATGTCTAATATCTAATATCTAAAGTCTAATGTGTAACGTCTAAAACGGGTCTGCGACCCTCTAACGTCTAACGTTTGCAGCTGCGAAAAGTTCTTTCATGGCAGCCTCCTCTTGGCGGATGCGCACGATGAGCAAGACCACATGAGGGGAAATCCGATGCAGAGGGTGTACCATGCGTTGCAGAGCAAAGCCACGCCGATGAGTTCGGGCATGATGTTGAGGAAATAGTTGGGATGGCGCACCGTTCTAAAGAGCAGACTGCGCTCAATGCGCTGGTTGGGCACGATGTAGAGTTTCACCGTCCACACATCGCGCAATTTGTACATCACATAAAAAAGCATGACGTAGGCAAAGAGCATCACCCCAGCACCCATCCACGAGAGAGAGTTCATCTCCATGTCTTTGCTGTAGGCCTCATAGAGCGCACCGAAATAGAAGGCGATGTGTGCCAAGGTGAGCAAGAGAGAATTGAACTTGCCGTATTGTTTACCACCTTTTTTGAGGAGGCGTTTCTCGTTGCGGATAGAAAACGAAAGCGAAATGAGTCGCAAAGCAAAAAGCTGAGAAAAATAATGATGATGTATTGCATATAATAGATAAATTGGTAAAAATCAGATGTATCATCTCGTGCATGTTGCACTCAGGGGGCATGATGATTCCCTGATGGGGCATGCGCCATTAGCGCAAGCGCACAATTCTTCCTAGCAGATAAGGTGCACCACCGGCGTAAAAACGCTTCGTGCCACTATAATATATCCGAAAAAGAGGGAAGTTTAGATGTGTGTTAAATGCAAATATAGTACATTTAGTTTGATTATTCCGTGTTTTTGCGTTTTTTTGTTCTAGTTCTAGTTCAATTTTTGACTAAGTGGACTAACTCAGGAAGGAGGGCTCTTCATTTAGCCCCATCTTCGGCAGGAGCGATGTGCATCATGAGCTTTGTTCTAAATCCCAAAATATCCAGCAAAAGAGATGAGTATCTCGGAATTTATTGCTACATTTGCTCAATTCAATGGTTTAACGTCTGAAATGCTCTCAGCCAGTGTGCCCAAAGAAGAGCAAAAAGGAGGTTTCGACTTTGCAACGCCTAATGTCTAATGGCCTGAGGCGAGCGAAGACGACCCCGAGCATAAATGGGTCTGCGACCCTCTAACGTCTAGCATGTTCCAATCCACACTCTATCAACAACTACAAAATCAGTGGCGCAAGGGCAGATTGCCCCATGCCATTCTCCTCGATGGGCCAGAAGGTGCAGGGCACATGGCCGTGGCACTCGACTTTGCACGACTCTTGCTCTGCGAAACGGCTAAGCGAGGAGTCGATGGGGCGGAGCAGGAAGGCAACAACTTCTTTGCCGACATGTCCTCGGCTCATGGCACAGATGAGACACAGCCGATGGTCGCTGACACGTCTGCCACAGACCACCAGCCTCATGAGCATGAGGCACTATTGCAGCCCTGTGGCGTGTGTGGCGGTTGTGTCATGACTGGCAAGTGGACTCACCCAGATCTGCACTTCGTCTTCCCCGTGATTCGTCCCAAGAGTGCTTCGAGCACCACAAGCGTGGTGAGCGACCTCTGGCTCAAGGAGTGGCGCAAGATGCTCTCGGAGTCCACCCACTTCGATCTCTCACTCTGGGAGAGCGAGATGGGCATTGAGAATCAGCAACCGCAGATCTTTGCCGATGAGAGTGATGAATTGGTGCGCAAATTGGCTTTGACACCCTCGCAAGGGGGCTGGCGCGTGGTGGTGGTGTGGCTGCCCGAACTCATGAATCAGGCTTGTGCCAACAAGCTCCTCAAGCTCCTCGAAGAACCGCCCACGCAGACGGTGTTTCTCCTCGTGACACACCGCTCAGAAGCTATTTTGCCGACCATTCTTTCGCGCACACAGCGACTGGTGGTGCGCGCCATCTCCGAAGCGGAGATAGCGGAGCACCTGCAGCGCGAGCGCGGCATCTCGGCCGAAGATGCGGCCTATGTGGCGCACACGGCTCAGGGCAACTATGTGCGGGCATTGCGTTTGCTCTCTGTGGGACATGACGAACAGGAGTTTCTCGACATGTTTGCGGTCTTGATGCGCAAGTGCTACCTGCGCGACATCAAGGAGATGCACGCGTGGAGTGAGTGCGTGGCAAGTTGGGGGCGCGAACGTCAGAAGGCGTTTTTGGACTATGCGCTGCGCATGGTGCGTGAGAATTTTATCATGAACTTCCACCGCCCCGAGTTGAACTATATGACACGGGCGGAGGAGGAGTTTTCTCGCCGCTTTTCGCCCTTTATCAATGAGCGCAACGTGCTGAGCATCTCGGACGAACTGGCTCTGGCACGCCGCGACATTGCGCAAAATGTGAATGCCAAAATGGTGTTCTTCGACTTCGCCCTCAAAATGATTGTACTGTTGATACAATAGAGGGTTTTAGACGTTAGAGGGTTCTAGACGTTAGAGGGTTCTAGACGTTAGTTGGTAGACGTTAGACGTTAGAGCCATGCGGAAGAGGAGCATCCAGCCGCGTTAGCCCGAGGCGAGCAGAACGAAGCGTAGACGGAGTCGAGCTGAAAGAGTCTTTGCACCTCTAATATCTAGCATCTACTCTCTAACGTCTAATGTCTAACGTCTATTTTCTAACGTCTACATTATATAGAGATACTACATTCCATATTGGGATAACATTTTCTTACTCATAACTCATTATTACTCTTCTTTCTCAATCTCTTTTTCATCCATCTTTCTAACGCATAACTTTTCTTACTCAATCTCTTTTTCCATTTCTCATTAGAAGATAGACACTAGAGACTCTAGACTTTTTAAGGCTTGCGCGGTAGTGTTTTTCTCCGCAGGACTCTAAAGTCTCGTGTCTAACATCTAAGTATTGCCCGAGCCACGAAGTGGCGAGCATAAAGGGTCTGCGACCCCGAGCATAAAGGGTCTGCGACCCCGAGCATAAAGGGTCTGCGACCCTCTAAAACTAGACTTATGTTTTTAAGAATTATTATTTTTTTCTCCTGTTTTCAGGGAGCATTTTTTCCACTGATGGCGCAGCGCGGGATGGTGAAAGGCCGCGTGCTCAATGTGCGCACCAACGAACCCCTCATAGGAGCCATCGTGCGACTCGAAAACCAAGCGGCAGCCACCGTCACCGACTCCGTGGGCAACTACGTGATCAAGCAGGTGAAACCTGGATTTTACCACATCACCGTGAGCTTCCTGGGCTACGAAAAGAAACGCACCGAAGAGGTGCAGGTGATGGGCAACCAAACCACCTTCGTCGATGTGGCGATGAACGAAAGCGAGGTGTCGCTCACCGAAGCCATCGTCAGACCGCGCACTGAGGAGACACGCGCCGAGAGTCCGCTCTCTGTGCAAACCCTCGAAGTGCGGCAGATCGAAAAGAGTGCTGGTGTGAACCGCGATGTGTCGAAACTCGTGCAAACCTTGCCCGGCGTAGCTGCCACTGCTGCCAACCGCAACGACCTTTTTGGTGCGAGGCGGAGGCCCCTGCCGAAAAATGTGTTTTACCTCGATGGCATAGAGTTGCCCGTCATCAACCACTTCACCACGCAAGGAGCTGCGGGCGGAGCGGTGGGCATCCTCAATCCCGACTTTGTGAGTGCCGTGGACTTCTACACAGGAGCTTTTCCTGCCAATCGTCCCAACGCCTTGAGTTCGGTGATGGACATCCGCATGAAAGAGGGCAGTCGAGATCGCGTGCACGCCAAACTCTCCTTGGGAGCATCGGATGCCTCGCTCACTCTCGACGGGCCAGTCAATGCGCGTTCCACCTTCATCTTCTCTGCCCGACAGTCCTATTTGCAGATGCTCTTCAAGTGGCTAGAACTTCCCTTCCTGCCCACCTACAATGATTTCCAACTCAAATATGACTATCGCATCAGCGAGCGGCGCAATCTCTCCATCATCGGCTTGGGCTCTATCGACAAGATGCGCCTGAACACCGACTTGGGAGCCAACGCCAGCGAAAGCCGACGATTCTTGCTCAACATGCTCCCCGTCTACGACCAATGGCACTACACCTTGGGAGCTGTCTACAAGGTGCTGGGCGAGAAGCACACCGACCGCTGGGTGCTGAGTCGCAACATGCTCGACAATGGCAGTTATAAGCACGTGGGCAACCAGACGAATTTGCCCAAAATCTTCGACTATCAGTCGCAAGAGTCGGAAAATAAACTCCGCTTCGAGCGCATCTTTTTGGGGATTGCCTTCAAACTCAATGTGGGAGCTGGCGTGCAGCATGCGCACTATTTCAACCGCACCGCTCGTCGCCGCATCATCGCAGGCGTGTCCACCCTCGACAACTATGAGAGCAGCCTTGACTTCTTGTCCTACGCCGCTTTCGGGCAAGCCTCCAAAGAGTGGTGGAATCAGCAGTTGAAGCTCTCCTTCGGCTTGAGTGTGGCAGGCAACAACTACAACACTGCCATGCGCAACCCCTTGCCGCAGTTGTCGCCTCGCCTCTCCATCACCCTATGCGCTGAGCAGATCGCACCGATGTGAGTGCCAATGTGGGACGTTATGCCAAATTGCCCTCCTACACCACTTTGGGCTATCGCAATGCCGAGGGGCAGTTGGCGAACCGCGATGCGTTGAAATACATCATGGCCAATCATCTGGTGGTGGGTGTGAGCCATCGTCCCATGGAGGGGGTGTCGCTTGCTGCCGAGGCTTTCTACAAGTCCTATGAGCACTATCCCGTTTCTCTGGCAGAAGATGTGAGCTTGGCGAGCAAAGGTGCTGAATATGCGGCCGTGGGCGATGAGGCTGTGGCGGCTTCGGGGTTAGGGCGCGCCTATGGAGCAGAGGTCGTGGCTCGTGTGCAACTACCACAAGGGGCGATGCTCTCTGCCACCTACACGCTCTTCCGCAGCGAGTTTACCAATCAGGCTGGGCAATATCAGCCCTCTTCGTGGGACACGCGCCACATCCTCAATGTCATCGCCAGTTGTCCCCTCGGCAGGAATTGGAATTTTGCAGCCCGTTGGCGTTGGTTGGGCGGTGCGCCTTATAGCCCCATCGACTACGCGCTCTCTTCGCAAAAGTCTGCTTGGGACATCCGCAATATGGCGTATATGGACTATTCGCGATTCAACTCCCTCCGCCTGTCGTCGGCTCACCAACTGGATGTGCGGATAGACCGAGAGTTTTATTTCCCGAAATGGGTGCTCAATCTTTATTTTGATGTGCAGAATGTCTACAAAGCTGCGAATCCTTCCGAACCGATCTACACGAATCTCGATGCGCAAGGCCAACCTGCCACGGATCCTGCCGATCCCTCTCGATATGTGTTGCGCGAAATCCCCAGTATGGGCGGCACGCTCTTGCCCACCATGGGACTGATGGTGAAGTTTTAGAGGTTAGAGATTAGACGTTAGAGATTAGACGTTAGACGTTAGAGATTAGACGTTAGACGTTAGAACCCTGCGGCGAAGAGTCCAACTGCGCTAGCCTTCTAATGTCTACTTTCTAACGTCTAACAACTGCAAATCCCCACTCATCCAGATTGGACGAGTGGGGATATTATCTAGCGTAATCTGTATTTTAGAGGGCAGTTGCAATAGGAGGTCCATTGCCGCACGGCTCTAACGTCTAACGTCTAAAAGGGTCCGCGACCCTCTAACGTCTAACTTATACTTGTGCGCTATGGCTATCAATCTCGTGGGCTTCGATTTCTACGACTCCGCGCTTCACCTTGCCTTCGTAGGTGACAAAATAGATACCTTTGGCGGGAGTCCATTCCATGCAGAAAAGCTCTGCAGGACTGTTAAAGCCATTTCGCTTGATGTTGTGCAAAGCCCAAGTCTTGGTTCTGCCACTGCGTTCAAGACCGCTCTCGACAAATTCCCCATTGTTGACAATGAGAAAGGACTCAGACGTTTTCTCGGGAGGAAGAACGGTCACTGCACCATTGGTTTCGAAGAGCACATCTTCCACATCAAACATCGAAAAGATGCCTTTCTGTCTGAGGAGCAAACGAAATTGTTCCATCTCCAGGCTATTGCGTTTGAAGTTTTTAAAGTTGATAATCCCATCTTTGACCAAGAAAACACTTTCTCCTTTGATGAAATGTCTCAAGCGTGCCGAGCGCATGGCAAAACGCACGAGCATGTTGAAACCAGTCCACACCGCCAGAGCAAAAGAGGATGTGCACATGGACATGTCGGGATTGTACAAGACACCACCGACCAATGCACCAATGACGAAAGCACTCACGGTGTCGAGGGGAGTGATTTGTGCCATTTGTGCTTTGCCTGTGATGCGCAGAAACACCAGAATACCAATCATACCCTGTCACAAGTTTGAGGGGCAATGCCGAGTAGGGAGTCAATAGTTCCATCATAATAAGCCTTTTTAGAAAATAGAGAGCCGTTGAATGAATGATATAAGTTGATAATGCGGCAAAAGTACAACTATATTCTTGTTTTTCACAACGATTCTTTGGCAAAATCTAGCGTCTAATGTCTACCCTCTAATATCTACCCTCTAACAACTGCAAATCCCCACTCATCCAGATAGGACGAGTGGGGATTTTATATAGATAGAGGCTTTATTAGAGTTTAGACTTTAGACATTAGACGTTAGTCTTTAGAGCTTATACTCTAGAAGAATTGTCGATTAGACGTCCTTTGCCGCATGGCTCTAACGTCTAACGTCTAATTGCTAACGTCTAAGCCGAGCAGAAAGGGTCCGCGACCCTCTAACGTCTAATAACGTCTAGTCTTTAATACTCTTGCCTTGCTTGGTGATGACAAGTCCCTTGTAGTTCTTGCCCACTTGACGGCCAGAGAGGTCATATTGCTTTTGTGAAGCAGCAGCCTTCTTAGCACCCTCCTTGGAGAGGTCATGGATGCCAGTGGTAAGACCCGTGTCTTGGATGCGCCAGTGAGAAGGGAGAGACTCCTTACCTACCCAGCACACGAGATTCTTGTCGCTATTCATGTGGAGGTATTTGTAAGTCGCATTCTTACCATTGAGGCAGCGGATGAGGCTTTCGCCATTGCCCAAAGACTCGATGGTGTAGACACCTGCTTCGTTTTGCTTGTCGGTGGTCTTCACCACTTGGTTTTGATTTTGGAGCGGAAGGAGGTAGCGATCCCAAGCCTGGTTGTAGATGTAGTACTGGCCAGGTTGGTTGGGCACTTTGTAGAAGATGAAGAACTGTGTATCATCTGCTTCATCATAAGCATCTACACCCTTTGCTTCGCTGTCGCTAAACTTGAGGTAGTAGCTCTTCTCAGCTTGTTTGTAACCATCGTTTTGGAGATAGTAGAACTTCTTGTCCGAAACTTCATTGAAAGGAGCTTCGTTCACAGCGAGGTTGAAGAGTTCGTAGAGCTTCTCAGAAGGATTAGCCAAATAGGTGTTGGCCACCTTTTCCACCATATTGAAGACTTCGAGAGCATACTGACCGAGGTTTTCGCCCACGTTCTTCTTCATCTCAGCCAAGCGAGCTTTGAGCACTTCGGTGCGAAGTTCATTGGCCACAGCAAGCTTTTCGTCAGCGGCATATTCGTATGCACCCTTAGTGATTTGGTCTATGGTGTAGTTCTTGTAGACTTGAGTGTAGCCACCCTTGGTGGAAGGAGCGAAGGTCTCCTCTTCATACATGAAGGCTAGCTTGTTGTCCTTTTGCCAAGCCATGGTAGAATAGGCCGAACCGATGTAGGAAGACATGTGTGCGCCGTCCCAGTCCTTAGCGAAGAGGGCAGACGATCCGAAATCTTCATAGCCAGCCAGCTCCTTGTAGTTGATACCCACGTTGGTGCGACCAGCAGGACCGAAGGGCACAGACTGGAGGGCGAGATACATCTTCTTGCCAGTGGCTTTCTTCACCACGGGAACGATGAGGATTTCACCGTTGCAAGCATTGGCACTCGCCTTGACGAGAGTGCCGTGTGCCATCGGTGTCCCAGTAGCCTTCGCCCTTGGCAGAGTCGGTGAAACGGAAGACGTTGAACCAACGGCCATTGCCACGGCGTGAAGACACCACGATAGAGCCATCGGGAAGTTCTTCGCACTTAGGTTCGTCGGCATTGTAAGGGATGGCAGGTGTCATGGGATCGCCGAGGATGTGCCAGTTTTGTCCGAAGTCGTCGGAATACATCACCCAGTTGGCTATGTTTTGTGGAGCCACATTCAAACCGCTCATCACGGCATAGACACGATAGTGGCTGCCCACCTTGGTGCGTTGGCTCTGCATGATGCGTCCGCTACCGAAGAACATGGATTCGATTTTGCCACGTGGTGTGGTGCCGTCAAATTGCTTGTAGATTTCTTCGGTGATGTCTTCGCGAGCAGTGAAGGTCTTACCACCATCTTTGGAGTACCAGCGTGCTACACCATTGGGAGTGCCACGGCGAGCCGCAAAGAAGTTGGTGAAACCCGAAACGCTGAGCACGAGCACATCGTCGCTTTCGCGGTCGCCCACGATGGCAGCATCACCAAAACCAGCATCGCGGCTCTTGTTGGGATCACCGTCCACCATTCTTCCTGTGCCTTGTGCCACGGGCTTTCCATTGGCATCGGAGAACACAGCAGGAGTGTCCCAGTTGAGGCCATTGTCTTGCGAACGAGTGGCAAAGAGGTCTACACGACCTGCACCTACGTCGCCAGTGCCAGTGTGGCGAGTCGCTCACTGCCACGAGCGTACCAGACTGGCCAGTAACGGCGATGGCAGGGATGCGATAAGTGACTTTAGTGTCAGACTTATAAGCGTAGAGTTCCTTTTGAGGTTCAAGTTCCACCTTCACGCGCTCCACCACCACTTTCATGTTGGTCACCTTGACAGGCGTGTTATCGCCTAAGATTTCAAAGGAGATAGAGTTGGTCTGACCATCACTTTGCAAATGGAAGTGATGAGGGTCTTTCACCAGCTTGAAAGAGATGTTTTGAGACTTGAAGGATACGTTTTTATCTGCGTTGGCAAGTTGGAGGTCGAGGTCTACGCTCTTGACTGCATAGCCCACAGGAGTGGAGATGACGTAGCTACCACGTCCAGAAGAACCGCTGTGGAGTTGAAGAATGCCATCGACCACATTCATGTTGTTGACACCAGCATTGAGAGTGAAGGAATGCCACCCTTGTAGGTCCAGAGTGCACGGTAGGTGGCGCTGTTGCCATTGGCCGTGAGCGTACCTGTGGAGGGATTCACATCAATGGTGCCGCTCACAGGGAGGATTTGCAACGAACTACCATGGTCAGCTCCTGTGGTCCAGAAGGCGAGCTTGTTGTCGCGGTTGTTCATCTTCCAGCCAGAGTGTCCCTTGAGTTCGAGGAAATAAGAGGTCTTGCCAGTGAGTTGATCGCTCTTGCTGATGGTCCATCGGTCTACGTAGCCACCGAGGCTGTTGGCATCCTTGAGGGTCACATAAGAGTTACCGCCAGTGTTGGCATTTTGGGTAGGATCGGCAGCCAATACTTTAGTAGCACCAGCAGCTTTGTTGTAGATGCGATAGCCTTCGGTGTCGTTGCCCACGAAGCACCAGAGGTCGGCATCGAGAAATCGCTCAAGGCTTTGTTCAAGTCAGATTTGACCTTCGGCATTGGGCTTTGAGAGGTAATACTCGTTGGTGCCAATTTGGAGGGTGTACCAAACGGTGTTGGAAGCAAACTTCTGGTCAGCTGTGATTGCCGTCGAGGTGAAAGGCGGTGGGGTATTAGCTGCCGCCTGTGGAGCGTAGAGCGCAGCAGCCAAAAGGAAAGCGGTAATCGTCTTTTTGATCATGGTAAATTTACTGTGTGTTAAACATTAAACTATTGAACTATGATATAGTGTCCATGGATAGTTGTCATGGACTATCAGAGATTTTCAAAGAGAAGGGGAAAAATCGCACAAAACCTTACTGCACAATGTCTGTGAGGAGCCACCGTGCGGTAAGGTTAAGCGATGATTTTCAAAGGGGGAAGCTGCCTATTTAGACACGATGTTGAGCGTGTCGGTGGCGATGAGCAGTTCTTCGTCGGTGGGAACCACCACGACTTTCACACGGCTGTTGGGAGCGGAGATGATTTCTTCCTCACCAAAGTTGGCCTTGTTCTTGTCGTAGTCCAACTCGATGCCCAGGAACTCGAGGTTTTTGAGAGCATTGTAGCGCACATCCCATTGATGTTCGCCCACGCCAGCGGTGAAGACGATGATGTCCACACCACCCATGGCGGCAGCATAAGCACCGATGTATTTTTTGATGCGGTAGTTGTACATGTCGAGGGCCAACTTGGCGCGCTCGTTGCCTTCTTTCACGCCGTTTTCCACGTCGCGCATGTCGCTGCCGAGACCAGAGATGCCGAGCAGTCCAGACTTTTTGTTGAGGAGGTCTTGCATCTCGTCGGGAGTCTTGCCTTCCTTCTTCATGATGGCGAGCACCACAGAAGCATCAATGTCGCCCGTGCGAGTGCCCATCATGAGGCCTTCGAGGGGAGTGAGTCCCATGGAGGTGTCGATACACTTGCCGTGGTCTACTGCCGAAACGGAAGCACCGTTGCCGATGTGGCAGGTGATGATCTTCTGCTCTTCGGGCTTCACGCCAAGGAGGTGGCATACGCGGTCGGTGACGAAGCGGTGGCTCGTGCCGTGCGCACCCCAGCGACGGATGTTCATCTCCTCGTAGTAGTGGTAGGGCACTGCATACATGTAGGCGTGTGCAGGCATGGTCTGGTGGAAGGAGGTGTCAAACACGAAGACGTTGGGCATGTGTTCCACCACAGCTTTCACAGCGTTGTAGCCTTTGAGGGCAGGAGGGTTGTGGAGGGGCGCAAGGTCCATGAAGGTCTTCCACTCCTCGAGCATGTCGGGGGTGACCAAGCGGCTTTCGGCGAAGCGACCACCCGCCACGATGCGGTGACCGGCAGCGGCGATTTCGTCGATGCTCTTGATGGCACCGTATTGGGGATGGGTGAGGGTGTCGAACATCATCTTGATGCCCTCGGTGTGAGTGGGGCAGTCGAAGTCGAGTTGGAGTTTCTCACCGTTGTGATCGGTGGTTTTGAGGAAAGCTCCTTCTTGACCCACGCGCTCGATGCCGCCTGCTGCGAGCACAGCGCGAGTGTCCATTTCATAGAGCTTATATTTGATAGAACTGCTTCCGCAGTTGATGACGAGTATCTTCATTGTTCTAGACGATAATAGACGTTAGACGTTAGAGATTAGACGTTAGAGGGTCGCAGACCCTTTTATGCTCGCCACGGAGTGGCTCGGGCGTTGTAGACGTTAGACGTTAGAGGGTCATAGACCCTTCTATGCTCGCCCCGAAAAGCGGGGCTCGGTTCTTCTGAGAGCTAGCTCCTCTAGAGCTTCTAGCCCAACAGCGCGAGCCTTCTAACGTCTAATGTCTAATGTCTAACGTCTATAAAGGGTCTGCGACCCTTAGTTTTGTTTCGCTGCAATAGCTTGGTTAGCGGTGATAGCCACCATCTTGTAGATGTCTTCCACGGAGCAACCGCGAGAGAGGTCAGTGACAGGGCGAGCAATACCTTGGAGGATGGGCCCGATGGCTTCGGCACGACCGAGACGCTCCACGAGCTTGTAGCCAATGTTGCCCACTTCCAAACGAGGCACCACGAGCACATTGGCCTGACCAGCCACAGGACTACCTGCTGCCTTCAAGTGAGCCACCGAAGGCACGAGCGCAGCATCCGCCTGGAGTTCACCATCAATGTCGAGATCAGGGCGGAGTTCCTTTAGCGCGTTCAAAGGCAGTGCGCACCTTGTCCACATCTTCGTGCTTTGCAGAACCATAAGTGGAGAACGAAAGCATGGCCACCTTAGGTTCGATGCAAGCCACCGCGCGAGCAGTGTCGGCAGAGCATACGGCAATTTGTGCCAACTGCTCAGCATCGGGCACGGGAGTCACCGCCACGTCACCCATCACGATGACACCATTCGTGCCATATTCGTGCGCTTGCGTGAGGAGCAACATCGCACCACTCACCACCGAGATGCCAGGAGCCGTCTTGATGATTTGGAGTGCAGGACGAAGCACATCGCCAGTAGTGTTGCGAGCACCCGCCAATTGGCCGTCAGCATCACCAGCTTTGATGATGAGGCAACCGAGATAGAGGGGATTTTCCACGATGGAGCGTGCCGTGTCGATGGTCACGCCCTTCTTGGAGCGGAGTTGCGCAAGCAGTTGCGCATATTCTTCCTTCTTAGGATGTGAAAGCGGATTGATGAGCGTGGCTTTCTCGATGTGAGAAAGACCATTTTTCTGAGCGAGTGCCATGATTTCGGCAGGATCGCCAATAAGGATGAGGGTCGGCCACCTCGTCAGCGAGGATGCGGTCGGCTGCTTTGAGGGTGCGTTCTTCCGTGCCTTCTGGGAGAACGATGCGTTGCTTGTTGGCTTTTTGCGCGAGCAACGAGGCTGTTCGATAAGTGCCATTATTGAGATTTAGATTGGATGCAAAGTGAAAAAGCGTGTCGTGCTTAAGGGTCATTTCCTGCACGACACGCTGCAAATTTACAAAAATGGCTGATATAGCCCACTAATCCCCTCATTTTCTATTCTAGACTAAGCAAATAGGGGGGATTAGCTCGGATTCGTTTACTGCTTCTTGGGCAGTGTCACCTTAAATTCGGGCACGGTGGGAGGCGTGTGTTCCTTGTGGATGATGTTCACCATCTTCTTCACCACATCGGGGTGTTGCTTCGCCACATCGTGATCTTCGTGGAGGTCTTTGCTCAAGTCGTAGAGACTGCAATTACCGTTCTTCACCACGAGCTTCCAGTCGCCCATACGCACGCCCATCATGTTCGTTTCGTGAAACTCCCAATAGAGATGATCGTGCTTCTGCTGCTGGTCGTCCTTGCCCGTGAGGGTGTTGAAGAAGGAGATACCGTCGTAGTAGTCCTTCTCATTGCGCTGATAGGCCTTGGGGAAATCCTTAATGCCAGCCACATCGCAGAAGGTGGGCAACACGTCGTAAAACGCCAACTGGTGGTCGTTCACCTCGCCCGCTGCCACCTTGCCAGGCCAGCGCACGATGAAGGGGATGCGGATGCCGCCCTCGTGGGTGGAGCGTTTCAAGCCCTTGAGCAGACCGTCGCGATTGAAGAAGGTGGGATCGGCACCGCCCTCTTCGTGAGGACCATTGTCGGAGGTGAAGATCACGATGGTGTTTTCGTCCATGCCTTTCGCCTTGAGCTTGGCAATGATTTCGCCCACCATGAAGTCTAGGCGCGTGATCATAGCGGCAAACTGAGCGTGTGCCTGTTCGGTGCCGTGATAGCGGTTGCCCACTTGGCTGCGGAAGATGTGCTCTTGGCAGAAATGGTTTTGATAAGCCTGCAAAAAGGCTGTCGTTGGGCTGTTGCAACTCAGCGTGGGGCAGGGTGTAGGTGAAGATGCCCAAGAAGGGTTGGTCGGGCGTCTGTTTGTCGAGCCACGCCATCGCCTTTTGGTGGATGAGGTCGGCAGAATAGTGCGGACGTTTCAAGTAGTCGTCGCTGCCGGGCATGCCATATTGGATGTTCTCCTCGAGCGTCACGCGGTGCGTTTTTTTGTCGCCTCTCGAACGACTGTATTCGTTCAAGAAGTTAGGATAGTAAGCATGCGCCTCAAACTGGCAGATGTAGCCATAATATTCGTCGATGCCACGCTTGTCGGGCGTTGAGGCCGATCCCTCATATCCACCAGCCCATTTGCCAAACATTCCCGTGGTGTAGCCATTCTCTTTGAGGATTTCGGGCAAAATCTTGTGGTTCACATCATAGGGTTCTTGGCCTGCCCAGCCCTCTTCAAAGTCTGAGTTGCGACCATAGAGATTAGGTACATCCTTGCCGCGCCAGTATTCCTTGTTGCCACGCACGTGGGTGTGTCCGCTGTGCTGCCCTGTCATGAGCGTAGCACGCGAAGGAGCCGACACCGGACTTCCGGCATAAGCCTGCGTGAAGCGCATGCCTTCGGTGGCCATGCGGTCGAGATTGGGGTGGCGATGTACTTCTGTCCATAGCAAGCCAAGTCGCCATAGCCCATGTCGTCGCACATGATGTAGATGATGTTGGGACGTTGCTGCGCTTGACCAGTCATCGCTGCCAAAGCGCCAAGTCCGAGGAGAGTATATGCTTTTTTCATGATGAGAATGCAGAGGAATTATTCCATGATGATGTGTGGAGTCAATGATGACTTTTCTAGCCCAGTCGGTTAGGGCTGCACCACCTTTTTACCGCCCACGATGTACAAGCCAGGAGCGTTGGTGGAGGTGGGTCAGCCAGAGAGGTCGTAGGTGTGAGAGTCGCTACGAGTCACCGTGGGGCGATGCACCCCAGTGGGGGGCTACCACGTTGAGGAAACCATCGAAGAGGAGGCCCACCACTTCATCATCTGCGCCTGTGAGACCATTGGAAGTGAGGCGGATGCGGAAGCGCGTGTTGCCCTTGAGAGCTGTCTCAGGCACGGTGAACTCAGTGTTGGTGGTGCGCTGCAAGGTGAGCGGCTGCTGCACCGAAGATGCCATCGTGGTTCCAGTCGAAATAGAGATAAGCCTTCGCATCTTTGGGCGGAGTTTTGCTGAGTTTAAAACTCAACTTTATCTGCTCTTTCTGTGGCAATTCTGCCGTCTGTCGAGAGAACACCACATGGAGTTCGCGGTCGTTTTGGCTTCTCATCGGGATAGTTGATGGAAGCCAACACTTTTGCCCCTTCTTTCGCCTCATCCTTCACACCGAGTGTAGTGATGTCCACGTGTAGTTGTCGGTGGTGGTGCAGGGGATAATCATAAATCTGCAAGCGGCGCATGAGGGGTGTGCGCTGTGCCATAAAGCGGAAGCGCGTTTCGCCACCGAGTTTCACGCGCTGGTGAGCCGCGTTTTCCCATCCGAAGAAGCCCGTGAGTTCGTCTTCCACGATGCTCCAGGCTTCGCTCTCGTTGAGAGTTTTGTGGTTGGTGCCGTGGTGGAGTCTATATCCCCCTTTTGAGTTGCCCTGTCCCTCCATGTAGAAGGACGTTTCGCCCTCTGCTGCTTCGGGAGTGGTCCAGGAGAAATCGCCATCGCCATTCACCTGCAACCATCTGCCAGTCTCGTCTACCAGCGCATACAAGCGGTCTTTGCCCGTGAGGAAGGGGCGCACCTCGTAGGTGTCGGTCGTCGCCACAGGCCACCAGTAGGAGTTTACATTGTTGTTGCCCGCCTGCCAAGCCACCACGAGGCTTGTGCCGCCTTTGCGGTTGAGTCCCATCGGTGTTTTGGAGCGGTCGCTGTAGTTGGGCACGTCGGTCGAAGAGAGTGTCCATGCGCCAGCGGTCTTCGCTTTCGCGTTGGGAGCCACAAAATAAGCCACGGGCATAGTTTGTGTTTGGATGGCCGCTTTCCCAGCCTCTCCGGTGGCAATGGTGGAGGAGAGATAGCGATGTGTGGCGGTGTTTTGCACGTAATACACGTCTTGTTGTCCCTCCACAGGGATAAACTTCCAGAATTGGCGGCGAGCGTTGTCTTGCGGAGCCACCACGAGGTTGTGCTCATCGTTTTCGGTGATAAAGACTTGCGCATCGGGAGCCGACTGGATGCGATAGAACGAGGTCGGCCGAGAGTGGGCCGCTAGTAGCTTTTTGCGCATGAACCGTCACCGCAGTGGCAAAACAGACGATGGCACTCATGGCATAATGGAGGGAATGGTGCATGGTGTGTGAAAGAAATGTAGTGTCATGGGAGGACTTCCAGTCCCCATAAGCCGATTGGCAAAGGGAGGAAGCAATGGGAATCCTCATGAAGGGGGATGTAAACTCCGTCTTCGTCAGGCTTTCCGCGAGTCGTTATTTCTCATGATGCAGGGGCTTCAAGAGAAAAAAGGGAGAAAGATTCAAGTGAAAATCCAAAGTGAGAGTTTCATTTGAAGTGCAGCAAAATTACAATACTTTGTGCGTTTGAGCAAGTTTTTAGGGCGATAATGCAATGTCTGCATGAGAATTTTGCCCATCAGCAGGTGAAGAAGCGCGCTAATCTTTACCTGTTTTTATCTTGCCTTGGAGCAAGAACGCCACATAGCTCCGTTGTCCTCCCTATTCAGAGCCACAAGTCGAGAGACAACATAGGCTGAAATCCTACGCGAGGGTTTCAGCCTATATTTTTTGTTGCCTTCAGAGAGGCTAGCACACAGCAGTTCGCCTAGAAGAAGGTGCGGAAGTGCTGCATAGCGCGAAGGCAGAGGTCAACAATACCACCATTATTCTGACTCTTCCTTATAAAGATTGATATATTCCATCACGATTTCAATCGCCTCAGGGCGCATGTCTTTAATCTGTGGACTGTTGATATGATGGGTCATAGACGTATAAATCTTTCCCCATCGTTGGGGATTGTCCAAACAGGTCTGAGCATACACCAGTCCCATTGCCATCATAAACGACTGGCGGTCTCTTATTGGTTTCAACATCGCCTGCTGCATCAAACTAAACATGCCCTTCGAGTCGAAATAGTTGGACATGGCATACATATACACCAGCACCGCCATCTGCTCACTGGAGACATAGTAGAAAAGATCTTTTTTGGTGAGAAACTTTTTTTCCTCAATGCCAAACTTTGCTTTGGGGAAATGGTTGAAGCAGTACCGCAGATAGTCCGTGTAGGTAGAGAGTCCCTCCATGCGCCAGCCCACCGCATTGATTAGGGCAAGTTTTACATCGAGTGGATTGTTTTCGTCAAACAAGTAGGCTTTTGGCTTCATTTGACAGCTTACCAGGATTTTTCGCTGCTGCTGCCACGATGGGGACATCCAAATAGGCCTTGTAAAAATCGGTCGAAGTCAGCGGAGAGTCTGCGAAACTCAGCTGGAAAGCAGACATCATCATGAGCAATACTAAAACTAGCTTCTTCATGTTTTCTAATGATTGATAGGGTTATCATGCGTTCGCATCCTCCTTTCTCCTTATCCTTCTCTTGTGTGTGTTTATGGGGGTGGTGTGATAAAGCAAAAATCAAAGGCGTTGCATTCTTTGCGGCAAATCTACAAGATATTACGCGTTTGACCAAGTTTTTAAGGTGGAAAATGCCATGCTCCGTTTTTACTATGGAAAATAATAGTTCCATGAGAGTTTTACCCCTCCTTTCTTGAAAGGGCTTTATTCTTGCGAGATACCTCAGAAAATCTCCTTCCTTTTCCCTCTTTCTCTCCGACTCTTTTCCTCTTCTCTCCGACTTTTTGGGAAAATCTCCAAGCAATTTTTCTCAAATCTCCGTGAAATTTATTTTTCTCTGTGATTTTAGTGCTTTCTCCGAACTTAAATTATAGAGATTAGCAACTAGACCTGATACGTACTCCATCAGAAGACTAGTGCAGTTGGGTTCTCCTCCGTATAGTTCTTCGCTCTAACTTCTAACGTCTAATGTCTAACATCTAATGTCTATGATGCCCGTGCCACTCAGTGGCGAACAAAAAGGGTCTGCGACCCTCTAACGTCTAATGTCTAATACCTTGCTCATGTGCATAACATTTTTTATATTTGCGCATTAGAATCCTTCTGCTAGGAAAAACCCTCAAAAGAGAAGGATAAAAATACCACCTCCCAACATTTCACCACCTACACCTCCCCTTTGCCTTATGACCACCACTCCCGAAGCCTACGTACACCTCAGTGCAGACAAAAAGATACTCACTTTCTATTACGACACCCTCCGTGCTGAACGCGACGGCACAACGTGGGGGATAGGCGAGACAAAAGAAGATTCTTTTTTTAAATACTACGCTTGGACGGGCACTTTTGAATCTCCCAATACATCCGTTCTCACTGCAGTGTTTGATGCTTCGTTCCGGGATTTTCGCCCCACCACCACGGCAGGATGGTTTCTATGTTTCTCATGGCTTAAAAGCATTGAAGGACTGGAATACCTCAACACCTCGCAGGTGACGGACATGAGTGGTATGTTTTTGGGATGTTCATCGCTGACTGAGATTGATTTCTCCCACTTTGACACCTCGCAAGTGACGAATATGAATGGTATGTTCATGGAGTGTTCCTCTCTGACTGCGCTAGACCTTTCGAGCTTCAACACTGCAAAGGTGACCAATATGGGAGCGATGTTCTCCGATTGCTCGTCTCTGACCACTCTCGACCTCTCCACCTTCGACACGTCGAAGGTGACGGACATGAGCTATATGTTCATGGTTTGTTCCAATCTGACCACACTAAACCTTTCCCACTTCGGCGTCAGAAGGTGACGACCATGTACAAGATGTTCGTAGCTTGCTCCTCTCTTACCGAGATTGACCTCTCTGGCTTCGATATTTCCCAGGTGGAGATTATATGTGAGATGTTCTGTGGGTGCTCTGCTCTGACCACGATTTAGTGCAACTCCTCTTGGCGCTGCGATGACTCGGAAGATATGTTCCACAAATGTCTCTCCCTCCGCGGTGCCGTGCCTTATGACGAATCGCAAACGGACGTTAGCATGGCTAACCCGAAAAGGGATACTTTACGATTAGACGTTAGAGATTAGAGCCATGCGGAGGGAGACAACCGCGCTAGCCCTCTAACGTCTAAGATCTAATGTATAATGTCTAAAACAGACGTTAGAGGGGTCACAGACCCGTTTTCGCTCGGGGTCACAGACCCTTTTGTGCTCGCCACGACAAGCGTGGCTCGGGCTAGCGCGGTTGGGGTAGAAGGACTAGAGAAACTAGAATCTCTAGAAGAACTAGTCATACTAGGAGAACTAGGAAACTAGTAAATCTAGTCTAACTCGGAAAACGAGCCCACAAAACGACATTCACATTAACATCAAACTACAAGATGCAAAATAATCTTCCCGAAGCCTACGTGCACCTCAGTGCAGACGAAACGGTTCTCACCTTCTATTACGACACCCTCCGTGCTGAACGCGACGGCACAACGTGGGGAATAGAGGATAAGAAAGAGTATCTGAACGATCTGATACCTGCTTGGGTTGGTAATTCGAAATCTCCTAATCATCCATTCTCACTGCAGTGTTTGATGCTTCGTTCCGTGATTTTTCGTCCTACCACCACGGCAGGATGGTTTCAATATTTAGAACAGCTAAAAACGATTAATGGATGGCAATATCTCAACACCTCGCAGGTGACGGATATGAGCTGGATGTTCTATGATTGCTCCTCTTTGACTTCCATCGACCTCTCTAATTTCGACACATCCCGGGTGGAGGATATGAGTTGGATATTTGCTCGTTGCTCTGCCTTGGCAGCATGATGTTTCGCATTTGACACCAGCCAAGTGAGGATATGGGCTGTATGTTCTACGATTGCTCAGCTTTGACTGCTCTTGATGTTTCGCATTTCGACACGTCAAAGACGACAGATATGTTTTGGATGTTTTAGGTTGTTCAACTTTGGCTGCTTTGGACGTTCGCGTTTGACACCTCGCTGGTGACAAGTATGCACTGTATGTTCGTGATTGCTCAGCACGACTGCTCTGGATGTTTCGCATTTCGACACTTCGCTGGTGACAAGTATGCCCTGTATGTTTAGTGATTGCTCAGCTTTGACTGCTCTTGATGTTTCGCATTTCGACACGTCAAAGACGACGAATATGTTTTGGATGTTTTTAGGTTGTTCGCTTTGGCTGCTTTGGACGTTTCGCATTTTGACACCTCGCTGGTGACAAGTATGCACTGTATGTTTTCGTGATTGCTCAGCTTTGGCTGCTTTGGACGTTTCGCATTTTGACACCTCGCTGGTGACAAGTATGCCCTGTATGTTTCGTGATTGCTCAGCTTTGACTGCTCTTGATGTTTCGCATTTCGACACGTCAAAGACGACAGATATGTTTTGGATGTTTTTAGGTTGTTCAGCTTTGGCTGCTTTGGACGTTTCGCATTTTGACACCTCGCTGGTGACAGAAGTATGCACTGTATGTTTTCGTGATTGCTCAGCATGGCTGCTCTGGATGTTTCGCATTTCGACACTTCGCTGGTGACAAGTATGCCCTGTATGTTTAGTGATTGCTCAGCTTTGACTGCTCTTGATGTTTCGCATTTCGACACCAGCCAAGTGAGGACATGGACAGTATGTTCTCTGGTTGCTCTGCTTTGACTTCACTCGATGTGTCGCACTTCGACACCAGCCAAGTGACGAGTATGGGCAACATGTTCTCTGGTTGCTCTGCTTTGACTTCACTCGATGTGTCGCACTTCGACACTTCGCAGGTGGTGGAGATGCCCTGTATGTTTTCGTGATTGCTCAACGACTGCTCTTGATGTTTCGCATTTCGACACTTCGCAGGTGGAGATGAGCTACATGTTTCGTGGTTGCTCGGGTTTTAACCTCACTCGATGTGTCGCACTTCGAGCACCTCGCAGGTGGAGTGGATGAGCTACATGTTTTGTGGTTGCTCGCTTTAACCTCACTCGATGTGTCGCGCTTCGACACTCTCGCAGGTGGATGGGATGAATGGTTTGTTTTGAGGGCTGCTCCTCTTTGACCGCTCTCGACCTCTCCAACTTCGACACTTCGATGTTGAGGTGATATGGACGCAATGTTCTCGGTTTGCACGGCTTTGACCCGATCGATCTCTCTAATTTCGACACTTCGATGGTAGATTATATGTACGAAGTGTTCTAGGTGCTCAGCTCTGACCACGATTTGTTGTAACTCTACTTGGGAAAACAGGTGTTCAAGAGATATGTTTGCTGGTTGTACCTCCCTCCACGGTGCCGTGGCTTATGACGAATCAAAAACAGATGCTAGCATGGCTAACCCCGAAAGGGGATACTTTACGATTAGACGTTAGAGATTAGAGGTTAGACGTTAGAAGTTAGACGTTAGAGCCATGCGGAGGGTCCATCGCGCCAGCCCTCTAATATCTAACTTCTAACGTCTAATGTGCTAAAACAGACGTTAGGGGTCACGAACCTTTGTGCTCTCCACGACAAGCGTGGCTCGGGCTAGCGCGGTTGGGATAGAAAATCTAGAACCCCCTAGAGAGAACTAGAAAACTAGAGCTCCTAGAGAACTAGAACATCTCAAAAACTAGGTAACAAGCCACTTTCTCAAGGAAATGAGCCAGAAAAGAGGGGAAATGTGCCTCTTTTGTGCAAAAAAATTGCTTACTCTTGGCTGTTTTACAGAAAAAACGTATATTTGCAGTGATAAATGACGTGAGGGGCTCGAATGAAGCTCCTCACTTCGTCTATAAAGAAGGGGCATCTAGATGTTAGACATTAGACGTTAGACGTTAGAGGGTCATAGACCCTTTCTGCTCGCCACGACAAGCGTGGCTCGGGCTTCAGACGTTTCTTCTTGACGTTAGACATTAGACGTTAGATGGTCTCTGGTGCTTCTAGTGCATCTATCCTCTGTCCCTCCACAAACAGCAATAATTGCCCACTGAATGATCAGTAAAACCGTAGTACAACAACATCGACCAATGGCTCGAGGATAAAGACTATTTTCCTCGCCGACTTGTCGATCAATGGTGACAAATCCTGGTGAAATCGACCATGCCGAAGGGGTGTGGATCGAAGACTGCGTGTCGCTCTCTCGCTTCATCGAGCAGGGACTCGACCGCGATGAAGAAGACTTTGACCTCGAAGTAGGTTCGGCCGGTATCGGACAGCCCTTCAAGTGCTTCAGCAATATGAAATCCACTTGGGCGACGAGGGTGGAAATCCTCCACCACGGGCAAGAAACTCCAAGGTCGCCTCACCGCCGCTTCGGCCGAAGAAATATCTATCGTGCAGCAAGTGAAGGTGAAAGCCGAAGGCGAAAAGCGTCCACACCTCGAGGAGGTGGAAACTAAACTCCCCATGAGTGAGGTGAAATGGACGAAACTCTACATTGATTTCAAATAAAAAGCAGCAGGCACGCAGAGACCACCACGCGACGTGAACGAGCTCTGCAACTGCCGTTTCCACATATATTATATGGCCAAAAAGCAAATCCCCGAAATGAGTCTCATCGACACCTTCGCTGAGTTCAACGAGACCAAACACATCGATAGCACCACTCTCTTGGCTGTGCTCGAAGAGAGTTTTCGCAGTGTCATCGCCAAAATCTTTGGCACCGATGAGAATTTCACCGTTGTGGTGAACCCCGATAAGGGCGACTTTGAAATCACCCGTAGCCGCGAAATCGTGGCTGATGGTGAGGTGGAAGATGATAACAAGCAGATCGCGCTCTCCGAAGCACAAAAGATTGAGCCCGACTTTGAAGTGGGTGAAGAGGTGAGTGAGCACATCGAGTTTGCTTCTTTCGGACGACGCGCCATCTTGACCCTTCGTCAGACGCTCCTTCCAAAATCCTTGAACTCGGAACGACACCTTATATAATAAGTATATCGATCGTGTGGGCGAAATCATTTCGGCTGAGGTCTCACCAAACGTGGAAGAACGAAACGCTCCTCGTGGACGACGAGCAAAAATGACCTCCTTCTGCCCAAGAAGGAACAAATCCCACGCGACTTCTTCCGTAAGGGCGACCGCGTGCAGGCTGTCATCGACCGTGTGGACAACAATAATGGTAATCCCAAGATTTACCTCTCGCGCACCAGCCCCATGTATTTGCGACAGCTCCTTCGTCGCGAAATCCTGAAATCGCAGAAGGTGTGATTGTGCTCACGATGTGGCTCGTATCCCTGGCGAACGTGCCAAGATTTCGGTGAGCTACGACCCCCAACATCGACCCCATGCAGGTTCTTGCTGTGGTGTGGGCGGTAACCGTATCAGCGGTATCAGTGCGCGAACTCAAAAACGAAAATATCGACGTCATTCCCTTCACCACCAACTCGATGCTCTACATCCAGCGGTACTCAACCGCACGTGTAGAACAACATCGTGATCAACGAAGAAGAAGAAAAGCGCGCCGAGGTGTTCTTGGCTCCTGACCAAGTGAGCCTTGCCATCGGTAAGGAGGACAAAACATCAAACTCGCCTCTATGCTCACGGGCTACACCATCGACGTGTTCCGCGAGGTGGAAGGCGCAGAAGAAGTGGACGACATCTATTTGGACGAATTTTCTGACGAAATCGACCAATGGGTTATCGATGCCATCAAGCAGATGGGCTTGCGCACAGCGCGTGAAGTGCTCAATGCACCTCGCGACATGATTGTCGAAAAAGGCCGATCTCGAAGAAGACACCGTAGACCACTTGCTCGCAGTGCTCCGCGCTGGGTTTGACGAATCCGCATCTAATGCCTCTGCGGCTCGACCTAACCACATAAATTAGGGCGAGCCGCAAAGAGCTGTTTGGAGGTGGGGGCTTGTCTCACTCCATTTTACACCCCGATACACTCCGTCAAAGAGTTGAAGATGAGGTGGATGATGCCCCACACAAGGCGATAGCCCAAGGCGAGTCTTGCGACAAACTCCAGCAGCCCTCTTATGTTTCACCCGATTTATCCCGAAGCGGTCGTTAGATCCTGAACGGATTTTATTTGATTGTTGAGCAGTTTGTTTTCGTTTGCTCGATGGCGTAGCGGCTACGTCGAGAACAAACAAGAAACAAATGCCAACCAGAAAAATGAAAGATGACAGGAAGTTATCTATTCCATTTCCAGTAGCACTTTTACGGTCTAATGACCGATTTGGGTTTAACCCTTCGTCAAACCAGCAAGCCTGCTTCCATCACCCCAAATATACACATGAGATTAAACAAAGTAATCAAAGAACTCAACGTCTCCATCCAACGTGTGGCAGACACCCTCAAAAGATCACGGTATTGATGGCGAAATTACGCTCAACACCAAAATCACTGAGGGAACAATACGAAAACCTTGAAAAACCTTTGCCGACGATATCAACCGCAAAAGAAGAAGCTGAAAAACGCTCCATAATCGTCGCGAAGACAAGCGTGCGCCAAAGGGTCGGATGCTGCTCCGCTGTGGGCGATGGACAAGACGAAGCTAAGGACGCTCCTACGCCCAAGGCCGAAACGTCATCTGCACCTGCTGAGCCTAGTGTCCAAGAAGCTCCTGCTGCTCAAGAAGTGGCGGCGGCTGAGGCCGACAACAATGCCGAAGGAGGTTTGGTGGTGGGACACATCGACCTCGATGCTTTCAAAAAGCCTGCTAAAAAGACCAAGGAAAAGGTGGCTAAGGCTGAACCTAAAGCTGAGCCTAAGGCTAAGGTCGAAAAGAAGGAAACTGCTGCTGAGGCTCCCAAGGCTGAGCCTGCACCCCAAGAAGCTCCTGCTGCTGAGGTGAAAGCTGCCGAACCTGCTGCTCCCGTAGAAAATGCGCAGAAAGAAACTGCTGCTGAAGCGGCTCCTGCTGAGGCGGCTCCTGCTGAAAGCAGCCAGTGCTCTCGGTGCTGAAAATGGAGATGGTGTGTTCAAACTCAATTCTGAACCCTCGTCTCACTGGCCCTAAAGGTGCTTGGCACGTGGATCTCTCGGCCATCAATGGCAGCACTCGCCCCAAGAAGAAGACCAAAGAAGAGCGTAAGAAAGAGCGCGATGGCAGAAGCGCAACCGCATCGGCAACGAACGTGTGGATGTGAGTGCTGAAGCCAAAAAGAACAATAATGGCCAAGGTGGCCACAACGGCAAGGGTGGACAAAACAATGGTCATCGGCCAAAACCAACAAAACCGCAACCAACAACAAAGGTGGCGGCAAGGGTGATAAGAAGGGCAAGAAAGGGCAACAATGCTCCTGTCACTCCACCCTAGCGACGAAGATGTGGCAAAGCAGGTGAAAGAAACGCTCGCTCGTCTTCAAGCCAAAGGTGCCAACAAGGGTAAGGGTGCGAAATACCGCCGTGAGAAGCGCGATGCTGCTCGTGAACGCCACGAGGAAGACATGATGCGCCGCGATGCTGAAAGCCGCGTGTTGAAGCTCACCGAGTTTGTGACCGCCAACGAGATTGGCTACGATGATGGATGTCCCCGTGACACAAGTCATCGGCACGTGCATGAGCATCGGTATCATGGTGTCTATCAACCAGCGTCTTGACCAAGAAACCATCGAAATGGTGGCTGAAGAATTTGGTTTCACCACTGAGTTCGTGTCGGCCGAAGTGCAAGAAGCCATCGTAGAAGAGGTGGACAATGAAGAAGATCTCCTCCAGCGCGCGCCTATTGTCACCGTGATGGGTCACGTAGACCACGGTAGAGACTTCGCTTCGACCACATCCGCAATGCCAACGTCATTGCTGGTGAGGCAGGTGGTATCACCCAGCCATCGGTGCTACAACGTGAAGCTCAAGAATGGTCGCGAAATCACCTTCCTCGACACCCCTGGTCACGAAGCCTTCACCGCTATGCGTGCTCGTGGTGCGCAGGTCACCGACATCGCCATCATCATCATCGCTGCCGACGACATGTGATGCCCCAGACCAAGGAAGCCATCAACCACGCAGTGGCTGCTGTGTGTGCCCATCGTCTTTGCCATCAACAAAATCGACAAACCCGGTGCTAACCCCGATGCCATCAAGACTACCTTGGCTTCGATGAACTTCCCTCGTGGAAGGTGGGATTGGTAAGTACCAATCGCAAGATATCTCTGCGAAGTCGGGTCTTGGCATCTACGAACTCCTCGAAAAGGTGCTCCTCGAAGCCGACCTCCTCGACCTCAAAGCCAATCCTAACCGCCGTGCTGTCGGCACCGTCATCGAAAGTTCGCTCGACAAGGGTCGTGGCTATGTGTCCACAGTCCTCGTCAGCAACGGTACGCTCCGCCAAGGCGACATCCTCGTGGCTGGTACGCACAACGGCCGTGTGAAGGCACTCTTCAACGAACGTGGTGTTCGTGTGGAAGAAGTGGCTCCTGCTCACGCAGCCACAGTCCTCGGTTTTAATGGTGCGCCACAAGCTGGTGACCAGTTCAACGTGATGGAGACCGAACAAGAAGCGCGTGAAATTGCCAACAAGCGTCTTCAACTCCAGCGCGAACAAAACCTCCGCACCTCTAAGATGCTCACCCTCGATGAGATCGGCCGCCGCTTGAAACTCGGTGACTACCAAGAACTCAACATCGTGGTGAAGGGTGACGTGGACGGTTCTGTACAGGCTTTGAGCGACTCGTTCATCAAGCTCTCCACAGAGTCCATCGCTATCAACGTGATTCACAAGGGGGTGGGACAAATCTCCGAAAACGATGTCACCCTCGCTGCGGCTTCCAAGGCCGTTATCGTGGGCTTCCAGGTGCGTCCTTCGGCTGGTGCGCGTCGCCTTGCCGAGAAGGAAGGTGTCGATATCCGTCTCTATTCTATCATCTACGATGCCATCGAAGAGGTGAAGGAGGCTATGGAAGGTATGCTCAAGCCTATCGTGAAGGAAGAAATCACCGCTATGGTGGAAGTTCGCCAAGTGTTCCACATTTCGAAGGTGGGCTACATCGCTGGTGCCTACGTGGTGGACGGAAAGGTATCACGCTCCAACAAGGCGCGCCTCATCCGCGATGGTGTGGTGGTCTTCACAGGCGACATCGCTGCCCTCAAACGCTTCAAGGACGACGTCAAAGAAGTTACTACCAACTTTGAGTGCGGTATCTCCCTCAAGGTTGCAACGACATCAAGGAAGGCGATATGATCGAAACCTACCAAGAGGTCGAAATTAAACAGAAGCTGAATAGTTAGACGTTAGAGATTAGACGTTAGAGGGTCGCAGACCCTTTCTCGCTCAGGGTCGCAGACCCATTCTGCTCACCACTCCGTGGCTCGGGCAGAGCTGATATTAGAAGATAGACGTTAGAGGGGGCGCAGACCCTTTCACGCTCGCCACTTCGTGGCTCGGGCAGAACTGATATTAGAAAATAGACGTTAGAGTTTAGACGTTATACCTTAGTTCATACTAGCATGGACTCTCGTAAAGCACTAGTCTCTTACGTCTATTTTCTTACGTCTGCTTTCATCTAGAACCTCTAGCATCCAACGTCTAATGTCTAGCCTCTAACGTCTACTCTCTAATGATTAGCGTCTAAAACGCATCTAAGCATCCTCGAGGCGAGCGTAACGCAGTGCAGACGAAGCCGAGTAGAAAGGGTCTATGACCCCTACTCTCTAATGATTAGCGTCTTGTATTCTAGAAATTCATAACCACATAAACTTTTATGTCCAAAAAGATTTACACTATTGCAGCCGCTGCGCTGCTTCTTTTCGGTGTCACCTCGTGCACCACACTCAATCAAGCTCTCAGCACTGGCAACACCGGCACAGCCGTTGCAGCAGGAGGCAACATCCTCGACAATCTCCTCGGTTCTGTCCTTGGTAGCCAACCCATCACTGAGCGCGAACTCGTGGGACGTTGGGGCTACACTGGTGTAGCACCGTTTTTGAAAAGCCAAAACTTCCTCGCCCAAGCTGGTGGCGAGCAGCAGCTGGCGTGCTAGAAGCTAAACTCGATGAAAACCTCACTCGTTTCGGTTTCAAGAAAGGCAGCACCACCTTCGTCTTCAATGCCGACCACACTTTTGAGGCCAACCTCAACGGTATGCCCATCAGCGGTACCTACACCCTTGAGCCCAATAAGAAGGTGCTCCACCTCTCCCTCCTCGGTGGATTGATGAATTTCCATCCCCAAGTCGTACGCACCGCTTCCGGTATCAGCATCCTTTTCGATAGCGACAAACTCCTCTCCCTCCTCGGTGCAGCCAGCAAGATCGCCGGTAGCGTGGCAGACTCTCGTTTCAGCTACGTAAGTTCTTTGCTCAGCAACTACCAGGGTCTCAAACTCGGTCTCAAGCTTCGCAAATAAGCCGCTACTTTCACTGCCAGAGCAACACGCACTGTTCCAAAGTTCGAGTATCTTAGTGCTCAATACCCGAGCCTTTCTGCTCCTATAATACCTTGAGTATTGTGTTCAAACTCCAAACATCTAGTTTGTGACATCCGAATATCTTGTTTGAGAAATCCGAACATCTAGTGCTCGATATATCGAACATCTCCGTTGCCTCTCGAGTGAAACCATAAAGCCAATGCCCCTTTTCGGGGGCATTTTTTTGTCCCTCCCTCAGCGCAGGCTGTATTTCTCCAAAAATGTTGCGCATTCTTCCAGCAATTCTCCCACGTGGTTGTGCCATCTTTTCCCACATTGTTAGATAACTTTTCCGCGTCATTCCGCATTTTCCCTACATCGTCGAACATATTCCCCACGTTATAGTGCATTTTCCCCTCTATTTCCACACATCTTTTATAGCATATTGCCCCTGAAAGGGTGTATTTCGCCCTTTGTTTCGTGAAATTATCCCCGAAAGGGTGCAGAATAGTGTTTCTGCTTAATCAATGAATAAGAAGAACTTGAATAATGCATATTACCATAATACAAGGCACTACTGGTTTTAGGAGGAACATTATACGATAAAACACAACAACTCCCGATACCTCATTGCGAAGTATCGGGAGTTGTTTTTAGACTTTAGATGTTAGACTTTAGACGTTAGAGATTAGATGTTAGACGATAGAGCCATGCGGAGGAGAGTCCAACCGCGCTAGCCCTCTAAAGTCTAACGTCTAATTTCTAACGTCTATAATGCCCGAGCCACTTTGTGGCGAGCATAAAAGGGTCCGTGACCCCGAGCAAAAAGGGTCTGCGACCCTCTAACGTCTAACGTCTAATCTCTAACGTCTAATAAGGGTCTGCGACCCTTACGCCTTCACGCGGTTTTGGTAAGAACCATCGCGAGTGTCCACTTCCACCAATTCACCAGTTTCGATGAAGAGGCACGCGGATTTTAGCACCCGTTTCGAGAGTAGCATCCTTGAGCGTGTTGGTGGCAGTATCGCCGCGGAGACCAGGTTCGGTGTAGTCAATCTTGAGCACCACCTTGATAGGCATTTCAGCGTAGAGGATAGTCTCGGTAGAAGCATCGCTCACCACAGTCACCACGTCGCCTTCCTTCATGTATTCCACACCCGTGATGAGATCGCGAGCGATGGGCACTTGGTCGAAAGTCTCTTGGTTCATGAAGAGGAAGTCCTCACCCTCTTGATAGAGATATTGGTAAGGACGACGTTCCACGCGCACATCTTCGAGCGATTCACCGATGTTGAAACGCTTTTCGAGCACACGGCCGCTCACCACGTCCTTGAGGGTGGTGCGCATGATGGTGTTACCCTTACCGGGCTTCACGTGGAGGAAGTCGATGCAGAAGTAGAGTTTACCATCCATGCGGATGCAAACGCCCTTCTTGATGTCCTGAGATTTGATCATACGAATGATTTTATTATCTTGAGTAGAGTTTATAAATCGAGTGTTGGGCAATCCCTTGAGGGGAGCAGTTTATTTTCGAGAAATCAGCGTGTTTGCCTCCAACGACACCGCGCAACTGCCCTGCAAATTTACAACATTTTTCCGAGCTGACCACAACACTGCCATAGGAACATCCGCCCCGAGTCACAGCCCCTTGCAGCCCAGTGTCCCTCACCTTCCAGCCAGACACCCACCGCTAAAAAGCCCCTTTCTGTCCAATCTTTTCGAGAAAATGCCCTTTGAAAATTTGGTGAAATCAAAAAAAATCTTTTCTTTCGCGTAAATATAGCCATCTCTCTGCCCTTGCACCTTCTATCAAGGGCAAATCCCCATTTTCATCTCAGGCAAATCCCCATACACAGCTCATGTCACAAACGCCCAATACCCCCATCAGTGCCCTCCAACAACGCGACGAACTCCATGCTGCCATCTGGCGCATCGCCGACGACGTGCGAGGGCCGTAGATGGATGGGACTTCAAGCAATACGTTCTCTGCACCCTCTTCTATCGCTTCATCAGCGAACACTTCGTGCAGTATGTCGATCCCGATGGCTCGTCCGACTATCTCCACATGGACGAAGCAGCAATCGACCCAGAAGCCATAGAGGAAATCGTCAACGCCAAGGGCTATTTCATCCGCCCGCGCAGCTCTTCGCCAACATCGTGGAGCATGCCACCACTAATCCCAACCTCAACACCGACCTCGCCGCAGCCTTTTGCCGCCATCGAGGCTTCGGCAGTGGGACATCCCTCAGAGCCTGCCATCAAAGGGCTGTTTGCCGACTTCGACACCACCAGCACCCGCCTTGGCACCACTGTCGAGGAGAAAAAAACCGTCGCTTAGCTGCCGTGCTCACTGGCGTGGCAAGTCTCAATCTCTCCAACTTTGCCGACAGCGAAATCGACCTCTTTGGCGATGCCTACGAGTTTCTCATTAGCAACTACGCCCAAAGTGCCGGTAAGTCGGGAGGAGAGTTCTTCACTCCCCAACAGGTGTCGAAACTCCTCGCACGCATAGCTACCCACGGACAAGAGCGCATCAACAAAATCTACGACCCTGCTTGCGGCAGTGGTTCGCTCTTGCTCCAAGCTAAGAAGCAATTTGACAATCATCTCATCGAAGAAAGGCTTCTTCGGGCAGGAAATCAACCACACCACCTACAACTTGGCGCGCATGAACATGTTTCTCCATGCCATCAACTACGACAAGTTTCACATAGCCCTTGGCGACACCCTCCTCCGCCCAGAGTTTCGCCGCGATCGTCCCTTCGATGCCATCGTCTCCAACCCTCCCTATTCCGTGAAGTGGGTGGGCAAAGACGATCCACCCTCATCAACGACGACCGCTTTGCGCCTGCTGGCGTGTTAGCTCCCAAAAACAATGCCGACTTTGCCTTCGTCCTCCACGCCCTCGACTATCTCTCTGCCAAGGGTCGCGCAGCCATCGTCTGCTTCCCCGGCATCTTCTATCGCGGTGGTGCGGAACAGAAAATCCGTAAATACCTCGTCAATCAGAACTATGTGGAGACCGTCATCGCCCTCCCTGGCGGATTGTTCTATGGCACGTCCATTGCCACCAACATCCTCGTGCTCTCCAAGCACAAGCGCGACACCCGCGTGCAGTTTATCGACGCCTCCTCTGCCGACTTCTACCAGAAGGCGACCAACAACAATGTCCTCACCGATGCTCATCTCGACAAGATTTTCACCCTCTTTGCTGAGGAGGTGGAGGAACAGCACGTGTCGCACTTCGCCACCTTTGAAGACATCGTGGCTGCCGACTACAATCTCTCCGTCAGCACCTACGTGGAAGCGCGCGACACCCGAGAGCAGATTGACATCGACCAACTCGAGAACCGCCTCACCGAAGTCGTAGCTCGCATCACCACCTTGCGCACCGAACTCGACGACATTGTCAAAACCCTGCGTTCGGCATAGCGGCACGAGATGGATGCGCGCTGCCATAAGCATAAAAAGTGCAATCAATTAGTGTGGCACGAGGGAAAGCCACGGATTTCAGTTGCGTAACAACGAAAAATATGACGATGAAAGGTGCAAATTTCTTAGAAAAACTGCTCGATAATCAACCAGTGGAATGGAAAAAGATTGGGGAGGTGTTCCATACTCGAAATGGATATACTCCTTCAAAGAGCAACCCAGAATATTGGGATGGTGGTACTATTCCTTGGTATCGAATGGAGGATATCAGAGAGAACGGGAAAATATTAAGCGATGCCTTGCAGCATATCACACCTACAGGTGTTAAAGGAAACAGATTGTTCAAAGCTCATTCTATTATACTAGCGACTACTGCAACAATAGGAGAACACGCGTTAATCACCACAGACGCATTGTGCAATCAGCAGCTTACCAACTTTGAGATAAAAGAAGACTTCAAGGATAAACTACTTTCGAAGTTTGTGTTCTACTATTTCTATGTTATAGATGATTGGTGTAAGAAAAATGTCAATGTGAGTAGTTTTCCGTCAGTCAGTGTTCCTAAATTAAAGAAATTAGATTTCCCCATTCCCCCTCTTTCTGTTCAATCTCGTATCGTGGAGATGTTGGATAAATTCACTTCGCTGGAAGCGGAACTGGAAGCGGAACTCGAACTCCGCAAGAAGCAATACGCCTACTACCGCGAGCAGCTTCTTAACTTCTCTTATACCCCCCCCAGTGAGTTTAACGTAGTTTATAAGAAACTTGGAGAGGTGTGTGAGCTTGTCACAGACTTCACTGCTGCAGGTTCTTTTGCCTCAAACGCAAAGAATGTAAAGTATCTCAATAATCCAGATTTTGCTTTATTGGTTCGTACCACAGATTTGAAACAAAAATTTCAGAATGAGGATAGGTTTATCTATGTTGATAAGAAAAGCCTATGAGTATCTTTTGGAGGGTTAAACTAGATGTTGAGAGTATCATAATGCCTAATGTAGGGGAATTGTGGAGAGGTTTATTTTGTATCTCCAGAACAATTACCTTATAGTCATTGTGTACTTGGACCAAACGCTCTTTTGATTAGAAGTAATATTGCAAATCAAAAATTCTTATTTTACCTTTTCCATTCAGCAGATTTTCAAGCAAAACTCTCCAAAATAACATCATCAACTGGACAAACCAAGTTTAATAAAAACAAACTTGAAGCAGCTCCTATCCCCCTTCCCCCTCTCTCTGAGCAGGAGCGAATTGTGGAGATTCTCGACAAGTTCGACACCTTGACCAATTCCATTTCCGAAGGATTGCCCCTAGAAATACAACTCCGCAGGCAACAATACGAATACTACCGTGAGCAGTTATTAGATTTTAGACGATTCTAGACGTTAGAAATTAGACGTTAGAGCCATGCGGCGAATATGTCCAACTGCGCTAGCCCTCTAACTTCTAATGTCTAATATCTAGAATCGTCCAACTGCGCTAGCCTTCTAACGTCTAATCTCTAACGTCTAACGTCTATTACATGTCTAATATCTATACCCCCACCGCCCCGATGAAGGACACCATTGCCGAGGCAATCACTTCATCGTGCTCAACGAATATGTGAGAGCCCGTGATCTCAGAGAACCCGCAGCAGGGCTATCAGAGCGAGAAAGACCTCGAAGAAGATCTCATCCGCGACCTGCAAGCCCTAGGATATGAGTATCTGCCACAGCTCAACAGTCCCACCGCTTTTACTGAAAAACGCTCGCATACAACTCGAGCAACTCAACCATCTCACCTTCACCGACCAAGGTGGGAACGATTTCTCGTGGAGTATCTCGACAAACCCAGGGACGCCCATCATCGAACAAACCCGAAGATTGCAGATGAATCACATCTGCGATTTTCAAGTTCGACGACGGACGACTGCAAAACGTCTATCTCGTGGACAAAGACCATGTGCGCCGCAACCGCCTGCAAGTCATCCACCAGTTTGAGCAAAAAGGCACCGTGGCAAAATCGCTACGATGTCACCCTCTTGGTCAACGGCATCCCCATGGTGCAAGTGGAGCTCAAACGCCGAGGAGTCAACATCCGCGAAGCCTTCTATCAGGTGCACCGCTACAGCAAAGAGAGTTTCAATGCCGACCGCTCCCTCTTCAAATATCTACAAATCTTTGTCATCTCCAACGGCACCGACACGCGCTATTTTGCCAACACCACCAAGCGCAACAAAGACTCCTTTGACTTCACCATGAACTGGGCACTGGAGGACAACTCGCCCATCAAGGATTTGCAAGATTTCACTGCCACCTTCTTTCAGCAAAACACCCTCCTCCAAGTCCTCTTGCGCTACACCGTGCTTGATGTGTCGGATCATCTGCTCATCATGCGCCCCTATCAGATCGCTGCCACCGAGCGCATCCTCTGGAAGGTGCGTTCTGCCTATATGAACAAGGTGAAAAGCGGACCCCAATCGGGCGGCTATGTGGCACACCACCGGCAGCGGCAAGACGCTGACGAGCTTCAAGGCAGCGCGACTAGCCACCCAACTCGACTTCGTGGACAAGGTGTTTTTCGTGGTAGACCGCAAAGACCTGGACTATCAGACGATGAAGGAATATCAGCGTTTTCAGCCCGACAGTGTCAATGGCAGCATCGACACGCGAGCCCTGCGCGAAAACTTGGAGAAGCAGGACAACAAGATCGTGGTGACCACGCTCCAAAAACTCAACATCTTGCTCAAGAAGGAGAAGTCGCTGCCCATCTATCGCAAGCACTGCGTGTTTATCTTCGACGAATGCCACCGCTCACAGTTTGGCGAAGCCCAAAAAAATCTGCAAGCGCGCTTCAGCCACTACTATCAGTTTGGCTTCACCGGCACGCCCATCTTGAAAGAAAATGCGCCCCAAGATGGACAGACCACGGCAGCCGTGTTTGGAGAGCGTCTCCACAGCTACAAAAATCACCGATGCCATCCGCGACGAGAAGGTGCTCAAGTTTAAGGTGGACTATGGTGAGGTGCGCCCTGTGCCAGTGCTCTTCCCTCCTGGCGATGCGATGATGGCTGCGCCCACGGCAGCAGCTGGAGAGTCTAGCCCTGTTTGTGCTGAGGCTGCTGCTGAAAATATGGGAGCTGCTGAGGAAAATGTCGGAGCAAATGGAACGAATGTCGGAGATTTTTCCAGAAAATGTCGGAGAAGATTCTCAAAACGTTGGACTTTTTCTGACCAAGAAGCCACGACAACCGTGCATGCCTATCGAGCAGCAGAGCACAGAGGATTTTTGACAAGCTCTCCCATGCCGATGTGCAAGCCGCGCTGATGCACCCTCGCCGCATTGCTGAAATCTCTGCCCTACATCCTCAAGCATTTCAAAAACAAGACCCACCGCCTTGTGGCGGGGGCGCAGGGATTTAATGCCATGCTGGCGGTGAGCAGTGTGAAGGCTGCTGGCTCTTCTATCACGAGCTGAAACGACAGATGGCAGCACGAGGGCATGAAACTGCGTATCGCCACCATCTTTAGTTTTGCGCCCAACGAAGAGCAGGGTGCCAAGGGCGATATCGTGGACGAAACGTTCAACCCCACCGAGATGGACGCCTCTGCCAAGGGAGTTTCTCATGCAGGCCATCGACGACTACAACGGCATGTTTGGCACCACCTTCAGCATCGAGGGCGATGGATTTCAAAACTACTATCGCGACCTCTGCCGACGTCTCAAATATGATGCCAAAACCGAGAAAGGCCTTACGAAGGCGCACCGCCCTTGGTGGGAAGAGCGCGTGGATTTGGTCATCGTGGTGGGCATGCTGCTCACAGGGTTTGATGCGCCAGGCATGAACACGCTCTTTGTCGATAAAATTTGCGCTACCATGGTCTGATTCAAGCCTTCTCGCGCACCAATCGCATCTATGACGGCACGAAGACGTTTGGCAATATCGTCTGCTTCCGCGATCTGGAAAATGCCACGAAGGAGGCCCTCCGTCTCTTTGGGCAGAACCCAACGGAAGATCCTGTGACCACCGTGTTGGAACGTGGCTACCAGGATTTCCTTCAGGGCTATGACGATGAGCGCGGACACCACCACAAGGGCTATGTGGAAGTGGTGCAGCAGTTGGAGGAGCAATTTCCCGACCCCACAAATTTGGTGGAAGAGCAGGACAAGCGCGCCTTTTGCTTACCTCTTCGGGCAGTATCTCCGTTTGGAAAATGTGTTTGCAAAACTTTGATGAGTTTGTGCAGTTGCGCGAGTTGCACGAGTCGATTCCCGCAGGCGATGCCGAGGCTCTGGCGGAGTTTCAACAGACCAACGGCATTTCTGATGAAAAACTCGAGGAAATGCAAGTCACAGAGGTGCTCACCACGCGCAGAGTGCAGGACTGCGCGAGTGTCTATCACGACATCCGCGTGTGGATCAAGCGGGAGCGCGAGGAGAAGAAGGCGTCTTCCCTCACGGTGGACTGGGACAATGTGGTGTTTGAGGTGGATTTGCTCCGCTCATAAGAGATCAATCTGGACTACATCCTCCGCCTGATCTACGATCACCACCAAGCGCATGGTGAGAAAGAGGCACTCATCGAGGAGGTGCGCCGTGTGATCCGTGCCAGTCTGGGACAGCGCGCCAAGGAGAGCCTTATTGTGGACTTCATCGATTGCACGGATCTCGACTCCATCACAGAGCGCGAGGACATCATCCCTGCGTTCTACGAGTTTGCACAGCATCGCCGCGACGAAGAGCGCGACCAGCTCATTGCCGAAGAGGGTTTGCGCCCCGAAGCTGCGCACCACTTCATCGACTTCTCCCTCCGCCGTGGTTATGCCTCTAATCAGGGCACGGACTTGGACGAGTTTTGCCCTTCAAGGTTTCGCCTCTCGACCGCAATTCTCGCGCTAAGCGCAATGCGGTGTTTGAACGCATCTCCGCCTTCGTGAGAAATTCACTAGTATCTAGCCCTAACTACGCGCGCCAACGTTGGGCTTTATGGCAAATTACTTGCTGCTTTACGACTAATTGCTCTATGGCTTGATGCACTAAGACCAGTGCGGGCTTCAGCAACAGCGTGTTGCGCATAAAGGGTTCAAATGGTAATCGCGTTTGTCCCTCTCCTTCGATATTTTTTGTTACATAGTTGTTTCCCCTGCATCTGTGTCTCTGTCTTTGATGGGTCACGATGCAGGGGGGAGCATCTCTCATTGATCATTGTGTTGTTGTTTCCTTTTGCGAAAGATTTATTTGGGGCAACCCCTTGAATTTTACGGACTTTTGTTTGTGAGAATAGGGAGAATTGAGTGAAAACCGGAGGGGATTTGAGTACAAAAGACTCCAGCCTATGAGATAGGTTGGAGTCTTTTGTAGGATGAGCCAATAGAATAGACTATTTCGTTTCAGAAGAAGCGGTCTTCTTTGCCGTGCTGGAAGCGGTCTTCTTTGTAGTAGTCGCTTTCTTTGTGGTAGATGCTGCTTTGCGCGTGGTGGAAGGCTTCGCAGCAGGAGCGTCAGTGGTGGCGTCTGTGTCGGCAGTTTTCGCTTTTTTCAACGCCATCACTCCCAAATGTCGGATGAACCAATATTCTCAGCCATCACCTTTTTTACCTAAATGCTTGATGGCATCAAGATAGTCCTGCTCCACATCGCTGATGGTGCGCTGCTTGTATTGCCGATATTCATTGGTGGCATGCTCCATCGCTTCTGAGTGCGACACCTTGCCTGCATCTTGCAGCAGTTGTTCACCCGACATGGTAAGTATTCTGTCCAGATAGTTTGCCCAGTCATTCATCGTCATAGGCTGCTTTTTCTCGGCTTGGCGCTCAGCAAAGTCGAGATAACCCGACACCACTTGCCCCATAGAGCGTAGCTCCTTTTCGTCAAGATAATTCTTTGCCGTGCGTGCTTCGGCTAAGGTGGGCTGTGTTCCCTTGAAAGTAATCAACCCCATAAAATCTTTTTCAGCATCGGCACGCTCGACAATCAGCTCAGCAGCCGTGTGCCCGTGTATGGCAAAATGGATTTTGTTTTGTACCTTCTTGAAGAACCTCTCTGAGATAGAGGCACGTGGGTCGTAGTCGATGCTCGTGGCATAGATCTCGAGCACCTGGCGATAAAACACCTTCTCCGTGGCTCGAATGTCGCGGATACGCTCCAACAGCTCTTTCCAATAACCGCCCCCGCCTAACTTCTTCAGTCGGTCATCATCGAGCGTAAAGCCTTTGGTAATGTATTCTTTCAGGCGCAAGGTAGCCCATTGACGGAAGCGAGTAGCTGTGATGCTCCGCACACGATAGCCCAAGGCGATGATCATATCGAGGTTATAAAAGGTCGTCAAGTACGATTTACCATCAGTAGCAGTTGTTCGGAATTTCCGAACAACTGATTCTTCCAGTAGTTCTCCCTCCTCAAAGATATGCTTAATGTGCTCACTTACATTTGATTTGCTCGTCTGGTACAGCTCGCACATCTGTGCTTGAGTAAGCCACAACGTGTCTTCCTCAAGTTTCACATCTATCTTAGTCAGCCCGTCTTGGCCGGTATAGATCAATATCTTATTGTTCTCGTCCATCTTTCTTGAGTTTTGATTGGATGTGCTAAATATTCTCTATGTCTTTGTATATTTTATACTCAAACTCTAAGAGATGGTTGATATCCTCATTCTTTCTGACGACTTTAGTCACTTTAAGTGCGGCAAATTTATGGTGATTATTTTCCAGTAAGACTACTTCATCTACATTGACGGATTTGGCTCGTGAACTAAAATCAAAATCAATAAATTCATTTGGAGAAGGAAACTCTTTATATTGGGGGTGTATCCCAGTCTATAAACATGATCTCTATAACAATGGATTGAATTATGCCCACACTCACTCCAATGAGTAGTGAACTCATAGTTACCTTCGCCTATTATAAACGACCCACTGTTTCTTTTATAGTCAAAGGTCACTTTGCCTTCCATTGAGGGATTTTGAAACTCAATCTTCTCAATATTCAGCTTAGTTGATATTTGGTCTGATATAACTGTTGAGACAAAAGGATTTTTTCCGAGAGGAGGCTTTTGCTTTGTATCTTCATCGTAAATACGTTCAAGAAGTTCTTGATAACGATCAAAATATCCTCCATCATTAAAATTGACATACTTTAATCCCGACAAGAAACGAGGTGCTTTTCGCTCCGAACTACAGTTCTTTATGATAGGGATTATAAAACGCTTATCTTCATCATTCAACATTTCTGAAGCCAATATTCGCTTTTCATACCCAGCTCCTCCTAATCCACCATCGGCCTTTTCTATATATTTATCGCTGCACACGCAGATAACAAGATGGGACTTTGTTAATCCTTGCTCCATAAAGAATGAAAGATCATCACCTAATCTCACATCCCATTGGTCTAATATAGCATCTACGCCATGCTGGCGGAGATTTGTTGCAAGCTTCGCCACCCATTGTTTGTGTTCATCGCTATCCCAAGCGTAAGACACAAAGACTTTCTTATTTTCTGCTTCCATCTCAAAACACATATTATTCGTTAGTCAACTCCTCCCCCATACGATATTGATGTCGTAGTTGATGATGAAGTCAAGCTCCTCTTCAGTGAAACCGTAATGCTGAGCAAGCACTTTGTTGATCTCATCAATGACAGGATTGGAAAGTTTTGGATAATATTCTTCATATTCTACTTGCCCTGTAGATGCATATTTTGCTCTACGTCTATACTGTAGCCAATCTATAGCCATTTCAGATATTTTTGAGAGAACGCACAGAAGTCGCATAGACTTCTTGTTTTCTGATTCAAAGTTACACAAAGATGATACATCTTCCAAATGTTTGAGTGAAAATGTTTTAGAAAGTACACCTGACATTGCGCCGTCGTTACCTATGGCAAAATAGGGTAACGGTTTAGTAACTGAACTTTTGACTGAATCTGCATATTGCTACCCTTTGCGAACAGGGCAATTTTATGCAAATCGTTCCGTTTCGTGTTCATTGTCAGTCTGTGTGCACCAACTTCGATTTTTCTTCATTCTCAAGGATTAGTTGCTACCGACTTTATGGCAAATTGCTTGCTGCTTTACGACTAATTGCTCTATGGCTTGATGCACTAAGACTAGTGCGGGCTTCAGCAACAGCGTGTTGCGCATAAAGGGTTCAAATGGTAATCGCGTTTGTCCCTCTCCTTCGATATTTTTTTGTTACATAGTTGTTTCCCCTGCATTTGTTTCTCTGTTTTTGACGGAGTAGCGATGCAGGGGGGGAGCATCTCTCATTGACCATTGTGTTGTTGTTTCCTTTTGCGAAAAGATTTATTTGGGGCAATTCTTTGATTTTTAAGGACTTTTGTTTGTGAGAATAGGGGGAATTGAGTAAATTTGTACTCAGATTTGAGCAAATCCGGCAAGAGATTTGAGTAAAACTCGCATGAGAATTGAGTAAATTCGGAGCGAGATTTGAGTAAATTAGGCACGAGAATTGAGTAATTATGGTCTAAGGAATGAGCATGAACTATATACGCGAACAATATCACACGCTGAAAGCTCGGATAGAAGAGCCAAGGCGTTTTATGCAAGTGTTGGTTGGACCGCGCCAAGTGGGCAAAACAACGCTGGTGCATCAGGTGGTGCAAGACATCAGTCTGCCTCATACGGTGGAAGTGGCAGATGCTGTGGAGCCGAAAGATAGCGACTGGATACGCAGAGTGTGGGAAAGTGCGCGCACGACCATGCGACTGCGTGGTGAGAGCGAACGCTTGCTGGTGATAGACGAGGTGCAGAAGATGAGACAACTGGAGCGAGGTGGTGAAGAGAGAATGGGACGAGGATACGCGCCATGAGGTCAATCTCAAGGTGGTGTTGCTAGGTAGCAGCCGTTTGTTGCTCAAAAAAGGGCTTACTGAGTCGTTGGCAGGGCGTTTTGAACTGATTCGCCTAGGCCATTGGAGCTATAAGGAGATGAAGGATGCTTTTGGATTGTCGCTCGATGAGTATATCTATTTTGGCGGTTATCCTGGAGCTGCCACTTTGATCAAGGACGAAAAGCGTTGGCGCAAGTACATCAAGGATGCGTTAGTGGCTCCTGCCATTGAGAAAGACGTGCTGATGACCTCAACTATCTACAAACCTGCCCTGATGAAACAGTTGTTTGAGTTGGGGTGTGGCTATTCTGCTGAGATGCTGTCGCTGACGAAACTGATGGGACAGCTGCAAGATGCTGGCAATGTTACCACCTTGGCTTCGTATCTTGAGATTCTCGACCAGTGTGCTTTGCTGACGGGATTACAGAAGTATGCCAACGATGAGGCGCGAAAGCGGAGTTCCATACCCAAATATCAAGTGTACAACAACGCTTTGCTCACGGCATACAAAGGAGGTCGTTCGAGACGGATCGCACCGATGCTAGGCTTTGGGGACGATGGGTGGAGAGTGCGGTGGGAGCGCACTTGCTCGCCATGGCAGATGAGGCAGGCTTTGAGGTGTATTATTGGAGAGAACCTGCTAAAAACAGGGGCGATAAGGACAATGAGGTGGATTTCATCCTCGTCAATGATGGCGAGGTGATAGCCATAGAGGTGAAGAAGTGGGCGTCACTCATGAACTCTGGTCTTCCTTCCTTTGCCAATACTTTTCACCCCAAGAAATCCTTTGTTGTAGGCTCAGGAGGGTTTCGCTGGAAGACTTCTTGAGTGCCGACATTAAGGTGCTGTTCGACTGAGTGGTTTCACCATAACAAACTGCGATAACGCACAAGAACCGATGGGCTTAAGGTAAGCTGCTTCACTCTGATAGGAGGAAGAGCCATACCTTAAGCCCATTGTTGTGAGAAAAAGTGAGTGTATGAGTGCTCGCTAGTGGAGAGGAAGTCCCATCACAGCAAGGGAATATCGAAAATCACGGAGCATCGGTCTAGATTATCGGATGACCTTTTTGCCATTGACGATGAGGAGGCGAGGGGCAGCGGACGATTGCTGACCGGATTCGGAGGGGGAGAGACGACGGCCGGAGAGGTCGTAGATGCGAGCGGCAACGGCGGAAGAAGAAGAGGGAGCCGCCGTGGCATCGGTGGGAGAAGTGGCAGTGCCCCAAGGGAGCGCGCGGATGGCCGTGATGGTGTTGTCGTTGAGATAAGTCACCCCCTGTGTCTGTTGCCAGTGATCCGCTTCTTGCACGAGGTAGGCAGCGCGAGCGCGGAGCCACGTTTGCCAGCGAGCAACCGCAGTGGCGTAGGGATAAGGGCGCATTGCCCCAACGGTCGTAGGCGTACCATCGTTTCCAGTCGCGTTGTGCGGCAGTGCGCACGGAGGTTTCAAACTCCTTGACGTAAGCCGCGAGTTGGTTGATCTTGCCTTTCTCCACAAACTCGTGGCACACGCGCTGATAGGCATCGCGCACGGACTGCGAGAGGAACATGGCGCGGAAGAAGTCCTTACCGCCTTTGTCGGGGCCAGCTCCGAGCAGATAGGTCGAATCGGCTGGCGTGCCGAGATATTTTGTAGGTGCCTTCGTAGCCAAACGCCCAGTCTACATCCACACGGGGCCGAAAGTCCAGAGGAGGAGGGCGAGAATATGTCGTCACGATGCACGAAGGTGCTCTTGGGGTGGCGAAGTTCGCGGTTGTCGCACAGAGCGTTAACAAAGAAAATAGCGCGCAAAGGCTTCGACATCCATCACCTCTTCCGCTTTTCCCTCCTTGACATCGGCGGTGAAGCGCTTCACCTCCTTGCGCAACTGGGCAGCAAAGGCCTTTTCCGCCTCTTTGCCATAGGCTTTGGTATAGTCTTTGGCTTCGGGCGATTTGACACTCACGGGCAAACGGAGTTGCCTTCTTTGTATTCTCCATCGTAGTCATCGAGTTCGAGGAGCGCACCCTTGCTTTCGTCTTTGAGTTTCACGCTGTTGAGGCAGCATCCACCTGTTCGGTGAGGAGGTATAAAGCCGCGATATTCCTGATTCACGTATAGTTCTACGGGCGGCACGTGGTTAGGCGCGACCGTGCCCACGAGTTGTGCGGCACGAAATCCGATGGGATTGGTGAGAAGCGAACCGAGCATGGGCTGGGAGAGGAGCACCCACGCCTTGCCTTTCGCTCCGCCCTAGGGAGGGCATGGCTCTTGTCGAGCTTGAAGCGATAGGGTTTCTTGTCCTGATGACCCAACTCGAGTTGCCTCTTCCTCTAAACTTCGCAGAGTCGGAGTGGTTGAGAGCAGGATTGGCAGTGAGGTGAGGGTGATTTTGGTGCGTCGCCAGGTCTTTTGGGCAGTGTACGTCTTTGAGGGTGAGTGTGTCAGCCAGATCGACATGGAGTTGGGCTATGTTGGCCGAGGCATTTTTGAGAGAGAGTGTAGGTGCATTAGGGAAGATGAAACGAAATTTTGAGCTTGAGTTTTAATGCAAAATCCTACGAGTACAAACCAACTGCAGAGGAAGGGCAAAAAGATGGCAGAATTTCATGGATGAGGGTTGGTGAAGTAATAGGGTTTAATGCTCCCTTGATGTAGTGTTTCGAGGTGCAACAAAAAGAGGAAATATTGGTTTGCAAATGTAGCGTATTGTCGTGGAATACGCAAATCTCCGCAGGGGTTTTTAGAGGGAAAAAAAGAGTTTTTGTAAAAGGGCTGTGTTGAAGGATGGAGGTGTGTCGAAGAGCGTGGAGGAAAGGAGGAATCTCTCCACAAGGCAAAGGCGTGGTGCTGGGATGTCTTGAGGAAATGAACACCAAAAACTCCACCTTCTTTCAGGGAGCTATGGGGATAGCGCAGAAAGAAAGGTGGAGCGAACTAAACCTTAAACAAATATGAAAAGAAAACGAGTGCTATTTATTTCTCTCCTTCCACTTTAGGCGCAGGAGTTTCCACTTTGGGAGCTTCTACTTCGGCTTTTTTGGGGGTAGCCTTGGATTTAGCGGTGGTTTTCTTGGTAGAGACCGCCGCTTTCTTGTGCAGTAGTAGTAGATTTGCTCGCAGTGGTGGTCGCCTTCTTCGTCGTGGTGGCCGATTTTTTCGAGGTCGCAGTGGTGGACTTGGTAGTAGCACCGGTTTGCTTTTCGAGGCGGCCGATGAGGTTCTTCAACTTGGCAATCTCCTTGTCGCGAATGGCGAGTTCGTCACCCTGATTTTTGATGGTGGTCAAGAGTGCGTTCAACTCATCATTTTCGATTTCTTGAGGATAAAGATTGCTGACACGTGTGATAAAGTCGCCGAGGATGTTCATATAGTTGGTGAATGCATCGTAGGGCGAAGAGTAGATGCCGCGATAACCGCCATAGCTGTTGGCTTTTGTCGAAATAAAGCGGAGATTGTTAGAAGCTTGGAGATAATCCCAGTCTTGGAGCAAACGCTTGTCGCCAGCGATGCGCACGCGATCAGCCACAGAGTAGAGTTTGTCGAGGGCTTCTTGTTGCATCACATTGCCGAGCCATGGTGAGAGGTCGCGCTCTTCGTCCACCCACGTGGTGGGATATTCCACCATCAAGGGGCCTACGCTCTTCACGTTGTTGCAAATCTCAGAAGGCGTGGAGAAGGTGATGCCGCGCTGACGGAGCTGTTCGGGGAGAGCTTTGAAGAACTCGAGGATGTTGCTGGAGAGCGGTTGGAACATGCCCAAGGCGCAAAGCTCCATGAAGAGGTTCACCACGGGTTCGTCGGCGGGTTGCTGAGCAATCCAGTCGGCATAGGTTTCGGCAAAGAGGGGATATTCGCTCCAAGAGTGGTCGTTGAAGCGGTAGCTGATGTCTTCGGAGAGAGCGGGATCGCGGAGGAGGAGCTTGAGTTTGGGATTGCGGCAGCAGTGATAGACAAAGTGTGGGCTCTTCCATCCGAGGGTCTGCTTCGCACCTTCGGCGAGCATGCCTTTGAAGCCCATGTCTGCCACGAGTTCGCCGATGTCGTCGGAATACATGAGGCAGGAGTTGCGGAGCACCTTGGGAGCTTTGCCGAAGAGGCTCTTAATTTTCTTGCTCACGCGCTCCACTTCTTGGCGGAAGCACTCAGGGCATTTGATGGAGGAGAAGCCGTGGCTGTAGGGCTCAGCTAGGAATTCTACGCAACCCGTTTGGTTGAGTTCGTCGAGGAGTTCGAGCACCTCGGGGCTATATTGTTCGAGGAGTTCGATGGCCGTGCCAGAGAGGGAGAAAGCGCACTTGAAATAGTCGCCATAGCGGTGCGCCATTTCGATGAGAGCTTTGAGCGCAGGGATGTAGGAGTGCTCGGCCGTTTCGGAGATGGAACGCTCGTTTTCGTAGTCATCGTAGTAGTAGTGGTCCGTGCCGATGTCGAAGAAGCGATAGCGTTTGAGATGGATATTCTGGTGAATCTCGAAGTATAGGCAAACTGTCTTCATGAGAGAGAGGTTTAATGTGCGTGAATGGGGGAGAGGGGTTGTGGATGTGGGGAGAGGGCAATCTCTTTATTTGTAGCGCGCGAGCACCTCATCATAGCAGCGACGGATGCGAAGTCCCACCTTTTCCCAGGTGATTTCGTCCACCTCCTTCTTACCTTCCTTTTGGAGGTATTCGAAGAGTCCGTCGTTGGTGCAGATGGAATACATGGCATCGGCCATAGCTTCGATGTCCCAATAGTCCGTTTTGATGCACTTGTCGAGGATTTCGGCACAGCCACTCTGATAAGAGATGATGCTAGGCACGCCACATTGCATGGCTTCGAGGGGAGAGATGCCGAAAGGTTCAGACACCGAGGGCATGACATAGACATCGGAGTCGCGGAAGATCTCATAGACCTCCTTGCCCTTCATGAATCCCGGGAAGTGGAAACGGTCGGCGATGCCGCGTTGTGCGGCAAGACTGATCATCGCCTCCATCATATCGCCCGAACCAGCGAAGCAGAAACGGATGTTGCGGGTGCGTTTGAGCACGAGAGCAGCGGCTTCTACGAAATATTCTGGGCCTTTCTGCATGGTGATGCGGCCGAGGAAGGTGACCACCTTCTCTTTGCGCTCGTGGTGCGGCTTGCGTTGATCCACAATCGCTTGGATGTCTTGGGGCAGAGGATAGACGGCATTGTGCATGGCCACGCATTTGGCGGGATCTTGGTGGTAGTGGTTGATCACTGTCTGGCGCGTGAGTTCTGAAACGCACATGATGCAGTCGGCATGGTCCATACCGTCTTTCTCGATGGCATAGACGGTGGGGTTCACTTGTCCGCGAGAGCGGTCGAAATCCGTGGCGTGCACGTGGATCACCAAGGGGCGTCCGCTCACTTGCTTGGCGTGAATGCCAGCAGGATAGGTGAGCCAGTCGTGGGCATGGATGATGTCATATTGCTGTTGTCGGGCGATGACACCTGCCACGATGGAGTAGTTATTGATTTCTTCCTGCAAGTTGTCGGGATATTTGCCCGAAAACTCGATGCAGCCCAAGTCGTTGGTTTGACGATAGGAGAAATCGGCGTAGATGTTGTCGCGAAGGGCGTAGTATTGTTCGGGTGTCATGCGCGTGCCCAGGCGTTGTTTGACGTAGTCGTAGTCCACATCGCGCCACACGATGGGCGTTTCGCTCAGGCCGATGAGGTTCATAAAACTTTTATCTTCGTCGCCCCAAGGCTTAGGTATGCAGAAGGTGATGTCCATGTCGGGCTGTTGCGCCATGCCAGCTGTGATGCCGTAGGACGCTGTGCCGAGTCCGCCTAGGATGTGGGGAGGAAATTCCCAACCAAACATGAGTACTTTCATATCGATGCTCGTTAATATAGGATAGATAAAAGATTATGCTTCGGCGCGATGCTTCTCGAGTAGGCGGATGGCACGGAGGATGCCGCTCACGTTCATGGCGAAGGAGATGGCACCACGTCCAGAGAAAGGCGGATTGCCGTCGAAGAGTTCGGGGATGGTACCCACGCAGTGGTAGAAGAGTTCTTCTTCAAATCCGATGAGTTGTCGCTCGATGTAGTTCACTCCGCTCATCTTGTAGACACGCAGATAAGCCTCAAGATAGAAGCCTGTGAGCCAGGGCCATGCGGTGCCTTGGTGGTAGGCGTAGTCGCGGTGCTGCTGATGTCCCGCATAGTAGGGCGTGTAGCCGCCACTCTTGGGTGAGAGCGAACGGATGCCCTTGGGCGTTTTGAGTTCGCGCGTGCGGATATCGGAGCACGCCTTGCGCTCTTTTGAGGGTGAGAGGTGAGAAATCGAGGGCAATGGCCAAGAGCTGGTTGGGGCGCACCGACCAGTCGTTGGCTTGTCCATCGACATAGTCGAAGAGATAGCCATGCTCATTGAGGAAGGTGCTGCGGAAGTTGGTCTCGAAGAGCTTGCATTCTTCTTCGATGCGCTCTGCCACCACGTGGTGCATGGCTTGGTCGCTGTCCACCAGCATTAGTTGATAAAACTTCTTAGCGTTGTAGTAGAGGGCGTTGAACCCACGATGTAGCCCGAACGAGGGATGATGGGACGGCCGTGAGCCTGAGGTTCATCCACGTCACGGCCTTGTCGCGCCATTGCTGTCAGAGGAGTCCGTTGTTGTGGGCGAAGAGGTTGGGATGCTTGCCTTTCAAAGATGAACGACATCATGTCGGTGGATGAGGTCGCCATAGCGAGAGAAACTATTGCTGACGTCCCACGAACTTGGCATATTGCTGCAAGCACCACACGTGGCCCAGAGCAGGGTGTCGGCTGTTCCACCTCGTAGAGTTGCACCGGATGTCGCGACCGTCCATGAAGTCGTTGAGGGCTTTGGCAGCGGTGTCATGTATTTTTCAAACTGCTCCGTCTCACCGATGGCCAGCGTAAGTCCGAGGCATAGAGATGAAGGTGTCGCGAGCACGGGCTTTGAACCAAGGATACAGCCACGAGATATTCTTCGCCTCCGAGCTGTTGGCGGAATTGGTGGGCAGCATTGACCAGGCAGTGATAGAAGGAGTCGCAGAGTCGTGATTGACAATCTTGCTTTCGATGAGTGGCTGCAAAGATTTGGGGTCGCGTGCAGCGAGAGAAGCGGTGAAAACGATGCTTTCTCCCTTCTCGATGGGCATTTCAAAATAGCCTGGCACGAGGAGGTCTTCCGTTTCGCCGTAGCCACGTTCGCGCTCTTTGGGATAGTCAAATCCGCGATACCAGTCGGGGCGGTGCACATAGTGGGCATGGGGGCTGTCGAGCTGCATGAAGAGCTCGGGATATCCGTCGTAGAGGCGCATGCTGATGCCCTGTTCCACGGACTCTGCGTGCGTGCTGGCACGGCCATTCTCGTGGGTCCATTGTCGCACAGAGCGGAAGGCCAAGTAGGGATGCAGGCGGAGCGTGGTGGGAGAGTGCGCTTCAAGCAGGGTGTAGCGGATGAAGAGGCGGTCGCGCTCGGTGCGGAAGATGATTTCCTTCTTGAGGAGCACACCGCCGATGCGATAGATCCATGTGGGGACTTTGTCCCACTCAAAACTAAGGATGTATTTGTGTCCCTTAGGACTGTAGTTTTCGCCGGTAAACTTGTGAAGACCAAGGTTGAACTCTGCACCGTGCCGGATGACGGTTTCGTCTAATGAGAGAGGAGCACGTGGTTTTCATCGTCGAGTTCAGGTCAAGGCACGACAAAAAGGCCGTGATATTTGCGGATGTTGCAGCCCACGAGGGTGGAAGAGCAGTAAGCACCAGATTTGTTGGTGAGCAGAAACTCCTTCATGAGGGAGTCTTGCAGGTTGGTCATCTGCGTTTTGTCGAACTTCAAGAATGACATAGGCTGTATATTATGGTATAGTGTAGGGTAGACAAAGGTGGAGCTAATGACAAAAGCCTAGAAAAGCATGGGTGCTCTTCTCATGGTCTGCCGTAGATTCTCACCCCAAAGTTAAGGAAAATCCTAGGGTTTGAGAAATAAAATTCCTCCTTTTTCAGGTTTTACTGATGGATGAGAAAAGGTGAAATCCGCCTTTTTGTTCACTTTTTCAGTGGAAAGTGTATATGGTTTTATATTTTGTAGACAAGGTTTGATAGGTGGGTTTTGCAAAAGAGGTGGAAAATAGTGCTTGGGTTTCCTTAGAAGTCGCCTTGCGCGTGCCCTGGATTGTCGGTAGATCGTCCTTCGATGTGGTCGGCCAGTGGTGGACAATGGGGAGTGTGAAGCCGCAAGTGCTGGGATATAGAGGAAAATGTCGGAGTTGTTCGGAAGAAAGTCGGACTTTTCTACGAAAATGTCGGAGCTTTTTGTAAGAAGTCGGAGAACTCTGGAGAATCTCGAGAACTTCTGAAAAACCTCCGAGATAATAGGTATACTCTAGAGAGATAAATGGCGATAGGGACACGCATCAGTGGCGATCTTGCCATCGTTGAAATCGTCTCATTAAGAAAAATGCTGAGCATAAACTAAGTCCTGTCAAGACGATGCCCAACAAGCCCCATAGAACCATCTGTGAGGGAGTCAGCACAGCAGCTTTGACCCACAGCATTAAGGCATAAGCACAATAGGGCAGTGTCAAGATGGTTGTGATGATGACAGGTACATATTTTCGGTAGACCAAGTATTGTGCGAGATGCACCAAAAGATGCACGGTGTGCCCTACTAAGGCTGCCCACCACCATGGATAGGCATCTAACCATACGGCACAGACTGTGATGAGAGCTATCAGCACAAACTCATGGGCAGTGCCCAGGGCAAAAGTGGATGTGGAAAAGCTGAAATATCCCTTGTGCGAAATATAACGCTCTACTTTGGGAAAGCGTTGTTTCAGTTCGTTTCTATTACTCCTTAGCCAATGCTCGAACATGATGACTTCTTCGTATTCATGAAGCATGAACACGATGGGGAGCAGCAGCATTATCCATTCTAATTTCATCGTCTTTTAAGGTTTTTCTGTTGAGCACACGAAAGTTTAATGTCCCGTAGTGCGCATGAGTGGGGGAGCATCTTGGGTGTCTGTGGGGCTATCCTACTATAATGCGCCTTTTGTTTCGGCACAAAAATGGTGTCGAGACAAAAGGCGCAGGAAAAAGGGGAAGGGGCAGGCGGAGGCAGAGTGTAGATGAGGGCTTGCGCCATCCACTAGCCCTGTTTAGACCTCAATGTTGTACCAGCCGTGCCAGGTGGTGCCAGGACTCGCGTGCTGCACGTGCGGACGGTCTTGCCAGTCGCCTAGAAACCTTGTTGGTCGGGCAAGCCATACCAGGGTTCGCAGCAGATGAAGGGCGAAGGCAGGTTGGTGGGGAGCCCACACCAACCAGGCGGGAGCGGACGAAACGACACGTGCAATGCGTTGCTCCTTGGCATCGAGCACGTGAATCGCTGTGACTTGATGCTGGTCGAAAATCAAAGCCTCATGGGCAAAGGTGTCGATGGTGAGCGGCACGAGCGCATTGAAGTGGTGATTGCTGGCCAAAGCTTTAGAGGTGGCAGCATCTTTGTTCCAAGGGATGTGCACGCGTTGCGGTTCGGTGCAACCCTGTGTTGAGGCGCGCAGCAGACTGTGGCGTGCCTTCAAAGCGCAGGTAGCCCACAGGCTTGTTGTTGACGGAGGCAGGCGAGGGCACGAGGGAGAAAGGATTGACCTCCTGTGTGAGTTGATCGCCCTCTGCTCTCAAGGGAGTGGGGAGCATGATGGAAGGGTGTCCACCGATTTGGAACCACATCGTAGAACGAGTGGAGAGGTTCTTGACATTGAAGTCCACATGGAGGGTGCGATGATGGAGCGAATAGGTGACTTCGAGACGGAAAGGCCAGGGGAATTGCTCCAAGTCTTCGGGGCGGTTTTCGATGGCGAGGGTCACGCTGTCGGAGCGATGCTCCACGACATGCCATTCGCGTTGGCGCACAATGCCATGTTTGGGCAGGTGATATTCTCGGCCTTCGTGGCGGAGTGTGCCGTTCCACGCGCTGCCCACGAGGGGGAAAAGGATGGGGGAGTGGCCACGCCAGAAGGTTTCGTCGCCATGCCAAATGATGGATCTCCCACTGTCGATGACGGTGAGTGCGTGCATCTCTGCACCTAGTGTGGAGATGCTGGCTTTGAGGTGAGCGTTGTGAATGGTCAACATAAGTGTAAAGCCTGAAAAAGTGAAACAATGGTGGACATCTCGCCCTTGGTGTGCGGAGATATGATGGAGGAGGCCAATATGCCTCTCGTAGGGATGTTCTGTGCTGAGGTTAGCGTGAGAAGCGTTTTCGGTAGTCGAGTGGAGAGAGTCCGGTGACGTTTTTGAAATAACGTCCCATGAAACTCTGGGTGGTGAAGTTGAGTTGCTGGGCAATTTGTTTGACACTCATGTCGGTGTTGCGCAGGAGCGATTTGATTTCCATGACCACCATGAGCGAAATCCACTGTCCGACGGTGCGCCCGCTCACGGTCTTTACCACTTCCGAGAGATATTTAGGGGTCAATGACAAAGCATCGGCATACCAAGCTACTTCGCGCTCGTCCATGTAGTTGGAGGCGAGGAGCTGCATGAAGTGATAGAAGAGATTGTAGGTGCGAGCGTTGTAGTGTTCGCCACGTGGAGCACGCTGCTCCATCATGCGGCAGACATCGAGATAAAACACCTGCAGGATGGACTGCACCAGTTCTTGGCGGAGCACTTCATGGGTCGAAGACATTCGGTGCTTGAGCATCTGGTAGTCTCTGCGCACGATGGCGCGCTCATCGTCGGTGAGCGACATGACAGGATGGCGCATGAGATAGATGAGATAGGGCCAAAGATAGCGCATGGTCATGAGCGACTCTTGCACGAACTCCTGACTCTGGAAGAGGGCAATGCCTTGGAAGTTATCGCTACGCTGGAAGTGGTCGATGGTTTGTCGGCCAAAGGTGACGAAGAGGTCACCTTCCTGCACGCGACATTCCTTGCCGTTGAGCATGAAGTTGGCTTCGCCTTTGGTGCAAACGGCAATGGTGAAAAAGAGGTTTGGATGGCCACCTGCGAAAGGTCTACTTCAGCTGAGTTTTTCCACGATGAGCAAGTCGTCACCGCGCATAGCAATCTCCTTGGCATAGGGGCGGAGATCGTCAAATTGAATATTCTGTAGTGCGTTGGACAAATCTTTCATGGTTACAATCGCTTTAGGTGGTAAAAACTTCAAGGATGTGTAACGGCAAATATATGCGATTTGTTCGAGAATGCCAAACTTTTTCCGCAAATTTCCGTGATTTTTCTATAGAATAGAGGAAATATCAACTAGAATTAGTGTGACTTTGTAGTGGAAATGTCCACTAATTTTAGCAAAAAGTATAAGGTGAAGTGTTGTAGTTCACAACTTCCACCGCGCGAGTAGGACGAAAAGAGGGCGTTTCTCTGGATAATCTCCCGAATAAATCATAAGTATATTCATGATAATGGAGAAAAATGCAACAAGTTAGCGTAGATATGCCTCAGAAATTGCAAAGTAGGCTTGCAGAAGCGAGAGCTAGTTTCTTAAAAACACACGTTTACCCCAAAAATTACGGCAGGATTTCTCTCGCGAGTAAAGATAACTTTGTAAATTTGCCGACGTAAACAATTCAAATCTCATTTTACAACACCCCAAAATGAACAAGCAATTCTTACTCGCCTCCATTGTAGCCGTAGCTACCCCCGTGAGTGCTATGGCGCAATCGGCAGTGATCAAGGGCACAGTGGTCGACAGTCAGAACAACGAGCCTATTGCAGGGCGTGACCGTTGTGGTGCAAGGTACGAAAGTGGCAACCATTACCGACGAAAACGGTAAGTTCAGCCTCAAAGCTCCCAAGGGCGCGAAACAAAACCTTCAATTCTCCTGCGTGGGCTATGAAACGCAAACCCTCGCTGGTGGTCAAATCTCTGGCGACCGTGACCTCGGCTTCGTGCCCATGAGCCAAACTTCTGTGGCACTCAAGGATGCTGTGGTGACCACTCGCGCGGTGGCACGCAAGACTCCTGTGGCACTCACCGCCTCGGATCGGTAGTGATCGAAGAGAAAGTGGGTACCGCCGACTTCCCCAAGGTGCTCGAGTCTACGCCTGGTGTATATGTGACTCGCGAAGGTGGTGGTTATGGTGACTCCAAAATCTCTATGCGTGGCTTTAAGAGTGAGAACATCGCTGTGCTCGTCAATGGCGTTTCGATGAACGACATGGAGTGGGGTGGTGTTTACTGGTCTAACTGGGCTGGTCTCGCCGACGTTGCTTCTAGCATCCAGACACAGCGCGGTCTTGGTGCTGCTAAGGTGTCCACACCTTCTGTGGGTGGATCTGTGAATATCGTGACCAAATCTACCGATGCTAAGAAGGGCGGTTACTTCTCTTATGGCATGGGTAACGATGGCTACAACAAGCTCACCTTCAATCTCTCTACCGGTCGCACTAAAAATGGCTGGGCACTCCAACCTCCTCGGCGGACGCACTTGGGGTGATGGCTACATCCAAGGTTCAGACTTCCAAGGTTGGAACTATTTTCCTCTCTATCTCTAAAGATCTCGGTGAGCATCACATGATTTCGCTCACTGCATTTGGTGCACCTCAATGGCACAACCGCCGTACCTCCTACGATGGACTCACCGTGCAAGGTTGGCAAGATGTGCAACAATATATGCCCTTACAAGGAGAAGTATCGCTACAATGCTACCTTCGGTTATGACAACCAAGGACGTGTGCGCCACTCTGCTCAAAATGTTTACCACAAGCCCCAAATCCAACTCCAACACCTCTGGCAGATTTCTAACACGGCTTCACTCAACACCGTGGCTTATCTCTCTCTCGGATACGGTGGTGGTGAATCAGGTATGGTACGGCTGCCTACAACTCTTCATGGTATGGCACTAACAATGGCGTGTTGAACATGAGCTTCCGCCGTGCTGATGGTACTTTCGACTATGGCAAGGTGCAAGACCTCAACGAAAAGAGCGAAAGCGGCTCACAAATGGTGATGACCATGAGCAACAACCAGCACCGCTGGTATGGCCTCGTGTCTACTTTCACCAAGGAAATGAGCGAACGCCTCAATGTATATGCTGGTGTTGACCTCCGTTCTTATGTCGGTACGCACAACAACCGCATCACCGACCTCTTCAATGGTGCTTACTACATCGATGCTTTTTCGCGCGAATGTGAAGGCTGCCAACAACAGTGCTGCGGCGGATCCTCTCTTCAAATATCAAAAACTCTCTGTGGGTGACATCGTGCGCCGCGACTACGACGGACACGTGAACCAAGGTGGTGTGTTTGGTCAAGCTGAATATGACTACAACAACCTCACTGCCTTCCTTTCTGGTTCGCTCAGCTACACCAACCAATGGCGTTACGACCGTTTCTACTACGAAAAGTCTAAGGCAGAAAGCGAAAGCCACGGTTCACTCGGCTTCACTGTCAAGGGTGGTGTGAACTACAAGTTCCCACGTATCGACGGATGGGGCGGACAGCACAACGTGTTTGTCAATGGTGGTGTGATTTCTCGCTCACCTTACCTCTTGAGCAGTCTCTTCCTCTCTGGTGACGTTTCTAACGAAATCAACCCCAACGCCGTCAACGAGAAGATTTACTCAGTAGAAGCTGGTTGGACTTACCACACTGCTTCCTTCAACTTCAATCTTAACGCCTACCATACCATCTGGCAGGACAAGGCAATGGCACGTTCGCTCGACATCACCGATGCTGCGGGCAATGCTGACCGCGGTCTCATCAACATGCAGGGCGTAAACTCCCTCCACCAAGGTATTGAAGCTGAACTCGACTACAAGCCCGTGAAGTGGTTCTCCGTGCGTGGTATGCTCTCTTTGGGCGATTGGCACTGGACCAACAACGCTGTGGGATACTTCTACAACTCACAAGGTCAGCCCCTCGCAGATGCTAAGGGTAAGATTGCTTCTGGCATCTACGCTGATGACCACGCCAAGATGACCCTCAACCAAAAGGGCGTGAAGGAAGGTGGTTCTGCACAGTTCACCGCTAGCCTCGGATTCACCGTATATCCCATGGAAGGTCTCCGCATCGGCTTAGATTGGAAGCACTTCTCCAACTACTATGCTGACTACTCCCTCAGCGGTCGCGATCTCTCCATCAATGGTGTGAAGAACTTTGAGACACCTTGGAAGGTGCCTGCATATAGCTTGGTAGACCTCTCCGCTGGCTACACCTTCAACATGGGTGGCTACAAGACCACAATCTCTGGTAATGTGGAGAACCTCTTCGACCAAGAATACATCAGTCAGGCTTACGACGGCGCAGGTCACGATTGGCAAACCGCTTATCGCGTATTCTACGGCTTCGGTCGCCAGATGTCTATCAAGCTCAAGGTGAATTTCTAATCCCTGAGCCTCAGAGTTTATATTCTCAACTATATTTCATCGACAACAATGAAACATTTATATATCGCTCTTCTCGCTTCAGCAGCCCTCACCACGGCTTGCAGCGACTATAACGACCAATTTGAAGGTCTGAAAGAGGGACATCACGCCGTTGACGTTAAGAAGATCAACTACACGCTCACCGCTGACGACTACAAGGCCATCGCTGAAGATGCTACCAACAAGGCTCTTGCGAAAAAGAATGGCGAAGAAAAGGAACTCGCAGCTTTGGCTAAGAAGCAGCAGTTCACCGAGAAAATCACCGCAGCTGAATACATGCCTGCATTCCTCGCCAAGAAGTGGTTCACGGCCGACAATGGTAGCGCAGTGATTGTCAACTACAATCGCCACGAGACTACTGGTGCACTCGATCTCTATCAAGACTTTGAAGGCACGGAGAACAAGGCGGTGCAGCCTGCTGCTGTGAAGGACTGGCAAACGCTCACCACCCTCGGCGGTGACAAGGCTGCTTGGTCTACCCAATTCCGCAACAACGCACACTACCTTCAGGCTTCAGCTTATAAGCAGAAGGATTCTGTGCAAACCTACCTCGTTTCTCCCATCTTCACCATCACCAAGGGATCGAAGCTCACCTTCGATGCACTCTATGGTCACTATGTGCCAAAGGGTGGACGTCTCAGCGTCTTCCTCTATGATGGTGAGACTCTCACGCAAGAAACTGTGCCTTCTCGTCAGCCTCTTGCCGACCTCACCAAGCAAGTGAAGATTGAAATACCTGCCGCTGGTCAGTCTTTCGGCACTTTCAAGCAAGCCATCAATGCCGACCTCTCCAAATATGCTGGTAAGCAAGTGCAACTTGCCCTCCGCTATGATGGCAACGGCAAGACTGGTGCTACAACCACCGTGCAACTCGATAGCCTCGTGGTGGGTAACCAAAAGGTGAACATGGAGCCTGGTAAGGATCAATTTGTGCTCAACAACCACAAGTGGGTGTACGATCCTTCCACTACCGTGACCCTCGGTGTGCAAGGTGATGCAGAAGCTAAGGCATTCTACCAGTCTATCGTAGAATGGGTGAAGACCAACAAGGGTGCAGAATACATCGAAGGCCGCGGCAATGCCGAAAGCTACTCGGGTATTTCTTCTCACTACAGTAACGTGGACTTCAGTGCAGCTACCGTTCGCAAGAACACTCCTTCGGTGTTTAAGGACGTGGCAGATGCCGACATCCCCGCATTGCTCCAAAAGAACCTCTATGAAACCATGGCTGCTGGTCTCACTTTGAACTATCCCGATGCAGTGCCTGTGGAAGGTGTTGAAGTGATTTACACCGTGAAGTTCACCGTTTATGACAATGGTGCGAAGAAAATTCATGAGATTAAGTACAAGGTTACTGGCAAGGGCAAGTTTGAAGCTATGCCCAATAGCTTGAAAGAAGTGAAGTAATCTCATTGAGAAAAGCCACTTAGATGGATGTTACCATCCAATAACATATCGACAACTCCCCGCTGATTATCGCATCGGTGGGGAGTTTTGGAGTGAGATGCAGCTTGGACTATGGGGTGATATTGCATGGGATGAGAGGAGGCAAGGCTTTTGGGAAAGAACATTCTTCGATAGCGACCTTAATTTGTGTGTAAGCTCCAAATTGCTTATTGTCCACTTGAAAATCGGTTCCCTGTTCTTCCTTTTTCTCTGCGAGGCGAGGTTCAGTGGCATTCTTCCACGATTTCAAGGAGAAACCCCCATAAGAACGAGTGCTAACTTTGCTCCACAAACTGCGCAGATGAGGATGGGTAGCTCCCAATTCTCCAGCGCGACAATTCAAACTATGCGCCAATTCTTTGCATTTTTCAGAATAAAACGGCTTGACACGTTCGTCCTCGGCAAGTTCCTACAACTTTTTGTAGGCGCATTTTTCATTGCCTCTTCGTGTTTTGTCATGCAATTCTTGTGGCGCTATGTCGATGACCTCGTGGGTAAAGGCTTGACCCTAGACGTGCTTGGACAATTTTTCTGGCACGTTTCGGTCTATCTTATCCCCACTTCGCTGCCACTTGCGGTGTTGTTGGCCTCGCTCATCACCTTTGGTAACATGGGTGAGAACCTCGAACTCCTCTCCATGAAGGCTGCTGGTGTGCCGCTGGTGCGAGTCATGCGCCCCATTCTCCTAGTCATTCTCCCGCTGTCGGCTTTCGTCTTCTACTTTCAAAACGAAATCTCCACGAACGCCCAAAAGCAGCTTCGCGCACTCCTTGTTTCCATCAAAATCGCCCAACCTGCTGTCGAAATTCCCGAAGGGGTGTTCTACAACATGCGCGATTTCAACCTCTATGTGGTGAAGAAAAACGCGCAAACTGGCATGCTCTACAACACCATCATCTACAAGATGGACCAAGGTTTCGACCGCGCACAGATTGTCTTGGCCGATTCGGCCAAAATCGAGATGACGGCCGACAAGATGCACATGAAACTCACCCTGTGGTCGGGCGAACAATTTCAAAATCTCAAGTCAGACGACGTCAATGTCTTCAAGAGTGAGAGTGTGCCCTACGATCGTGAGACGTTTATGTACAAGCAGTTGCTCATCGACTTCGATGCCAACTTCAACCAAATCGAAGCCAATGAGTTGGCCTTCCTACCGCAGGCGAAGAACTGGCCTGCGCTGGCCAATTTTATTGATTCGATGAACTTGCAAATCGACTCGGCAGCCCTCGCTTCTTCGGCAGAATACGCCGGACGTGCGTTGCCCACCACGCCAGCCTTCACAAGCAAGGACTCCCTAGCCACAATACGTGCCCTCTCTCGCCAGAAATTGAACTTTGACAGCCTGATTGCCAAGATTCCCAAAGAGAAGATGGAGCGCGCTCGCAACCGCACGGCCACCATGCTCCAGAGTTTCTCCACTGAAATGACTTGGCGCAATGAGGCCGTGGAAGATCAAGAATACTATGTCCGCAAGCACGAGGTGGAGTGGCATCTACGCATCACCCTTGCTTTGGCTTGTCTGCTCTTCTTCTTTGTCGGTGCGCCCCTGGGAGCCATCATCCGCAAGGGCGGATTGGGCATGCCTACTATCATCTCGGTAGGTATCTTCATCCTCTACTACATCATTAACACCTCGGGCATGAAGATGGCGCGCGATGGTAGCATCAACATGGTGGTGGGAATGTGGATGTCCACCTTCATCCTCACACCAGCTGGAGCATACCTCACCTTTATGGCCAATCGCGACTCAGTGGTGTTCAATCTTGATGCCTATCTGGCCTTCTTACGTCGCCTTTTGGGCTTCCGCAGCAAGCGACATCTCTTCCGCAAGGAGGTGATTATCACTCCACCCGACGTGGAGGCAGACTTGCTATTGGCACAGTCCATTCGTCAAGAAGCCGAGGACTACCGACAAACGAATCGTTTGTGGCTCGCACCCAACTATTTCCGTCTCTTCTTCCGCACAAGTCCCGATCATCGCATGGAACAACTCAGCGAGCGCATCGAAGAGTTGGTGGAAGATCTGGCAAACACCCGAGACATGCACGTGCTCGACACGCTCAACCGTGTGCCTTTCATCTACGCTCATGCGCACACCACACCTTTCTCTCGCCAGTGGGTCAACTACATCTTTGGCCTGCTCTTCCCCTTGGGCTTGCTCATTTGGGTGAGAACATGGCGTTTCCGCCTGCGTTTGGCACGAGATTTGCGGCAGACGATTCAGTGCATGACCAAACTCGAAGAACAATTAGACGTTAGAATTTAGAGGGGCGCAGATCCTTTTCCGCTCGGCTTCGGCTTCGCTCGCCTCGGAGAGGCAATTAGACGTTAGAGTTTAGACGTTAGGCGATAGCGATTAGACGTTAGTCCCTTACAGCATCGGTTATGATGCCTTGGTTATAGAGCACACCACTAAGCATACCACACAATAACATAAAGACACCATCACATGGCAGATATTCAACTTTCCACCATAGAAGAGGCTTTGGAAGATTTCAAGGCTGGAAAATTTCTCATCGTTGTCGATGATGAAGATCGTGAAAATGAGGGCGACCTCATCACTGCTGCGGAACTCATCACGCCCGAAAAGATTAACTTCATGCTCCAAAAGGGACGTGGCGTGCTTTGCGCCCCAGTCACTAAAGAGCGTTGCCGACAACTTCACCTCGACCACCAAGTGCAAAGCAACACTTCCGTGCTCGGCACGCCTTTCACCGTGACGGTCGACCTCCTCGAAGGCTGCACCACAGGTGTTTCCACCCACGACCGCGCAGCCACTGTGCGTGCTTTGGCTGATCCCGGAGCTCGTCCCGAATGGTTCGGCCGTCCTGGACACATCAATCCGCTCTACGCCCAAGACCGCGGTGTGCTGGCACGCGCTGGACACACCGAAGCTGCGGTAGATTTGGCGCGTATGGCTGGTTTCCAACCCGTGGCTTGCCTCATCGAAATCCTCAACGAAGATGGCACAATGGCGCGTATGCCACAGCTCAAAGAGTTTGCTGCTCAAGAGGGACTCAAGATTAGTACCATCAAAGACCTCATTGCTATCGCCTCAAAGAGGAGCTCTCATCGAGCGCGGCGAAGAAGTGAGCATGCCCACCGAATATGGCGATTTCCGCCTCATACCCTATCGTCAAAGAGCAATGGACTCGAACACGTGGCCCCTATTCAAAAGGCGACTGGAAGCCTGGTGATCCTCTCCTCGTGCGCGTACACTCTGGTTGCGTGACGGGCGACATCTTTGGCAGTTGTCGTTGCGACTGCGGTGCCCAGCTCCACAAGTCGATGGAACTCATCGAGAAGGAGGGCAAAGGTCTGGTGCTTTATCTCAATCAAGAGGGACGCGGCATCGGACTGATGGCAAAAATCGCAGCCTACAAGCTACAAGAAGAAGGTCTCGACACGGTAGATGCCAATGTGCATTTGGGTTACGATCCCGACGAGCGCGACTATGGTGTGGGAGCTCAGATACTCCGCGACCTCGGTGTGACGAAGATGCGCCTCATCACCAATAATCCTGTGAAACGTGTGGGCTTAGAAGCCTATGGCCTTGAGATTGTGGAGAATGTGCCTATGGAGATTCAAGCCAATGAGCACAATCATCGCTATCTCCTCACCAAACAGGAGCGCATGCACCACGCGCTACATCTGAACAAGTAGGCCGATGGGCGTAGTTGCTCACGGTTGGCACAGCAAAGAGGGTGGAAGAGTAGAGAAGAAAAACTCCAACTTTCTTCCAATTATCTTGGAAAAGTTTTGAAATATCTCGAGAAGTATTGAAATACCTCGGAGAACTTTTCAAAACCTCGGAGATTTTATCCAAACTCTCCGAGAAAATCTCCTAATCTTTTCACCACCTTTTTCCTTTCTCTGCAATGTGCTAGCCCATGTCGGAGCGTAACTCTCTCGGTACTCAGTAGTTTTTACATCAATAATACTAATTCTCTCATGTATCAACCTCAGAACAATTACACTCGCTCTTATGCAGCGCAAGGTCGCTCGCTGAGCTTTTCCCGCTGTGATGCAGAAGGTCTATCTCTGGATGACTCTGGCACTCGCCATGACCGGACTTACGAGCCTTGCCATGGTCACTCAGCCCGCTCTGATGAACATGGTTTTCAGCTCACCCATCGTGTTCTACGGACTTCTCATTGCCGAAGTGGCCATGGTGTGGTATCTCTCTGCGCGCATCCACAAACTCTCGTTTATGACTGCCGGGTGCTCTTTGCTCTCTATGCCATTCTCAATGGTGTCACCCTTTCGTGCATCTTCTTAGTCTACGCACAAGCCGATATTGTCAATGCCTTTCTCATCACGGCAGGCACTTTTGGCGCGATGTCCGTTGTAGGATTTTTCATCAAGAAAGACATCTCCATGATAGGGCGCATTCTTTCGATGGCAGTCATCGGACTCATCATTGCCCTTGTGGTGAACATGTTCCTCGGAAGTTCCACTTTCGACCTCATCATCAGCATCGCTGGTGTGCTCATCTTCACAGGGCTCACGGCTTATGACACCCAGAAAATCAAAAACTTGGTGCATGAGTTTAACCAAGCAGACGAAGAGTCTACCATGAAAGTCGCGCTGATGGGTAGTCTTATCCTTTATCTCGACTTCATCAATCTCTTCCTCTACATCCTCCGCTTGTTGGGCCGCCGCAGATAATCGTTCTGCATCGCGGTGCAAACCTATCACAGCTCGGAGGTCTCCTCGATTCTCTGGAGACTTTCGAGCCGAAAACTTTCGGTAGTCACGTTGCTGACTCCACTGTTCGCTATCAGCCTTTTTTACTCTTCAATCCATCCCCTCACATTATGCAACTTTCCGATCGTCTCAATCGCCTTGCCCCTTCTGCCACTTTGGCTATGTCGCAAAAGAGTGCAGAACTCAAAGCTCAGGGCATCGACATTATCAACCTCTCTGTGGGTGAACCCGATTTCAACACGCCCGACCACATCAAGGCTGCTGGCCAACAAGCTATTGCCGACAACTGGTCGCGCTACAGCCCTGTGCCTGGTTATCTCGATCTTCGTCAAAGCCATCTGCGCTAAATTGGAGCGTGAAAATGGCCTTCACTACGAACCTACGCAAATCGTGGTGGGCAATGGTGCCAAGCAAGCGGTGTGCAACGTGCTCCTCTCTGTGGTGAATCCTGGCGATGAAGTCATCATTCCTGCGCCTTACTGGGTGAGCTATCCCGACATGGTGCGTTTGGCAGATGGCGAACCTGTGTTTGTGGAAGCCACCATCGAGCAGAATTTCAAGATCACCCCCCAACAGTTGGCGGCTGCCATCACGCCTCGCACCAAAGCCATCATCCTTTGCAGCCCCTCAACCCCCACAGGTTCGGTGTATAGTCTCGAAGAATTGGCAGGTCTTGCCGACGTGCTCCGCCAACATCCCGAGATTGTCATCATTGCCGATGAAATCTACGAGCACATCAACTATGTGGGTAAGCATGCCTCCATCGCCACTTTGCCCGACATGCAGGAGCGCACCGCCATCATCAATGGTGTGTCTAAGGCTTATGCCATGACCGGATGGCGCATCGGTTTTGTGGCTGCTCCTCTCGCCCTTGCCAAGGCGGTGAACAAGCTACAAGGTCAATACACCTCTGGTGCGGGTTCTATCTCGCAAAAAGGCTTCTGTGGCGGCTTTCAACGGCGATCAAGCTCCCGTAGAGGAGATGCGCCAAGCCTTCCTCCGTCGCAAGAACCTCATTGTCCGTTTGGCAAAAGAAATCCCTGGATTTGGGGTGAACGATCCCGAAGGTGCGTTCTATCTCTTCCCCAAGTGCTCTTCTTATTTTGGCAAGACAGATGGCACAACGACCATCCACACTTCCGACGACTTTGCCCTCTATCTCTTGCAAGAAGCCCACGTGGCTTGCGTAGGTGGCGACAGTTTCGGCAGTCCTCAGTGCTTCCGCATGAGCTATGCCACAAGTGATGAAAAACATCGTTGAGGCCATGCGCCGCATCAAAGGGCTTGCGCCAAATTGAAGTAAACTTGACGTTAGAGTTTAGACGTTAGAGGGTCGCAGACCCTTTCTGCTCGCCACACAGTGGCTCGGGCAAAAGAAACGTCGTGTAGAAACAGTTTAGCTTAGACGTTAGAGATTAGATGTTAGACGTAAGTGCCATGCGGACATGGGCTGCGCTAGCTTTTTAATTTCTAACGTCTAGCTTCTTCTCCCTAAACTCCTATGTCTAATGTCTAAAGTCTAACGTCTAATGTCTACCCTCTAATTTCTAATGTCTACCCTCTAACGTCTACTCTCCAGTTTGCCCGAGCCACGCTTGTCGTGGCGAGCAGAAAGGGTCCGTGACCCTCTAGTGTCTAACTTTTAACGTCTAAATATTTGAAACCACGTATCCTCATTGACCTTCGTCATTACAGCAAAGCCCTATTTTCTGCTGATCTCATGGCAGGACTCGTTGTGGGCATCGTAGCTCTTCCCCTTGCCATAGCCTTTGCCATCGCCGCCTCACCAGGAGGAGATGCCGAGCACACCATTGGGCCTGGTATTGGCATCATCACCGCCATCGTAGCAGGTTTGATTATCTCCCTTTTTGGAGGCAGTCGCGTGCAGATTGGCGGACCCACTGGAGCTTTCATCGTCATCATTTATGGTGTAGTCGCCAAGTTTGGATTGTCCGGCTTGTTGGTTGCCACCGTCTTGGCGGGCATCCTCCTCGTCCTCATGGGGCTATTCCGCCTAGGCAGTGTCATTAAGTTCATCCCCTATCCCATCGTGGTGGGTTTCACCTCAGGTATTGCTCTCACCATCTTCACCACGCAGGTGAAAGATCTCTTAGGACTTACCATCGAAGGCGGAGTGCCAGCAGCTTTTATCGACAAGTGGGCGTGCTATTTCCGTAATATCACCACCTTGCAGTGGGATGCCATCATTGTGAGTGTGGTGAGCATCGCCATCATCGTGGCCAGTGCCCGATGGATGAAACGCCTCCCTGGTTCGCTCCTCGCCATCATCGTCACCACCGCAGTGGTCTACTTCACCAACCAGAGTGGACTCACCCATATCGCCACTATCGGCGACCGCTTTGGTGCCATCACCGCATCATTGCCCAGCATCACCGCCTTCCAGCTTGACTGGGCGGCACTCTTCACCGATGCCGAGGGACATTTCACCCTCACCACCCTCAATGCGCTCCTGCCCACGGCCTTTGTCATTGCCATTCTAGGAGCCATTGAGAGCCTACTCTCCGCTACTGTAGCCGATGGTGTCACTGGCGATCACCACGATTCTAACCAAGAACTCATCGGACAGGCATTGCCAACATTGTAGCTCCTTTCTTTGGCGGCATCCCTGCCACAGGGGCTATAGCCCGCACCATGACCAACATCAACAACGGTGCTCGCACGTGCATTGCAGGGGTGATTCATGCCTTGGTGTTGTTGGTGATTTTCCTCCTCGCCATGCCTTTGGCAGCTTATATCCCTATGCCCACTCTGGCAGGTGTCCTAGTGGTGGTGAGCTACAACATGAGTCAGTGGCGCACCTTTGCCCAACTCACGCACCGCCCCAAGAGTGATGTGGTGGTGCTGCTCGTGACATTCGTGCTCACTGTTGTCTTTGATCTCACCATTGCCATCGAACTCGGTCTGGTGCTCGCCTGCTTGCTCTTCATGCGCCGCATGGCAGAGGTGTCGCAACTGTCGATTTTCACCAAAGAGATTGACCCCAATGCTGACCCTGTGGCAGACATTCCCCTCCACGAAGAGGCACTCGCCATCCCAGAAGGGGTGGAGGTCTATGAAATCAATGGTCCCTTCTTCTTTGGTGTGGCCAATCGCTTTGAGGAGATGACGGCAGAGATGCAGGACCATCCTGCCATTCGCATCATTCGCATGCGCCGTGTGCCTTTCATAGATTCCACTGGTGTGCACAATCTGGAGAATCTCTGTTTGATGTCGCAGCGCGATGGCACGCAAATCATCCTTTCGGGTGTCCCAACCCAAGGTGCGTGCGGTGCTGGAACGTGCAGGATTTCCAGCACTTATCGGAGAAGAAAACATCTGTTCGCACATCACCCTTGCGCTCGAACGCGCGGCTGTGTTGCGCGAAAAAGCCTAAAACCTTTGTGCTCCTCGTTGGGCACACTCTGCAGCGAAGCAGGGGCTCATAGCTTAGTGCGCGAGTAAGTTGGATTAGTCCCCTCAGAAAAAGAATTAGGTAGCTTATATTTGGGAAAGTAAAGCCCGAAGTCCTCTTGTAAAGGGCTTCGGGCTATTTTTTATACCGTTTTAAAGTTTACCGGATTGCAATAAATCAAGTTTAGTGTCTTTTTAGAGGAAGCATAGAGTTTGAGAGATGGTTTATTGGGAGACAGAATCTTTCATCCACGAGGTTTGTTGGTAAGCAGAATTCAGGTGAGGTAAGGCAGGGTGGGGTAAATATATAGATAATCCACAATGAGAGCGTAGTGGCAGGTTTATCATAGATGGGGTATGGCGCTCAAACAGCACAGTTTTAGACAACACCTTCTGTACAGAGTCTTGTGTTGAAGGTGAAGGGGTGAGTGCCATCAAATAGTTGCCCTAAATCGTAAAAGAGCTTAGGTTTTTTCCACGGTCAAAGTATTGTATATTGAAGTAGGGATAGGCTGTAAATTGATTATTATAGCCTGTTTGGGCGTTTTGCGAGTTGGATTTATAGTTTTGTATTTTGAGAATTAAGTGTCGAAGCTCTTCTATTGCAGCAGTGTGAACAACACTGATGGTTGCAGAAGACCAAATGCCAGATAAATGGGAAAAGTGGTCATAATAAACTTCAGCAAACCCTTTGAGGTCTGGTTGTTTTTTGTAGAGTAAATGTAGATGAGTAGGGTAGATAGGTGTAAATCCAGGACTGAGGATCTCTGCAGTAGAAGCAAGTAAGTATTGAGCTTTGTGGCGGAGAGCATAGACAACTTCAACTCCAGACATAAAACACATATCGAAGGCTATGAATTGAAATAGGCTGTCTGGTATTGCTTGTTGAAAATCATTGAGTTCCATCTCTACGTCGTTGTCTTGAAAGATAGTGCGTATGCCTAAAATGGGATTTTTCTTTTTTGAAAAATAGGTTAGTTTTTCTTCTGTTGGGGAGAAAGTGATATTGTTGTGTTCAGCCGCTGAAGAGTCTACTAGATTTTTTTAGAACGCTGTTGAAGGCTATGGGTAGAGCTAGCGCGGTTTTCTGTTGTTTCTCTTGGGATGAATGCGCCAAGTCGTTGGATTTTCTAAAGCTCCTTGGGGTAACCATCCAGAAGCATGACTAAAGAGTAGCAAACCGTAACTAGAGGCAGGAGCAAAGTGTTTGAGGTCGGTAATAGCAGTAGCGAGAAGCGCAGGAGAAGCAGAATTGTGTTGATTATAGTGTCTTAGAGTATCAAACATTGATAGTCCGTTTGTCTTACGAGCGCGTAAGAGATAGGCGGAAGGACTATCTTGTGAATCGGCAAATATGAGAAGTTGTCCCAAATTGGGATCCCATCCTTCTAAAAGGGCTGCTGCTTTTTGTGAAACTTCGTTGGTGAGATTATTGTCTCCAGCAAGATAAGCAAGTAGTGTTCTTTGATGATTAGTAGTGCTAACTTCGTAGTCAGAGGAGCAAGAAAAACAGAAGATATTGACAAGACATAATAGGAGAGAAACTATTTTTTTAAAAACATGATTGTATTTTATTATCCAAAAAGTGTAGCGTGGTTTTGATGGAGCAAAGTTACAACGAAAAGATGAAGGTGAACTTATTTCGAAGAAAAAAAATGCTAGAATATAGGTGTATATCAACTTGAAATATAACAAAAAAGTGGTATAATATGCGTTTGTATTGTCCTGTTTTTACGTTTAATGTTGAAAATGTTACTTTGAAAATGGGTATTTTGTTCCTGTTGTAATCTCCCTTATTACTAGGTTGTTGTGATTACTTTTCAATGAATTGTTGAGAGTGGTTTTGATTATTTGAATCGTTATTTCCCTCAATTTACAGGATTGTTGTGATATCTTTCTAGTAATTATTGTCGCGTAGTTTTCTTGTTGCTCTTGTTTATAAGCTGTAATTTCGTGAACGATATTTGTAGTTCTTTGGGTGTTATCTATTGGTGTTTTTTACGTTTAGATAATCTCTAGAACTGCAAGATATGAGGTTTCCTATATTCGATTAAGAAAGGAATGTATTCCTATTCACATATTCAAGCTGTATTCTATGAAAAAAGTTTTAGACAATGCATGTCTTTCGAATATTAGAGTTCTTAGCTTAAGGCTAGGAAAGTCATATACATTGGAGCATTCATGTAATACTCTTGTGTATGTGAGTCAAGGAATGATTCGAGTGGGAAGTAAAGAGTCTACCATTAAATTGGAATTGTTAGAGCGACAGATGTTGTTTTTGCATGGGGCCAAGAGTCGGGTGCTCAGTCCTCAGTTTGATACCACTGTTATTATATTTAACTGGTGCAGCTTTTGACGAAGTGTACAGAAAGTTGCCTTCGCAGTCTACACTTTTGCACTCTACTATCTCTGTTAGTGTTGTGAATAATGAGTATGTATTGGAGGTTGATCCTTCTCTCGATGTTTTTTTTAAAAGTGTAGAGCAGGTATTTGCTTTGGGACTCTCAACTGCAGAGATGTATCAAATAAAATGTTGGGAGCTCTTTATTTTACTTCGTTCTTCGATGGATCATAAAATGTTCATTAAAGCTTTTTAGTGCAGTGTATGACGCAAAGCATGATTTCTTCAAACATCAAGTAGAATCGTTCGTGGATGTAGCAAAGACGTTGCCAGATCTTATAAAAATGATGGGTATGAGTCGGGCGCATTTTCATAGAGTCTTCCGAGATGCGTTTGGGACGACGCCTTATCAATGGTTGTTGAGTCGTAAGGCTGAAAAGGTTAGAGATTACCTCTATGCTTCTTCAGACCCTCTAAAGGTTATAGCCCAGGATTTAGGCTTTGGATCACATTCTAATCTTAATGCTTTCTGTTTGAAGTTTTTTGGGAAGACTGCCAAAAAGCTGAAGAATGAAAATAATAATAATCATTATGAATCGCAAGTCGTAGGTTGATTTTGCTTCACGCATTATTTGCAGCAAGACATTGACCGTTTGATCAGAATACTTTAATTTATATGCTGCCTCCTTTTTTAAGTGGTCACATTTTAGACAGAGTAACATTGAGTGTAGGATTGTATGTTATGCTTGTCTTTAAAGATAATCAAATGAAAGGGTTCGCAAGGTTATAAATGTCATGAATAAGGTTAACGGAATCTTGAAACGAACTTCTTCCTGAAGGTGTATTATGAGAAAAGCCTCCCGCATCTGACTTTCAGACATAGCAAAAGATAGCAAATCTTGATCGAACGATTGTTTGCAGTTGCTAGTTTAGTGCTTAGATTCTTGAATCAAATTGTTCTGGTTGCCCACTTATAGAGGCAGTAGTGCGATTCTAAAGATTGCCAATGAAACTCCATTAACCGTAGTGGAATGTGGTGTGGACTTTGGTGATGATGAAGTATCGCTCCTTATAACAAGGATTGAGGATAAAGTCAGTAATATCTTATTGTTCGATTATTGCCACGTACTTTTGTTACTCTTGTGGTGAGTTTTCGGTTATGTGTAACTGTTTTTTAATAGCAAGGCCCGAGTAGAGGCAATACACTAGATAAAAATAAAAGTAAGTATAATGATTTTCAGCACAGACACCTTTAAGGTATCCATCCGATTTTATGATATAATATAAGTATTATTTGATAATATATTAGTATTTGTAGGTTGTATGTTGGGATTTAATATATCCTTATTTATTGTATCTTTGCAGTAGTTTAATAGAGAAATATGTTCTATCATAATTATTTAGATGATAAGATGCAAGTAGAGCAGTGTTTTCTTTAGACGATAAGTCTAGTAGTAATATGAATGGTTTATATAGTTTTATTCGGTTATTTTTCGGTTTTAGTGACTTTCTTCGCTTGTTCGGATATGTCGGCACAGCGAGTTGCTTTTCGTACAGATGCGGTTTATTGGATTACAACCACCCCCAATATGGGGGTAGAAGCGCGTCTTGGGAATCATGTTAGTCTTGGTTTACAAGCTGGATATAACCCTTTCGAGTTTTTCTTCTCAAACGCTTTCTGATGGACAGGTGGTACCACGTAAATTGAAAAATTGGCTCTTGAGACCAGAGATTAAATACTGGTTTTGTAAAACTTATGAGCGTAACTATTTGAGTTTGCAAGGTATTGCTGGAGCATATAATATTGGAGGTTTGCTGACAGGTAATGATAGGGGTTATCGTTACAAGGGTGAAGTCTATGGAGTAGGTCTTAATTGGGGTTATCAGTGGGCTGTTTCTCGTCGTTGGGGTGTTGAAGCCTCTGTTGGTGTAGGATACCTCTATCTTCCATATGATAAGTATGAATGTGTGAGATGCGGTGATTTTCTGGGTCGATATGCTTGCATTATGTTGGTCCTACAAAACTGGAAGTCTCCCTAGTGTATTATATAAATTGATATTTTGTGCTGCCTTATGTTTTTGAAGCAGATAGCTCTAGTCTTTACTGGCTGTATATATTCTTTCTATAGTTTAGCAACACCTGTAGAGAGAAAGTATCAACGCGTAGTCGATGCTTTACGTTTTAGTCATGTGAATGTTGCGACTGATACTGATAGTCTACGTGTGCAGTTTGAAGGTAATCTTCCACGTAAACATTTGAAAAATTCAGCAGCGCTTCGATTGATACCAAAGTATGTGACTGCCAATGGAGAGTATGTGTTTCCGGAAATATTAATCAATGGTAGCACTAGAGCTGCCTTTTATACAAGAGAACAAGCTCTGTTGACGCCTCTCGACTGCGATAAGCAACACCGCGTTAGGGTCTTCCGTCAAGAGCGTGGAGAAGGAGTTCGTTTCGTGTATAGTGATGCTCTTCCTGTTCCCAAGGGGGCCTATGGGCAATTAGTAATTGATGCTTATCTAGAGAATTGTTGTAAATCAGATTTTGTGACTACAGTTCGCCTTCTAGCTGGCACTCCTTCTCAGATTCCATTATTTTTTGAACGTAATGTGACTTTCTTTCGCCCGCAGCTCGAAAAGGTGAAGACGCGCAGTACCGGTCTGGGCGTTTATGTGAATTTTCCAGACAGGTAAGCATGAGCTCCTTCCTGCTTATAAGAGTAATGCTAGTGAGCTTGCCAAGGTGGATAGCGTGTTGCGTCCAATGCAGCGAAATCCAGATTTATATACTGTTTCAACGATTAGTATCCATGGATTTGCTTCGCCCGAAGCACCTGCAGCTTCAAATATGCGTCTCTCTCAACTACGCGCAAATGTGTTTAGAGACTATATTGTGAATCAATACGGTCTTCAGACCCTGTCTGATGTGCCTGCTATTGGCATGGGTGAAGATTGGGTGGGACTTCATAAGGCTTTGATTAAGAAACCTATATCACATCAAGAACAAGTGCTTGAAGTGCTTGAACGTACTGAGGTGTATGACGAGCGTGAGCAACTGTTGCGAAAAATAGATGGTGGACATGTGTGGCGCAGACTCCTTGATGACTACTTCCCGTCATTGCGTCGTATGGATATGAAGATTTCCTATACTGTTCGTGCTCTTGCTCTCAATGAGGCAGAAGTGATGCTCGATGGTCGTCCCCAAGATTTGTCTGCAGCTGAATTTTTTGATGTTGCTCGTTGGAGAAACTCAGATAATGTTTTGGCAACTCATCGCCAGTATTATGGTCGCGAATATACCATCGCTACTGAATATTTTCCTCACGATCCTGTGTCGTGGCTTAATGCTGCTACTGCTGCTTTGTTAAGAGGAGAAACGAAAGTGGCCAAAACAATGCTTGAGCATGTGGGTGACACTCCTTTGTCTTATCTCAATCAAGGACTCTACCACTGGTCGATTGGTGATACTGTAAGAGCTGAGTATTACTTTCAACTTGCTGCTACCGTTGAGTCGACTAAAGTTGCTGCTGAATACAATCTTCAACAGTTGTCGATATGGGAACAGCAGCGTATGCTCTCTTCTTCATCTAATTTAGATTCTAAATGATTAGTCCTAAAACGATGTTTCGCCCGTTACATATTCTAAGTTTTCTGTTTGTCATTTTGGCTGTCTTTAGTTGTGATATTTCGGATGAACGAGATCTCTGTTGCGAGCGCCTTACGCTTCATTATCGTTATGTGCAGCGAGAGATGCAAGATGATTTCTCACAGCATATTGATCATATGCGCCATTTTTTGTTTGATGACTTAGGACGATTCATCAAAGAATTGCCGCCCTCGTCTAAAGGTCGTCAGGATGTTCGTTTAATAAAAATGCCCGTTGGCACCTACACAGTTATTACTGTGGCGAATGCGACTGTTGGTAGAACTCAGTTAAGTGAACTAATGAAACCTTGGAGTACTTTGGCTGATTTTAGGCTAGCTATAACACATCTCGAATCTAAAAAAATAGTAGATGCAAGTAATGTACATGGCAATGGAGACGAACTCTTTTGGAATTCGCGCACATTCACTGTGAGGCCTAATCGCAGTCAATATATTATCTGTGATCTTTCCAATATACATTGTCATCTTGGTGTTAAAGTGAAATGGAATACAGTGCCAAAAATGGATGGGGATTACACCATACGTTTAACGCAGGTGCCTACCGATTATGTGCTTTTTCCATCACTTGCAGATACAATTAGAAGGCATTCTGGTGAGCCGTTGTCTGCGGAAAGCAGTCCTAAACATCTGATATACACCTTCCCAAAACATGCCGGAAGTTTAGGAGTTCATGAAATTACAGTACCTCTCTATAATTTAGAACTTGAGGGGGTATTTACAACACTTCGCTACTCCAATACTCATATTCCAACATTACAAATATTTCACGGAGACGTTGCTATTACAAAGCCAATAAATCTTGGACGAGCTTTCAGGGCTTGGAATTGGCTGCCTTCATCTAATCCCGAACAAGATTATAGAATAGAGCTCACTCTGTATGATGATGGTAGAGTATTGGTAAACCAATGGGCAGAAACCACAGTACTTGACTGGATAGATGGTGGAACTTTTGAGTATAATCTTATATTGTTACAGCTGTTTATATAGATATTGTATTCAGTTTGTTGAGATGCACCAAGAATGTTTGTATTTACACGATAAAAATAGGCGAATTGCATTTGATGTGTTTTCGCCGTAAACACCATTTTATTTTTCTAACTTTAATAACGCAATTCAATGAAGATGAAATCTATTGCAATCGCAGCTATCGGACTAGCTGCGCTGTCATTCTCCTCTTGTAGTAGCGAGAATGATCTCACTAGCGGCATTGAAGCTCAGAAGCAAGCTCAGCTCTTGACTTTTTAGCTTTGCCATTCCTAAGGCTGATCCCGTGACCTATGCTACTCATGATCAAGCTGAATACGATATTGCTAGCTTGTGGATGTACGAATTTGATGCCAGCTCAGGTAAGCTTCTCAGCACCCCAGTAGATATTAAGCCACAGCTCACGGGTGCTGGTCCACAATATAGCTATAGCAAAGCTGTAACTCCTAATCAGAAGGGTACTCGTCGTTTTGTGTTTGTGGCAAACGAGCAAGTGGCTGGTCTTGTTGTAGGTTCTAGTACTATGGCCGACTTGCAACAGAAGGTGGCAAGTAAAACTTTGGCTGCCGATGCGTCTAGCGCCACGATTCTCAATGACTTTGGCAGTAACAAGCGTATCCCCATGACGGGAGAAGCTGTTGCAAACGGTTCTAAGCTTATCTCTGTGACTGGCACCAATAAGAGTATTTCTGTTGAAATGACTCGTGTATTGGCTCGTATTGACATCTCTAACCAAATCACAAATATGGTGATTAAAGATGTAAAGCTTGTAAACGCCAATAGCCAGTCCTTTGTTTTCCTCAATGGAGAATATACCAAGCCTGCAACAAACTCAAAAGTGTCTGGTGTGAAAGCTTTTGCAACTATTCCTGCTGCCTTTGGCAAGGGAACCGAGTTGAAAAAAGCTTTCTACCTCTATGAAGGCGCACAACCAGCTGACAAGAAGGATGCGTTGCAGGTTCAAATTTCTGCACTTCAAAATAATAAAAGATGTTGTATTCAATGTACCTTTCTACGTTGAAAATAAGCCTGTGACTGTTAAGCGCAATCACATTTATCGTTTGGTGTTGAAAGATAAGAGTGGTCCTACGGATGCTGCAGGTACTAATATCTCCTTCACCATCGAAGATACTCCTTGGAACGAAATTACTTTAAACGAAGAATTTGAAGCGCTAACTCTTGTTCCTGAAATTGTTCGTTCTGGGAACTTTGATTATGATTATGCTACGGCTACTGTAACGCTGCAAAAAGAGGCATATAGTTTTTTTAATGTGAACGCTGTCTCTAATCTAGCTAATGCAGGTAATTCTGTAATCGAAGTTGTGGGCGATGCTCCCTGGATCACAAAAACGAACCAGTATCCCTTTAATTCGGAATTTGCAATTAGTGCCAATACAACAGGTAAAGTACGTAAGGCTGTAGTTAAAGGATATTACACTAACTACCCTGATGTTGTTAGGGTATTTTACTATCATCCAGAAACCATGATGTTTTTGTGGTAGCAACTATGTCTTAATGTAAAAATGAAAAATTATAGAAAGATATATCAATTGTTGACCCTTCTTATTGTTGCAATGTTGGGTTTCGCATCTTGTACCAATGAAGTCCTAGTAGAACCTAATGGTGGAGGACAGGGCAATACAATTTCATTCACCTTGCAAGGGGCTAATGGAACCTCCACGCGAGCTACGGCTGCACCTAATCCTACAAACCCCACTATTGTCCAAACCCCAGCGCTTGATCGTGAAAAAGCTGTCCAGAGTATTTATGCTGTGCTCTTCCATGATGGCAATTGGTTCAAGACTATCAAGGCCAATGGCTCTGGCACTTACACCCTTCCAGTGGATGCTGCAGGCACATTTGATATGTATTTGGTGGCAAACCCCAATGCTGCGCTTGTTTCCAAATTAGAGAATGATGTGACTAATGAGACAAGTTATCTGCAGCTTGTTGCTGATCAAACTCCTGGTGAGAACAATCAGGCTACAAACTTTTTGATGACCTCAGCAAAGAAGACGGTAACTACCAATGCTGGTGCAACTACCAATGCTGGAGTTTTTAAAATGGTGCGCGTGGCTGCACGTTTTGACCTCTATAATCGCGTAGACAAACTAAATATCACAAAGATTACTCTAAAGAATCGTTTTGTTGAGAGTCGCATTGAGCGTGGTGCAATGAATGCAGACATGAGTGGTCTCGCATTTAATAGCACTAAAACCTATGGTCCTGCTGAAGGTCTTAAGAAGTATGACTGCGTAGCCGCTATGTACAGTTATGAAAATGCTTTTCCTGGTTCCACTTCATTGGTAATTGAAGGTGACTATGCAGGACATCCTATCAAGCCAACTGAGATTCTTCTTGAGAAGCTTCCAGTGAAGCGCAATCACCTCTACACTATTATCCTTACTGAAAGTAACTACAATGGTGATAACAACAAATTTGATCCCGAAAATGTATTCGGTTCTTTGAAGTTTGATGTTGTTGTAAAAGACTGGGAGGAAGGCGAAACGGTGGAATGGGATGAACTTTCTCATGCTCAGAAAGTCGTTTCTAACTTCACTGCTGCAGCTACTAATCTTGTTGAAGCTGGACAAGAGAATCCCACAACTTTGACCATCAATAATCCTGCTGCTAACGTAATAACTCTCACTGTGAAGGGAGGACCTGCTGGGTCACAGCTTGTACACACTGAAGGTGCTCTTCCTAATGGTTATAGCGTAAATGCTGGTAAAGTAGATATCATCGAAGGGGTACCTACTCAGACCTTCAAAATCACATTGCCCCAAAATAAAACTTATGAGAAGGTGTTGCCCTTCGAACTTCAAAATGCTCTTGATCCTGCTATCAAAACTGCATTTGTCTTGAAGCATAAAGGAGTACGTGTTAAGCTACCTCTAGAGTATATGGCTGAATACAATGTAGCTCAAGATGGATTTTCTTTTTGCCCACATCACACGACAATGACAAAGCCGGAGGTTACTTCAATTTTGCCAATGCAATTTCTAAGTTTGCCCACATCAAAATTGATAACAAAGCATATCATTTGCCTACTCCTGAAGAATGGTTGGCGGTAGCTGGTGATTATGCGCTTTGGACTGAACAAAACCGTGTGAGATTTGATAGAAACAATTTTGTTCCCAATGTTGCTGAGCGAGTTAAAGTCAACGGTGTCGTAGCAGACTACACTGCTGATTATAAGGGCACTGGTGATGGACGTTTGGCTTATGCTGTTAAGTTCAAAGGCAATGGTGACACTTACAAGTGCGCTTATCGCTACGAAGTTGTTGGCAATCCTGCAGATGGAAATAAAACTTCAAGAATCAAGGTTACAGCTCGTTTGCCGGTACTACCAATCCAGCAGACATCAATGCCGTTGCTAATGAGAATTTCTGGAACTCAAATAACCAAGGTGATGTAGTGAAGTATTTGTCTTTTGCCGGAACACTAGAAGAAGATGGTACAATTGTTTATGGAAAAAGAGGTTATATTCACTCAACAGTAGTTCTTGATGGTACGGCAGGTAGAACTAGTCAAATGAAGGTTGCGTATTTCTATACGGGTTTGAGGCAACGGTAACAGAGATGCCCAAATTAATGTTCGTCTATTTTTCCGACAAATAACTCAAAAAGTTTCTAGTATGATACAAATTCAAATACTGAAACTTATTTATTGCTGTTTGGTAAACTACCATTCTGCATAATAATCAGCCCTGAAGCCCTTTAAAAAGGACTTCGGGCTTTATTTTCAATAACAAACTCCCTAAGCAAATAATGATGGATGAATAGTTCTTCCAGCTAGAGATTTGGCTCCTCCAGCCTAAATAGTCTACTCACTCTTTTGAGGTGCTTTCGTGAGAGCAGTGAATTGGTGTAATATATGAGCGTGAGTCTAAGTGTTTTCTCAAGATGAGAAAAAAAGAAACGTATTTTTCTCATTCTGAAAGCACCGTGCACAAGATATAGTCAATGAGAACCACGTAGATTTGTATCTCGATGGCATTCACGCTCTCAGGCTCACCCAAACAAAATTACTGGTCTGCAATATAAAAACAATAATTAGGTGGTTGACTAGAAAATCTGGTCAACCACTCTTTTTCTCGTTCTGCATAGCAGGGGAGTGGAGGAGGAGAGAGGGGGCATCGCGTCTTTGTGCATAGGCATTTTGAGGAGTGTGAGAGGGAAAAGGGGGGTGAACAGTGATTTATCAAATGTAAAACCTTGAAACAAGGTTCAAAATTTGGAAGAGTACAGAGAAGCTCGTAATTTTTGTAGCGTAGTAGTTAGCGGACTCGCAATTTTTTATTTCTCAAGATCCGAGGAACGCTTGCCGACTATAGGTTTTTGAGGAAGAAAGATATAAGAGGCTTTGCGTGTAAAGTCGCGATTTCTTCGGAAAGCCTGGCTTAATCACAAAAACACGCAGACGAGATTGTGCGCTTCTCCGGGGGCATCGCAAGAGTTGGTTCAGCTTTCTTACGACAAAACACTTCATAGCATTTTGCGCGCCAGAAGGTGCGTGGAAAGGTTACAAATTTCACCACTATGAACTCGCATACCGCCTATAGTCTTTTGGGATTCTGTCGAGAATGCTGCGGATTTTTGGCAGATTCTTAGCAACGAACAGCGCGCTATCCTCGATAGTGCGAAGGAGTGTTGTATCTGGGGGAAAGGGAAGCGGTCTTTCGGCAGGGGAACTGCCGCAGCAACTCTTTTATGTGCACGCCGGCACAGTCAAGGTGTCGCGCATGAGGGAGCAGGAAGTATCAGATTCTCCGCTTTGTTGCACAAGGAGATGTCTTCGGATATGGAGCTGCGCTAGCTGATGAACCTTATGTGGTTTCGGCTGAGGCGTTTGAAGATAGCGAGATCTGGGCCATTCCTCTCAGTTGTGTGCGCCACACGCTGTTGCATTCGGCCGATGTTATCCACTACGTGTTGAGACGTTTAGCGCACGAACTTGGGACTTCTGATTGCCGTATGGTGAGTCTCACACAAGGTCATTTGCGCGGGCGCATGGCTGAAACGTTGCTTTTCTTGCATCGCACTAACCCGAACCGAACGAGGTCAACTGGATGTGCTGGCGCACCTCACACGTCGCGAATTGGCAGCCTTGAGCAATATGAGTACGGCCAATGCCATTCGCACGCTTGCGCAGTTGGCCGAAGAAGGGCTCATCGCCGTGGAAGGTCGCCATATCCGTCTGCTCGATGTCCACCGCCTGCAGTTTGTTGCTCTGCAAGGATAGGAACACTGCTCCAGTTACTGCCCAGCTTACATCGCAATCCCTACTTTATGATAGAGCAGGAGCTTCAGCAAGTGAAGAACCATACAAAGAGGTCGTTCCAGAAAAACGGAGATATCTGCTCTATAAAACCACAAATTTTGAGGGAAAAGTCGAAAAAGTTCCCGAGAAATTTGGAAGTGAAAAGAATAGTAGTACTTTTGCATCACATTTGAGCCACGCACTTTGGTGCAGGAATCAAATCCTTGCAAATTCAGTGCAAAATACTTGGTCACATCAGTCATTATTTCGCACCTTGCAACAGGAGAGATGGTAGAGTGGTCGATTACAGCAGTCTTGAAAACTGCCGTACCGAGAGGTACCGGGGGTTCGAATCCCTCTCTCTCCGCAATAAAGGGTGTAAATCAGCAGGTTATGCGATTTACACCCTTTATTACACCCGAAAATCAACTCATTCCCCGCTCTTCTCTCTCCCTCCCCAAAATACAGCAAGAGTTCCCTTTTATCTTACTTATTCAATAATCATCGCACTCTCCAATACTATCGCAGAGCGCCTTGTATTGTTCTGGATCTTTTTGTTTAATCGTATCAAGGATGAACTGTGCGCATTTCTTCGCTTCTGAAGATTCTATTATAGTCATTCCTCTTTCAAATAAGCCATTGAGGTGAGACATTTCATTTGTCAATCGATGTACAACCCCTGTATCGCTCGTATCCCCGAAAAAGTTTTTCAGCTTGGAGAGCGTAAACTCTTTCTCATTATCAGGATATTTATAATAGAGATACATCTCTAGAAACTTTCGAGCGTTATTCCCAAACGAATAAAACAGTTCATAGTCTTCCTCTACAGAGCTACGACTACACTTGTATATTTGATGGAATAGATAGTTAAACTCCGTCACATGTAGCTCCATATATTTAGGCATACAACGAAGGATAGAGACGTCATCTTTTCGCTCTATCAACAGCCATCGCTTATATCCTTTACCCTTACCTATCCTTTTGAGATATCGTAGAAACTCAAGGTTATGTGTTGATAAGAATAACTGCGACCATTTATCACCGTTATCTACAATTTCTTGACTTATCAATGAGTATATAAAGAAGATATGATTGCTATCTAGACTTGAGATAGGGTCGTCAATCCAAATGATGGGCTTGGTGGACTTTGTATCTACATCCTCGAGCTTCGCAACAAAGTAGGCAAACGCCACTAGGTTTCGTTCACCTTCGCTAAGATTATAAGCTTTTTCTCCTTGTCTGCAAACATCAAATTGAACTCCATCAGTTCCTTCAATAGCCCTCAACTCAATATATTGATGACCGAAGTAACTTTGAAGAATTTGATTAACCTTGACTGCCGCAGCCTCTTCATTTAATCGTAAACGTTCTTTTTGTGCAATTTCCTTCTCAAGCTCAGTGACCTTACGCTCTGCTTCCTCTTTTAGGCTATTTTTCTCCGATACAATTTGTTCTTTTTGGTGAACATCCACACATAAACGTTCATATCCTATATCTTCTTTGAAGCGAGAAACTTCACTTAAGCGCAACTTTTTTTTCGTCTCTGCCTGCTGACGAGATAGGTTGTCCCCATACTCTTGAGCCTGAGAGATGAGGGACCGAATCTGCTGATGAATATTCTGGAGTTGTTCCAAGTCAAAGTGATAATTAGTGTAGGATAACACCGTATGTATTGCACTTTTGCGTTGCTTTACCTGTTCTAAAATCCCTTTCAGTGCTAAGACATAAGCATTCCGACAATCGTCCAACTGTCCGATAATAGCTTGAACCTCAACATGAAACTTTTGATAGTAGTCCTCCACTTTCAATGCATACATATCGTCCGCCCTTTGTATCTCGGCTATCAAGAATTTCTCAGCCTCCGAGAGTTTATCTTGTAGCTCTTTCGTAGATTGGTCATAGTGTTGCTCTAACTGTTGCCATCGACTAGGTGTAATGGAGTTTCCACAGAATAGACAGCAATCTTTACCCTCGTGCATATGATAGCCCTCCTCTACCCACTTATTAGCCATCGCATCACTAACAAGCTCAGCGATTTTACCTTCAGCCAAAATGGCTTGTTCAACGAGAACCCGAACTCTCTCATTAAGGCTTGCGAAATCCACACCTCGAAACTCCTCAATTGATGGAATAGTCTTGTATTGCTCTCGCAAGCTCTGCTTGCAAAGCTCTATCTCACTTTCTAAGAGTTGATCTGTTGAACTAACCTTAGAAATATCTACCTTCAGTTTGGCTACTGTATAGTTTTGATCTCCATATAGATCCGATTTATACTTTATTCCCTGCTGTCTATCTGTCGCCTTCTTTGATAGTCGCTCCTGAAGTTCTTTCTCTACCCTCCGATATTCTTTCTCAGCATCTTTCCATGCTTTCGTAGTATTAACCCTATCTAAGTATAGCTTGGTCTCTTGACCTTCGGTACTATTCCTAGCTGATCTCTGAGGCTTTGGATTTCTCGCTCAATATCGGCATTGTCTCCGAATACAGCAAAGGGAGCAACGCTACTACTTCCATTTGGGTCATTGACGAAGTATAGCTTCTCTCGCACAAAGTCCTCATTAAACACACGGACTTGGAGAGGGTTCTCTGCTTCCGATACTCGGGTTAGAGTCTTGCCATCCTCCAACTCCAACTCCAATGATGCATTCACATACTTCTCAAGCCCCACACCTGATTCCAGATACCGGAAAACCCTTGACAAAGTTGTTTTTCCTGAGTAGTTGCGACCATAGAGTATATTTATAACCCCCAAGGCTCGAGGTCTGTCCTTTGTCGTCCTTGACAAAGGTATCCCATTCAAAATCTTTTAAAAACTCCAAGATTTTTGAGTTTGAGAAATTTCTTAATCATACACTTTTTGAATTTAAATATATTCTGAGTACATCGTACTCCATCACACGCATTGTGTGCTCCATATAGGCGTAGTCGGGAGTTCCATTGGGCAAAGAGGGAAGCATTATGATCTGTCGTTTCATACGCTGGGCGTTGAACTTGTAGCCATAGGCATATTTTCTTCTTTGCTGTGCGATAGCGGTAGAGAGATAAAGGAGGGTGTACTTGTTGTTGGCAGTTTCGTCTTTCCATCGCACACGCTTCACATCATCTGAAAAAAGAGCTTCGTAGGGATGATAGAACGAGAAGCCTACACTACCATTATAGTTCACCCCTAGGACATTGCTATCTAGGCTCGCATTGCTATTCTCTATGAAGGCTGTAACTCCATTGCTTGCCTCTGAAGCTCCGACGAATGGTCTACTGCCTTCCTGCATATCGGCCTTAGTTAAGCGCACGCCATTAGCAATGAATAAGACGTCTTCAATGAAATAGGGTTGCATTTTACCCCCGATTTTGCATTTCTTCACATCTCAATTTAAAGAACTGAAGAGCCTTACCCAAAGTCTCCTGCTCCACTCGCAGCATAAAGACAGACATAAACTCCCAGTCAGGTGTGCCGTCTGATTGGACAGGGAGCATTAAGCGTTCTCTTGAAATGCGTAAATCATTTATTTCTCTGTTGAAACTGTATTTCTCGGAGAGTCTTCTGATAATTGGGAGCATAAAAAGATAGGCATATTCGTCTATTCCTTCCTTCTGAAGTGATGTTACGTGGTCGCTTGCTACAAATTCAAATTTTTGAAAGAATGCACTACCAACGCTTCCACTATTAGCAAGGCTTATGCAATTTGAGAAAATACGTATCCTTTCCTTATTACCAACGAACCCATCTATTCCATTGTTCGTAGCTGTGGACGACACATAAGGGGTAGTTCCTTCTATATGGTCATCTTTCTTTAATCTTTTGCCTCTTTGTATACGAGTGAAGACATCAGAGAAATAAAACTCTTTCCACTCTCGATCCTCCAATGCACCAAGGCTTATGATATGCTCAAGTAGTTGCGCTTCTAGTTTAGAGCGAACTTCTGATAAAAGTTCGTCCTCTACTTGTCTTACATAGGTTTCCATAAATGCCCAGTCGAGCGTACCATTGGTTCCGATAGGAAGCATTAGTTTGGAACGTCTCATTCTAATAGGTCTCCACTTCTTGGCATAAGCAAAAGATTCTCCTGCTTTTTGGATAGAGGGGATAAGAAATGTAGCAAGTTCTTTAGTCATCACTTGGTCTTTCAAATACACGACTGTAATGTCGTGGCTACAAGTAAATTCGCTTGCTTGATAATATGCATGCCCAACAGAACCATTATTTGTAATAGCAATACAACCACCTGCATAAAAACGCTTATCTACATCGTTCATAGAGTTACCTCCCACTTTGTCGTGGACTTGTACACTATCCTTAGTGGTCATTCCTGTAACGCCATTGTTATATTGAGTTGCTCCAAGGAAAGGCAATGTCCCATTCTCTTCCATTGGTGGCTTCTTATTGTAATAGCCATCTACAATATGGAAAACATCCTTAAATTGGAACTCTGCCCATTCTCTGTCAGTCAGTTTTAACTCTTACTCATCGCTTTAGCGTATTTTCAAAGAGATAGCCTCTTCCATGGGTAATCATATTGAACTGGAAAGTGAGGGTAGTCTGCCATTGTCTTGCAAAGTCCTCTTCACTGGGGATTTCATCATTGAAGTAATAGAACGAATGCAACCATTCATCCTCTGGATCAATTGTTGTTTCCACGCAGAATTTACTTTCTGCTTCTATTTTTCCATACCATACATCAAGAAGGTGTTGTTTGCGGTCTTTGGCTGTGCCATTATCCACTAACCCTACGTGCTTTGCTACAATGAAACCATCGTCCTCGAAGTTGATGAACTTACACTTCTTCCTTGGGGTGTGGCACACCTGCCGTAAAGATGGCGATGCAAGGATTTGTCCCGACACCGTAGAAGGTATTATTGTTGAGGGTTATTACCCCTTCGAGTGTGTGGTGCTTGAGGATGTTACGCTTAATGCCCTTCTCTGTTGTGGTCTTTCCTGTAACAGAAGACTGCGGTATAATGACAATTGCCCTTGCATCTTCGCTTAGGGAGTCAAGCAAATGTTCAGTAAAAGCGATTTCGTACTTATCCGGGTCGTCTTTGCTCCCTTGTGAATAAGGAGGGTTCATCATTCCAACTGTGCAGTGCATCTCTTTTTGGAGCTTACTCGCAGACTCAGCAAGGAAATCGAAGTTGTGTAAATTGCTCTTACCATCGCCACGCAATATCATATTAGTTGTAGCAATGGTAAACATATAATCTTGGAGTTCTATACCCATCAATTGTTCCTTCCGAATAGAGCGTTGCTGGTTGGCGTCCTTTGTCTGGGCAAGCATCGAGTGCATGGCTGCAATCAAGAAGCCTCCTGTTCCACAACAAGGGTCAAGCACTCTATCTGTAGGCTTTAGGCCTATCAAGTCGCAGAAGAGTTCCGTAATGTGCTTCGGAGTCAAGACAATGCCTAGATTTTGACCATCTTTCCCCGAGTACGACATAAACTCTCCATAAAACAAGCCCAAATAATCATCAGCAGACTGTGTGTAAAGGATAGAGCGATGAATGCTCTCTCGGAGAAACTCGGTGTACTCTCTTAGCAGTGTTCTCCCACTCTTGGGGTCTTTGTCGTTGATTTTGCGGTTATCTCTAATCACGGCAAACTGAGCCAATATCTTATCTCGCTTGGTCGTTGGGGATACATTAGCTCGAGTCAGATTAGCTTCAATAGCATCATAAATCTTTTTGCCGTCAGACTTGATGCTGTCGCCCGTAAGATCATCGATGGAGAATCCTTTGAAACTTTCCTCTCGAAGGGCTAACAAAATTCCTGAAACGACAAGCGGTTTCTCTTGATTAGTTAGACCTCCTTTCCAAAGCATTTCGTGAAGTGTCTCTGCATCTTTTAAGATTTCAGCTGTAGTTTTCTCTTCCTCACTCGCCTCCTGCAACACCTCACGATGGTAGTAACGGTCGATATTTGCCTCATTAAACGACACAAAGGTTTGTACATCTGCCAACTCTTTAGGGTAGAGGCTATCATCTATAAAAATCGGGGTAATACGATGTCGCTTTTCATCACCCGACACCCCAATCGCTATTACTTTTTTGTAGTTCGTATGCTTGATTAAATGCTTAGCATAGTGCAGTGCCCCATTGAGGGCATAGTCCTGCTTGCTCGCGGTATCTTCGAGTAAATTATTTTGCTTATCTCGACATTCGTGCATAGCCGTATCCACCTTGTTCTCTATCACGATTACAAAGTCCTTGACCACTCCAATGAATTCTGGTTTGCCCGATTTTCCAGTATCTGCCTTAGACGCGGTTTTGAGGGCTTTCTCTATCTCTGCTATAGTAGAGCCTTGATATTCTAATGTGATGTAGGCAGATTTCAATAAATCGTACACCCATATATCCGTTTGCGCTTCTTTTTTTGCCATCAATGAATCTTTTAACCTACAAAAATACAAACTAATAGGCAGGGAAAAGCATAAAAGGATGGATATTTTACATATACGGAGTAACTTCTATGAGAAACACGCATCAATGACAGTCTATTTCACTGATTTTTAGCTATTGGAGCGTTGGAGGACTTTCCTATTCATCCCTATATTTCCCTCTTTTCTTCTTTTCTTGTTTGTAACCTAAAAACTAAGTTCTTTTGCAGTGTCAGAGCCTTTCAAAAGGGATCCCGAAGGCTCGAAAAACATCATAAAAAACAATGCGACATCAACGCACAAATAACAACTATATGCTATGACACTACATGAATTACTCGACAAACCTGTGTGGCAGATGACAGGAGAAGAACTTCTATTTCTGGCACAACACGGAAAAACGTACGATGAGGGAGAGATTACAATAAAATCTTCCGCCAAAGAACAAAAACATTTTGTCTATGGGCTTGCTGGACTCGCTCGCCTCTTTGGGTGCAGTTTGCCTACGGCTAATCGCATCAAACAAAGCGGAAAAATAGATAGAGCCATCACGCAAATTGGTCGAAAAATCATCATTGACGCAGAACTTGCTCTCGAACTCGCAGGGCGCAAAGTAGGAGGGCGCAAATGAACCATCCAACGGTAGCCATACAACCACCGCTTGATCTAGAAGCAATGTGGCAAAACTCCTTGATTCGAGTGGTGACCAACTGACCATTCCTCCTGTGGTGCTCCGTGTCGATGAAGCCATCATTGGTACGCTGGGCAACTTTAGTGTCTCCACGGGCAAGGCGAAAGCCAAGAAAACTTTCAATGTCTGTGCCCTTGTGGCAGCTGCGCTCATCAATGGACAAGTGCTAGAATATCGGGCGTCATTTCCAGAAAGCAAACGAGACATTCTCTATTTCGATACAGAACAAAGTCCTTATCACTGCCAGCTGGTGATGCAGCGTATCTTGTCCTTGGCAGGGCTTCCCTTAGATCATGAACCCGAACATCTAAAGTTTAGTCATCTCAGAGCCATCTCAGAGCCCAATCAGCGGAGAGCGTTAATTCGCTATGCCATCTACAACAGCCCTAACCTTGGTCTAGTGATTATTGATGGAATAAGAGACTTAATGCACGACATCAACAATTCTTCCGAAGCCACCAACCTTGTGGGCGATTTGATGCAATGGACCGGTGAAAAGAACATCCACATTCAAACCGTGCTGCATCTCAACAAAAGGTGACGACAATGCACGCGGACACATCGGTACAGAACTCAACAACAAAGCCGAAAGCGTGTTGCTCATAATAAAGACACCAGGACACAGACCGAAGTGTGGTATCGCCTGCTGTAATTCGCTCCAAAGCCTTTGCTCCCTTTGCCTTTTAGGTTGTCCGAAGATGATGGGATATGCCTTCCAGAACTAGATACCGAATTTTCCGTTACCAACTCCCCCTCCTTTTCTTACCAAGAACTCAGTAGGGAGGAACATCGTAAAGCCTTGCAAGAGACATTCAAAACCGACACCGAACTAGGGCTACGGATCACTGCTCACTCGTTTGAGCACAGCCCTATCAATCCATTTGTGGACGAACTTATGGTCAAACCAAACTCAAAGAACTCCTCCGTTTCCTGCTCAACAAACGAATGATTGTCAAAAGCTGGGAGAGGGCAGTATTGTTTTCAGTCCGATTTTCATTATTAACCCCAAAAGTTTGGTCGGTCAGTCGCAGGCTCTATATATGCCTGACCAACTGACCAAACTCAAATAGAGAATGGTCGGTCGGAATGTGTGCCTATAGAGAACGTCCGACTGACCAAAGTGTTTAACCTCCAAAGAAAAATGATATGAACCTACGCAACATCAAACAACAGTCCATCGTAGATTATCTTCAACAACAAGGATATAGTCCTCAACACATCAGAGGAAATGCCTATTGGTATTGTTCGCCGTTCAGAAATGAACAAACAGCCTCCTTCAAAGTCAATAGCGAACGCAATCAATGGTATGACTTTGCTACTGGCGAGCATGGCGACATCATAGACCTTGTCTGCATCCTCCAGCATTGCTCCATAGCAGAAGCGATGAAACACCTTTCGACTCCAAGCAATACCTCCGCAGTAAATTCGTCCACACCTGTTGCGCCTTCTTTTTCTTTTGGCGGAACAAGTATTCCTACAACATCTCCAGCACATCATATGGAGCTCATAAGCGTGAAAACCAATAACGCATCCAAAACTCCTGCAATATCTTACCGAGAGAGGACTGAAAATGTCCGACGTTTTTTCTTTTTTGTGGGAGATTTCTTACAAAATATCGGACAAAACTTTCTTTGCCTTGGGATTTGCGAATGACGCAGGAGGTTGGGAACTTCGCAATCCCTATTTCAAGGGCTGTATGTCACCGAAGTCCATCAGTACAATCAAAGGAAAGGACGGACAGCGACTACAAATCTTCGAGGGCTTTCTGGATTTTCTCTCTTGGCGCAAACTCCATCCCGAAATAGACGCAGACAGCATCGTGTTGAATTCACTGGCTTTGCTTCCCAAGATTATTCCTCTAATAACGAGCTACACCTCTATCGAATGTTTTCTTGATAATGATGAGGCAGGAAGAAAAGCATTCAACCAACTGAAGCGTTCGTGTCCACATGTCATAGATGGGTCTGTGTGTTATCAAGCTCACAAAGATTTGAATGAGTGGCTCGTTGCTCAATCCAATCTCAAAGAAAAAAACAGCCATTATTATCATCCACGAAACGTGGTATTAGAAGATAGGCTTTAATTGGGAAGCAAGTTTGTGTTTTGAGTATCTCAAAACCTCCTTGCTCCCCTCCCTAGGGAGAGAAAATCCCGTTGGTCTCATGAAAAACAAAAAGTTATGGAACAGAAGAATAAGGGTGGACGCCCCACCAAGACGTTGTCTGAAAAACGAAAATATCAAGTACTGCTTCGACTCAACACGATGGAGTATTACACCCTGCAGGGCAAAGCTCGTGAAGCCTCTATGTCGCGCACAGAATTTTTGCGACAACTCATCACCAAAAGCAGAGATAAAGAGTCGTATCAAACCCGAAGCTATGCAAGTCATTCGCTACGTTTCTGGGATGGCAAACAATCTCAATCAGATAGCCCATCGGCTCAATACTTTTGGCATCTCTGCCATCCATGAAGATTTGAATGAGCTAAAACAAGTTATCCACGAACTCTTGAAACGATTGAAATCATGATTGCCAAGATAATCCAAGGAACAGACTTCAATGGTGTCATCAATTATATGCTCAACAAGCCGGATGATAAGGCAAAAGTCTTAGCTGCTACTGGCGTGCAGATTGCTTCGGCAAATGATATTGCACACGACTTCAATTTGCAAGCTTCTATGCGTCCAAATGTACAAAAAGCAGTTTGTCATACCATCCTCTCATTTTCCGCGAATGACGCCGAACGATTGACGGATGCTATGATGGTGAAGATTGCTAATGAGTATTTAGAAAATGGGCTATGCCGATACACAGAGCCTTATTGTAAGGCACAGTGACCGCCAGCATCCGCACCTGCACATTTGCATCAATCGCATTGGCAACGATGGCAAGACCATCACCGACCGCAACGAGAAATATCGCTCCACAAAATTTGTAGAGAATTGACGGAACGCTGTGAAGCTTGACTATTGGGGAAGGAAAACAAAAAGTGAATCGCCCTCGATTACGTGGGGAAGACAAATTGCGCTATGAGATATTCGATGTCATCAAGGCAGTGTTGCCCCAATCGAAAAATTGGAAAGATTTTGTAGAAGGGTTAGAGCAACAAGATATTACCACTCGTTTCAAGACGAAAGGGAATACTGATGTTGTACAAGGAATCATCTTTGCAAAAGATGGATGTAGTTTTAGTGGGTCAAAGGTAGACCGCTCCTGCTCCTTCGCTCGACTTAATGAAACGCTCAATCAAAATAGTCAGCAGCAAAGATATGAAGAACTTGTACAAGTGTCTAAGGTGGCTTCGGAAGGCTCGAGTAATTTCCTTACAGAACTATCCGAAGCACTAGGTGAAAGTTTCACACTGCCAACGTCCAATGCTGGTGTCGATGTAGATGAAATACGTTTTCAAAAGAAACTTCGCAATAGAGCCAATCGCCAACGTAAAATTTAATCACCACAACAATATCTCCGTATGAACAACGAAACAGCCCCCATTCTCGACATCCTCGAAGAACTCAAAGAAGAATGCAAAAGCCATCAAGAAGTCACAGGCAGAACTTCGCACCGCTTTGGTTGAGCAACAAAATTCGAAGCCTCAAGATGACACCCAAGCGCCCAAAGCTGTACACCTCAAATATCCCAAGAAACGAAAAGCCAAAAATCAAAGAGCACCAACTTTTTTTGTTTTGGCGGCATTAGAAGAGTCGTCCAAGAAACTCGACCCGAAGTTTGAAGTCTTACAAAAACTCCTCAGAGAGCAACAAAAGCCAGTTGTGTTAAAAAAACTACTCGCTCTTTGCTAGTGTACGTTTGGTTGAGCGTATTTTACTAGGTCTTGTTTGCGGACTGGTTATGGTGAGTTGTTGGTTCTTCGCCATGGGCGCTCATGAACTTAAAACTGCCTCTGACTACGACATCCGCTACCGCTATCTGCGTATGCAAGGCAAAGCCACTGCCACAGACTTTGCTCATCTTGACAGTATGTTTGTCTCGCATCGCAATCCCCAAGCCATCCATCAGTTAGAACAGAAGGTTATCAATTACGAACAAGCCCTGCAACGACAAGCCGAGTTATTACTACAACAGGAACAAATCTTGAGAGAGCAAGGAGAGTTGAAGAGGTATTTAAATAAATAGTCAAATAGTTGATACTTCCAGAGTTTAGCGGAGCAAAATGCATAGCCTATTCAACTTCTGTCATAAAGACACATATATTGCCTTGGGCTTCTTGCGATACCTTATCTATCTTGAATTTGGCTCCAGTCTCAAAGTTTACTTGATTTTCATCCCCATGATTGTAAATCTCGTATAAACAATGTGCCTTTGTCTTATCAGCGGATAGAGGGGTTATGATATATGTATTTGTGTCTTTTCCCCAATCATCTTTGGTCGTCGTCAAACTATGAAGTGGTTCATAGATATTCCCTTCTTTAAATTCAACAGGATCGTCCTTACAAAACCGATACAACACAGTCCCTGTAAATTTAGGCGCTTTAGATATAGCGCTTTCTAAGACATATCTCATTTCCTGAATTAATTCAGGAATTTCTGAGCCATACCTGTCTCCACGAAAAACACCAGACCATCTCCCTATGAAAACTTGAAAAATTAAAATCTCTACATCAGATAAACCATAGTCTTCATAATGGGCATTCTTCCAAGGTGTACATGAAATACTAAATTGCTTCTGAGAAAGAAAACTTAAAGGGTCATAAGGGTAGTCAAACCTACCCATTTCTTCATCGAACTCCATTGATGGTTCGATGTATTTTGCCTCTTCATTGAGGAAATAATCAACATCTTTCATAAACAAGCTTATTGGCTTTATTGTTCGATAATCTTAGATAGTTCTTCCTCCACTTCCTCCACAGTAGGCAGAGCTGATTTCAGATTTTCAGGGATAGCCTTTGTTAGTTGATAATCGCTGACACCGATGGGCTGGTCGTAGCCAGAGAGGGCATATTGTGCTACCACCTTGTCTCCTCCATTGCAGAGGAGCAATCCAATGGTCTTGTTGTCGTGTTCGCCACGTAGCGTATCATCTACTACATTGATGTAGAAGTTCAGTTGTCCCATATATTCGGGCTTGAAAGGTGTGGCTTTGAGTTCGATAACAACGTATGCATGTAGTTGGATGTTATAGAGAATGAGGTCGGCATAGAAATCTGAATCACCTACTTCAAAATGTTTCTGTTGCGCTACGAAAGCAAAGCCACTGCCCATTTCAAGCAGATACTTTGTGATGTGCTGCACGAGTTGTCGTTCAATATCTCGCTCATTCATCGCTTCCGTTTGCCCCATCATATCAAAGATATAAGGGTCTTTCATCAGATAGTTGGCAAGGTCGCTTTGTGGTTTCGGCAAACGTGCAGAGAAGTTACTCACTTTCTTTGTCGTAATTTGACGAGCAAAGAGATTGGTCTCAATCTGCACCTGCAGAACATTGCGACTCCATCCATTAGCAACTGCTTGCGAAATGTACCAATAGCACTCGCCCAATGGAAGCTTACTATTAAGCAGAATTACATGGCTCGCCCAGTTGGTGCGAACAATGGCTGACTGCTTGAAGATTTCTTCGATTTTACTGATATCGCTGTGGTAGATAGCCGACAAGGTTTCTGAGACTTCGCACAATTGCGCAACAGGTTGTTGCGTAATTATATTTTCCTGAATATCTGGATTTTGAATTATCGCAACAGGCTGTTGCGTAAATTGATTGAGTTCGTTGGTTAGTTGCAATACATTATCAACCGAAGGGCTATTAAGTAACTCTTCAACCTTACCCATTTCTATGAGTATTTCCATTGGATATGCCTTTGCAAACTGACACATATAGATAAGGTTACGAGCGGAATATCCCTTCTTTTCAGGATATTGTGAGCGTATAGCCTGGATAGATTGTCAATGACTTTGCTTCCCCAACCCTCTTTTCTTTTGGAGGTAGAGAATGAAATGTCCCACCTTCCAATAATGAAAGAGCATATCAGCATTAGCCGAAGCAATCACGCGCACTTGAGTCTGCTCTAAATCAGAGCCAATAGCACGCACTATGGGCGAAAAATCCTGTTTGTCGGTGTTCTTTATATCGTTGCTCATTGTGAAATCTATTACAATTGGTTGAACTTACTCATCGCATTTGCTTTGATGTCGTCGGCAATGTCAATGTAGGGCTTCATAGCCTTGTAGTCGCTGTGTCCCGTCCATTTCATCACCACCTGCGGAGGAATCCCCAATGCAAGAGCATTACAGATAAACGTTCTACGGCCAGCGTGCGTGCCAAGCAAGGCATATTTCGGAGTCACCTCATCAATGCGTTCATTACCTTTATAGTAGGTTTGTCGCACAGGTTCATTGATTTCGGCAAGCTCTGCCAATTCTTTGAGATAGTCGTTCATCTTTTGATTCGTAATCACTGGCAAAGCCTTGTCGTTTTCAAACTCCACATCCTTGTATTTCTCAAGAATAGCCTTGCTGTGGTCGTTCAATTCGATAATCAAACTATCGGAAGTTTTGACTGTCGTCACTTCGATGTGATCTCCTTTGATGTCGCTTCTACGAAGATTGAAAACATCAGAATAACGCAATCCCGTGAAGCATTGAAAGAGAAAAACATCGCGCACACGTTCAAAAAGCCTGCTTTTGTTGGTGGGATTTTGAACTCTCTGGAGCTTGTTCAATTCTTCCCACGTTAGAAATATGATTTTCTTTTGCGTATCCTTGAGTTTTGGCTTAAATGTATCGTAAGCATTGTTGCTGTGCATTCCTTGCTTAAAACTCCAGCGCAAGAACCATTTCAGGAAACTCAATTGTTTGCCAATAGTGCTATTGCGCATCTCTCTCACTTCTCGAAGATACTGCACATATTCAGTTAATCCCTCCTCATCGAAGAAATCAAAACTTAGTTCTGAACGAAAATTCTTAAGATGATTCTTTTACGGCTGCAAATTTTTCAAAGGTGGAGTGCGTCCAATCATTCTGTCTACCGCACACACGAACGAAATCATCAAACGCTTCGTAAAAGTTACTAGGCACATTAGACAAATCAGTACTTGACAATTCCGTTTTTTCATTCTGCCCGTGCCTATTGTTGAAAGCCTCCTTCACCTCAGCAGGGCTTGGTATAATCTCTGCAACCTCAAATCGCTTGAAAATCTCTTGCAATTCAGTGTAGTATCCTAAGAGAGCAGCATTGATTTCCGATGAAGATTGTTTGAGTTTATTGGCACATCCGTTTTTCACTCGTTGTTTATCCCCATCCCATTTTGCCACATCAATGCGATAACCGGTAGTAAATTCAATTCGCTGGGAGGCAAAATTCACCCTCATACGAATCGGTACGTTCTCTACAATGGGCACTCCATCTTTCTTCCTACTTTCTAGAGCAAAGATGATATTACGCTTGATGTTCATAGTTTGGGAGTTATGATTTATGCACCCAAAGTTACACCCAAATTCTGAGATACCCAAGAGAATCCTATGATTTCTCATTTTACTTGAAATGAACTCAATGCGCTGAAAAACAATATGTTGATGTCTTATGATGTTTTATGACATAACAAGAGAAAGAGCCTCTCTCTCCGCAAAGTGGCTTCAAGATGACTTCAAAATGGTCGTCAAAACAGCCTTCAAAATTAGCGTAAATCGTTGTAAGACTTATACTTACAACGATTTTTCTTTGTATATAAGTCTATACAGTGACGGCTAAACCCTAGGTTTTGATAGTCATCATTCGGTCAAATTCTGCTACAGAAACTGCTACACAAAATAATGGACGTATAGGTTAAATAGCAGGATATTTTGAAAGTACTACTAATTGGATAGAGCGGCTCAATCGCAGCTATAAACGCACCTTGCACATGCGTGCCGCGATGCCCCCTTTTTGTTGGGGTAGCCTAACAAAAGGGAGGGGGAACAGAGAATATTACACACTTTTTCGGACAATACCCAAAACATAGTCGAAGTATCATTGATGTATGTTATTAGAAGTTTACGCCCATAGAACGAAGTATGAGTTCCCAATTCCAGTTGTAATTAAACAAGCACTACATCATGAGAGTCTAGAGCTTCCATGACGTAGTGTTGAATAGTAGTGAAAAGTTGAACTCAATTACAACGAATGAAAACACGTTTCCTAGGAATGCTAAAAGGTTCCCCATCATCTATTACCAAACGGTTGGCTTCGATTTTCCCTTTGTATATATGGGTGGTCACATGAGGTTTTCCACATTCTTGTATCCAAAGGGGGATGCCCATGCGCTGCGCTGTAGCCTCCTCCTTGCAATATAATGGAACTGGGTAGTCAAATTCTACCCCTGCTTCGACTGTAAAAGACAAGGAATCCTGTTTTACAATGATGTTTTGCAAAGGACGAATCTCATAACCAGGAAGGTATCCCTCTCTAGCTAGATAAAACTCATCTGTTGTAGCATTTAAACATCCATGCACGCCTAGCGAATCTTTCCAAAAGATAAGATAGCAACGATCCTCTCCTCCCGATGGATGTGAGATCTGCTCTTCATAGATGGAGGACATGTGTTCAATAGGAACGAGTTTTTCTGTTTGAGCATATACAGCGTGCAACGTCCAAGAGAGAAAAAGGAGAATAAGAAACTTTTTCATAAACGTCTTATTGAGGGTATTCCACATGAATTGAGTGATTCTCGATGAGAACATGACATCCTTTTGCTTCAAGTTCTTTCCCAGCGAGGGCATGTGCTTCGTGGTCCATCTCTTCAGTTGAGAGAGTTGTTGCTTCAGAAGCTTTGAGAGCTGCGACCTCTTTGGCAAACTCTTCCGAAGAGGCTTTTGTGATTCGTACCATAATAGTTGTATGGTTGTAAAATTAAGTTGGACGTTATGTGCTACATTACAAACCTAGGATAACTGTACGAGTACTTATTGGGAGGCAACATGAATGTCCGAGGATCAATTGTTGTGGAGGACTAAATGTGAGAAAAACTAGTTCATTTTTTGCATAGCTTGTAATCTATGTACCTAGATAGCGATAGACAGTGATGAAGAGTTCTTATATTAAGGAGCTCGATTATCTAGTGAGTCTCCTGCCTGAATCTAACCTTCTCAATTGCTTTACTGTTGCTTTACGTATTTTTATAGCTTCTTCGTACGCTTGCAACCTCTCCTCTAGACTAGACGTAATATAAGGGGTAAAAGGACAGTCCCTTACGAAAAAGTGCGCCTGAGAAGCGGCGATAGAGATTCATGGGAAAAAGCAATGTGAGGAGAAATGGAGTTGCTCTAAATTAGAGGGCACAGAACAGAAGCGTATCATTGAAGATATGCGAGAACCACCGATAACAATCGGGAAATGAAAGGGTTACAACGAAATCACAGAAAATGCACCACAAAACGAAATGATACATGGCGTTACATTTGCGTTACATTTGGGGGCGAAATGATGGGCGCGTTGCTGCAAAGATGATACGTGTAGGCACGTTTGCGTTACATGAGGTGGCACAATGGTGCGATGGAGGGAGAAAAGGGCGCGATAGAGGCTAAAAAGGGGCTTATTTTGGATGTTTGAGAATGGAGTGGCTGTGTGGCTGCTCCATTTGTTGTATATAGATGAGATTGCTAGTGTTTATCGGGAGAGTTAAGGTGTAAGGATGTGTGCGTGGTATTGTGTTTTTGCCCTGTTGTACGCAGCCTCAAATAGGTGGGTGAAGGGGTTTGCCTAGGATGGCATTGAAAAGCCGTCAGAAAGCCATTATAATGGCTTTCTGACGGCTTTCAGGATTATTAGGGGTGAAGCATGATCACTTGGGAGGGGGAAAAAAATAGGGGTGGGGTTACAGGTGGGGTTACAAAGTGGGGTTACAGGGAAGTGGGGTTACAAAGTGTGGTGTTATGAGGTAGTGAGTGAGGGGGTGAAATATACGCTATTCTGATTGTAGTGTATGTAATCGCTGTGAGTTGTATATGAAAATATATAGTCGTTTTTCCTTCTCTCATCTTATATATAGGGGAATATCAAGATGTTAGCTCGATTATCCTCTAGAAATAGGTTGTCTAACTGGGGTGGATACACTGTTAGGAGGCGGAGCGGATAGACCCTATGACCTTGAATATACGCAGTATGCGAGATATAGAATACTCTTGCTCGTCATACTCTTCGGTATTGATTGGGATGAGTCTCAGAGTGTCGGGTGAAGACCCTCGTCTTACGACCTTGACGGTTCGAATGTCTCCCATATCTACAGCATACACTTCTCCGAATTGGATGGTGTCTAGCGTACATTGTTTTAGTGCTATTATATCACCATTGTTTATCCTTGGGGACATGCTGTCTCCAGATAAATTACACCAGAAGTCAGCATGATTATAGGGCTTGAAATCGATAAAATAACTAGGTGTAGCGTGATGGTCATTGAATATCTCGTTGAAGCCTCCTAGAAAGTCAACGTCATAGTAAGGTAATCCTGCCGTTGTTTGCTGGCTTAATTGGGGAATATCTTGTTCTGTATGTTTGCAGTCTATGCTCCCAACACCCATCAGAATCCAATCAGAAGAGATGCCAAACTCTTTTACAGTATTCTGTATTGCTGAAATTCAACATTGCTTCTCCTTTGGCTATTTCTGTCAAAAGGAGGGCTTACACCGATTTTCTTTTTGCAAAACTCTTCTTATCGGTTACTTTTCCATGCTCTACAAGCCACTCGTATGCTTGTAAAAACGTTCTGCTACATCTAAATTCTTCGCATAATTCAGTATTCTGAAAAGAAAATCCAGAATTTCCTTGGTTTTATAATACAGAATTCTGTATCTTTTGCAGGTGTTCAATTTGCACACCCCAAAGATACACAAAAATGGCGGTGTGAACAAAGAAAAGCACATAAACTAATATATCTCTAACAATTGTTCAAACAAAATGGAACAGAAAATTGTGAAGCGTCGTCTTGTTGTAGGCGCAGAAGTAGAAAGCTATCTAGCTAAAGTATTCGGCTGTAGCTATCGAATGATTAAGAAGGCTATGTACTTGAGTGAAATCAGCCCTCGCTCGTCGCATCCAAAAGGCAGCTCGCGAAAAAGGTGCTTATGTTGAACTTTCAGCTCCCGAGTGTGAAACAATCCACACAAGCAATGGAAAGATGATACAGACCTTTGAAAATGGTGCAGTCCTTGAAGTTGCTATGCATACAGGACATTGCATCGTTACTCATCACGACAAGGTCGTGAAAGAGGTTAAGTATTGACCCTCCCCAGCTAGAACAATTGCAGCACGAGATAGCTCAGTGAGTAGTAACCGCCCAATGGGCAAAAACACAACAACAATGGAGTATTACAACAAGCAGCTATGCATATCAGCGCGAGAGTTGATAGATAAGGGGATAATCTCCTCATCTAATTACAAGCAACTCTCAGCTCGCGGTCGCATCCAAGTGGTGCGTCGTGGCGGTGGTGCTGCTGGTTGTTGCGCGCTCATCGCAGTCGATAGCTTGCCTACTGCTTACAAGACTAAGCTCGATGCACTCTACCCTGAGAAACATCAGATAATGCTTGAGAATTGGCTGCGGGCAACTCATGAGGTAGACCAACGAGCGATGGCTTACTACTCAAGCAAGGCAGAATGTGGTATTGACCTACCGATTGATAAGGTCAACGAGTATGTGACCAACGCCAGCGTGCTAAAACTGCGCCATCTACCTCTACAACCACACAGCAACGACTAAGAAGCTCTTTAAGGAGAAATTCAGCTGGGAGCGCATGTGCAGTGATTGAAGGACTGCGTGACCTCTATGGTCACACGCTGTAACAGCACATTGCGCTTCCGCAAGAAAGCCAATGAGTACAAAAAGGAAGGTTACAGCAGTCTTATTAGTGGTAAGTTTGGCAACCAAGCAGCGCGCAAGGTAAACATCAAGACTGAACAACTTATCATCGGCATAAGCTGCCCGCCCAATAAGCCGCTTCAACGCGAACGTAGCTGAGATGTACAACCAATTTGTCTGCGGTGAGCTTGAGGTCTATGACCCAGAAACGGGTGCACTCTTCGACCCCGAGGACTTTGTGGACAAGGATGGTAATCCTAAGGGAGCTGAGCGAAAGCACTATCAGCAACTATCTCAACCGTCCCAAGAACTCGCCTCCTCATTGCCAAGGCTCACAACAGCTACACCACGTATATGCACGAGCAGATGCCCCATGCACCGACATGCTGGTGAATTTAGCCTCTCTAGATTACGATGGACGACGTGGACTTGACCTCGCAAGCTCAAAGACACCAAGCAGCGCATCCATGCCCTACTACGCTTACGATGTGGTCAGCCAATGCGTTATCGGTGCGAGCTACGCAAGGAAAAAGGACGAGAGGCTTTGTACTCGACTGCTTCACGATATGTTTAGGCTTATCGACCGCCATGGCTGGGGGATGCCAGCAGGTATCGAGGTCGAAAATCACTTGATGACCCAATATAAGACTGGATTCTTGCAGGCAGGGTGTTGCTTTCCCCTTTGTCAGATTCTGCGCAGCTCAAAACTCGCAAGAGAGTATGCTTGAACCTCTTAATGGTGCGAAAAAGCGCAGCATCATCCACAAAACCACGAAGGTATTGGACGATTTTATGGCAGGGCAAGTGGCGGACTGAGGCCAAGAAGGTGAGCGATGCCACCAACGAGCTCTACGAGGACAAGCAATACTACACCTATGATGAGCTAGTAGCCGACGACCGTAGGGACTGCGAAGAATGGAACGCAGCCTGCACCCTAACCAAAAAGAAGTACCCCAACATGAGCCGTTGGGACGTGCTAGTCGCCAATATCAACCCCGCTCCTACCTCTAGACAAAAATCACCTTTGGCGCGCTATATTGGTGAGCGCGCGAAACCAGTGTCAGACGTAATTCCACCGTGCGCGTGATGGGCGAAGATTGGTGGTTGAGCAAGACAGAGGTGCTTGAGCAGCTTGTCTCTAATGACTACAAGGTAACCGCCTGCTATCTCCCCGATGAGGAGGGACGACCTCACGAAGTCTACCTCTATCAAGGTGACCGATACATTGATACAGTCGAGCGCGTAGAGACTTACAACCGCGTGATGGCAGAGCAGACCACCGAAGATCATGCCAAATTTGCCAAGCAACAACAGAAGGTTGCCAAGTTTAGTAAGTACGTCGAAGACAACGCCATACCTCAGCTGGGTATCATTAAGCCCGAGCCCAAATTTGGCAAGTCCGACTCTCTCAAGCCTCTGTTTGATATTGATGACCTCATCATCCCCACTCCTCCCGAGGAGGATGACCATTACCTCCCACCGCCTGCCACGGACTACCGCGCACGAGCGTTGGAGAGCTTATAACATCCCTCACAGCCCCTTATAATAGCATACAAATATGATTACAACGGAGTACAAGCATAAGATTATGGCTGCCATCACAGCCAATCGCACCAACTATCCCTCGGATGCCAAGCACGCAGCTGCCTTGGGAATGACCACCTCAGTATATAGTGCCGTCAAAAAGGTCAGACCGACCGCGTGCTGAGTGATGGTGCATGGGTGAGTATCGCCAGACGGCTGGGCGTAAACCTACGCGGAGAAGTTGAATGGCAAGCTGCCAAAACTGCCACCTTTGAGTTTGTGAGCGCGCAATTAGAAGCCTGCCAACAGTCTAGCTCAGCGGTATCCTCTGCGACCTCCCTAATATCGGCAAAACCTTCACCGCGCGACATTATGTCAAGACTCATCGCAATGCTGTCTACATCGACTGCTCGCAGGTCAAGACCAAACTCAAAACTCATCCGCAGTATTGCCTCTGAGTTTGGCGTGACAACAAGAGGACGATACTCCGACATCTACGATGAGCCTCGTCTATTACCTCCGCAGTATTGACCGTCCCTTATCATCTTGAGACGAGGCTGGTGACCTACAATATGAGGCTTTTGGAGTTGAAAGCCCTCTGAATGCCTCAGAACGCTGCTGCGCATGGTACATGATGGGCGCAGATGGGTTAAGAGCTAAGATAACTCGTAGCATTGAGTCTCAAAAGGTAGGATATACCGAGATGTTGAGCCGATATGGTGACCGCTACGCACGAGTGACTCCCGATGATGGCAGAGACCGCGAAGCCTTTTTGCGCGAGCAAGCTAGAGTCGTAGCGATGGCAAACGCTCCCGAAGGCACAGACATTGGTAGCATCGTGCGCAAAACAGCTGGAGGATTGCGCAGAGTCTATACCGAAATCGAAAAAATGAAACTACAACAATCTAACCCCAATGAGTAAGCGAGCATACAGTCCAGAGGAAGTACTCAAGAAGCGATATAAGGTGCTGAATTGGGATGGCAAGTGGGCAGCAGCTTTTGGTCATCCTACAATAGGTGAGATGTGGTTTGTCTCTGGTCAAAGTGCATCGGGCAAAAGCAGCTTCACGATGCAGCTCGCACGAAAGTTTTGCGAATATGGTAAAACTCTCCTTTGCTCTTATGAGGAAGGCATTAGACAGAGTCTTAAAGAGCGACTCGAGCTATTTAGGATGCACGAGGTGAGTAGACGATTTAACATTATCATCTCCGACACCTATGATGAGCTGGTGGAACGTCTCTCTAAACAACGCAGTCCAGAGTTTGTCATCATAGATAGCTTCCAGTACACTGGATGGACATACGCACAGGCTTTAGGATTGACCGAAAAGTACCCCAAGAAGACCTTCGTCTTCATCTCGCAGGAAGACCGAGGAGCACCATTAGGTAAACCAGCCATCCGATTGCGCTATGCCGCAGGCGTTAAGGTGCGTGTGACGGGCTTTAAAGCCTACTGCCAAGGACGATTCAGCGGTGAGGCTGGAAGTTATTACCCCTGTATGGGAAGAAGGTATATTGAGAATTGAAGCAGGAACCTACAATGAGTAATCAAAAGAACCCAGAAATCTACCTCATGCTCCTCCCCAACGACCGCGTGGCTGATGTGCTTGAGGATTGGTTGGCAAGAAACCTAGCTTGCAATCTCACTCTGCGAAGAGCAAAGACAAAAGGACACACTGTGATAGAAACAAGTGATGTGATCTTTGCTGCACGCATCAAACAATGGCATGGCTGCTTAAAAGTACATCATAAAAAGAAGAAAGGCAATGAGAAAGAGTTTATTCAGAGGACGCGACCACGCAGGCAAGTGGCACAAGGGCAACAAGTTTTCTGGACTTGAAGAAAATCCAGACACCGATACCGAGATGTTTCGCTTAGCGTATTACATCCAAAACGATGCAGGCGAAGAACACGAAGTAGTCCGCGAAACGATTATCCAGCTAGTATGTCCAGCGACAGAGGAAGAACCCGAGATTTGGGAGGGGGACATCATAGAGGATAAAGACTATCGCATGGTGGTAAACGTTCTCGACTCCAGCCAAATCATGTTTTACCTGCTTGCGCACAGCAAGACCAGCGCAGAGTATAAACCCCTAAATATGTACTACCTTTGAATTTAGGCTCAAAGATGGAAGGGCAAAAGTGGTGGGAAACATCCACGACACCCTAAAACCAACAACAATAAAGGACAACGCAATCAAGATTTTGGAGGACGAGCTAAAGCGCGCAGAAATAAGAAGAGGAATCGCGTTTCAAGCTTGTTACGAAGCCGACACGACTGAAAGATTTTTCCGCCGACAACTCGAAGCAGCCGTGCAAAAACAACAGAACCAAAGAGGTTATAGACAAAAATGAATGGCGACCTAGAGAGGGTATCCGCCATAACGAAAGAAAGCAAAAAGCAATGGTTGACGAAGCAGACGAGGCGGTACAGAATTGCCCTTCAAAGCATCTACGACACCCGGGAAGCCATTAACCCCTAAAAAACCCTACGACAATGAGTAATCAGAAGAACCCAAAAATCTACCTCATGCTCCTACCCGACGACCGCGTGAGTGGTGTAGCTGAGGAGTGGATAGCGAGGAACCCAGCTACCTCACCCTGCGAAGAGCCAAGGCAAAGAGGTATACGGTTGTTGAAACAAGTGATGTGATCTTTGCTTCACATATCCAACAAAGGCATGGCTGCGTAAAGTATATCAGAAAAGGAGAAAGCAATGAGAACGTTATTAGCTACGATAGAGTCGTGTATTGATGGTGTTTCAATCTATACCACGTCATTAGAGAAACGCATCGCTTCCTTTGGTGGAAATGGACAGATATCCGCATTCAGCAACATCGATACTGTATCCCTACTGCAGGGCTTCTACCCCGAATTAAATGAAATTAGCTTGCGAGCTGCAGCCTCCAACGATTATGGTCGCGCGGAGAGAATGATACTCAGAATGAATACGAAGATATGTCCTTTATCGGCAATGCGTGTGGCTCAACGCTCTCTATGAAGAGAATTTATCCTCCTCAACAATAAAAGCTCCATGGACGAAAAGGACACATTATCAAACCTCCAAACTGCTAAACGACAGAAAGCAATGAAACAAGACTACGAAGAAAAACTCTACGAAGCTGCCAAGGAAGTAGCAAAAGACCTCCCCTCGGAGAAGCAGCGCGGATTTTCACCTGTTGCCCTAATCCGAGACACAAGCCCACACTAGACGCGACAAGCATCACTCTAAAGATGACATATTTCGACATCGAGGTGAAGCTAAAGTTCCCAACGGAGGCAAGTAAAATAGAACAATAAACCCCTACGACAATGAGTCAAATAGTAAAACACCTAGAATTGCACCCCCAGACGCTACGACCCCAAATACGGGGAACTTCACTTAGTTCGAGGAGTTTTTCTGCCCAACATGCTGTGCGCGCGGATATTTAGGGCGGTATAGCCCACAACGAGGAAAAATACCCTGCCCCCCGTTGCAAAGGCACAGGACGGCTCAAGGCTATAGTGACCGTAAAATGGTCGAGTGGATTGTGATGACACTCGAGGGCAAACCCAAATAAACCATTACGTTTTGAATTGTTATGTTGATATCGGGGGGCGCGTGGTACGTGAGTATAGTCCGCCCCACCTTTTCAAGGGGATGTAACGGCAGAGTGCTGCCGACGGAGGTGCAAAAAAATCTTTAGCAAGCTCGCACCGCAGGTTCGACTCCCTGCCCTCCACAATAACCCAAACAAAACATTACCGGAAACAATCAAAAACAAACATCATGGCAACAACAAACAACATCTGGGTACAACGTCAAGACACGCTACCAAGGAATTGACGAAAAAGGCTTTACAAAGGTCTACACCGAGGGTACCTCACCGCAGCAAATTCTTTCACCGAAGCGGAGGAGAAGACCAGCGAAACCGCACTCTCATACGGCGACTGCGAAGAGCTCGACGTCATCGCAATGTCACGCACCAAGTTTTCTCAGAAATTGTTAATGGAGACAAGGAAGCCGACAAATGGTTCAGAGTGCAAAATCAACGTCATCACAATGAGACGAACGCAGCGGACGAGAGAAGAAAAACCCCATTTTCTTCTGTGTCAATGCAGACAACGCATGAAGCGCACCACCGCTTAGACGAGCATCTCAAATCTACCATGTTGGGTTATACCGTAGAGCAAGTGGACGAAACTAAAATCTTTGAGGTAATTAAGTAACCACACAAGGGGCGCGAGCTTTATTCCTAATCACCTTATAACTGCAATGAACTACTCAAGATTTTTCACAGTCTATTCGCGAGCTCCCAAATATGGGGATGACGACGACCAAAAAGCCCAACTGGTCAGTGAGATAAGTCAAGGCGCACAACCTCTCTACGTGAACTTAGCCAGCAAGAGTATAGTCTTTGCTCTCTCCGTGAGCGCATGGGCATCCGTGACAACCTCCGCAGACGACGTAGCGCGCTACTCAGACAGATGCAGCAGATGAGCATCAAGACCCACGATTGGCAAGTGGTCGACCAGTTTTGCCTACAACCGCGCATCGCAGGTAAGCCCTTTCGATATCTTAGCCTCACAGAACTTACAGCACTCTCGCGAAAAATTACACGCCATAGACCACAAAAGACCATCTCAGGCACAGAGCCAAAGGTAAAGATGCTCTACTACAAAACCCCAAATCAACTCTCAGCAACTCCCTCCTAGCACCATGGAAGAAGACCTCAAAAATTATTTGGAAGAACTCAAAGAAGAGATACGCATCGAGATGCAAGACCACACCTTGACCCAGCGTGCCAAGTTTTATGAACGTCTTGCCGATTGGGCGTATCAACGTCAAGAAAAAGTATTACAAGTCATATACCCCTAGACGAAATGGAACACATCGTATTAACCCCCGAAGAGCGTGCAGAGTTTGAAGCCTTTCGCGCTGAAAAAGAAAAGAAGGCTGCAGAAGAAGCACGCAAGAAAGCGCGCGTAGAGTATGCCGAATTAGTAGATGCCGAAGTTATCAAAGCCGTGGAAGAGCTTGAATCCCTCAGCCAACAAATCAAAGCTGCCAAGGAAAAAGTGTACAATAATTTTTCGACGGTGTTGGACATGAAGAGTGAGGTGATAGGCATACCTAAAGACAACCAACGCAGCCACACCTTTACCACCTCCGACAGCCGATGCCGAATTATCCTAGGCGTTCACACAGTAGATGGCTACCGCGATACAGTCGAAGACGGCATCACGATGGTAAAGAACTACATCGAGAGCTTGGCAAAGAGACGAAACCACGAAAGGCACTTGTGGCGGCAGTCCCTCCGCCTATTGTCACGCGATGCCACAGGGCAAACTCAAGGCTTCGCGCGTGCTCCAGCTCCGTAAAATGGCAGATGAAGTGGGTGACGAGAAATTCAGAGAAGGTGTACGCATCATCGAGAGAGTTACCAACCCACAGTGACTCAAACAGTACATCAGAGCTGAGAAAAAGGATGACAACGGAGCTTGGCAAAGCATCCCCTAAGCGTGACGGAAGTGTGAGAAGCTAACGTCTAACATCAACCAATTATGCAGCACCGAAAGGGACGAAGTTATATTAAGCGTGTCTTGGAGATACAAGCTATCTACGATGAGTGGAGTCGTATCGGACTCTCCAACCGAGAGATTTGGCGACGGCACATCTATCCTAAGTATTGCATCTGTGAGCGCACCTATAATAACATTATCAATCGACAAGTCGAGGAGGACCAAATTGCCCTCCTCGGCTTTTACTCTACCCCCGAACAAGGATTACCCTCATGGCAACAAACGAGACTTCTGGCGAAATAATCCGCCATATCCTGCAAGATGTGCGTGTGGAGCTAGATGATGCCTTGTGACCGCAACTTTGAACGACAAGCTCGGAAAAATGGGCGCGCGCTAAGCATCCCTCTAAGGCTGGACGACACGTGCTAGTGGACAGTGGTGCGCTCCGTCGCAGCATCCGCGGTAAGGTAAGTGCAGGTAAGATCACTTGGGAGAGTACGCTGCCCTATGCTGCCATCCACAACGAAGGCGGTGAAATAGTGGTGACAGCCAAAAATGAAGCGTTTTTGGGCTAAGTACTACGAAGCCAATGAGGGTGGCAGGTACGCAAAAATGGCGAGCTGAGGGCTAGTCAGCTAAAACGTACAATTAGGTGCAACAGCGGAATTTTGGAGGCACTGGCACTTATGAAAGTGGGTAGCTACTCATCACCATCCCCAAGCGACAATTTATCGGTGCATCGCCTGAGGTGGAGCGCATCGTGGAAAATATCATCGATGAGTGTCTAGATGAGTTTTTGAACAGTACGAACTATAATATAACAGCATTATAACACATGGTTAGAAAAGAAATCTACCAGCGCATTGTAGAGCAATTGCGCACAGCATTGAGGTAGTGAAATCACAGCATCGACTGTGGAATCACAACGTGGAATTTATCGAACAGGAGCGTGAATGGGCGCGTCCTGCGGTATTTGTTGAGTTTGCGTGCAATCAGTTGGCGGCGACTAGGGCGGACAGCCCAATGCGATGAGAGGCGAGGGGGACGGTATCGCTGCACATCGTCACCGATTGGTGGGTAGCACGACCTTGGGAGAAGACACTGATGACTTTGCAGCCTTCGAGTTGTCTGAGCGCATTTGCTCCGTCGTTAGAGGGTTACGAGGTGAGCGCTTCCACGGCATGGAGCTTATCACAGCCACACAAGCCACAACCACGAAGAGTTGCTGGAGAACATTGGAGCAGTTCAGGTTCATTGTGGTGAAAGAGTCAAATAATCCTAACAATTAAATGATATGAAAAAGAAATTAAAAATTGGGCGCTTCTTCCGCGGTAACGAAAAGTACGGTGAAGAACTCATTGCAGCTTTGAAGATGCCGGTGGTGATAATTTCCTGGAGTACGATGGTCGTGATGAAGACCTAATCTATTACCCTGACAGAAAGGTATCATATCGCGCGTGCTCTAACAGATTCGTTCGGCACCTCTTCGTAGTGAAAATCCCAGAAAATGAAATTACCATCGACGACCTGCGCGAAGATGAAGATATGACCCGCCCGCAATTCCCAAGCATCTTCAAGGTCGTGCCCTGCATTTCTTTCACACCACTCATCTCACCCGAAGACGGTGAGGAATACGCCTCATCCTCACCAAGGAACAGATGAAAACGATTGACGAAACTTTAAAGGAACTCTGTGAACACTCTAATCACTAGACTTTGAAGTAAAATCACGTCAAGAAAAACTCCGCTATCTATTTGTTAGATAGCGGAGTTTTGTTTATCTTTTCTAGCGACATAGAACACAGAGGGAAAGGCTGGCTGACTACAGAATTTTAGGGTCTAATTGTCGCCCTCTGTGTTCTTTTTATCGACTCAAAGAATAGATGAAATATCTGATTTCTTTTCGCCCATTTTTGCTCGTGTTTTTCCCTTTTAGCTACATTGAGGAGTACTCCCCATTTTTGAACTTTCGCTTTCAAAATAAAGCATATGAGTTACATTATATTTAAACAAACTATTATAGTACCAGACATCATAATCTACCTCTTTGTCACTCTAAATATCTTTAATTTATATTATTTTATTTTCATTTTATATATGATCATGTCAGTGTCAGGAGACCCTTGGTGCTCTTTTGCAGTAACAGTCCACTAATAACAATTCATCACTTGACTATTATACAGTCGATATTCTTGTCACTATGTGGTCAGTTGGTTTCAATCTTTATGTTTCTTCCATGCTCGTAAACAGGAAATGAGTTAATGGAAGCATATTGCCGGTCAGTCCTTTTGACCATGCATACCATCACTCATCTTGA